>Ga0210044_10000757_pt1 | contig 49441 bp, 45 predicted proteins | sample CryGey13umfilter_2_FD_183959 | JGI IMG/M metagenome (GOLD analysis project Ga0210044, IMG submission 183959) | Groundwater microbial communities from aquifer in Utah, USA - Crystal Geyser 4/9/14 3 um filter (SPAdes) (version 2) | ecosystem: Environmental > Aquatic > Deep subsurface >...
TTCAACCAACTCGTAAGATGCTCTTCAAAAATGCGTTGTTTGGTCGCCATATTCATACGGCAACCACGGTAACCGACTTATGGCCTATCCACTCAAGCTACGGTAACACTTTCAATGGCCTATAACGGATTCTCGACTTTCTGACGTTCTCCAGCTATACTCGCCGTCGTATGTTACAAGTCGGTATTGTTGGGCTCCCAAATGTTGGGAAGTCCACCCTTTTTAAAACGCTCACAAAAAAGCAAGTTGACTGCGAGAATTTTCCATTTTGCACCATCGAGCCAAACGTTGGTGTGGTTGAGGTACCGGACGCGCGGATCCAATCACTCTCCACTATCTCTGGTTCACAAAAATTGATTGGAGCGGCGATTGAGTTTGTGGACATTGCAGGTCTTGTGAAAGGCGCGCATAAGGGAGAGGGACTTGGAAATAAGTTTCTCGCAAATATTCGAGAGGTAGACATGATTGTGCATGTGGTTCGCTCGTTTGAAAATGCAGATGTTCATCACGTAGATGGGTCTGTGGACCCGGCACGGGACGTGGAGATTGTTGAGATTGAGCTTGCGATGGCAGATATGGCAAGCGTGGAAAAGCGTCTTGAAGCGACAAGATCAAAAATGAAGTCTGGGTCTTCAAAAGATTTAGAGCTTGAATTGAGCGCACTTGAAAAACTCTATGCCGCTGTCTCAGACGGCAGAATGGCAAATACGGCGGAGCTTACCGAGGATGAAGAAAAGCAGGTAGTTGACCTGAGTTTGCTCACACGCAAGCCAATCCTGTATGTGGTGAATGTGGATGAGGATCAAGCGAACGCTCAGGACTGGATGAGCCCTCTTGGCCCAAAAAGACTCGCCATGCCAATCAGTGTAAAGGTGGAGTCTGAAATCATGGAAATGGGTTCTGAAGAGCAGGAGATGTTTCTGACAGAGCTTGGACTTGCTTCGTCAGGACTCGATCGGTTGATCACGAAATGTTATGAGCTCTTAGATCTCATCACCTACTTCACTTCTGGTGAAAAAGAAACCCGCGCCTGGACGATTGAGCGTGGAACAAAGGCTCCTCAGGCAGCGGGAAAGATTCACACAGATTTTGAAAAAGGATTCATACGCGCTGAGGTCATCAGCTACGAAGATTACGTCGCAGGAAACGGGGAAGCGGGCGCACGAGATATTGGGAAGCTGCGTGTGGAAGGGAAGGAATACGTGATGCAAGATGGGGACGTGTGTCACTTCAGGGTGAGCACGTAAGCACAACGATGTCCCGAGCGACGAGCTGACCGGAACGGGCGTAAAGGAATTGATTCTTGAGTTGATACCCCTTAGCTGAAACAATTTTATTGAGTGGAAGACGGTGCCAGGCGCCGTCTTTTTGTTTGAGAGCAGGGAAGGCGATTACTGCGACACCGTCAGATTTTAAAAGAGGCTTAAGTCCAGCAAGAGATTCCTCATAGAGAGGAAGCATCTTTTTTTCAAACATCGTTGCGTCGTGGGTGTCTACAGGGCTTGTTCGCTGTGGGCCGAGATAGACTTCCGTCACCACCATGTCGACGTGGTTTTGATAGTGGGTTGAAAGTTCGGCAGCTGGTGAAGTGAATAACTGGAGGTCGTGTGCATGAAGATCAAATCGTTTCATGAGCCAAGCCATATTCGTCTGTGTGTCCGAGACGGCTTTTTCTGAGATGTCGCTTCCAATTAATGTCGCTGCCCCCATAAGAGCCCCTTCCATAAGGACGGTTCCAGATCCACAGAATGGATCGAGAATACTTGCACCGTTTGGATCAATACCAGAAAGATTAATCATCATCCGCGCAAGCTTCGGTGGAAGCATGCCTGAGCGTTTGTCTCGTGCTGGACGTCCGTAGTCTCGATCAGACCATGCTTTAAAATCCTGAACAGCCTCGGTCTGTCCGATTAAAATAGAGTTGTTTTGAACAAGCAGAACATATTCTCCACCAGAAGAAAGAAGTCCATTTGTTTCAACGATGGCCGAAGAAAGGCGGGGTTCCTTGCCGGTGACATAGCGAACTGGTCGCCCCATTTCTTTGAGGAGTTTCTTAATTTCACCTCCAAGCGAGTCGCTTGCCTGTTCGATTTCGCGTGTTGCTGATCCTGCCCCAAGGTCGTACACGCTCAGTCCATAGCTAATCTTATTTTTCCCCATGGCCGCACTTGCAGAGGCAGCAATCAGCTCAGCGGCTCCCCGCTCATCGTATTCGGTGAGTTCTCCAATAATATGACCCACTTTTACAACACCAGCGAGTCGATCCTGGAGCCTCCCCAGGTTTTTTTCTTCAGAATCGATTAAAAGAACCGATTCTGACTCGTTTACAATTCGAAAGTCGCCTAAAACGGCTTGAATCTCTGCTTTTGAGAGGTCTGGCTGTGCACCAAGGATGAAATAAATCATAAGTTTGTAGTGATTGTGCTAAATCTTGACCATTTTAGCAAAAATCGCTAGGATGCGGACACTTATTCTTAATCTGTCCGCGATCTTATTTCTCAGAGAAATGAGGTTGTCTCGCCCTGTGGCGGGACCAGATCTATATTATGCAACAGTACGAATTGCTCTCTATCGTACCAACGCAGTTCACCGACGAAGAAGTGGGTGACATCGGAAAGAAGATTTCCGCGTTGGTCGAGAAGGTTGGTGGGAAGGTCGTTTCCACGACCAACCTTGGTAAGATCCGCATGGCCTACACAATCAAAAAGGTTCGTCATGGATCTTATGTGCTCACTTATTTTGATGCTGATGGTGAAGTCATCGCAGAACTTGATCGTCAACTTCGTCTCACAGATGAAGTCCTTCGTCACACAATCCTTGACCGACCAGCGGATGCAGATCCAACGACGTTTGAGCTGACATCCTACGTTGCTCCACTTACGGAAGAGGCAAAGAAGACTCCGCACAAGAAGCCACGTGCAGAACAAACGTCCAAGGCTGCTCCAGCCGAAATTGCCCCTCCAACTCCATCCAGTACATCCACCGACGAGTTGAAGATGAGTATGGAAGAGTTGGACCAGAAGCTCGATCAAATTCTCGAAGGAGATATTGCTGAGAACATCTAAACACAACAGGTATGTACTCACTCAACCGCGCCACGATCATTGGAAATCTCACTCAGGACCCAGAGGTACGTCAACTTCCTTCAGGTCAGTCTGTGTGTAACTTTACGGTCGCAACTAACCGTTACTGGACCAGTACAGACGGTCAGAAGCAGGAAGCGACAGAGTTTCATAGCGTTGTTGCCTGGAGGAAGCTTGCAGAAATTTGCGCACAGTACCTAGGCAAGGGACGCAAGGTCTATATCGATGGATACTTGCAAACACGTAGCTGGGATGGTCAGGACAGTGTCAAACGTTCCCGCACAGAGATTGTGGCAGAGAATATGATTATTCTCGACAAAGGACCTGGCGGAAACCGACCATCTTCTGGTGGGGCCTTTGCGCCACCACAGCCTCCAATGTCTGATCCAGGCGTCGGAGCAGATGATGAGATCAGGGTTGAGGACATTCCGTTTTAAACATTATGGCTAAAACACAACCAACTCACGGAACAAAGAAACGACAGTGTTACTTCTGCTATAGCAATGCTTCGCACATTGACTATAAGGATGTCAGCACGCTTCGCCGTTATCTTTCTTCCTTCGCAAAGATTGTGCCACGCAAGCGCTCAGGTGTATGCATGGCTCATCAACGAAAGCTTTCAAGCGCAATCAAACGCGCTCGCATCATGGCCCTCATTCCATTCGTTCAGAAATAAATGCTCTCGAAAGAAGATCTCACAAGACGTCTTGCCATGTGGCAGGATGTTGAAGAGCGAATCCACGCGTTTTTTCAAGCGCGTGGTTTTGTTTCTGTACGCACTCCCATTATTGTGAAGTCTCCTGGCATGGAACCAAACCTCGACCCTCTTGAGGTGATGGTGAATGGGGAGCCACATGCCCTTATCACAAGCCCTGAGTATGCCATGAAGAAAATGCTCGGGAGTGGGATGGAAAAAATCTACACCATCACACCTGTGTTTCGAGATCATGAGGGTGGACCGCACAATATCCCTGAGTTCACGATGCTCGAGTGGTATGCCCCCGGTACTTATGAGGATTTAATGGACGAAACAGAAGCGTTGTTGAAGACCGTGCTTGAGGATGAGCGTGCCTGGAATCGATTGACGTTTGAAGAGGCAAAGGTTGATGAACATGGCGACCCACAGACAGATGAACCACGCCTTTTTGTGACAAAGTACCCAAAGGATCAGGCGGCGCTTGCGAGAATTTCAGACGATGGATCGTACGCTGAGCGATTTGAGGCGTTTGCTCAGGGTCTGGAGCTTTGCAACGGGTTTTGCGAACTCACGAATGCGGACGAGCAGCGTCAACGGTTCGTGCAGGAACAAGACGATCGCAAGACGCAGGGGAAAACCGTTTTTCCGATCGATAGAGAACTATTGGAAGCACTCAAACAGATTAAACATTCAGTGTATGGAAACGCACTTGGTCTTGACCGGCTTGTGATGCTCAAGTACGGTGTGGGCGACATTCACGACATTCAATTATTTTGATCTATGCCAAGTCCAAACGATATTAAGAAAGGAACGATTATTAACAAAGGTGGAGATCTTTGGTTGATCGTCGATTTTCAACGTGTGAGTCCAGGAAAGGGAGGTTCTTTTGTTCGTACAAAGATGAAGAACCTAAAGACTGGAAAGGTGAATGAGGAAAATATGAAAGCCTCTGAGACCCTGACGTTCGAGGATGTGAATTACAAAAAAATGCAGTTTCTCTTCAGTGATGGTCATCTTTTTACCTTTATGGATAACCAGAATTATGAACAGGTTGCGATTGGTGCAGATGAGATTGAAAGCGCTATTCCTTATTTGAAAGAGGGCCTCGAAGTAAAAGTCGCCATGCATAATGGAGCCGCCATGACGATTGAGCTTCCACAAAAAATTCAGTACTCCGTGGTTTACACTGAGCCAGCTGTGAAAGGGGACACCGCTTCTGGAAACGTGCTCAAGGATGCCGAGTTGGACAATGGGTTGAAAGTGCGTGTGCCTTCATTTATCAATCAAGGCGATGAAATTCTGATTAATACGGATTCGGGTGATTACACGGAGCGAGTGAGTAAATAACAGGAAACCGGCCTCAGGAGAAAGTTTTAGGGATTAGGTTTTAGGTTGTTGAAAAGAATTACCACTTTTTCCCATATGGGAAAAAGTGGTTTTAGGTTACTAGAAGTGTTTTATTGAAAAACCTCCTTAGGTAAGGAGGTTCGCTATTACGGTCGGCGCAGGGGGACGAACAGGCGTGGGTTCATTCGAGCTAGTTGCTCTCGTTGCGGGAGAACCGTAAAGGTGTTCCTGACCGGTGATGGCTTGCTAGGCGGATAGAGCTTTTGAGCTTGTGCACGCTTAGCGCGGATGATCTTGACCTGTTCACGTCTGAGGCGCACCTCATCTAAGTGCTGTTGACGCTGGGCTTCCTTCTCGGCACGAACGTGTTCCAGGTAGTGGTCAAACGCTTCGAACGCCCACTTCCCGACGCGTTCAAGAAGTGAAAAGCGTTCGATGTAGGGCTGCCTAGGCCGACCCACACGGATTCTGACTCCCTGTACATCGTGTGGCTCGAATCGCTTCCATCGATGGATGATGTCCTTGATGGCGTGAGCGACACGACGTGCGATGTAGGAGAGATCATCCCAGTGACTCGCTGCAACCTCGAGGTAGATGCGAACGCCTCTGCTCGGGTTCTTGAGGGCAGCGAGGACGAACTCGCGCATCTTCCGGCGAATGCCCTGCTTGAGGGTCAGCTGGAACTCGAAGTCTGGCTGCCCGGTGAATGGCGGAGCGGGGATCCTCAGATCCACACGTTCCTCGATGTTGTCAGGATTTCCTCTGGTCAAGGAATTGGGAATGCCAAGTCTGAGCAGTTCCTCACTCAAGTGTTGTTCGAGTTCGATGCCAGCCTGTCTGCTTCCACGCTTGTCCACGTATGAACCTCCTCTGGGAACACGATTAAGGATAGATGCTTTTTTGTGGATTCGCAAATAGAAAATAGGGTGTGTGCCCTATTTTTCTGGTAACTCGCCCGCTTCAATGGCTTTTTGAATGTTTGTGCGAATCGTTTTCATGAGCTTGGGATTTTCTTTAAGATAGACCTTTGCGCTTTCTCGTCCTAGTCCAAGTTTTTCTTCCCCAAAGTAGTAATTATTTCCACTTTTTCCAACCACTCCATACGGGACACCAAGTTCGAGCAAATCACCAGCGATGGAAATTCCTTCGTTGTACATGATGTCAAATTCACAGGTTCGAAATGGAGGGGCCACCTTGTTTTTAACAATTTTTACCTTCGTTCTGTTCCCAATGATTTTTTCGCCTTGTTTAATCTGTGCACTTCGACGGATCTCAATTCTGACGGAGGCATAGAATTTGAGTGCGTTCCCCCCCGTCGTTGTTTCTGGATTTCCAAACATCACACCAATCTTCATACGGATTTGGTTGATGAAAATAACTGTTGTGTTGGACTTACTGACAATTCCAGCGAGTTTGCGAAGCGCCTGGCTCATGAGTCGTGCCTGAAGACCCATATGTGAGTCTCCCATATCCCCTTCGATTTCTGCCTTTGGGGTGAGCGCTGCCACAGAATCGATGACGATTACATCCACAGCACTTGAGCGCACAAGGGTTTCAACGATTTCAAGCGCTTGTTCCCCGGTGTCTGGCTGTGAGATAAAAAGTTCATCGATGTTTACGCCAATCTTTTGTGCGTATTCTGGATCAAGTGCGTGCTCTGCGTCGACATAAGCAGCGAGTCCACCTGTCTTCTGTACTTCAGCGACAATGTGCTGAGCCAAGGTGGTCTTACCAGAAGATTCTGGTCCGTAGATTTCAATGATACGTCCCTGTGGTACACCCCCGATCCCAAGGGCAAGATCGAGCGACAAGCAGCCTGTCGAGATCGCATCAAGTTCCAGGGTTTTAGCCTCTCCAAGACGCATGATGGCTCCTTCGCCAAAGCGTTGTTTAATTTGTGAAATGGCATCTAATGCGGCCTTTGAGCGTGCATCAGTGTCAACCTCCTTTGATACTTGTTTTGCCATATGCATGGGTTAATTTCGGGATCAGCTTAACAGAGTGGGTTAAAGAATCAACTAGAATTTATCCAGGATTGCCCAGGGAGAATCACTCTCCGGAAGCGTCTCTTCTTTTACGACTTTCCAGGGCGTAAACATTCCGATGGGTTTACCATGTTTCATGATGAGATACTTCTTTTTTCCGCTCGCATTAATGATGCTTGCGAAATTGCGCAAGAAATCACGAACGGAGATTGGTTCAATGGACATACGTGGGGAGGGTTACGTCTTTTTCTAAGATGCCAGTATGTCAGACAGATGTCAAATAATTGTCTGACAAATTGTGGATAAGCATGAACAAAGGAGGTGTCTGTGCTAGAATCAGCAAGTAATAATGACGGACTAATTACCCGTATGAGAAGAGAAGATCAAGAACAGCGAGAGCAACAAAAAATAGAAGCCTATACAACGGCTCCTGCAGGAGAATCGCTCATAGACGTGAAGGCCGCACAGAAGCATTGGTCTAAGGAGATGGCCTCTAATCCTGAGTTCGTAAGGCAGGTGGAAGAGCGTGCCAAATTTAACGAACGACTTGATGCAGTTATCGCTGGACTTAAGAGACCGGATATTTCTCTGCAGCAAGCCGTGGCGGAGGGAGAGCTTACAGAAGAACAGGTGGCAAATCTTTACGATTCTTTGAACATCTTGCTTGCACCAGGGTCTGAGTATCAACGCATTTTGCTGTACCTTCCATTTGAGTTTCTTCCTGGAAAAGGTTGGAAGCCAAAATCAAGTGATCTTAAGCGTGAGATGGAGACATTTAAGCAGCAGTACATGACCGCATGGAGGGGGCTTCTGACAAGCCATGATGTTCGATCAAATTTTGTTGATGGGGATGTGACTGATTTTACCTTTTTAGCTGAGGGAGATCCGGACCCACGTGTCGTAAAGGCCGCTCATTTAATTCCAAAACTTGTAGAAAAGGGTTTGCTGAGCCTAGAAGAAGTTTTTGTTCTCATTGAAGAAAGCACTGATCAGGTTTTGCAAAAGAGTATTGTGGACACCCTTCCTGTGCTGCAGGATATGGGATTGATTCATCCAGGTTGGATTGATCGGATGGAGCGTTCTTACAGCCCTTTGTTGTTTGAACAAGTTAAGGTTCTTCAAAAGTTGGCTGGGGAGGAAAAGCCAGAGATTGAGCAAGTGGGGGTTGTATCCTTTGAATCAATCACCACCCAACTCGAAGCAGATTTAGAGGAAGTAGATCGTCGGGACCATGGAGAGGTAACCGCTAATAGAGAAAAATGGATTCGTCGGGAAGAGAAAAGGAGTGTCATTGAAAAAACTGGTAGAGCGATTGCGTCAGGGTTAGAGAGTGATCGAATGGATAGAACAGAAGCGATGCAGTTTTTTTCTGAGGAGGTGGATCAATCAGCACAAGAGGCGTTTCTTGATGGTTTGCGTCAGGCGATTGAGATGAGGGCGAAACAAGACCCTGATGCTGCCAAACGTCTTTATTCAGAATATCAAGAAGTCATTGAAACCCATTGGTTGGCAGATGGTGATCGCTTACGGGATGCGTTTTCAAAGTTATTTTTTCATCTTCAGGGTTTAGGTGTCATCACAGAGGCTGATCTAAAACGACTTGGTCTGAAGCGACCTGCTCTTGCTGGACCATTTTCAGAAAATGCCAAAAACATGCAAGAGGAAATTGCTGAGGTGGTTCGATCTCTTGAGGTGATGGAGCGAGATCCTGTTTTGAAAGAACGAGTGTATCCCGTTGTTCTTGTTCTAGGTTCGAGAATTAAGGGATATGGACTACAGAATTCAGATGTAGATATCGCTGTCTTTATTAAGCCGGGGGTAGATATAGAAGATACGCAAGCGATGCGCAAGAAGTTTAAAGAGGTTTTTAGTCACAAGCTTATTGAGGGAGAAGTGATTGAATATTGGCTTGAAGAAGATGGCGACTCACTACTCATTAGGAATTTTGATAATCAGGATGTGAAGGTTGGTTTTAGTGTTGAGATAGCTTTTCTTTTTAGCTCCATGTGGGAGGGAGATCCACAAATGGTGAAGCAATTACGTGAGAAAATTCTTGGTCCTTATTTCGAAGACAATGGGCGCATGTTTAGAGACATGGATGCTAGGCGTCTAGAACTTGAGGATGTTGAACGCAACCTCTTGCAATATCGATTGATGCATACTGGATATGCCAGATATATGCCTCCATTTGGTGGACTGGATACACAACACGCAGCTTCTCTAGATGGTCAGAGTGCGTTCTGGGATTCAGGGTATCGACAAACGGCAACACAGTTGTTTGCGCGCAATGTTTTCCTCCCGAAGATTGAAAAATAAGATTGTGCAATTAGAAAGACCGAGCGTTGATGCTCGGTCTTTGCGTTTCGTGTCTCAGCGCAGCAGCTTGTCGAGCTCGGTTGGGCCGAGAGAGAGCATGCGCACGGGGACTCCCAGCTTTGCGTTCAGGACACCGGCGACCAAGTCGAAGAGTTGGTCAGGGGTGGCGTCCTTTGCGATGGGGTAGGTGGTGATCTCTGGGACACACCGGAAGAGTGCCTGACACAGAGCTCGTGTGTGTGCGAGTTGTGCCTCATCTTCACCATGCCTGACAACGAGGTCGCCGGTCATGGTGAAGAGGTCTCCGTCTTCAGTCTCGTGGGTGTAGCTGTCGCACACGTGCCACTCACCGTTCCCGCTGATCTGGTCGAACCAGGTGATGGCCAAGCCGTCGTACTCGCTGGGTCCACCGCTTGCTTCGATGGCGTAGCGCATGAGCACCAGGTCGAGTGGTCCGACGCGGACCCGGCCTTGCCAGCGGTTCTCGTCCTTGTGCGAGCCTGGAAGCAGGTCCTCGCTCATGGATGGGTCTGCGGTGGGCATGGGGCCGGCACCGTGGCGGATCTCATACCCGCGATGTACCGCGAGGTTTTTGATTTCACCATCGTAGCCAGCGTCGCGGAGCATTGCCTTGGTGAATCGTGGCAGCGTCCGGATGGCACTCGTGTGAGGCTCGAAGCCCTGGTATCGATCCGTGAGGATTCCGTGGGAGGTTTCGATCACGACGACGCCGTTTCTCCCGAGAATCACTGTCTCAAAATAGTCAGGATCCACCAGGTGTACGACTTCGCCGCATTTCCTGAACTGGTCCACAACGAAGTCGAGAAAGTCGTCACTGGACAGATCCCTGATGTCTTGCTCTGCCGTCTCGCGATCTTCAGGGAGGAAGTCACCTTCGATGATCGAGGCAAGGTCAGCCTGGATCTTTGCACGTACGGCAGCGAGTCGGTTGCGCAGATCTCCTCGGGGGAGATCTCCCATGAAGAGGGAAAGTTCGGGGTACCGCTGATTGTAGCGGTAGGCCTCTCCCACGCCGGTTCCAATGGTTCCCCGTGGGTTGTCCTTGCGCGCGAGTTCCTTCAAGTGAGAACTGATGCCGTGGAAGGGTGTCGTGCACAAGGTGTCACGTTCGACCGTCAGAAGGTCAAAGGGGTTCATGACTCCATGCTGCTCAGTGAGATCTTGCGCCTCCAGGAGAAGACGGATCGGACAAGCTACGATGCCGGACCCGATGTGAGTACGGATTCCCTCGAGGGTTCCACATCCCCACTGGTTGAAGTTGAACCTCTCTCCTCGGGAGGTAGAGACACCATGAGATCCCTGAGCACCACCCTTCTTGATGACGGTGTGTGCTTTCATGATCGTCGCAACGCGATGGACCACACCGCCCTTGCCACCGTCTCCGGGGCCAAGGTCGGTGACGATGATGGCTTGCTTTCGGGGCATGGCCATTCCTGTGATGGGTGTTGATGGATACTTACCACGAGATCACCGCTCATGTGAGCGATGGGCTCATGGAAAGGGTGAACCGCGTACGGTTCACCTCGTTAGGTGTTGGGATTGGTTGGCCTAGAGCTGCCAGGCCACCTCTCCCTCTTCTTCGTCCTCGTCCGCTCCGGTCTGCCCCTGGATCTCGGCGAGTTCCTCGTCGGAGATCGGCCAGAGGTCTTCCTTGTTGCGGAAGTAGGAGCCGGCGGGCGGGAGCTTGCCGAAGTTCTCGGCTTCCATCTGGGCACCGATCGGGATGTGCGAGACCGCCTTGACGATCTGAGCGGCCAGTCGGCGGTTTGCGCCGTGTGAGACGAGCCAGTCTTCGGCCGTGGAGAGGCTGAGCACTCCCTCGGTCAGGCCGATGATGACGGCCTTGACCAGGTGCAGGGAATTGCAGCCGTCGGGGAGCGCGATGTAGTGCGAGGGACCGTACAGACGGCTCCACTGACGAGCCACGTCTTCGCTGGTGAGCCCATGGCGATAGTCGGACCATCCCGTCACATGCAGGAAGAAGGCGTGCTTGTGCCCTTGCAGGTGCTGAACCGTCGTGGCGAGGTCTGGAACCGAGCTGGCTGTCATCTGGTGGCCGTTGCCGGTCACCGCATTGAAGACGTCGTCTCCGAACAGGCGCGTGAGCCAGGACGCATCGATACGTTCCACCACGGGCTCGTCCGAGACCGTGAAGTGGTAGCCCCTGAGGCCGTAGGCATTCAGTCGGGCGTTCCCGAGGAATGCGGCAGCGAAGATGCCGAACTGAGGATCTTCCTTGCCGTTCCCACAGCCGTTCTTGCTGGGGATCATCATGGTGAGCTGTTCGGCGATCTTTCCAGCCATCTCGAACTGTGACCGCAGGAGCGGCTGGATGGGCTGGATGTCGCTGTATCCACAATCGTGAATATCATCGACATCTCCGAACGTTGCGTTCGCGATCTGGACGTCGTAGCTGGAGAGTACTGGGGACTCCCCCTCGGTGTACATGTCGTAGGACAGGGGGAGCCTGTCGAACGCGATCTGGACGTTGTTCTGCATCGAACCGGTCGTGTCGAGGAGTGTCTCCTCGGTGATCGGCATGCCGATGGTGAGCTGCCAGAGACCCAGTTCCTCGATCCAGTCGAAGCGGGGCCGCGAGGGGCGCACTGGTCCGAGGTGGGAGAGCCCCTTGGGGTCGACGAGGGGGTTGATCTCCTTCTTGGTGCGGTAGGTGCGTTCTGCTTGTGCAGTGACACTCTGGGTTCCACCGGCGGTGGCCCTTTGGCGAGTGCTGTTGAACACCTGTCTCGACATTCTGTCCTTGCCCATCTTGAGCTCCTGCGTTCTGTGCAGCTAGGCTGCGTTGGTGAGAGGGAAGGTCGTCCAGGGGTGGAAGCGACCCGGGGTCCAGATACTGGTCACGACGCCGTAGAAGGCTTCATGAGCAGCACTGGCGCTTTGGAACCTGCCTCCAGCAAGCTGGCGCAGGATCTCCACGTAGGGTTCGAAGTCTTCTTCGTTCCCTTCGAGGGGGATGGTGCGGCTCATCGGATCACCACCAAGGGCGATGATGGTTGCTCGTGCGAGCCCCATGATCTCCGAGCGTTGTGCATCTCTCGAGACACCGCCTGTATAGGAAGTGGCACTCGACCAATCGAAGAGGATGGGAATGTGCCCGTTCGGATGGACAATCACCTTGGTGATGTCCAGTGTCCCGATGCCGATGTTCGATTCGTGGACGAATGCGAGAATCTTGAGCGTCTTGCCCAGGATCCAGGCACTGGTCTTGGTGTCGATCCGCTCGCGGTCCACGAACGGGATGTTGCGGAGCGGCGAGAGTTCGTGCATCTCATCAGCGCAGTCGAACGCAAGGATGTTGATCCGGCGCCGGCCCTGCTGCTCCGAGACGAAGCTTGCAACGAGCTCAGGGAAACCGAGCTGGTAGTTGAGCATCTCCTTGGGGTCGGTTTTGACCCGAGCGTACTCTTCCTCAACCCTCAGAGCCTCGGCCCTGAGTTGCCTCAGGTAGTACGCAGCGCGGTCGAGGTTGCCGCTGAAGCGGCGATGCGAGGCGATCTGGAGCAGGCACTGGCGTCCGGTTGGGATCTGCACACATTGGTACAGATCATACTGGGGCGTGAAGCCCACACCCTTGTGCTCGCCCCGGGTAGGGTCGAAGAACACTTCATAGGGACCTTCCGGCCCCTCGACTGTGAAACTCTGTCTTTCTCCCATGGGTTTCTCCATTGGAGGTGGGTTGTAGGGAACTCCATACTCCGCACGTTTTTAAAAAATGCAGAATATAGCGAAGAAAATTACAATAAAAGAGAGGTTTTGTCAACCCAATTCATCGAGATACACACGAAGTATCAAAAAACAGCCCTCACGGCTGCTTTAATTGGCTAAACTGATTGATCTATCTTGTTCAAGAACGACATGGCGATGTTCAACGGCTGGGCGGGAATAACGCTTGGTACTTTCAATGGTAATCACGTTCACGCCCCGCTCGAGGGCCACCTGTGTTTCAAAAAAACCATTTGTGGAAAGCAGGACGGTCTCGCCGTTAATGAGGACCTGTGATCCTTCTTCTGCATGTCCTGTCACGGTGATAAGTGCGTGGTCAGTGAGAACTCCATCATTTGGTTCGTAGACGAGGAGATCAGGTGGCGCTGCAATGGCTTTGAGTTGCACACCGACATACCCAAGGACGGCAAAGGAAATAAGAAGGAGCGTGCCGACTTTGACGAATTTGCTCGCTACCAGGAATTGAAGCGCTCGTGTCCTGCGTCTTGGAAGGCGTGCAGAGCTCACAAAATCACAGGTTCCCCTCTCCTCTTCAAATTGATTCAGAAAATAGCTGACATCCCCCCCAAGGATCTTCACGTAGGTTTTTAGATAGTTGCGGGCGTAGATTGGGGCGGGGAGTTGGTCGTAAGCGCCTTCCTCGAATGCTTTGATGAACGCTTTTCTAATCTTTGATTTCTGTTCCATTTCAGAAAGCGTGAAGTTGGCCTCTCGGCGCATGGCCTTGAGCTTCTCTCCCAGTGTCTGGGCTTGGTCAAATTTCCTAATAACGAATGTCATGCGCGGCTATCTTAGTTCTCTTTGTCCTCTTTATCAACCCAACGGTCATCAATGGCGTCTTCCCAGTCACCTACCTCCTCCTCCGCTTCTTCTTCTTCTTCTTCTACCTCATCACCACCAATCATTTCTTCCTCCTCTTCGTCTTGTTCCCACTCTTCATCCTCGAGCTCCTCTTCTTTGAATCGATCCTCTTCTCCATAAGCTTCGTTGTAATCGTCCTGAGCTGTTGGCATGCCATCTTTTACGTTGTCGCCTGGTGGCCACGTGTCGATCAGGACTTCACGTGGTTTCGCTCCGTCACCTTCTCCGATGACTCCAGCTTGTTCGAGATCATCCATGATGCGTGCAGCGCGTGCATAGCCCACACGTAGTCGGCGCTGAAGATAGGAGGTGGAGGCCTTTCCAGCAGAGAGGACGGTTTGAACGGCTTCGTCAAACATGTCGTCATGCTCTTCATCATCAAACACTGTCCCCGCCTTGGTAATTTCCGTGACGGCCATGTTGTAGTCTGGGGTGCCCTTACGTCTGAGGAATTTAACAACATCTTCTATCTCTTCTGTTGAAATGTATGCGCCTTGGATGCGTTTTGGCTTGGCGACTTCTGCGGAGGTAAACAGCATGTCTCCGCGACCCAGAAGTTTTTCTGCCCCAGACTGGTCCAAGATGGTACGTGAGTCTGTTTGTGAGGCGACGGCACAGGCAATGCGTCCAGGAATATTCGCTTTAATTGTTCCGGTGATGACGTCCACGCTTGGCCGCTGGGTGGCAAGCACAAGATGAATTCCAACCGCACGTGCCATTTGTGCAATGCGGACAATCGTTGCTTCCACATCACGTCCGGCAGTCGACATCAGGTCTGCAAGCTCATCGATCACCACAACGATTTTTGGCATGCGTTCTTCAGCCCGCTCGTTGTACTGGGTAATGTTTCTTGCTCCGAATTTCGAGAGGATATCAAGTCGACGATCCATTTCTCGTGTGGTCCATTTGAGGGCGTTGACCGTGTCATCAACCGTTGTAATCGGTGGAACGAGTAGGTGAGGGATGCCGTTATAGATGGTGAGTTCAACGCGTTTTGGATCGACGAGGATGAGTTTCAAATCATCCGGACCATTTTGATAGAGCCACGAGACGATCATGGTGTTCAGACAGACGGATTTACCAGAGCCAGTTGCACCAGCGACGAGCAGATGGGGCATGTTCTCAAGTGCGATCACATGGACACTGCCAGAAACGTCCTTTCCAAGTGGAACAGAAAGAGATGATTCACGATCATGATACTGTTTTGTCTCCATGCAATCACGAAGTGTCACTGTTGCCACTTTTGTGTTTGGCACCTCAATTCCAATCAAGGATTTTCCTGGGATTGGGGCTTCCATGCGAATTGGGTGCGCCGCAAGCGCAAGAGCAAGATCGTTTTGCAGGCTGACAATGCGACTAACTTTAACGCCTTGGGATGGACGCAGGGTGTACTGTGTTACGGTTGGACCCACAGAGGTCTTTCCCATCTCGACATGCATGCCAAATTCTTCGAACGTCTGCTCAATAACAGACTTGTTGTGCTCAATGTCTCCTGACTGTGCTTTTGAGGACGAGCGTTCGAGAAGCTTGAGTGGAATGGTGACTTGTCGATGTGTGCGTGTAGTAATGGCTTCCTCTGGGGCAGCATCAACCGCCACAGGGGCTGGTCGGAAGGCTTTCTTTGTTTCTTCTTCATCCATTTCTTCAAACACTTCTTCCTCTTCTGTATCTTCTTCCACTTCCTCCTCAAGATCTTCTTCGATCTCGTCTTCGTCCCAATCCTCCTCTTCGCTTTTTTGAGTTTGTTCTCGATGGAGCTTGGCACCAAACCAACCGGTTAAATGATTGTGGACACCGACTACGGAGCGGAGGGAGGTGTTAAAAGCGAGCATGACTGAAACAAGCAAAAGGGCACCAGTCATCACAACCGCCCCCCAGTAACCCAGAAAGGCTGGAAGGAGCATGCCAAGAAATTGACCGAGGTAACCACCTGCCATTCCTAGGTTTTCAACAATGGGTTCTGGTCGGTTGAAAAGGAACAGGTTTAAGAGGGCATTGAATGAAAGAAAAAAGAAAAAGAGCCCAACATAATTCCAGGCGCTAAAGGTGCCTCGTTCCGGATAGGCAAGGGTGGCTCCGATCAAGATCACAACAACGGGAACCAAGAAGCGGTCGAGACCAAAGAAGTTCAGAAGGAGGTTGTTCACCCAAACCCCCAGGCTTCCAGCAATCCCAAAGAAGGAAAGGAAGATCAGAGATGCTAAGGCAAAAAGAAGAACGACAAGAATACCGCGCTTGGTTTCAGGATTCATTTCAAAGCTAATAATCTCCTCTTCACGACGGGACTTTTTTTTGTGAGAACGTTTCTTTTTTCGTGCCATAGATTTTGTGGCCCTATTTTAGCACGGCTGTGAGCGTTGACGAAGTGGAAATTGATCGAGAATTACCGAAGGAACCCTGCGTGAGGGGTTCTGACATCTCGGGTTCAATTGGTTGACAATAATGCGAAATCATGCTATCTTTCGTCGTTCATTTCCATTCAAAACCTCGCTATTCACGTTTCTGGAGAGAGTCGTGAATAAAAGAAAAACACCTCTATTTGTAGATATTCGGTTCTTAACCTTCATCTCTCCAAATACAGGTTTTTTGTTTCCGAATGATTCGGGACTCCACATAAGTAGATGTAAATGACATATTTGTAGCGATCGCTACAAATATGTCACGTCTGTTTATGTGGAGGATCCTGAATCTTGAGTCCATGCATGGTGCATGGGTTTGAATAACATCAACAGACCCGAAATGGAGGTGACATGTCGTACGCTCGCATGGAGCACGACCAGATTCCAGAGTTCGAACTCAGGGATCTCAACTGGAACGAACTCCAGGAAGTCCAGGACTTCGTGGACTACTGGGGTCTCGACCAGGAAGACTGGATGGTGCTCTATCGCATGATGGAGTCGCCCGAGCGCTTCGTCGATGGCTACTTCTGGGGGAGTGAGCAGCCTCGCTGGGGTTCGCTCTCGCCGATCGACATGGTACGCGTCGCCGCCGAGCTTGCGCTGGAGATCCAGGACGCCGACCAGGCGGAAGAGGACAACATCGACGATCGCGGGCCCGAGGACTTCGGCTTCGAGGACATGGGTGCTCGTCCATTCCAGCGGATCACGCTCCGTCGCCGCCGGATCAAGGCGATGGGTGACAACGTGGCCGCATGCGACCGCTCGGCCCGTGGAGCCTTCTATCGGAACCGCTCGTGGTCCCGCCAGACCAAGAACCAGCACCAGTGGGAGGCGCGGGCCAAGCGCGAGTCCAAGCGCTTCATGCCTGTGCCCCCGCCCGAGGCGGCTGAGCCGATCGGGCGCTGTTGGTGGGACATGAGCGTGCACGCGCAACAGCTCTGGCGTCGCGCCGAGAAAACCCGAGAGCGCATCGAGCGGGAGATCCGTCTCGAACGCGAGTACCAGGCGACCCTCGAGCGTGAAGCTCGCTTCCTCTCGTGGGGCGAGCCGCCGGTCATGCATGGACTGACCCCCGCCGAGGCCGAGCAGTACGAGACCGAGTACCAGGACGATCGCGGGTACCTCTGGGATCGGAAGGATCAGCGGGCGTTCGAGGGGTCCGATTACCTCCGTCGTGTTCACGGAATCGACGATCCCTACTGGGACGAGATCTACGCTCCCGCCCCCGAGTCCTACAGGGACGACTTCGACGACTGGTCGGATGCGCCGTACTGGGACGATCCCTACTACGACGAGGACTTCGACTATCCGTACACGGACTCCCGTGACGAGGTTGAGGATTCCGACGTTGATGAGTGCGGCTGCCGGGTGGGCTACTGCTGCCCGGACTGCGTCAGGGCTGATGCCTACGAGCGCAGTCTCGAGGCCGATCTCGAGACCGAAGCAGCCTACGAGCGACAGCGCCAGGCCGAGCTCGATGTCGCGATCGACGATCGCAGCCCCGAAGACTTCGGTCTCCCGGCCTACGAACCCCGTCCGGACCTGCCTCGTGACACCACCTACCGGCAGCCTGCCAAGAAGGGGTGGAAGGGGCCACAGTGGATGCGCCACAAGCTGCGCCACTGTGACCGGGTCCGCGACTGACCCAACGAACCCGAGCTGTGCCGTGACTCATACGAGTCCCGACACACGCTCGGGACTCCACACAAAGATGTTTGTTGCCCCATCGGGGGGCATTACTCTCTCCTCAACAAACATCTTTCTGTGGAGATCAATCCTGGTTTCTATCAAGGAAAGGAGGCAGTCATGTCGGATCAAAGACGGCAGCCCCAGCATCTGGGTGATCTGATCTCGGTGTGCTTTGCCCACTTCATGGACCTGTACAACGATGCTGACCTGGCGTCGGTGGCAACGGCGGCGGTGATCAACGACATTCTGCAGCGTCAGAGTGATGCCCCGGTGCCGCATCCCAAATCCAACGGAAAAGATGCCGACTGGAACTGATCACTCACACACCCAAGGAGGTGACCCATGGGCAAGAAGCGGGCGGAGCCGGTTCACCAGTCGGATGTTGATCCGAACAAGATCATCATCCGGCCGGAGGACCTTCCCAAGGCGCGTGGGGTGCCTCTGCGCCCCACAGAGTCCTGCAACACGCGCAAGGATCGCACTCGTGCGGTTCGGCGTGGAAGCAGGCGCCATCCCAAGCACAAGGGTGGCGGAAACCACTAACCCCTTGTACGGAGGAACGATGTCTATGTACATCAACGAAGCCGTGCTGAACGAGTACGGCTTCCCATCTGTGCGTATGAGTCATCTCGTACGCAAAGATGGAACAAGAACCGCTCCAGGAGGAAGAGTATGAAGCTCGTCAGTGTCTTGTATGCTGATGAACTCACCGCAACGATTCCCGATATTGATACGGCTTCGGCTGTCTCTCTACCGAGACCTCTCTAAAAGTCGATGAGATTGCGACGTTCGGGCTGTCGATCGCTGAAAACGTCCTCAAATGGACGTTGAAGCGATGACTGGGTGCCTGAACGTCGCAAGATCGCGACTTTTAGAGAGGTCTCTACCGTGTGAATTGTCGCCCTCGATTCCATACGATAGCCTTGGCTGCGTCACTGGATCGACTCATCCTTCCTGAGCGGTTTTTGTTCGACAAGCTTCTGGGGCCGGTCTATCATGACCACCCCGGAAACCCATCACCCAGATTCGAAGGAGAAGACGTGCATACTCTCGGAACTTCATCGCCGTTTACCTGCTCGCGCTGCGGGCAGGTGTACCAGCTTGGAAGCTGGTGCGGCAACGGTCCCTCGGGGACCCACTCAATCGATCGGCTCCCCTGGCTGGTCGTGGTCGAATTCGAAAGCGTCGGAATGCTCGAAGAGGTGCAGACGCACATCGTCTGTCAGCAGTGCCTCGGTCGCTCGGGCTGTGTGGAGCACAGTCTTGAGCGAAAGCTCGAGGAGCTGGGTGTCACGGTCACGGCTGACACAGACGAGGGCGCTCAGGAGCAGCGCTATGCCGGCATCAGCCTGCCGACGAGAGCCTCTGGATTCTCGGCCCCTGTCGGAATCGATCTCGGGGCTCTCTCGAGGTCTCCCCCGCGTCAGACTGGCTCGGTCGGGATTGCACTTCCTGAGCAGACACCGTCCCGGGGCCTGTCCGTGAACCTCAAGCCGCCACCACTGCCCAACCAAGGGTCGAGTGCTGGCAGGGTGAACGTGAGCGCCTCGATGCCCCCGCCACCCACAGTGTCGGTGGCGATCAACTTGCCACCTGGCGCGGGCGCAAGCGAGCCTCTGCTGGGTCGCCCGGCACGTCCTGCACGTCCGGAGCGTCCGGCACGGGCAGCATGGCAGGATCGCGGGCGTCAGGGAGCCACGCTTGCTGACGGGGCTCCGGCACTCGCGGCCATCAGGAAGTCGCTTCCGACGGCTGCTGAACAGCGCCGAATGCGCGCACTCAAGCGGTTTGATGAGGCCATGGACGCCCTCAAGGCGCACGTGGTTGCGCTCAAGCGCATGCGTGGGAAGCAGGTGCGCACCATGCTCGAGGAACTCATCCGCGCCCTCTCGGTCGCCGTCGAGGCGGATCTTGAGAAGCGCAACGAGTCCGAGCTGCTCCAGGCCGCCGGCGTGAAGTCCGGTTGGCTCAAGAGCCGGTTCACGCAGGTTCTCGTCCAGGAGCTTCTCACCGACACCGATCGGCTCTGGATCCACTTCGAGGGCAAGCGCATCGGTCAGGTGCTCGAGATCCTCGAGACGAGCGAGAAGCGCTTCACCGCGATGGCGGTCATGAGCCTCGTCTCCCAGATCAAGGGACGACTCGAGCATGCCCGCACACTCGCCTCGGATGTGAGTGTGATCGAGCAGGGCCAGCTGGGTGAAGCTGAGCGTGAGGTACTCATTCGCATGCAAGGTGAGCTGCACGAACAGGTGTGCGAGATCTTCGGACTCGCAACCCACGCCATGTTGCTCGACAATCGCCGCAGCCGCGACAAGATTCTGCGGCTCGCGGGTACCAGTGAGTACGAGCTCGAGACCGAGTTCGCATCGCACAGTTCCGCTCCCGGCAACGTGGGTGGAGGCGGTGCAGAGCTTCTCAGTCAGGTGGGTGTCATCAAGACACAGCAGGGAAGCCACTACGTCGACGGAGAATTCGTGATGGTCGAGGGCCGGCAGATTCCCTGCTACGGCTCCATGCCCGTCTCCACCGAACCTGTCGCACATCTGTCGACGGGCACGAGTGGAACGGTGGTGCTGCCGCCGAGCAGGATCGTCAACGAGTTCGGGTGTCCCTACCTGGTGCTCAAGGTCGATCACACCCGAACCATCCCCGTCGAGTGCGGCACGCCCGACGCTTCGAAGGTCCAGGAAGTGGTCATCATGGCCACGGGCATGAAGATGCTCATGGAACTTCGTGAGGTCGAAGGACTGGGCCGCACGTGGGTCTACTCCCCGGCCGCAGACAAGTCCGAGGAAGTGTACGACCGCCCCTTCGTCCGACTGGACGAGAGGTTCGTCGAACTGCACGAGGCCAGGGATGATGAGCGGAGGCGTGCTTGCGCACTTTCCTACGCACACTTGAGCCTCCCGGTTCTGTGGGGGTTGCTCGACCAGATCGAGTCGCCCGATACCCTTGTGGTGACCCTGCTCGAGTACTTCGAGCGATGGGCGCAAGGGGAACTGAAGGACCTCGGCTCACAAGCCGAAGTCGAACACAAACACGTGCCGAACGAACTGTACGTGTAACCCTCAGGGTTGGGTCCAGCCTGAGTGTGAACTACGCTCTGGACCCTTTCTATCTGTGCATCACATGTGTTGTGTGCAGATAGAACACTTGATTATTAACACCGCACTGCTACAATTTCGCTACAGAGACCTCTACAACATCTTCGTCTCTTTGCAGCTGCGGGGTGGGGAACGGTTCTGCCGGATCAAATTCGCGAGCATCGCTGTTCCCCTCACGGGTGAGCGGCAAAATCTCTCTCCTCATGCTCAAACTGTTTGACTCGGCTACTCTTTGATCGTTTCCTCGCTTTGCAGCTTCAAGGAGAAGAAAAGAAAAACGTCCATATTGGACGTTTTTTGAATAATTTGATGTATAAGGTGTGGACAAACACGGTTATCGTGGACTCCTAAAAGGATTATTTTTACTAAATTTAGGTAAAAAGACCTTTTTCTTGACAATCCACTGCTGATCCACCCCTTGCAGTTGACGGAACATAGGACCCATGTTATAGTCGGCGTGCATTCGCGTCAGATTTAGCTAAAGTTAGCAAAACTTGACACATATTTACCTCGTTTGCGGCTGGATGGTCAACCGGGTAAGGAGATTAAATAATCTCCTGCAATCATTTAAGAGAATCTTCTGGACACATCGCAACACCCAGCGTGTCTCCGGATAATCACCTATTCTCTCAATGGTGCTACCAGCATCTGCAAACGAATAGCTCAGACGTCACCTTATCAAGGTGAGGTTTTTTGTTTCCGCCCTGTTCCCACCCCATTCATCCAATTTACCCAATTTACTCATCTATGCCGATTTACCGCCGCACCCCTGTCAAAACACGTGAACGCCAAGGGTTCACAAACGTGTCTGACGCCATGGAACTTCCAGACCTCATTGAGATTCAACGCCGGTCCTACCGTTGGTTTTACAATGAAGGGATCAAAGAGCTTTTTTCTGAGATTACACCAGTGAATGACTTTATTGGTCGTGATCTTGAGCTTTACTTCGACGACTATTATCTCGATGAGCCTAAGTTCGACGAGAAAACATCTCGTGAAAAGAATGTGACCTTTGAGGCGCCACTTCGTGTGAAGACCCGTCTTGTGAATCTGCGCACGAAGGATGTGAAGGAGCAGGAAATCTATCTTGGAGATCTTCCAATCATGACCCCGCGTGGAACCTTCGTCATTAACGGAGTTGAACGTGTGGTGGTCTCACAGCTTGTGCGTTCTGCGGGTGCCTTCTTTACCGCCGATGTCTACCGAGGGCGTCGTTACTACGGAGCAAAGATTATTCCAAACCGTGGTGCCTGGCTTGAGTTTGAAACAGATCCGAAGAATGTGATTTGGGTGAAGATTGATCGTAAGCGCAAGGTGCCAGTCACCGCTCTCTTGCGTGCCTTTGGTGTGCCTGATGACGAGGACATCATCAAGCTCTTTGAGGATATTGATACACACCCAACCAATCGATACCTCGAGGCAACTATTAACAAAGACATTTCAAAGACAGAGGACGAGGGATTGATTGAGGTCTATAAGCGTATTCGACCAGGTGATCGTGCAACGGCCGACAACGCAAAGAGCCTTATCCACTCCATGTTCTTTAACTTCGACCGATACGATCTTGGAAAGGTTGGACGCTACAAGTTTAACCTTCGCTTTGACGACGACACATCAGAGGATCTTGTTGCACAGGAAGAAAATCGCATTATCCGCAAGGAAGATCTCGTAAAGATCATTCGCGAGATTATTCGTTTGAACATCGTTCAAGAAGAACCAGACGACGTAGATCACCTTGGAAACCGTCGTGTGCGTGCCGTAGGGGAACTGATTCAGGGTCGCTTCCGTGTGGGTCTTGCGCGTATGGAACGCATCATTAAAGACCGCATGAGTACCCGTGACATCGAAACATTGACTCCAGGTCGTTTGATTAACGCACGTCCAGTCATTGGAGCCATTCGTGAATTTTTCATGTCCTCTCAGCTCTCACAGTTCATGGACCAGACCAATCCTCTTGCGGAGCTTGAGCACAAGCGTCGACTTTCTGCGATGGGTCCTGGTGGACTTTCACGTGAGCGTGCGGGATTTGAAGTGCGCGACGTGCACCCGACTCACTATGGTCGTATTTGTCCAATCGCGACTCCTGAGGGACCAAACATTGGTTTGATCGGTCACCTTGCGAGCTACGCCATTATCAACGATTACGGATTCATTGAGACCCCATACCGAAAAGTCGTTAAGGAAGAAAAAGATGGCAAGATTGTTGCACGTGTGACTGATGAAGTTGAATACATCAATGCGTTTAAGGAAGAGCGGTCTGTGACCACTCCAGCGACCATCCCAACAGATGAGAACGGCTACTTTACAGAAGAATTCATTGGGGCACGTAAGTACGGAGAACCAAAAGTTGTTCCGCAGGAGGACATCGACTACATGGACGTCTCTTCCCGTCAGATTGTGTCTATTGGTACATCATTGATTCCGTTTTTGGAGCATGACGATGCCACGCGTGCACTTATGGGAACAAACATGCAACGGCAGGCTGTGCCAACCGTGAAGCCAGATGCACCGATTTGTGGAACAGGTATTGAAAGGCGTGCGGCGAAAGATTCCGGTCACGTGGTTGTCGCCGAGCAGTCCGGAGAAATTTCAACCGTAGACGGAAACCACATTCAGATTACCGATGAAGATGGAAACGTACACGAATACGAGTTGAAGAAATTCCTTCGTTCAAACAACTCAACCTCTATCAACCAGCGTCCAGTCGTAAACATTCACCAACAGGTTGTGAAGGGCGACGTGATTGCGGATTCATCAGCGGTGGACCAAGGGGAGCTCGCACTTGGTCAGAACTGTCTGATCGGATTCATGGCATGGGATGGATATAACTATGAGGACGCGGTGATCATTTCTGAACGTGTTGTTCAAGATGACCGCTTCACGTCTGTCCACATTGAGCACTACACCATCGACGTTCGCGACACCAAGCTTGGACCAGAAGTCGTGACCTCTGACATCCCAAACGTTTCAGAAGAAAAGTTGAAGAACCTCGATGCAGAGGGGGTGATTCGTGTTGGTGCGGAGGTAAAGTCTGGTGACATCTTGGTCGGAAAGATTACTCCAAAGGGTGAAACAGAATTGTCTGCTGAAGAAAAATTGCTTCGAGCAATCTTTGGTGAGAAGGCGCGCGATGTGCGTGATTCTTCTCTTTACCTTGAACACGGTGAGCACGGAAAGGTGGTAAACGTAACCGTCTTCTCTCGTGAAGAGGGAGATAAACTTTCACCAGGCGTGATCAAGTCCATTCAAGTTACGATTGCCGACCTACGAAAGATGCAGGTGGGAGACAAGGTGGCAGGACGTCACGGAAACAAGGGAGTCGTTTCAAAGATCGTGACAATGTCCGACATGCCGTTTACAGAGGATGGAACTCCGCTCGACATCATGTTGACCCCACTTGGTATTGTGTCTCGTATGAACCTCGGACAGGTGCTTGAGATGCACATGGGGCTTGCAGCAAACGCACACGGTTACAACGTTGTGACTCCTGTGCTTGATGGTATTCCAGAAGAAAAAATTCGTTCAGAGCTTGCGCGTGCAGGTCTTCCAGAATCTGGACAGCTTCAACTTTTCGATGGACGCACAGGAGAAGCCTTTGAAAATCTGGTAACCGTCGGATACATGTACATCTTGAAGCTCTCGCACATGATCGAGGACAAGATGCACCAACGTTCTATTGGTCCATACTCCCTCATCACCCAGCAGCCGCTTGGTGGTAAGGCTCAGTTTGGTGGACAGCGATTTGGAGAAATGGAAGTTTGGGCGCTCGAGGCCTATGGAGCCGCTCATACCCTGCAGGAAATTCTCACCATTAAATCCGACGACGTGCCGGGTCGATCGAAAGCGTATGAGTCGATCATTAAGGGTGAACCGATCCGCAAGGTCAACATCCCAGAATCCTTCAATGTGCTTGTGCGTGAGCTCAAGGGACTCTGTATGGATGTCGAACTACTCAAAGACGGAAGCAAGGTCGAGCTTCCTGGTGAAAAGAAAGCCAAATAATTGAAGATGGATTACCAACAATACTATGTTTAAGAAACACGACACCCTCAAATCCACAGACTTCGACTCCATCCGTCTTCGACTTGCTTCACCAGAGACGATTCGATCTTGGTCTTATGGAGAGGTGACCAAACCTGAAACCATCAACTACCGCACCCAGAAACCTGAAAAGAATGGGCTCTTTGCTGAAGAGATCTTCGGACCGTCCAAGGACTGGGAGTGTTACTGCGGAAAGTACAAAAAAATTCGTTATAAAGGCATCATCTGTGACAAGTGTGGTGTAGAAGTGACCCACTCAGTCGTGCGACGTGAGCGCATGGGGCATATTGATCTTGCTGCGCCAATCACCCATATCTGGTTCCTCCGTGGTGTGCCATCCAAGATTGGTGCCGTGCTAGACCTTTCAATTCAAAATCTTGAAAAGATCATTTACTTCGCTAGCTTCTTGATTACAGACGTGAACGAGGAAGCAAAGGAAATGACGACTGAACAGGTCAAACAGGAACGTAAGAGCAAACAGAAGATGATTGAAGGGGAGTTCAAGCGCGACATGGGTCGCCTGGAAGAGAAGTTTGGTGATGATGCAAAGGCGATCAAGACGGAAATGAAGCGTCTTGAGGAGATTCGCGACAAGAAGTTTGAAGAGTTGGAAGAGGATTACGATCTTGTGATGCAAGACCTCAAGGAGCTCAAGGTCATGAGCATCATCTCCGAACAGGTTTATCATGAGTGGTCCTTGAAGTACGGTCATATTTTTGAAGCGAACATTGGGGCGGAGGCAGTCAAAACCATGTTGAAGCGCATCAATGTTGAAGAGACCATGAATCAGCTCGAGGAAGAACTCAAGGAGGCAACGAAGACCAAGCGCAACCGACTCCTTCGCAGATTAAAGCTCTTGAAGTCTCTTCACTTGAACAAGATTGATCCAGAGTGGATGGTTCTTGAAGCGATTCCAATTATTCCACCAGACTTGCGTCCAATGGTACCGCTCGACGGTGGCCGTTTTGCAACTTCTGACTTGAATGACTTGTATCGCCGTGTCATCAACCGAAACAACCGATTAAAACGTCTCTTTGATCTCAATGCGCCTGAGGTGATTTCTCGAAATGAAAAGCGCATGTTGCAAGAAGCTGTCGATGCGCTCATCGACAACAGTGCACGTCACTCCAAGACCGTGATTGCGGCAACCGGTAAGAAGCGTCAGTTGAAGTCTCTTGCAGACCAGCTTAAGGGGAAGCAAGGACGTTTCCGTCAGAACTTGCTCGGAAAGCGTATCGACTACTCTGGACGTTCTGTGATTGTGGTGGGTCCACACCTCAAGCTTGATCAGTGTGGTATTCCAAAAAAGATGGCACTTGAGCTCTTTAAACCGTTTGTGATCTCCAAGTTGATTGAGCGTGAATACGTACACAATATTCGAAGTGCAAACCGCTTCATTGAATCTGATCGTTCAGAAACCTGGGACATTTTGGAAGAAGTGACACGTGATGCATTCGTGCTCTTGAACCGTGCCCCAACACTTCACCGTCTTGGTATCCAAGCCTTCCGCCCAACGTTGATTGAAGGTAAGGCAATCATGATTCACCCACTAGTTTGTGATGCGTACAACGCAGACTTCGACGGAGACCAAATGGCCGTACACGTACCTCTCACAGAAGAAGCGAGAGCCGAGGCACGTGAGATTATGCTTGCGACCAAGAACCTCCTGAAGCCAGCACATGGTGGTCCTGTGGCAACTCCTGGAAAGGATATTGCGTGGGGAATCTACTTCCTCACCATGGAGACGTCCCCAAAGCCAGAATCAAAAGAAGGACTCCCGATCTTTGCAAATGAATCTGATGCGCTCTATGCCGCACAGGTGCGAAAGATCGGTCTCCGTGACTGGGTCGTTGTGCGCCTGCGTACAGGGGACATGATTATTTCAACGCCGGGTCGTATCATGGTGAACCTTCAGTTTCCACCAGAGGTTCCGTTTAAGAATGAAGTGCTCGGAAAGAAACCACTTGCGGCGATCGTGAAGTATTATCTCGAGCTTCATGGTTCAGAAAAGACGGCTGCGTTTCTAGATCGATTAAAAGACCTTGGATTCGAATACTCGACAAAGGCAGGGTACTCATGGGGTATGGCGGATCTTCCGGACGTCACTGCAAAGGGAGCGTTGCTTGAGGAAGGAGACAAGCGTGTCCGTGAGATTGATGGCTATTTCGCTCAGGGACTTCTCACGGGAACAGAGCGACATTCATCCATTATTAAAGTATGGAATGAGATTAAGGATCGCGTTGCGGATGAGGCAAAGAAGGCACTTCCAAAGGACAACCCAGCGTCAACCATGATCGAGTCAGGGGCTCGTGGATCCTGGGGTCAGATGACACAGATGGTGGGTATGAAAGGATTGGTAGCGAACCCTGCCGGAGAAATTATCGAGCTTCCTGTGAAGTCATCGTTTAAAGAAGGATATGACGTACTCGAGTTCTTCATCTCTTCTCACGGTGTGCGTAAGGGTCTAACCGACACGGCGCTTCGTACGGCAAACGCTGGGTATCTGACACGTCGTCTTGTAGACGTGGCTCAAGACGTTGTCGTCCGTGAAGAAGATTGTGGGGATGACGAGGGAGTTGTGCTCACCAAGAAAGAATCGGATGAAATCGGTGAGGCTCTGCTCATTCGTATCTTGGGTCGCTACACCTTGTCTGACTTGAAGAAACCAGGAGGTCGCAAGGTGCTTGTTCCCGCAGGTGAATTAGTGAAAGAAGAACATGTTCGAGAGATCGAGTCTGCAAGCAAGGAGCTTGAGGAAGCCCATGTGCGCTCTGTGATGACCTGTCGGCTTCGCCGCGGTGTCTGTCAGCGTTGCTACGGCTATGACCTCGCTCACAACAAACTTGTGAAGATGGGAACTGCTGTGGGAATCATGGCTGCTCAGTCAATTGGTGAGCCTGGAACACAGCTCACCATGCGTACGTTCCACACCGGTGGTGTGGCTGGAAAAGACATTACACAGGGTCTCCCACGTGTGGAAGAACTCTTCGAAGCTCGTAATCCAAAACAGAAAGCCATCATGGCAGAGGTTTCCGGTAAGGCCACGGTTGAAACCGCTCAGCGCGAGATTGTTCAAGCGGGAACAGGAAAGCAGATTCTTGATATGCGACCAGGTCAGAAGACTGTGAAGATTGAGTATATTGGAGTTTCTGATGAATCGTTCAACTACGGAAAAACAGGTGAGGCGCTTGTCAAAGAAGGTGACAAGGTCAAGGGAGGACAGATCATTGCAAAGAAAGGCAATGGGACCGAGTACACAGCCCCAGCCGACGGAACGATTGCGTTCAAGAAGACCAACACCGTCACCATCATCTTTGAACAGAAGAAGATACGTGAGTACATCATTCCACCTGGGTACACGTTGTATGTGAAAGATGGTGATGAGATCCAGTCTGGTGACGCTCTTACCGATGGACATCTTGATTTGCAAGTCCTGTTCAAGTTCAAAGGACAAGATGCAGTGCAGAAGTATCTCTCAACCGAGATTCAGTTCATCTATGCGAGCCAGGGGCAGAAACTTAATAATAAGCACATTGAGATCATTGTCAGACAGATGTTCTCTCGTGTGAAAGTGCAGGATCCGGGTGATACAGATCTTCTCCCTGGTGAGACAATCGAAAAGGCCACCTTTGAGGACGCCAATGACACGGTTGTTAAAGGACAGAAGAAGGCAACAAGCCACCCGCTGTTCCTCGGGATCACGAAGATCTCTCTTTCAACAGACTCATGGCTCTCATCTGCATCCTTCCAAGAGACAGCTCGTGTGCTCATTAATGCGTCTGTCACAGGAAAGATCGACCGACTCGATGGACTCAAGGAAAATGTCATTATTGGACGATTGATTCCGGCAGGAACAGGGTATGAAGATATGGAGCAGGAATTGATTGGTAACGTGAGCACTCTTCATGAAGAGGTTCAGAGTGTTGGGCATGACATTGAAGACGAAATTGATGAAGCGTTCTCTGAGAATAAAGAGATTGGAGAGGAGAAAGCAGAAAAAGCAGAGGTATAGACTCTCTGACAAAAAACCACCTGAAATGGTGGTTTTTTGGTTGATTTGGCTCAGGATTTCTGTTACTATCTGCGTGATATGTCTGGACACAGCAAATGGCACAATATTCAAAAGAAGAAGGGAGCTGCAGACGCAAAGCGTGGGAGCTTGTTTACCAAGCTTGCGAAGGCCATTACAATTGCGGCAAAGTCGGGTGGTGGTGGAGACCCGGAATTTAACTTTCAACTCCGTGTGGCGACCGATGCAGCGAAGGCTGCGAACATGCCAAAGGATAATATTGATCGTGCGGTAAAGCGAGGAACAGGAGAGGGAGATGATGGTGGGCAGATTGAGGAGGTCGTCTATGAGGGGTTTGGTCCAGGGGGAGTTGCTCTTTTGATCCAATGCCTCACAGACAACCGCAACCGCTCCAATGCAGAAGTCCGCACTGTGATGAACAAAAACGGTGGTAATCCTGGAGAGCAGGGTTCGGTCATGTGGATGTTTCAGCACAAAGGAGTGGTCACGATCGCTGACCCATCCACCATTTTAGACCGTGATCAGTTTGAACTTGCGGTCATTGATGCGGGTGCGGAAGATCTAGAGGAGTCTGAGGGGGTTGTGCAGATTCTTTCTGCGGTTTCTGATTTGAAAAAGGTAATGGATGCAGTTGAAGCGTTTGGGATTAAACCAGATGGTGTTGATTTGGAGTATCGAGCCAAGGATGAGATCCCACTTATAGCAGACGATCACAATAAGCTTGAGAAACTCGTGGAGCTTCTTGAGGAATTAGACGACGTCGATACTGTTTTTACGAACGAAGCATAGGTATGGAGGAACGCATTATTTTAGGTCTGGATCCAGGTTATGGGCGTATGGGGTTTGGGGTGATTCATGTGGAAGGGCATACCCTGCACCTACTTGATTACGGCGTTGCGACCACACCCACAGGCATGCCGTTTGGAGAGCGGCTTCATAGTTTGGCAACAGATTTGGATGAAATTTTGGAACACCATGAGCCAGATCTTGTTGCCATTGAAAAGCTGTATTTTGGAAAAAGTTCATCGACGGCGATGAAGGTTGCGGAAGCTCGAGGTGTGGCTCAGCTTATGGTGGCTCAATCCGATATTCCAATTTGCGAATTCACTCCTGCACAAATAAAAAAAGCTCTTACAGGGAATGGACGAGCCGGTAAAACAGCCATGCAGACGATGGTTAAGACACTTCTTGGTCTCGAACAGGTGCCAAAGCCAGATGATGCCGCAGATGCGATAGCTGCAGCTATTACCGCCTCAACCATGAAGTTATAAACGAGACCTCTCTAAAAGTCGCGATCTTGCGACGTTCAGGCACCTAGGCATCGCTTCAACGTCCGCTCTAGGACGTTTTCAGCGATCGCCAGCCCGAACGTCGCAATCTCATCGACTTTTAGAGAGGTCTCAAACAATCAGAAAACCACCCCGTGCGGGTGGTTTTTGCTACTCAGGGAGTGGGTTGAGCAGCATCTCAAGGAGGGCCATGCGTAGCGGAACCCCACGGTGCGCTTGGTCGATGTAGTGCGCACGCGGATCCTGGTCGAACCAGGTTGGGATCTCACTGTTGCGGGGCAGGGGATGCAGAACGACTGTATCGTGACGCATCCATGCGACCAGCTCGCGGGTCAGACCGTAGTCGCTTCCGTCTCCGGCACCCACCTGTCCTTCATGGTGACGCTCGTTCTGTGTGCGGGTCATGTAGATGACCGTGGCGCGCTCAATGACTACGTCGAGCGACCGGTACTCACAGGCAGAACTGAGTCCCAGCTCACCACACAGGTGCTCTGGAATCGCCAGATGTTCAGGTGAAACGAAGCTCATGCTGGTACCGTACTTTGAGAGGAGTCTCGCGAGGGAGTGAACCGTTCGACCCTTGTTGAGGTCGCCGACGAACACGACGTGCTGATCCTTGGGTGGTCCTGCCGTCTCTTGGATCGTGAATAGGTCAAGCAGGGCCTGCGTAGGGTGCTCGCCATCGCCATCGCCCGCATTGATGATTGGAACCGTGCTCACAGCCGCAGCTCGCACAGCTGCTCCGCGTTCCTTGTGGCGCAGGACGATCACATCACCATAGCCACTGACGACATGGATCGTGTCTTCGAGCGTTTCACCCTTGGTGGCCGACGAGAACTGTTCTGCGTCCTCAGTCCCGATGACCCGACCTCCGAGCCGGTTCATGGCGCTTTCGAACGAAAGACGCGTTCGCGTCGAAGGTTCGTAGAAGAGCGAGATCATCATACGGCTCGAGAGCACAGCGGAAGCCACGCCTCCAGGTCGGCAAAGACTCCTCTTCCAGTACTTGGCTCGTTCGAACAACTCAGCGATCCATTCGGGGGTGAACTGATCGACCGAGATTACGTGTTGAATCTCTGACACAGGTCCTCCAGGGGGGATACCCCAAGTAAGAGCTACGGGGAGTATAACAGTGTAAAAGAGCACAAACAAGATGAGAGATGTGATCAATACAGACTCTTGCATTCGATCGCAAATTAGGCTAGAATCATCTCGCTCTTTGTAGAAAGAAGAACAAGCGGGTGTCGTATAATGGCTAATTATGTCAGCCTTCCAAGCTGAAGATGGCGGTTCGATTCCGCTCACCCGCTCCATTCGGGCTGTAGCTCAGTAGGCTAGAGCGCCTGGTTTGGGACCAGGAGGCCGTGGGTTCGAGTCCCGCCAGCCCGACCACAAAACACCTCACTTCATGTGAGGTGTTTTGTGTTTTAGGAGATGAGTAGCTCTGTCTCTCGATTGAGAAACGAGGTAGAGGGGCGATATTTATGCTACACTTCTATTAAGTGGCAGAAGAGAATGTTCCGAAGTTCTAACATGACGCATTTATTGTCCAATCACTTCATAGATCGACGTAGCACGAACTTAATCCTATGTCTTCCCTTCATAAAGGTTTTACATTGATCGAGCTTCTTATTGTGATCGCTATTGTAGGCATCTTGGTATCAGTTGTTTTTGTTGCTCTTGATCCAGCAACACGGTTTGCCGAAGCGCGAGATGCTATCAGACAGAACGATGTTCAGGAGCTTTTAAGTGCGATCAAACTTTATCAAGTTGATCATGAGGGGGTTCACCTTTCATCTATTCAGAATATCCAAGGAAATGGCGTGCACATGATTGTTGATGGGGCTATGGCCACCGGGTGTAATGCCTATAACGACTATTGCACAACAAATGTTTCGGCGAATTCAACATGTGTTAATTTGGCACAACTCGTTACGGCTGGATATCTTGAAGCTGTCCCAATCAGTCCTGCGGGAGAGGTGGTCTGGGATGACGGAAGCACATCTGGTGAGAAAGGAACGGGCTTTACACTTGAGGTTAGTAATGATGGGCTCGTGACTGTTCGGACATGTGAGGAAGAGGAAACATCTACAGAAATTCAAGCATCAAGATAAAGAAAACAGGCCTGAGATTAGCCTGTTTTTGATTCATTGAACGGCTTGACCCATGAGGGGATTTTCAGTACACTATCGTCGTTCCCATTTTGGTGAGGGCATGTAGCTCAGCTGGTTAGAGCGCGTCCCTGATAAGGACGAGGTCGGAGGTTCGAGTCCCCCCATGCCCACCAGAGAATTTTGAAATCCGCTCTCGCCGAGGTAGCTCAGTGGTAGAGCAGAGGACTGAAAATCCTCGTGTCGTGAGTTCAATTCTCACCCTCGGCACCAGAAAAACTGTCACATATGTGACAGTTTTTCTTTTGTATCAGAAAACCCTCACCGTGTATGAGGGTTGCTAGCTGTTGTTGTCGACCGCCTTGGACACGTACGAGCCGTGCTCAGTGTCGAAGGGGTGGACGAGCACCTCGACGCGCCAGTCCAGAGAGAGGTACTGGAGTGCCGTATCGGCCAAGTAGTCTGCGAGGCGATCGCGCATCTCCTTGGTGCGGTCGGGTCTGTCGAAAAGACCCGTGACAATGACCCCAAGCACCTTGTCCTTGGGTACCACACACGGGCCACCGAAGGTCACGGTCGTGCTGTCCTCGGTGACGCCTGGGAGATCGGCCATGGCCGATGCTCGGCGCAGGGCACAACCGAGTTCCGTCTGCCACCAGGCGATGAAGTTTGCACTCTTGATTCCCATGGCGTCTGCCGGAGTCGGTGGCCGTTTGGGCCAGTTTCTCACTTCAATGAAGGGCATGATGCCTCCTGTTGTTTGATGAGTTTCATCGCATCCTCCTTTGTGAAGATGAAGCGGAACTCTAGAATAGAAAACATTGAATGTCAACCAAAAACACCCGCCGTGAGGCAGATGTTTTTGAACTGATTTCTCCAAATCGTTTTTCTACTAAGTGATTGCAACGGTTATCCCGGGTGTATTCTCACAAATACATTGTTCCGATCAATCAGTGATTGACCTCGACCTAGGATCTTGTTCAGTCATAGACTGAATATATTCCCTAAAAAGGAGGTGATCCACCCACAGCTTCCGCTACGGGTGCCTTGTTACGACTTCGTCCCTATCATCGATCCCACCTTCCGCCGCCCTACGGCGACGTTCGGGTGTTACCAACTCTCTTGACGTGACGGGCGGTGAGTACAAGACCCGAGAACGTATTCACGGCGGCGTGGCTGATCCGCCGTTACTAGCGATTCCATCTTCATGAGGTCGAGTTGCAGACCTCAATCCGAACTGGGACCAGCTTTATAGGATTAGCTCCCCCTTGCGGGTTGGCTGCCCATTGTACTGGCCATTGTAGCGCGCGTGTCGCCCTGGACGTAAGGGCCATGCTGATTTGACGTCATCCTCACCTTCCTCCCGGTTGCCCGGGCAGTCTCTGATGACACTTGTAACATCAGATAAGGGTTGCGCTCGTTACCCCACTTAAGGGAACAGCTCACGCCACGAGCTGACGACAACCATGCAGCACCTAAATAGCACCTTCGAAAGCGACCTTCCTTTCGGATGGTTTGCAGCTATTTTTCAAGCCCAGGTAAGGTTCCTCGCTTAGCATCGAATTAAACCGCACGCTCCACCGCTTGTGCGGGTCCCCGTCTATTCCTTTAGGTTTTAAGCTTGCGCTCGTACTACCCAGGCGGAGTGCTTAACGCGTTAGCTTGGTTAACCGGCTCTGAGAGGGTCGAAACTCCCAAAACCTAGCACTCATCGTTTACGGCGTGGACTACTGGGGTATCTAATCCCATTCGCTACCCACGCTTTCGTCCCTCAGTGTCAGGATCGTTCCAGCAGACTGCCTTCGCCTTTGGTGTTCTTGTTGATATTAACGCATTTTACCGCTACACCAACAATTCCGTCTGCCTCTCCCGTCCTCTAGTCTCGCAGTATCACACGCGGCCTCCAGGTTGAGCCTGAAGATTTAACATATGACTAACGAGACCACCTACGGACCCTTTACGCCCAATAAATCCGGATAACGCTTGGGGCTCACGTATTACCGCTGCTGCTGGCACGTGATTAGCAGCCCCTGATTCTTGAGGTACCGTCATTTGTTCGTCCCTCATAAAAGGTGTTTACGACCCGAAGGCCTTCATCCACCACGCGGCATTGCTCCGTCACACTTTCGTGCATTGCGGAAGATTCTTGACTGCAGCCTCCCGTAGGAGTCTGGGCCGTGTCTCAGTCCCAGTGAGCCGGGCCACGCTCTCACGCCCGGTATCCGTCGTAGCCTTGGTGAGCTTTTACCTCACCAACAAGCTGATAGAACATAGGCCCCTCTCGAACCGATAAATCTTTCAATGGGAATGACCGAAGTCCCCCCATCAATATCGTGTATTACTCCGCGTTTCCACGGGCTATTCACGAGTTCGAGGTAGGTTACCAATGTGTTACTCTCCCGTTTGCCACTTTTCAACTTCCCGAAGGAAGGTGTTTCGTTCAACTTGCATGCCTTAGACATGCCGCCAGCGTTCATCCTGAGCCAGGATCAAACTCTCATTATAAATCTAGATGTTTCTAGACTCTGCTGTGACACATATCAAATGTGTCGTTTGGAATAAACGTTACAATCACACAGTAGATAAACTGTATAATTTGGAGATATTCAGTTGTGAATGATCTTTGCCTGCTACATTTTAAAACCCTCGTGAGGTTGCCCTCAGGAGAGCCTTTGAAAACAACTAGAATCTGTTTGTAACTTGCGGCGGCATTGTAATAAAGGTGGGAAATAGTGTCAAGGGCATCGGCATAGCCATTGGGGATAGGGTGTGTAGATTGACAGAAGGCTATTTTTTGCTAATATTTAAACGTTCAATATCCTCTGCCTGAGTAGGCACCATGCCGCCTAGGTCGACAGGAGTCCGGGGGGTTACGACACTTGATTTGATAACAATCGATGCAACAGCTATGGCTGACAAAGAATTCGATCAGGAGTTTGTTGAGTACATTGTTCGTGGGATTGTCAACAATCCAGATGACGTGCGCACTGAGCGTATCGTTGACGAACGCGGTGTCCTCATTACTCTCCACATCAACCCAGAAGATATGGGTTATGTGATCGGTCGACAGGGTCAGACGGCTCGCGCTGTCCGTACATTGCTCAAGATTGTTGGTGCGAAGGAAAATGCTCGCGTCAACCTCAAGATCTATGAGCCAGAAGGTTCTCGCCGCCCACGTCGTGAAGATGACATGGGAGGAAGCAACGACTTCGGCGGAAGCGACGACACGTCTGTAGATGACCTCGGGATCTAAAGCTAGATCAAACAATTAAAACCGGCTACCATGATGGTGGTCGGTTTTATTTTATGTTTGCAACAAGAACACAACGTTTTGTTTATCAGCACTTCCTGAAGCCGTGGTTTTTCCGTCGTGATCCAGAAATGGTGCACGACCAGATGTGTCGTTTGGGGCATCGGTTAGGACGGTTTCATGCGGGACGAACCTGTCTCTCAACCTTGATGGTCTATCGTCACCCCATGCTCGAGCAAACCGTCTGTGGAATCCGTTTTAAGAATCCCGTTGGGCTCACAGCGGGGTTTGATAAGAATGCAGAGCTGACACAAGTGATTCCATCTGTGGGGTTTGGTTTTGAAGTGGTGGGTTCAGTGACGGCACGTCCTTGCGAGGGGAATCCAAAGCCGCGCCTCTGGCGACTGCCAAAGAGCAAAGGACTCGTTGTTTATTACGGACTGAAAAACGATGGCGCAGATCAGATTCAACGCCGACTTCGTGATCAATCATTTGAGATTCCCATAGGGATCAGTGTAGCAAAGACCAATGACGCCGCATCTGTGGGGGTGAATGAAGGAATTAATGACTATATTCAATCACTTAAGGTGTTGAGTCAGACGGGTGATTTCATTGTTATCAACGTCAGTTGCCCGAATGCCTATGGTGGAGAAACATTTGTAGATCCAGATCTTCTTGAACGATTGCTCTCACGGGTAGATCAGCTACAGCTGACAAAGCCGCTATTTCTTAAACTGCCTGTTGACCTTACAACAAAGCAACTCGATGCGCTCTGCGAGGTCATTGATCTACATCAAGTTGATGGTTTGATTCTTTCTAACCTCACAAAGGAACGTTCTCGCAAAGAAATTGACCAGACAGAGCTTGTGCAAGCTGGTGCTGGTGGCATAAGTGGAGCACCCACAAAACAGGCCTCCACAGAGTTGATTCGTCATGCGTACCGTTCAACACAGGGTCGGTATGTTATCGTTGGGGTAGGAGGGATCTTTAGTGCGGAAGATGCGTATGAGAAGATTTGTGCCGGCGCCTCACTTGTGCAGCTTGCCACGGGAATGATTTTTGAGGGGCCACAGCTCATTGGGGAGATTAATAAAGGTCTCGTGAAATTACTAACGCGCGACGGATTCGATTCGATCACCGAAGCGATTGGGAGTGCGCACAGATAACTATGTTTGGAAACAGAGGAACACACTTTGATGTCGTGACCATTTTTCCTGAGGTCATTGGTCCTTATGCAAAGGCTTCGATTCTTGGTCGTGCGCAAAAAAAGAAGCTGATCTCGATTAAAGGTCACGATCTGCGCCGGCATACAAACGATAAACATCACACGGTTGACGACACCCCTTATGGAGGTGGGGCTGGAATGGTTATGAAGGTTGAACCGTTTGATCGCGCAGTGAAAAAAATCAAGAAGCGATTTAAGAAAACACGGGTCATTGTGACGGCTGCGAGTGGAAAACCTTTTACCCAGCGTGATGCCGAGCGATTAGCTGGATATGATCAATTGATTTTTTTGTGCGGGCGCTATGAGGGGATCGACCAGCGTGTGGTGGATCACATTGCCGACGAGTCCCTCTCGATCGGGAACTACGTTCTGACTGGTGGCGAGCTTCCTTCCTTGGTCATGATCGATGCGATCGCACGCATGGTCCCTGGTGTGGTACAGGATCCCTCGCTTGAAACAGAGTCACACAGTGAAGAGGGATATCTCGAGCACCCTCAATACACCAAGCCGGATGAATACAATGGGTGGAAGGTGCCTGAGGTGCTGCTCAGTGGTGATCATAAAAAAATCGCCGAGTGGCGAGAGAAACAATCCAAAAAGAAATACCCCCTGTTGCCCTGAGTTTATCGAAGGGCTATGAAGGAGGTATAGAGCGACCCTCGTGCTTGCCCGCCGAAGCCTCGGCGAAGGTGGGTAGGGTCGTTTTTTTACCCACTGTTTCTAGCAGGCGACGTAGAGCTCGACGTGGTTCGGCACCAGCTCGAACGAGACAATGCCCGCCTCCTGCCGGTCACCAAAGCGGACGACGTCGAGAAGCTGCACAGCCTGCAAGGCCGAAGACTCGAGGATGTGACCGCTACGCTCCCTGGCCTCGGCATCACGTACGAGCACGAAGGCCTCGCACAGCTGGATCTCCTCTGCGGGGATCTCGATCTTCCGTGCGTGGGAATGGCCTCGGTCGATGGCGAAGACGCCAACCGACTCACGTCGAGCTGAGTTGTGCCCGATGCCTCGGCTCACACCGAGGAAGCGGAGAGGAAGTCCCTCGGGTGACGTGATCTCACGCAGGGTCTTACCCTTGAGGGATCGGCAGTGGTTCAGAACGTCCGTGGGAATGCTCTCGAGCAGCGTTTCGATTGCGTGACGTTGTTCAGCAACGATGGCCATGGGGATCTCCTTCGGCTTCACATCACGACGGAATGTCGTAAGGTGAAGGAAAGGGTCGTGGCGTGTTCACGACCAGTGTTTTACTTGCTCGGCGGCCAGGTGTCCTGCGCACAGGGACGGCACAGCGTGCGACGCATGTCGCCGTGCGCCATTCCGCTTGGGAAGCCGCGCCTGGGAGTTTCTTCTGGAAGCGCGAACGTCCGTGCTCGCTGGAAGCATTCCTCGAAGAGCTGGATGGACTCGTCGCGCTCTTGAGCAAAACGTAGGTCGCACAGACTTTCGATGACCCACACCGTCCCATCAATGAGGATCAGGCGGTTATCCTCGACGAGGAATCCGTGCGCATCCTGGAACTGGAGCCTGGCGTAGGCCTCAGCGAGGACAGAGGGCCGAGCGAAGTACATGTCGGCCCCCTCATCACCATCTTCTGGAAGTCGATAGATTTTTTTGACGGCTTGAAGGTGTGCGGGTGTGATCTCAGGCATGGCCAGTTGCTCGGCCTTCCAGAGATCGGGGAAGTGGTACGGGCAGGGCTGGAAGAGGATCATGTGGACTCCTTATGAATATGCATGCAAAAAAAGAGACGCCTTCCCATCATGGAAAGGCGCCCAACAAAAAATGGACTCGGCATCTTTCCCACAATGGGGCTAGATTTCGCACCTGTTTCGATTGCTCGAAAGGTTGCGGGCAGGTCATTGGGCTAGATCCCTCGCTGCACTCTTTATACGTTTCTTCAATTGTAAAACCACTCTAGCCAGTCTCGATGGGATTGTCAAATTGAATTCATTGTTTCTTGAGCACAATCAATTGTCCGCACGCAGCGGCGATGTCATCGCCCATGGTTTTGCGAGTGGTAGTGGTAACACCGTTTGACTTGAGATGTTTGACGAATGCTTCGATGGCCTTTGGGGTACTGCATTCAAACTCGACGCCGGTCAGGTTGTAAGGGATGAGGTTCACGCGCACTTTTCCAATTCGTTTTACAAATTTCGCAAGCGCCTGCGCATGCAGAGGGGTATCGTTTACTCCTTTAAGCATCACGTATTCAAATGTGAGATGGTGTCGGCGGTTTCCAAATTTTTCTAAATACGCATGGCACCACGCCTCCAGCTTTGGAAGGAATTCATCGTAGGAGGTTGGAACGATTTGCTTTCGAGTGCTCGCAACTGCACTGTGCAGGGAAACAGCCAGACGCACATGCGGCCACTGGTCATCGGTCAGGATTTGCTCAAGGCGGGGGAGGACTCCAACCGTTGAAACGGTCATGCGTGTTCTTCCGATATCTGTATATTCCAAGATAGTGTTGAGCGTCTCTCGGACGTTTTCGTAGTTGGCGAGCGGCTCACCCATGCCCATGAAGACGATGTTGCTAATGTGTTGAGAAAGCTCAGGGTGTGCGGTGAGGTACTCCTGCCAGAAACGATATTGGTCGATGATCTCGTCAGCAATCAAACTTCGGGTGAGACCCATCTTTCCGGTGGCACAAAATCCACAGCGCATCGCACAGCCAATTTGTGAAGACACACAGATCGTCCATGACCCACGAGGATTCTTCATGAGGACGGTTTCGATTTCTTTTTCACCCTCAACCATCAACAAGGCTTTATGGGTATCGCCGTTTCCACTTATCAGCACCTGCTCTTTGCGAACAGACATCCAAGGGATCGCTTCAAGTGACTCACGCATCTGTGCGGGGAGACTGGTGAGGTCCTTCCAGCTTTCTGCATCAGAAAAAAGTCCCTTCTGGATTTGCTTGAAGCGGAATGATGGCTCTTTTGGAAAGAGCGATTCAAATTGTTGTTTGCGTGTTGGCTGTGACATAGAAAATCAGGAGACATGCTCCTGATTATTACTCGCTTTTCATTTGTTTTTCAAGTTTTGTGATGTTTGCCAAAAGAGATGTTTTGCTCTTTTGCAAGGAGGTCAGCTCCTTTTTGATGTCACCTAGGAGATTTTGAAGTTCTTTTGTGTGTGTGTTGATGGTAGCTTTTGAAATGGTTTGATTTTTCTTCAGCATAGATTTCAGATTTTTATCTTGTTATAGAATATGTTATCTTTAAAGCAATTATAACACAGTATTTATTCTATGTCTGATATATTAAAGTATATACCGGAGGGAAGAGGAGAGGCACTTGGAAGAGTAAAAGAGCCTGTTCGTAAGCGTTTAGAAAAAAAAGGGGATATTGAAAAGGAGTTAAAACAATACGATTCGATCAAACAAGAAATCGATGGTTATTCTTTGGAGTTGGATACAGCACGGCTCCGGCTAGGTGTTTTACGTAGGATGGCAGACACACAGCCGGTGACGGACGCACTCATCGAAAAAAGCGAGGAAGGTGTTCGTGAGCTGCAAGGCCGTATTAAACGAGTGGAAGCAATGTTAGGGGAGGTGAACGTGCGTGCGAGTATGTTGGCTGTAGAGCATATCTTATTGCATGGAGATGTTGATGGTTCTGCAGAGTTACTGCGCGATATTGTTCGTGAATATCAAGAAAGCGTTGAACAGAAAAAAGCTGAAAATGATCAGAAGCTTGAAGAACTGGAAAATAGCCGGGATGAGGCGAAGTCACAGATCCAGCAAAGAACAGAAGGCATACTTGCACTGGCGGAGGAGGTTTCCATTCCAACAGCTCCCAAACTACAGCCATATGACATAGGTTCCTTAGAAAGAGGAGATAGAGACTATCAATCGCAAATGTACAGTGTGGATGATTGGGTGGGTACGATGTCAAAACGGATCGGCTCTTCTCGTGATATAGAGAGGGCGTTGACAGATGCAGAGAGGATTCTTGATATCGCCACTCGACCCTTTAAGGTTGCTCTGGATATTCAGGGCCCAAAACTTGACTTTAGCATTGACGATATTTTAGAGAAAAAAGTGGACCAACAATTAGATGAACACTTACAGCAGGTAACAAATGAGCGCGATGCACACGCAAAGACAAAACCAACAAATGTTCTATGGCTGCGGAACGGTGCTGTAGAGACGTGGGCACGAGAAGAGAATCGATTAGACCGCATTGTTTCTGACACAGAAAGACATGTAAGGAGTCAAAAAGATTGGCTGGAGGAGCAACGTCGAAACTATAATGAAGCCCAGAAGAGGTTGATAGAATACACAAAGAGACAAGAGACACTAAAAAAGTTTGAGATATTGAGTAAGGATCTTCGTTCGTCAGTCGAGACGTACCTTAATACTAGACATGATGCTCAGTACTATGGGAATGGTGGTTACAGACACCAGAATTGGGCGGAGCTTAAGGGTGAGTCAGAGCGAGTCCAACAGATGCTCGAGGCTCTTACTCAGGATGTTGATCATCCACTCTACGAGCAAGCTAAAAAAGACGTTGAAGCCATCAGAGCATCATTGTCAGAAGAGTAAAAAAAATCCCCCTCGGGGGATTTTTTGATGAACGTTATTCTGTCTTTTCCTCAGGAGCAGGTTCTTCCTTTGCTTCCTCAGCGGGAGCTTCTGCGGCAGGAGCTTCTTCAGGTGCAGCCGCCGCTTCAGCAGCTGCTTTTTCTTCAGCAGCTTTTACCTTCTCTGCCTCAGCCTTTGCCTTAAGAGCGGTTTCTTTTTCCTTTGCTTCAGCAGCCTTCGCTTCCATCTTGCCGGTGCGCTTTTGAGAGATGTGGGTTGCCCCGCGCTTTTCTCCTTCAACGATCTTTTCGTCTACAAAGAGGTTCCAGACAGTGTTGGTCGCTTCAGCTCCTTGGCTGAGCCAGTACTTGACGCGATCTACCTTTAAGACCAGTTCGCTGGGGGTCTTACGTGGGTTGTAGTGACCAAGAATCTCTACATTGTTGGCCCATGGGTCGCGATGCTTTGGCATCACAACAACTCGGTAGACAGGGGCCTTCTTTTTTCCTACACGTGAAAGTCGGATTGATAACATGTTGTTTGCTTAAGTTTCGTCAGTTGAGCGTTTGACGGTGCTGAGAGAGTAGGGGATTTCACCTAGATTGTCAATCAATCAATTAGGAAATACGAGAACGTGTCGGTTCTGGCATCAATCTGATTACAAGATTTTGGTGATAAATCACCCTCCTCAGGCAGTGAGGGTTTTGCAGGAATATATAAACACCTGAACGGCAATTCTGGAGTTCTTAACATAAAAAATGGCTAAATTTACTATAAATAATGTCAGACACTCTTGACAAAATGGTCAAAATGAGGTAGAGTGTGCGCATCAAGGATGAGAGGAAGAAGAGCCTTTCATCTGTGAACCCTACAATTACCTATTCTCTGGGGAGAGAGTATTGAAAAAAGCCATGAAGGCTTTTTGGCTGATTGTTGAATCTTTCCTACCAGAACGAATCAACAATCAGCTTTTTTTGTTACATCCCTGGCGCGCAAGCAATTGCACCCCACGGATGGCCGGTGAGCCTGATCGCAAGATCAACAACTCGCCGGCCCGTTCTTTACACCGGTTCTAATCACTGCCAACACGCGGGGAGGGTAGATCCACACAGATCTACCCTCCCCGCGCGTTGAACAAGTGCTCGACGATAGAAACCCCCTAGCCGGAACATATCGGCAAAAGGAGAGCGTATGTGGAAGAAGACCTGGGTCGTGCTCGTCAAGGATGGGCATGAGCCCAAGTTCGTCCACGGGCTGCTTCCGGGCAGCCATGTGATCGAGTACGTCGAGTACTCGATCATCGTCACCTTCGAGGTGACGGGGAAGTGGGAGGTCGACTGCGAGGTCGACGGTGGGGTGTGTGACTACCACAACCCCGGCTGTTATCTCGACGCCGCCGAAGTCTCTGTGACGTTCGGTGGCCACTGACCCCGCTCTGACCCCCACCAGGAATCGGCCTGGTGGGCACGGCTCAAGTGTACGCATCACTTGAGACCTCAACTGAGCTTCTGAACATAAGACATTTATTCAGACACTCTGTTGAGGAAGATCCCTTCCTTACCCTCGGAGTCGTGCCTGGCCGGCATGACCCCTTCCCACCACCTTCGGGCCGTGCCCGAAAGGAGTTCCACCATGGCCAAGACCCTGACCCCCACCGCCGCCCGCCTCGCCTCCGCCCGCAAGGCCCTCGCCCTCGTCGAGTCGATGCACCCCATGCAGATCCTGGAGGTCGCCCTGGCTCCCAAGACCAAGACCCCCGCCCTGGCCCCCACCACCAAGACCAAGAAGACCTCCACCGAGAAGAAGCCCACCCAGCTCGAGCGCCTCCATCGCCAGATGGAGGGTGCGTCCCGCAAGTACCGCGCCCTGCGGCACAAGGCGGTCGAGGCCCTCCGCGAGGCCGGCCTCGCCGGCACGGGCAAGGCGCACGTCGATCTGGACGTCGAGTCGGCGGTCGAGAGCATGATGATGCTGGTCTCGGGCCGGCTCGACTCGATCGAGAGCCTGCTCGCCGGCAACGGCCTCAAGCGCTCCCAGCGTCAGCGCGCCGAGCTCACCCGGGACCTGCTCGCCGAGGCGGACTACCGCCTGCGCGAGCTCGCCCGCCAGGCCAAGGAGGTCACCCGGCTCGAGGAGCGGATCGCCGCCCTCGAGGCCACCCCCGCCCCCCAGCAGGCCGCCGCCGCGAAGTAGCCTGCTAGTCCCAATCCGCACGGGACGAAAAACATAGTGCGGATACACCGATTCCCCAAACCCCTTGACCCCAGCGAAGCGACACCCTCGGGTTCGTCGCAGGCCGGTTAAGGAAAGGGAATCTTCACCGCGGAAATATACCGCAAAGGAGAAAACAGATACCTGACCCAAGCGCGAGTAGGAACGCGCAGACATAAATGCCTACCTTATGACCCCCGACTGGGTTCCCACCACCACCACATCCCTTGAGTCGGCATTGGGTGTGGCAGTTGATCTCTGCGAGGATCGCGCGACCAGCGTCTACTGGTCATCTCACGCAGGGTCGATTCAACGCATGAATCGATCCCGCCAACTGAATCTCTGAGAGAGCTCGGAGGTTCTGAGGCGGTACCTTCACCAACTAAACATCCCTGAAACTGAAGCACTCGTCCGTCGACAAGCTCGGGAACTAGACACTTGAGTCTCAAGGATGGCCGGTGAATCTGAGCTTGTTCAGGCAACTCGCTGGCCCGTTCCTTACACCGTGATGACAGAACCTTGCAGATACCGTCTGCAGCGTTCTGCAATCACCCCCACCAATGGAGGATTCCATGGTCGCCTTCGACATCGTTCCTACCCTCATCACGGATAACCACCTCATCGAGGACGAGCTCCTCGATGAGATCTTCGGCCCTGACACGGGGGAGGATGTCGAGTCGGATCCGCTCGAGGATCTCTGGCACGACTTCAACCCCGACTAGCAGCCGGGGCCGCCGCTCGCTCAGCCCGACATTCGTCGGGCGCCACTCAGAGCTTCTGAATCTTCAGATGTTCTGAAAGGTTCATCTCAAAAATCCGGATGAAGATCCTCTATCCAACTTGGTGGCTCCCTGAGGGGAGGTCTGCCAAGGAGGAGAGAGAAACGTGTCCAGTTCGACTGCAACAGCAGAAGACTGGCTCGGGAAATCAAGTGATTCGACTAGGCCTGGCTTACTCGATTTCACACCCCCGATTTCCACGATGTACACCAGAGCTTGCTCTTGTCACTGCATCACTTCTTCTCTGGTTTTGTAAGATGAACCCACCAACCCACTCATGAGCATCCCCATGAGCTGAGTCATTGATTGAGCTCATCTCGTGAGTGGATTGGTGGAAACAAAAAACACCCCTTGCGGGGTGCTGACTCTAGAATTCCAGTTTGATATTCGCATGCGCAGCGAGCTGTTTCACGAATCCCTCAAGCCGGTCGGACTTTGCACGAAGTGCAGCGAGTTCAATGTCGAGTTTTTGGTGAAGGCCAATAAAGCTATCAACATGACTCATGATATCTGATCTCAACTCAAACAACGACTGTCGATGTTCATCTCGAGTAACCATATTGTCCTTGAGGTAACCTACGATCTCAAGGATATCATTGAGTGTTCTCTCTTGATCCATACGATGTCACAGTAGCACATCCAAGCAACGGTCTTCAACTGAACCGACGAGCCAGACTCGCCGTGTCCGTTGAGGAGCCGCCCTAAGCTCCTCGTGCTCGCCCACGTGGGCCAGCGCAAACTCTCCAGCTTCGGCTGGCTCAGCATCCACCGCCGAGTAAGCGGTCAGGTGGCCGCAACCCTTCCGTGGGTGGATCACGGAATACAAGGAGGGCTCAGCCCATCATATAAAAGGAAGCGACTGGAGGGTTAACGGCTGCATTTCGGTGTAGGTCTGAACCTGGGGTCATTGACCAGTCGTGGATTAAAAAAATGACCCGGCGCACTATGCCGGTTTGCCCAACAGAGAGTTAGGAAAGGGTAGTGATACCTGAGTACGAAGCGAGGCTGTTGGAAGCAACCGCTCGGGGTAACTCGAGGCGTCGGGGAGTGGCAACACTCCGAAGGGTCGCGCTAAAGCATGGGAGCCAACGTTGATGAGGCTCTGAGGTCTGGCAAACCAACTCAACAAACAGGCCTTCTGACTTGGGCCCCTCAGTTCAGCTGAGTTAAACGAAGTCTTCCTCTTGCAGATGGAGGTCAATCTGCACTTTGGTCGGCTGAGATCGACTCGTTGGACAGGCCGCGCCTGTATCCCGTTGTCTGTAACGAAAAACAGATGACTTTCGCCAGTGGCCAGTAAACAGCTGGTTGTTGGTGTGAAAGCAACAGGTTTCAGACGGTGCCTGCACCCTACCGTCACCACTAAAGGAGGGAGTCCATGCACTTCCGTCCGCTCCTGTTCTACGAGTTTTGAACTGCGCTACCCCTGCGCGACAGGGGATGAGTCCTCGGCTCGACTTGTGAAGTCGCCGGGGCCTCTAAACGACCTGCCCCGGCCGACACGATGCTCACGCATCACTCACTCGTCGACGCCGGGGTCCTCAACCGAGCACTCGAGTTCAGACCCGCCTACTGGCAGGCAGGCTCGAGAGATCAGTTGAGGAAGCTTCATAGGGAAGCTGTCTGTCTTACACCGAGCAGGAGGCACAATGCTCGAAACGGTGATCTCAGGGATTACCCAGATTGGGTTCTTCGGATGGGGCGTGGCGCTTCTCTCCTGCCTCTTCCGAAACCAAACGGGTCGGAAGATGGGCATCATCGGAGTCGCGATCGGGATCGCCTCGATCGTCACCATCTACATCCTCAGGGTCTCAGGACCCTGGGGACTGCTGTCACCCCTCGTCGTCATGACGGGGTGGCTCATGTTTCTCATGGTCACCAAGATCGACGAGGCGGAATTCACCGTCGGTCGGGTGAACATACGGTTCAAGGTTCAGCCTCGGGTACCCAAGGAGCCCGAGGACCCCGAGGGCGACGAGCTCGATGTGGAGGGCAAGATCCTCCCGTTCGAGCGGCCCACTCGGAGCGACACGACCCCCCGTCCGCTCTGAGAAGACTCTCTCCCGCCCACCAGGAATCGGCCTGGTGGGCACGGCTCAAGCATTACGCGCTTGAGACCTCAACCGAATCGTTGAACACGTTTCATCGCGTCAGTTGAGGAATCCATCCTCGCCTGGTCATTCGACCACCACTTCCCAGGAGCCAAGGCATGACCCCCCAACGCACCCTCGTCGAGGCGCTGCAGGAAAAGCAGCGTCTCGAGGCCGAAGCTGCCAAGATGTGGCAGGAGACAGCCGAGAGGTTGGCCGATCTGATCCCGTCCTCGCTCGGTGCATTCGCCGAGTGTGTGGGCTGGGTGAGGTCGAGCGAGATGTCCCAGTTCAGGCTGGTGCATTTCATCGACATGGTGGTGCAGAGGCACCGCCGCCGCTACAACCCCTACCTCATCGCCTTCCGCCTCCGGTTGGACGATGAGCAGGTCTTCGAAAGCATCGAGGTCGCCAGGCAGGCGGTCGAAGAGCTCGCCGAAGCCTGGAAGGAACACCTTCTGCTCGAGATCGTCGAGCAGGACAGCGAGAAGGTGGCTGTCCTGGTCTACGTCGTCGGGCTCGACTACGACGCCGAGTAGCACCCCAACTCTCCCCACCAGGAATCGGCCTGGTGGGCACGGCTCAAGCATTACGCGCTTGAGACCTCAACCGAATCGTTGAACACGTTTCAGCGCGTCAGTTGAGGAAACACTAGACCAACCTCTCCTGAGGTTTGGGAGCATTCATGTCCTTTATCGACGCCAAGCGGGTGATCGAGAGGGCCATGGCCTCGGGGCACATCATCAATGTGCAGATCCGTGGCCGTGGTGTTCATCGAGGTCGTCCCGTCCTCAAGCGTGGGTACACCGCCCACTTCAACCGGGAGGTCGACCCCGACCTCCCGCACATCTCCGACATCTACTTCGGTGATGTCGAGGCGATCTTCCACTTTCAGGCGCACCGCCAAGCGGTCGCAGCCTGAACCACCCACCTACCGGAGCTGTACGTGAAGGAAGTCGAAAAGTTGTTCCGCCACCTCAGCGACCTCTCGGAGATCGCGCTCAACACCCGTCGGTCGGGCCATCCCAACAAGCACGCGGAGGCCAAGCTCCGCGATGCGAGGAAGGGCATCGAAGCCCGCCGTCGCCTCGATGAGGCTCGTCGGCATCACGATGAGGCCGTGACCGCCTACAGTGAGGTGATCCTTCTGCCTCACGTCGACGAGGACGTGCTCACACATGCGGACGAGCGTCTCAGGCTCGCCCAGCGTGAGCTCGAGAAGCGCCAGAACACCCACACCCTCACCATCCAGCCAAGGGGACTGCTGCGGGAAGTGGAGTGTCTTCTCCAGGTTCCGCTCGCAGCCTGATCCGACCTCCACAGCTAGCCGTGCGAACGAGACACCCCAACGAGGAGTCTCGTTCGCACAGCCTGCCCCGTCACGAGTACTCAAAGGAGACTTGTTTTACGGGGCTCCTCAACACAGCTCTCGAATTATCCACGCAGCGTCCAACCATCTTGGATCACGTGGCACGTCGAGTACTGTGTTGAGGAGGAAAAATATTTGACTGGCTCAGAGATTTGATCGACCAGTTCTGAGCTGAACAAGAAGCTGTCTCAACGAGGCAGCATAACCCCAGAGGAGTGAGCATGGACCAGAAGCATGTTGCTAGGCTGCACCCGAAGTACAATGTCGAGGAGGCGAACGATGGGCTGATCCTCGTTGTCGACCTCGAGTATGAGGGGTTGAGCACGGACGTCAGCTACGTTGTGCGCAAATCGACCCACGTGGCGAGCGGCATCGAGACGATCTACTCCGGCTTGATCCATTCCTTCCGCTTCGGTGTGGAGGTGCACATCCCGGAGGAGGGCATGTTGCCCGCCACCGACGTGATGGTCGGCAGCGACACCTTCGAAGTCATCCATGCCGAATCGCGGACGCAGGTCCCGATCGGGCAGACGACCAGAACCACTGGTCGTCTGATGCGAGAGATCCGCATCTTCGTGGGTCCCAACGCCATGGAACAGATCGTCGAGTTTCTCGGGAGTCCCAAGGATCCCGAGATGTGCCGGCCTCTCGAGTTGGTGCGCTAGAAAGCTGCCCCAACGTGGTGGTTCGAACAGACGCGTTCGAACCACCTCACCCCCACCAGGAATCGGCCTGGTGGGTACGGCTCAAGTGTGTGTATCACTTGAGACCTCAACCGAATCGCTGAACTATCGTTCAGCGCGTCAGTTGAGGAAAACTTCTCTCCACCATTGGTCACACCAACCTGCTCGTGAGTTATTTGCGAATAGGTTGGTGCGACTGCTGAACCTTCCTTGAGATTCTCTCTTGGATCAGAGTAAAGGCAGATAGCACCCGGTGGATTTTCCCACCAACAAGGTTCACGATGGACATCCTCGAATGGGTGAGGAAGCAGCAGGAGGCCCTCCCGAGTGGGAACATCCGTCTTCGAGTGAGCCACTCGAAGACGGACTACCTGAGTGGAGATCCTGGAGAGTGGCAGCAGGGGAGCCAGGAAGGAAACCTGAGCTTCGATAACGGCTGCTGCGAGGCATCCTTTTTCGAAGGCGCAGTTCGCGTGCGCCTCAGCCCCACCGTCGGGGTCGAGGCGACGGCGTTCGCAGATGAAACCTGGAAGGTCGTGCGCACGGACATGCACGCCGTCTTCTGGGACAACAATCCCACCGGCGG
>Ga0210044_10000763_pt1 | contig 49221 bp, 52 predicted proteins | sample CryGey13umfilter_2_FD_183959 | JGI IMG/M metagenome (GOLD analysis project Ga0210044, IMG submission 183959) | Groundwater microbial communities from aquifer in Utah, USA - Crystal Geyser 4/9/14 3 um filter (SPAdes) (version 2) | ecosystem: Environmental > Aquatic > Deep subsurface >...
GTGCTCTACGAACCCCTCAAGCAAGAATTCCCCGAGCTCCCACCCACACTCCCAACATGGCGTACCATCTACAACATCCTCCAAAAACACAAGGGAATAATTACTACCACCCTCCTCGACACGCTAGAACCCGGCGAAATTTCCGACGCCGGGCACGCCAAAACCGTCCTTGGAATTCGGGAGGATGTACAGAAAATATTCCCGGAACTGGCCAAGCAATGTAAGATTGCCCATGTAGGCCCTTCCACAAGCAACCCTGAACGAAAGATTCCTTCCGTTCCCCTCCCCGCGCCGGCTGTTACAGAAATTCTCTCGTGCCTCAATGCCTTGGGCATTTCCGGAAGCGCTATCCAAAGCCGCTCCTACAGCCGCCCCGGCCGGGTTTCCGGCCTACGGGGCCACATGCGTGCCCACATGCTCCGGGTTTCCCTCGGCATTGACGCATCTGGCTCCACGCAATTCCTTCTCCCCATCCTCGTCGGCGCGGCTGAATGGCTTTCAACCGAAAAAATTGAAGTCGAACTTTGGGCTTGGGCAACAGACGCAGCAAGAATCTACGACCCCCACACCATCCCCGACTCCATCGGCTTTGGGACGCAAGTCCAAAGCCTCTATAGCAAAATCTCCCCCACAACCACCGACGCCCTCATCATCCTAACCGATGGCGAAATAGTCGACGCCGCCCCGGCATGGCCTGGACCCACTATCTGGGTAGGCCCCGACGCCATCAAGAAACTCCCCGGCGAACACGTGGTAATTCCATCATGAAAATTGTACAGATATTTAATACTAGTACTAGTTTCAAATCGATTGATGGTAGATTAACTATCATGTCACGAGGCTTCATAATAATCTCAGAGAAAAAACTCGTAGTTCGCCCAGGCAAAGTAACATTTCCCAACGGGAATTCCCACGTCTTCAAAGGAAAGGCACTATTTAGTCACCAAATCCTTCTTGACTCAATATATGAACCGATATGAAAATCTCCAAGCTATCAGGTAATCACAGCCTACTTCGCCTGGGCGGGAATAAATTAGCTATTACGGTTTATGGCATTTTCCTATGGGAACCGAAAATAGACTTCATACAGCTCAACGTATCATATGCCAACGGGAATTCCATCGACCATCTAGACAAAACAGAAAGTAAATATCAAATCCTAATCGATGAACTTAGGGAACCCATATGAAAATTATCCAGCGCGGTGGCGCACCCTGCGAGCTTCGTAGCCTCAACCCCATACCTACTGGCATCAGAATATATCCGGCCGGTATTATACTCTATGACGAAAAAATAGACCTCATCCATTTCAAAGTATCGTATCCCAATAGAACGTTCAGTAACTTTTCAATCCATACCATATTCAAATATAAGCTTTTTCCAAATGAACTTCATAAACCATCATGAAAATCAGGAGCGCACGAAGAACTCGCGTCCAAAATAATCATCCCACCATATTCCTACGCTTCAGCCCCGTAGAAATTAGTTGGCAAAGCTCAAAGAGCACCCATGCTATGGCCAAAGTTACCCGGCCGAGCGGAATGCACCATACCATATCCAAGCTCATAAGCCGAATCCGTCAAATCATGCCGGACAGCCTTGAAGAATCCAAAGAATGAAAATTGACCTTTCCACCTTTTTTGGGGCTAGTACAAGCAATGCCTTTCACTTTTCCAAATTGCAGATAACCTTTTATGGCATAGAATTCGATTCCTCATATGAACCTAGATTCTACAAAATAACCCGTGACATCGGCGACGTAACCCATACCTACACAAGCCGGCTCTTTGTCTATTCTCTCTATTCATCGGAAATAATCGACCCGCTCGAATTATGAAATCATGAAAGTCCATCTTACTTCAGATAAATCAATTCTTTGCAAGAATTCCACCCTGCAAAACAAAAGTGAGCTTTGTATTTCTTCCTCCAACATCTTCTTCAACACTCCCAGTTCCCAGGTTCTCATTACATACGACAATGGTGATTCTAATATCAACAAAGTCCTATTCTTCAACGGGAACTTTTCAGTTAACGTTATCTACAGCCCCATAAAATGAAAATCCACCTCAACTACCGTCAAGATCCCTCTACCATGAAAAAGCCCGAAATGGAATTTCGGCCCGAAGCCCTTGGATTCTATCTTCTAAAAACGAATAATGAATGCCTGATAATCACGCAAGACGGCCAAAAAATAATCTATCACCCGCCCCTGATGAAACCAGGCTATTGTAAACTTCAAGCAACCATAATCTATCGTGCCTTCAAGGGGGAAACCCCATGAAAATCTATGCCCTTAAAGGCTTAGGCGTTCGCCTTAAAAATGCGTCGACTTCACAGATTTTCTTAACCAAAACAGACATCCTCTTCACCTGCGATTCCCGGCAAGCATTACTAACTTTCGACGACGGGCATTCCGAGAATTACACAACTCCAAGCCTACTCAATGGGGGCATCTCCTACTTTCTCCTCCACGAACCCATTATGGACAAAAAATGAAAATTTTCCATCAATCTTTCCCCCTATGGGGAACCCACAATTTCAATCATAACATAGAGATCACAGACAAAGACATTTTAATTCGAGATAGTATTCTTAAAGACGCCGCTAAGGACAAAAGTCATCTTATAACACCATATGGAATCGACGTAGAACTCAGCCATAATCAATCTATCTGGTCACTTCACAACGATAGCATTCTACTTGCCCGCAAAAATGAAAATTATCTATAAAGCCCATCCCGTAATAAACAGCAACCTTGTAGGCCACAACATAAACTTTTCAAATGATGCCCTTACAATTTGGGACACCGCAAATACCGATGAAAACCAAAACGTTTCCTATCAAATATCCCCTTCAGGAGTTGAAACAAAAATGAGATTCATGCACACATTCTGGACACTCCGCGTTTGGAGCATATCCATTGCCCACAAATAAATGTAATAAATCCCAAAATGAAAGTTTCTCGTAAGCCCCCTTCCATATCTGGGACGTATATCTCAAGCAGAAGGATAGTCTTTGCGACTACTGTCCTTTCCATCCTCGATCCTAGCCAAGAAAGAGAAGGCTGCCATGGCGCCTACCAAACGTCCCCCGCCGGGGTTGAAGTAAAAGTCCCTCTACAGTCATCATTCTGGGAATTCAAGGCCAACAGCATCTTAATTATCCGCAAAATCCGCGAAGAAAGGAACTAAGCCCCATGTTTTACATAGTCGTCACAAACGATCGAATCATCCTCTACACCGCGTCTTTGCCTATGGCCACGCAAAAAGCGAAAACTATCCCGAACGCCAGAATCTTCGAAGTCACTGAGCTTCGGGGCCTTGAAAACCCGCGAAAGGAAAATATCAAATGAGCCAGATGTGTTCTTTCTCCCCTTCCTATTGCCCCTGTGGCTCGCAAATATCTGCTTCTATGTTTCCTTCGCCCTTAGATGGTGGCTTTTCATTGGGTAATTTACCTTGCCTTCGGGACGACTTGATTCAAGCAGATACAGGAGACATTGAAATGACAGAAGAACTTACCCGCTTCGTAATGACCATTCGCGGACGTGACGTTGAAGTTATGATTCTTTCGTGGGAGCCTTTTCAGCGCGGTGATTGCTACCCGGATGAGGGGGGAACTGGTGAGTGGATTCTTCTCGACCCGGAAATGGGGGGGTACGATTCTCTCACCCGCGCCGAGAAGCAAAAGATCAATGACGACTGTTTTAGTGTCATGGAGGGGGTATGATGACTCACAGCTTTCCACTGGAACTGCGCGGTCTCGATGTAAAAATTGTCATTCTTGGTCTTCCAGACGAATGGATCGTCGTTGATCCTGATACGGGTGAGCAATTGAAAAACCTTCAAGCAGCGCTCACTCAGAATGAAATAGAACTTATCGACGAGTTCTGTTTCGCCCTCATGGCTCGGGTATTACACTAATGGAAATCTATTTGCATAAAGGAATGTGGCGCGCTGAAGTAGCAGGAATCACGCTAGTGCAGGCATGCGACGTGGAAGTACGAGGTCATGGGTCTTTGGTAAAGCCCATACTTGGCGTATTCGCCCTGCCTGGTGGAGGATCGGTGTTGGCACAGGATTTATCGATACTCGAACAACGAATCTTACGAATGGGAGGAGTAACAACATGATGAGCTGTGATTGTCGCTTGTGAATACCTTGGAGGAAATGATCATGGAATATTGCACTGCTCGCGTAATCGCTCAGCGTAAGGCGCTTGTTGAACGTCTCGTTGACCTCGATGAGAATGACGGCCGCAGGCGGCTGATGGGTCGCCCACTGGAACTTGCAGAAAAGGTGCTGGCTCGGCTCCCGGAGCGTTACTACGCTCTCTGGGAGCTACAGAATACCTACGCCCACATTTGGGCTGCGGACCTGTCCACAGCAGTGGCCAAGGCTGAGGCGGGAGTCGATCCCTCCAACTACTCCGAATGGAGTGGGGAGACACAGTGGATAATCTGTGGTGCCTACGATACCATCACTGGTGACCACTCCAGCAGTAGTGTCACCATCGAGCCGGAGGAGCCTCACTGCTCCTCACCCGAGGGACACGACTGGTGCGCACCCTACAGCGTCGTTGGCCACAGAGGATTGGTCTGCCGGGAGGTTTGCCGTCACTGCGGAGCCTACAGGATCACCAATACTCGGGCACAAAACCCTGAGACGGGCGAGCAGGGGCTGGAGCGTACCTCCTACGAGACGGCGGACGCCTACAGCTTGTCATACGTCGAGGAGGAGAATGACTAACGAACAGCAACTTGGATATTGCAGCGGAGAACACAAAATGACACAGTTCAGAAAGAAACCTGTAGTGGTCGAAGCATTTCAAATGACCAGAGAGAGACGGCATTCAAATGACGATTGGCCGGAGTGGATGCACGAAGCCTGGAACAAGAAACGCGAAGCGCCGGGCTCTCTCTTTCCGACAGAGAAAGGCAAAGCTGGTGGCACGTTGTCAATCGCAACGTTGGAAGGCCAACATCTGGTATCGTGGGATGATTGGATCATTCGTGGCATCGCGGGGGAACTGTACCCTTGCAAGCCTGAAATCTTCGCGGCAACGTATGAGAAGGTTGAAGACATTGAAAGTTGGGAAAAGCTGAAACTCATAAAATCAGTACATATCTGTGACTGGAGAGAAAATGACGACGGCAACTGGGAAACCGAATGTGGGCAGATGTTCGCGTTCGAAACAGGCACACCCACGGACAACAAGATGAAGTTTTGCTACTGCTGTGGTAAACCGTTGCGCTCGATTCCCCAACATGCGAAGGATGCGAAATGAAACAACTAACCAGCAACGATCTCACATACGCCCTGTATGAGGCAGCGCACGCTTCTGTATATCCTGCACCTAAGTATGCTCCGACGACGCTCTATTTCTTGGCAGCTCGCGAGATTGAGCGGCTGATGCGTGAGAAAACAAAAGCCCAAATGTCTACTTGTAATTGGACCCAGAACGAGGACGGTAACTGGGAAACGGGATGTGGGCAGATGTTCGTTTTCGAAGCTGGCACACCCGAAGACAACAAGTTCGAATTCTGCTGCTACTGCGGCAACTCGCTGCAATCACTCGCCCAACTTGGAAGGATGTGAACATGGAAATCTTGTTTGATGAAGACATGGTAAAAGACGCGATCAACAACTCCGCTTCAAAGGCTATCGAAACTGCTTTTGCTGGGTACGAAACTCAACATGCAATCGCATCGATCATCACAACAGAAATCGCCGAAGGTTCGATCAAGCAAGCCATCGCGCAAGCTACGACACAAATCGACCTCGACGAATTCACGAGCACGCTCGCGAAGGAATTGCAAGACGCGGTCGTTAAGGCAACCATCAGGGTTCTCCGCGAAGGGCTGTGCTCGACGATTTGCAAACTCCGGGGCATCGGCGACTACCAGAAGGAAGAGCGCGCGAAACTCTACGCCGAACTCTTTCTGGTAGAAAATTCTGCCAAATGAAAATCCCATCTTTCATCCGTCCCGCATGCTTCGAGCGCCGACAATCCGAGAACCTACGTCACATTCCCTGGGCCGATGAATACACAAGCCTTCCCATCTACTGGCCTGACGTTGTGGTTCTACTTGTCGCGATTGCGGGGTTTCTCATATGGATATTTTAACGATTGATTTTGAGACATACTACGACAAAGATTACAGCTTGTCGAAGCTCACTATTGCGCAGTACATTCGTAGCCCCCTGTTTGAGATTATTGGCGTATCGGTCAAGGTCAATCACTATCCCGCCGATTGGTATAGCGGGACCAACCCTGGTAAATACCTCAAGAAATTGAACTACGACAGGCGAGCTATTCTGTGCCACAACACAGCTTTCGACGGTGCTATTCTGTCTTGGCTGTTCGACATTCGCCCCAAGCTGTGGCTCGATACATTGAGCATGGCTAGACCAATTCATGGCATTACAGTAGGCAAAGGGCTTGCCAAGTTAGCAATACATCATAAGTTAGGTAGAAAAGGTACTGAAGTAGTGAGTGCGCTAGGTAAGCACAGGGATGATTTCACGCGAGCAGAACTCGCTCAGTATGGATCATACTGCATAAACGATGTGAATCTGACTAAGGCGCTGTTCGATAAACTGAAGGCAGGGTTTCCTATCAATGAGCTACTGATCATTGATCAAACGCTGCGTATGTACACCGAGCCTGTCCTAGAACTCGATGCGACGTTGCTAAAAAAACATCTTGTGGAAATACGAGCGAATAAGCAGGCGTTACTCAATGGCCTTGATCGAGAAACATTCATGTCCAACAACAAGTTTGCGGAATATCTCAGCTCGCTAGGTGTGGAACCGCCGACTAAGCTCAGTCTGACAACTGGTAAAGAGACGTGGGCTTTTGCTAAAACGGACGAAGCGCTAACTGCTTTGTTGGACCACGAAGATGAACGTGTACAGGCCGCTGTAGCTACTCGATTGGGAGTGAAATCTACGTTGGAGGAGTCTCGTACCGAGGCACTCATTGAAGCAGAGAAGCATGGTTGCTTGCCTATCTTGCTCAACTACTATGGAGCGCATACGGGGCGTTTCAGTGGGGGAGATAAACTCAATCTCCAGAATCTACCGGTTCGTGGTAACAGTACAATCAGGCGAGCTTTGAAGGCTCCTGAAGGGCATGTACTCATTTCTTGCGATTTATCGCAGATTGAAGCCCGGATTTTGGCGTGGGTAGCACGGCAAGATGATCTGCTCAATGCGTTCAGGCAGAGACGAGACATCTACTCCGAATTTGCTTCTGAAATTTATGGTCGACAAATAACGAAGGAAGATGTTAAAGAACGCTTTGTTGGGAAGGTAAGTATCTTGGGGCTAGGATACGGTATGGGGCCTGAAAAGTTTCAGCATACCTTGGCAATTGGACAGGCTGGGATTAGCGTGAAGATAGACTGCAATGAGGCTGAACATATCGTCCGGCTCTACCGACAAAAAATCTTGATGATTGTGCAATTTTGGCGGAAGTGTGATAATGCACTCAAAGATATGCTGTACGGTGGCCACAACGAACTACATTCACAGATACACTACAATGACAAAGGCATTCGGTTACCCAATGGATTCTACATCCAATATCCAGCGTTACGGGAAACTGCCAATGGGTTCATGTACATTTCCAACGCCGCAGCTTATCGAAAATTGTCGACGCCTGATGACATTTCCTGGACGAAGCTGTATGGTAGTAAGGTAACAGAAAACATCGTACAGGCGCTTGCCGCATTGGTAATCCGAGAACAGATGGTTGTTGCAGGACAGCGATACAAAACAGTTTTGCAGATACACGATGAAATTATCATCTGTGTTCCTGAAAATACTGCGCTTGATGCGCAAACAGACCTCGAATCCCTGATGTCCATTCCTCCCAAGTGGGCACCTGATTTGCCGATTGCGTGCGAATCCAGTGTAGCAGCAAATTACGGAGATATGTAAAAATGCAACTAACTCATTCGTATTCGGCTATCAAGATGTTCGAAAACTGTCCGCTGCGATACGATCGCCAACGGATCAAGAAAGAAGTAATCGACACAGGTGGTGAAGCCTCCAAATACGGCGAACGTATCCACGAACATCTTGAAACTCGAATGAATGGCGGGAACTTGGATGCGGAAGCGACCCAATATGAGCCCTTGTGTAAGGTAATTGAAGAACTAGCAGTACAAGGTACTTTACATGTTGAGCATAAACTAACATTAACAGAAAACCTTACGCCAACAGGATGGTGGGATGCCGATGCGTGGTTACGCAGCAAACTCGACATCCTCATTGTCGTAGGCGACAATGCCTTGGTATTGGATTGGAAAACAGGAAAGCGTAACGCGGACCAATTTCAGTTACAATTATTTGCTGCCCAGGTATTCAAACATTTTCCCGAAGTGCAACAAGTGGACACAGCGTTTGTTTGGTTGAAGTCGATGGAGCTAGACAGTAGGCACTATGTACGAGAAGACATGCCAGAAGTTTGGGCAGAGATCATGAACCGCATTCGACGCATTTACGACGCCTACGAACACGATAATTGGCCGGCTCGACCGTCTGGGTTGTGCCGTTTTTGTCCATGCCGAAACGATTGCGAGTATGCAAAATGACTCCTGAAGGTATAGTAAAACGAATGCTTGTGCGGATGCTCAAGAAATATGACGTTTGGTATTTTTTTCCGGCATCCAATGGCTTCGGTAGCGCAGGAATTCCCGACATCATCGCTATCGTGTCTGGTAGATTCGTAGGAATCGAAGCTAAAGCGGATCGAACCAGAAAACCAACTGCGCTTCAGTTGAAATGCGCAAAAGACATTCGTGCGGCAGGTGGAAACTGGTTTCTGGTATTCGATAAAAATTCTTGTGCTCTAGTAGAGCAGTACATACAAGATGCTTGTAATTGACAAAGCTAGAACACTAGCACTCAAACTAAACGACCCGAATCGGGTACTGTCGGCCATTCCCACGGCTACGCTGGTAGAGCTAAGCGGTACACCTATCGTCATGGCCCCGCATCGACTCGATGAAGTCAAGGTGCTTCGTAATCTTGGAGTCTGCGCACCCAGTCCCATTCTGCATTACTACGATTGGCCGGGTTCGCTTATCCCGTATCGACATCAGCGAGAGACAGCGGCTTTCCTGACTTTGAATCAACGATGCCTCGTACTCAATGAAATCGGTATGGGCAAAACCATGACAGCCTTATGGGCTGCCGATTACTTGATCAAAACCGGAAAGATCGAGAAAGTATTGATCATGTCTCCGCTCAGTACCTTGGAGCGCGTATGGGGAGACAACATCTTTACGAATCTGTTGGATCGTAAATTCGTAGTACTGCATGGTAGCGCGGCAAAGCGACGCTTATTACTACGTACCGAAGCTGATTTCTACATCGTCAATTACGATGGATTCCCTACTATCGAGAATGACTGCCACGACATGTTCGATCTGGTAATCCTGGATGAAGCAGCTACATATCGCCATATATCGACCCAACGGTTCAAGTTGTTCAGTCGATGGTTGAAACCACAACCCAAGTTGTGGCTGTGGCTGATGACGGGTACGCCGATACCGGATAGCCCGCTCGACGCATGGGCACTCGCGAAGCTGATAGACTCGCCCGCACTTATTAAAACATTCACAGCATTCAGAAACCAGGTAATGATCAAGATTGGGCAATGGAAATTCGTGCCGCGACCTGAAGCTACAGAGATCGTAGAGAAAATTCTACAACCCGCTGTACGGTTCACACGGGACGAATGCCTCGATTTACCGGAAACGATTGTTCAGACTCGGCAGGTCAATCTGACTTCCGAGCAGAAGAAACACTATGACCAGATGTTGCGGCACTTCATAATCGAGTGGTCGAAGGAAGGAACCATCACAGCGGTGAACGAAGCTGTGAAGATGCAGAAACTGGTGCAGATTGCTTGTGGCGTAGTCTATAGTGATGATAAGCAAGGTATTACGCTCGATTGTATGCCGCGTATCAATCTGGTAAAGGAATTGATCGAGGAAGCTGGTGAAAAGGTAATCCTGTTTGTGCCGCTGACAGGAGTTTTGCACATGCTAGAAAAAGAGCTATGCAAACACTGGGTGGTCGGTGTCGTCAATGGAGAGGTACCAAGTGCAGAGCGCAATGAAATTTTTCGGGATTTCCAAAGCCAGAAGAATCCGCATATTCTGCTCGCGCATCCTGGCACGATGTCACATGGCTTGACATTGACCGCTGCTTCGACCATCATCTGGTACGGCCCAATTACCAGCAATGAGACCTACGTTCAGGCCAACGGCCGTATCGAGCGAATTGGCAAGAAGCATGTTTCAAATGTCATTCATATCGAAGCTACCGAGCTTGAACATAAGATTTATAACCGCTTAAAAAATAAGCAGAAGTTGCAAGGTGTACTACTGGACCTAATCCAACAACGATCCCAGGAGTAATCATGAAGCCCACTGTAAGCGACATCATCCGAGTCTACGTAACGTTGCGCAACCAGAAGAACACCATTGAAGCTGAAATGAAAGAACAGCTTGTCGACTTGAAAACCAAGATGGGGAAACTGGAAGCGGCTCTCAAAGTGCAAATGGAGCAACAAGGGCTGACTAGCCTCAAGTCAGACTATGGCACTGCCTTTATGGTTACCGTGGATTACGCAACTGTCGGTGACTGGGATGCCGTGTTGAAGTTCGTTCGTGATAATGAGGCGTATGATATGCTGGAAAGACGGGTAAGCAAAACCGCAGTACGTGGTTACATCGAAGCTAACAAGGCAGTTCCTCCAGGTGTCACGTATGGCACCAGGTTGGAAGTGAATATACGCAAAAGCAGTATTAACCAAGGAGCCTCACAATGAGCAACATCGTTCCTGTCAATGTTCAAATTCCTGCTCACCTCGCTGGACGAGTAGGTGTTCCTTCTGTTCTCGGCGCTGCGCTGACTGGTGGGTTGTCGTCCGGGCAGTCGTTTCCCCGTATCTCCATCAAGGGTAGTCGTTTTCGTATTGTTGAAGGCGATACTGAAACGCTGCTCGACTCAACCACCTTGGAAGTGGTGATCGTTGGTGCCAATCCTCGCCTGTCCAAGACGTGGTATGCCACGCAGTGGGACGCCAACGCGGAGCCTAGTGCTCCTGATTGCTTCTCGCTGGACGGTATCACGCCTAGTCTGGAAGCCACCGATCCTCAGAACGACCTGTGCGTAACGTGCCCGCATAATGCCTGGGGTTCCAAAGTAACGCCTACTGGGCAGCAAGTCAAAGCCTGCTCGGACAACAAGAGACTGGCTATCGTGGCCGCCGATGATCCGGAAGGTACGATCTATCTGCTATCGGTTACTCCTGCGGCTCTTAAAGGGCTGAATCAGTACCAGAAAGAACTGTCGGTACGCGGCATTCCGCCCGAGATTATCAAGACTCGGGTATCCTTCGATACTGATGCATCATTTCCGAAGCTGAAATTTACCTTCGGTGGATTTCTCAGTGCTGAGGTTCAAGCGATTGTCGACCACCTGTTCGGTACCGATCAAGTCAAGGAAATTACCGGAGAAAACAGGGATGACAAAGTTGTAGAAGTACCAGCGAAAAAGGTTGCTGCGGAGCCGGTGAAAGAGGTTGCTGCGAAGCCGGCGAAAGAGGTTGCTGCGAAGCCGGCGAAAGAGGTTGCTGCGAAGCCGGCGAAAGAGGTTGCTGCGAAGACTCGCGGGTTCAATTCGACGAAAGAGGTTGCTGCGAAGCCAAATTTAACACCAGAGGCAACATCTTTGGCTGATGAGATTGCGGCACTTATCGGGTCGGTGGATGCTGATGATAGTCAAACCGCAGCTTGATTTTACCAAAGTTGAGGCACTCAGAAAGCACATGTTGTTAACAAAAGGAACCATGGCTGGGTTACTAGGTGTGTCTCGGGTAACTTACTATGACTGGCTGGCAGGAAAACATCTAATTCGAAGTAAGCATGACGAAAGAGTACGGATGATGCTACGCCGGTTACTGGCGATAATTCAGAGTTATGGGTGGCCTACTCCAAAAGTAGTCTCGTTGGATAAACAGACGCGCAAAGCATTTTTGCTTGAGCTTTTGAAGCAGCAACAATAATGGGGCAGGGCGGGTAGTTTCCGCCCTGTTTCAATAGGGAAACTATGAACACGTTGAGTTTCCTTCAGCGAGTTCTACCGTCGACGGGTTTTTACGCTTCCCTGACCATTAGTTCGAAGGGGCAACGTCAAAAATTCTTCAGTACCGTAGAAGAACTCGCAGTATCTGTAATCAGTTACGACCGAAGAGGCGACAATACTTATTACGCAATTTCGGCCTACAACGATAGAAGATCTCGGAAACAGGAGAATGTTCGTGTAACTAAAGTCATTGCCTTGGATGTCGATTGCGGAAGCGACAAACCCTTCCCAACGTGGAAAGAAGGCTTGGCAGCAACCGGTGCATTCATTGGACAATTGAATTTGCCCAAACCCATGATTGTTCATTCGGGCAATGGGTTGCACGTGTACTGGGTACTGACTGAAGAGCTTGAGCCAATGCGATGGAAGCCTTTGGCCGAAGCACTGAAGAAGGCAGCCAAAGCCAGGGGATTCGAAATTGACCCAGCAGTGCCGGCGGACAACGCACGTGTGCTGCGTCCCATAGGAACTGCAAACCGTAAAAGCGGCACCACGGTTCGATTACTCGTCGATGCACTCCCAAGTACCACCGCGCAGTTATCTGCGTGCCTGGCGCCTTATATGGCGCCTAGAAGCGATTTAGCGCAGGCTCTTAGTTTTCCCCTAGCCAATGCCACAGTCGTAGCCGCAAAGTGCCCACAAATCAACTGGGCCATCAAGCATCAGAGCGAGGTCGAGGAACCATTCTGGTACGGGTTGCTTGGTATTGCTGCCTACTGTCAAGACGAAGCCGCAACGGCCATCGCATGGAGCGACCAGCACCCGCAATACAACCAAGACGAAACGATCCACAAATTACAGCATTGGAAGCAAGCTGCAACTGGACCAACGACTTGCAAGAAATTCGAAGAATTGCGCCCCGCTGGTTGCAAAGGGTGCAAGTTCAAAAACAAGGTGGGTACTCCTGCCCGACTCGGTGTCCAATACCTCGATGTTGTATTGCCAACCGACATTCCCGATCACACTGCTAGCAGTATCCCCGTACCGAAACCGTTCAAGCGCACGGTTGATGGTATAAAAATGATTGTCGATGGAACAGATATTGATATATGTAAATTCGATGTCTACCCAGTTTCCTACGGTAAAGACGAAACACTTGGATACGAAACGGTGTGCTTTCACTGGAATCGTTTGCACGCCGGATGGCGAGAGCTTAAACTACGACAAGCTCTACTAACAGAAGGGCATCGCGATTTTGCGACGGCTATTGCCGACCAGGGTATCGTACTTCAGAATCGAAATCAGACAGAATATTTCCAGCTTATGCTACGTTCATACATGGACGAATTGCGCCAAAAACGCGCGATGACAAATCTGTATGCCACGATGGGGTGGAAAGAGAATTTCTCCCGCTTCATTATTGGGGATACGATTTTGCGACGTAATGTCGATGGCTCCGTTAACGAAGACTTAGTCAGTCTGTCATCAGGCGCGACCAAGCTGGGACATGAATTGTGGAACACATCCGGGTCACTCGAAGAGTGGATCAAATTTACATCGTTGGTTGCGAAAGCCGATTTGCGAGCCCACATGTTTGCGCTGACTGTTGGTTTTTCTGCGCCTCTATATGCATTCACAGGGCTTAAGGGGCTGATTATTTCGCTCTATGGCCCAACCGGTGGCGGTAAGACTTTGGCGCAGATGTGGATTCAATCTATTTTTGGTAACCCGGAAAGGCTGCACTTCGCTGCCAAGTTTACCCAGAATGCCTTATTTGGACGCATGGGATTGTATTCGCACATGCCCATGACCATCGATGAAGTGACGCTGATGAATAACAAGGATGTAGGTGACTTCATTTACTGGGTAAGCCAAGGGCGTGACAAGGCACGAATGACCCAAGCTGCGGAAGAACGCGATGCCAAAATATGGGCTTTGCCAGTCGTGGTGTCTACCAATAAGTCCATCAACTCCAAACTGATTGCCGGTGGCATGGATACTGATGCACAATTAGCACGTATCCTCGAACTCAACGTCCCCTCCAATTCGTTATTTACCAGAGATAGCACTGCCGGTCGCAAGATATATGAATTCGTCACTACTAATTATGGCCATGTCGGACGCGAATTTATCAAGCATCTGTTGGAACTCGGCAACTCAGGCATACGCGCAGCCATCGCGCAAGCTACCGAAGATTTTCATCGAGAGTATTCTGCGCATTTCTCCGGCGAAGAGCGTTATTGGGAACAAGCCATTATTCTCGCCGATCTTGCCGGTAAACTGGCAAAAAGCTGGGGTCTCATCGCATTCGATCACAAAGCTGGTATTGAGTGGGTACTAGCATACATAGGTGTTGTCCGGCGTGCCATATCCGAATTCAAAATCGACGCATTCGACACATTGACCGAATATTTGAACACACATGCAGAAGCTACTTTGATTGTTACACAAACAGGCGCTAACAAACCAATAGTGGATTTCAACCGCCTACCACGAGGGGAACTACGGGTGCGTTTTGAACTGTTTCGTAAAACAAGTGGCGAGGCTTTTACTCGTGGTACTGTCGTAATAGATCGCACTCATCTTAGACGCTGGCTCGCCCAGCAAGGCATAGACTACAAAGCCTTCCTAAATGACTTGCAGGACGAAGGTATCATTGTTCCAACGAAAAATAACAAGGCTTACCTTGGTAAAAATTCACCGATCAAGTTAGGCCAATCTTATGTACTAAGTATAAACCTTACACATTCGAGGTTGCAAGGTATCCTGAATGACGCTGATCAAGCACTCGAAGACCTGGCTTTCGGGCAACTCAAGATAGTAGATCAATAATGCGCTGAGTTTCCGGGCGCAGAGTTCTCGAAACCGACCGCAAAAATCGCTCAGTCGTGGTACGCTTGGCTTCTCGCAAAGCACGATTAGCCAGACTCTCGAAGTTACCGATTTCAAGGCCAGTACCTTTGGCAGCCTTGTTCCAGTCTCTGACCATCTGCACTACTTCCCGTGCGTGTCTCTCATCCTTGGCAAGTTTAGCTCCAATGTATAGTCCACGATAAGTCGTGGTGATTTCCTTTTGATAGTCTCCGACCCGCTTGGCCATACGTACTACATCGTTTTCAGCAACAGCGGAAGCCGGATAAAAACTCAGAGCACGGGTCAGCATGGTACCCAGATGTAGGTCATTACTGACTACATAGCCTTTGCGATTAATAATGGCTCCTGCGTTGTTGTACGCCATCATGTCACCCAGAGCACGAAATGCCACGGCTGGCGACTCCCGTAGTACCTTGTTGAAAGACGTAGTATCGTCGATGACTCCTGCGGTTCCCAATCCCCATTTAGCAGCGTTTGCAGCGGTTACCAGCGCACCTTGCATGAACGAAGCAACTGGCCCCGCGATCTCGACTAGTTCACGTCCTACGTTTGCGCCTGCTAGAGCGATGCCCGTACCAGGGAAGACATTGGATAGCGAGACACGATCTGCCACGTTGGCGGGTGTAAAAGAATTGAGAAATCCGCGCATCAGAACGGGCGTCATACCAGGGGCAATGGCATCCAGGGCTTCTGCTAGAGTTCGTTCAGCACTCCCTTTCCATAGCTTGCTAGGGCCAAGCCCAAGTGCTTGTGCGATAGTATCAATGATGTCTGCTAAGTCATCGGCGAATGGCAATCCCTTGAGCCCGGAAAAAAGCGCAAGAATACCTAGTGCCAGTAATTGTTCTTTTCTTGCTAACGCAGACAACATCAGGATACTATTAACGGGAAAGGTCTTAAATATGAATAAGAATTGCCGCACATCACCTCGAAATAAAGCCGGCCTGTTATGCAACGCATAGTCGCCCAATGTATTGTTGATCATGTCTACAGCGAATCTATCAGCCGCCTCGAATGCTGTAGCCTTGTCTTTACCTTCAGCCAAGGCGCGAGCGTAGGCCAGACGAAACGTAGCCAATCCTGTTGCCCGGCGACTGTGCTGTTCGGTAAAGTTGAACAGCGACATCCACGTCTGGGCTGCGGCTTTGGTAGCACCAGAGCGAAACTTGCCGCGCGCGGAGCCCAGCAGCGCGTTAGTCAGTGCAGCTTGCATGGTGCCGCCACCAACCTCTTTCTGCATGAACAAGGCTTCGGCTTCGGTAAAACCGGACGCAGCGAGTTTGTCAGGATCAGCCAACAGGTCGTCCCAGAATTTCACTTCGCTTTGTTTATTGGCTCTGGTAATGTTGGTAGCACGGCTTACTTCCACGGTGGATAGACCCCAACCGAATCCACCACCGAACGCATTTTTCTCGTTGTACCCAGCCAAAGCAGGCACCACGTTCGTTGCCAGCGCCATGTAATTCAGGAGTGCTGTAGCGAATGAGGCTCCCATGAAGGTAAAAGTCGTAGCTGTGCGAATAACGGAGGCCGCGTCGCCCGATGCGAAATCTGTGTAGTCTACATTCTGCTGGGACTCCATGAAAGCCACGGCCCTGCGGCCGCGATCCTTGAATCGATTACCCATGACAGGTGAATTTTTAGTCACGAACGTGTAATGGTAGTCATCGAACTCTCGCTTAATCGCGAATTTTTGAGCTTCTGACATGTTCGGGTTTTCTTTAGCCGTTTCCCATGCGGTTTTGCGCCGCTCATACTCAAGTTTATCCCCAAACCATAGGCGGATGGCTTCTGGGTTTTTGTCGTCGAACAAACGGTCGAGCCGATGGCGATTTCGCTTACGCGCTACAGTGGATGCGGTTGATTCAAGATGCTGTGACACATACTTGATGGTATTCGGGTCTTCGCCAGGAGTATTGGCACGACGCAAACGAGTACGAGCCTTGGCGTTTTGTTTGGTTAAACCGACGATCAGATTCTTACGTTCTTCCGGAGTGATACTGATAGAAAAACGGGTGAGCGTGGCGATGATTTCATTGAGATTTGCTTCGGCAGCAACGGTAACAGTTTCGCGTGCCGTTTCAGCGTGTGCAACAAGTTTGACTTTTTTCACTACGAAGTCAGCGCCATCCAGCACTTCCAGTTCGAAGCCATTCTCTACATCATCGAATAAGCTCTGCACACGTTCTGCCATTGCCTCAGCCTGAGCACGTGTTTTTACTTGCGCGAACAGAAGATGCTGGCGGTACTGTTCCGATATTTTGTAGATGCGTCCCGTCTGGGGGTCAGTAGCCTGGATGCGCACTTGCCATGAGCCTTCACGCCCGAACGGAACATAACCACCCGCGATAGAGCGCTTGGCAAACAACTCCGCATCTGTTTTGCTCAGTTCGAACAAGGCCAGATTCTGGACGGCTTGCTGCATAATGAAGCGATCTGGACCTGAATGCGGAATGTTGGACCCTTTCTTGAGGGCCTCAATACCTGCAAAAATATCGTCGGCTTTGGCATCGTCGAAAAATTCCTGCACGTCCTGGTTACGATCGGTATCGCGACCTAGTACAGCAGCATTGAATTTTTTGGCAAACTCATCCGCAGTAGCTATCGAGGCTTGTTTAGTCAGGAGAACACCACTAGCGTCAATAGTGGAATCCTTGGATCGTAGCTCTAGATATTTATCTTCGATGGTTGTAATGAATGCACGGTCATTTTCAGTTAGTGCTCGGTCGAGGAATCGTTGCAGGACATGTTCCACATTGACACGTTCGCCTTTGGCCGCAGTGTAATTTGCCAACAGCATATCAAGGGCCGATTGATTCATCGTGTCACGTACTTCGTTGTACATGATCCACTCAGGGCTATCTTCAGTCAGTTCGGGTATGGCTGTAAAAACTTGCTCCACTTCGACAGTGCCAGACGGGTTATCGATAAGTTTCTGGTATTCGCGCTCGATAGCTCTGCGATCTTTGTCGCTTACTGCTTCGGAAAGCTCTTGATTTCGTTCCGCGCGTAGCGCATCTTTTTGCTCTTCGGTTATGGGCCGCGCTACATCGATTGTATAAATGATACCTTGCTTAAATTCCTCTAATGTATGCTTACCACGCGCTGCCAAGAGACTGAATACTTCCTGATTGACATTAGCTTCGCCGGCGTCGATGGTAATTAGAGAAGCCATTTTACGTAAATCCGCATCGGTCAAGCTGCCCAGTTTCACTCTACTAGTGACATTGAGCATTGCCGAGGTGCGATTGATCTGTTCCTTGGTAGCACCTTTGGTAAGCTGCCCGCTTAGTAATTCCACGGATGGAGACAGCACCGTGTTCATCATTTTGTTGTACTGAGCACGCAGTTGCGATGCTACTTTGCTCGTATCCCGAAAAATATCGTACAGGCGGCGATACCCTTGATTTTCTCGGGCTAAGAAATTCATCAACTTCAGTTCGTCGATCAAACGATTAGCGAAGTCACCAATATTTATGCCATTGTCTTTAGCTTCTTGGAATATGCTGGTGAGATCGAATAGTTTCGTGCTACGTTGCCCAAAGGCATTCGATGCTGCTACTCTATTGATTTCATCATAGTATTCCCCAGCTAATGCGAAGCGACCGGCGTTGTCTGGATCGGTGATACTCTCGATGTCACCTAATCGCTGAGCCAGTGTTCTATAGTCTACAAACGTACCTTTGGTAACACCGTTACGCACGTAGCGCCGAGATTGGCTAACTAGATACCGAGCAGCATCGTCATCGAATTGAATACCCAGACTATTCAGGATATTCTTGATTGCATTCCAGAATCGCGAAATAATGTTCGTATCCAGGATTCCTGCAAAATCGGCAAGATACTCCTCAGTAGCTTCCTGGCGACTTATCTTGCGAGCTTCCATGGCGGTGTTCACCGCAGCTTTGACCTTAGCACTGGAATTGTAGACTGCATCGAGCGCAGTACGCAGTTCCTTTGGAGTCAGCAAACTACCAAAGCCGAAGTGCCCAAGCGACTCGTGTGCCAATGTAAATTTTAGTTGTTGCTCGGTAACGATACGGTCAGCAAAAATAATGACATTACCATTACCGAACGAGTAGCCTGTGGCGTTGGCTGTATCGAAATCTCCTTGCGGGCGAGCGGCAACGGCTTGTGCGTACAAACTGGGATTCTTCGCTTTGAAATCTGTTTGATTTCGATAAACGTATATTTTTGGGCGAATTTTCAGTCGCGACAAAAACGCGATAGCTAGTAATTTTGTGCGACCTATTGAGACAGGTTTTGTAATGGGGGTGCCATCAGCATAATAATAACGACCGGTATTCTTGATATTCCAGTCGTCCAGCGAAAACGGAGCCTCGTAAGCGTCATCAGTTACATTGCTAGATTCGTCGATGAGCTTTTCTCGCTTGGCACGTACAGCGGGAGTTAGTTTTTCAGTAGCTACACGAAAGCTACCTTTGACGGTACCAGTGTAGGGCACGCCGGCCGCGTTGAAATAGGCAGATAGCTTGGTTCCGCTATGATCGAGGAACGATTCCAGTTTGGCAGCTAGCACAGCAGCCCATAGAGTACTCAGTTTTTTGATAACGCTTTGTTGCTGAGTTTTATTGAGCTTGTTCGGTTTGGTATTTTGTTCCTTGATATAGTCCGCCAGTATCGTTGCCGCGTTTGAGCGCGTATCCGTACCTTGCTTGGTACCAGGATTAGGAGTCTTGAGCTTGTTAGCCGTGGCAACAGGTAAATTCGCCGTGCGCAGTTGCCCAGAAGCGAGTAATTTCTTGGCCGCTTCGATTGGTAGCCCTTTGACTACGGTATTAAGTCCGGGTAACAACCCACGTCGTGTGACGTAATCGAACCACGGCTTGGAGTTACCTTTGTTTTCTCCGCGAGTGTATATCGCCTCAACTGCCAATAACGCATTAGCTTGCTTAAGTACGAGAGCATCTATGATATTTTGCTGCGCGTCGGAGAAAGTTGTATTTGTCAATAATTCACGGGCGCGTACAATTGCCGCCTTGGTGTTAGTTTCCTCATTGACAAAATATGCGAATTCAATTACGACATCGATAGAATCGTGAAAATCCTGATTACGAATAGATGCCGCAGCCACAGAGAATTCAGTTTCAACCATTTGCAGCGGAGTCTCTTCGACTGTATCGAAAAGTTCCTCAGCCCTGCGTATGGTAGCTTTGTTACTGGCTACGATTTGACGCCACTCAGCACGTACAGATGCAGGCAATTTATCAAAAGTCGGAGCGCCTTCGGGTTTCATATCTTCCCACGCATCGGCGGGAGGAAGTGGCTCGACTTTTACTTGAGCTTTTTCTGCTTTTTTAGCGGCGACGGGCGCCGCTTGGGTTTTTGCTGCAACAGGTGCTACTTCCGCTGCCAGGATAGGCGCTAGTTCCTTAGCAGCGACGGGCGCTGTTTCTTTAGCGGCGACGGGCGCCGCTTCTTTAGCGGCAACGAGCGCTGCTTCTTTAGCGGCGACGGGCGCCGCTTGGGTTTTTGGGCGTTTGGATTCCTCTACCTGAATAGCGGATTTTTGCTTTTCTTTTTTCTCTTTGCCTTTGGTTTTGAGTTTGCTACCCTTTCCGGCAGTTTTTCGCTCGGTGGGTATTCCCGCTCCCACTCTTCCGCTAGTTTTGGGTTGTTTGCGTGCAACCACCGACGTTGTGCTTCGCTTTTGAACGGCACGTGGAGCCTCCTTCGGTACAATTTCGACTGCGGCAACACCTGCTTGACGTTTCAACCCGCGTTGTGTACGAAGTCTAACGACTGGCGGTTTGGCTGGGGCAACTACGATCTTTCTTTTCAACCCAGCTCCCTTGAGTGCAGCTATTGTCGGTTGCCCTTCTTGATTGAATATCGAAAGCTGAGTAGCAGTTGGCGAAACTTCAATAGGAGCAGCAGCTACTGAACGAGTACCAGGGATACCACGACGCAGCGCTTCTCGCCGGCTAGGACGCGGAGCTTCTCGTCGCTTGAACAATTCAAGCTGTGTTGCCTGTGCTACTTTGTCTTGCTGTGTCGGCTCAACAGCAGCGACTTGTTGCGCTTGTTGTAGTATGAACAAGTCACGAGCATTCTGACTTTGCTGAGCCAGTTGCTCTGTTTGTCGTTGAATGAGTGCCTGTTGTTGAGCCTGTGCAGCTTCGAATTCTCGCTGGCGCCGCAAACGATCCCGAATAGCTTGTAACTGGTTACTTATTTGCGGGTTGAAGGGCGCTTGGGGAGCAGGACCGGAAAACTGAAGCGCCCCTTGAGCCGGGTTGAATACAGGCTGCGTTGGATTGACTACAGGCTGAATCGGATTGACTACAGGCTGAGCTTGACTTTGGTCAATAAAAGGAAATGCTGCCTGATTCTGCTGCAAGAATGGAAGCTCGCCCTGAGCCGGGTTGAATACAGGCTGCGTTGGATTGACTACAGGCTGAATCGGACTGACTACAGGCTGAGCTTGACTTTGGTCAATAAAAGGAAATGCTACCTGATTCTGCCTTGGAAAAGGAAGTTCACCCTGGGCTGGATTGATTTCGGGAAGTATTGTTAAAGGAGATGCCTCGGACGCCGGAGCTCGCGGTTGCCTACGATAAGCCAATTCTTCCGCGGATAGCTCTCCAAAAATATTGAGTACGCCTTGAGTACCTACTGGTTCAGGATTCTGAGCTGGATTAAGTAGATTAGCAGGTTGCCTACCTCGCAGATGCGCGATAGTGCCAAGCGGGCTACCAATACCAGCTCCGGCAGCAAACGAGTTAATCAGCCGCTTGATATTTTCGGGAGCCTCGAAATCCTGATCCGACAAACCCAGCAGCAACGCTTCCTGCCCTAGCTCTTCAGTACCTTCAACAGTCCCTGCAACCGCGCCGCCTACTGCGCCACGTCGAAGTAGCTCTGCTCCCTTACGAGGAAGCGACGTTCCAGCACGTAACGCTGCTGGAGCACCTACGCCCTTAAATACACGAAGCGCCAATGCGTATTCCGGTAGTATGTCGAGAGCGGCGTAAACAGGTGCTCCGGACAAAGCCTTGAGGCGGGCTACTGTATCATCGGCATTAGCACCCTGGTCTCTCAATTCCCCATAGATGTCCCCCACGCCTATGCCGTAATCAGCTCCAAAAGATGCAGCAACAGCACCGGTAATGCCAGCAGCATTACGTAGCAATTTCTGCTCGGCGAAATTCAGACTTTCGTTTTTGAGGCGTTTGGTAAGTGCCGCTTTGACGCTTTGCTTCCACGCCGCCTTGCTAACCAAAGCGGCAAACGCGGCAAGCGCACCCCCAATAGGAGTACCGGAAGCAGCAGTACCAGCAACGAAACCTGTAACTGCCGCTGCAACAGACTCGATCAAATTCGGGCCTTGTTGTGCAAAATTCGCTACCAGCCAGTCAACGGCACCTTTACTGGAGTCGATATCGGTGAACTCACGTTCGAATGGAGCGGTTTTACGTAGGTCTTCTACTTGTTGCTCGACAATTTTCCCGCCGGTTTCTTCAGCACCAACCGCCTGCAATGCACGGCCTGCCAGCAACTGCATGACATCGACCCCACGCCCAAAGTTACGCGTCGCAAGAGTTTCAAGCGACGGATCGCGTGCATTCTGGATAAGCTGTTTGTAGGACCGCATACCCAGAGGAATGAAATCGTTGTTTGTAGGAAATCCAGTAGGTCTACTATCGAGCAACGTTTCGGATTGCAGTAACGCTTGTGCGTCATCGTCTTTGAACGTTATCCCCTGAACATAGAATTCCTTGCGCGCACGATTGTATCCAATCGAAGGTTCTGGGGATGCCTCGGAAGTAGCGAACTGATTTCGCTGAGCAAGCTGAACACCCGCAGCAGCCAAACCTGCTAAATTATTAGCCGGTGTCGTAAGCGCATCCTGAAAACCAAACGGATTTCCTGATGCTTCAGGCGTGTCTTGAAAACCAAACGGATTTACGATAGGAGACACCATATTAGTAGCCTACATTCAGACCTGCGACAGGTTGTGCAACTGGCGGAAGCGTAATTGGACCAGCCGCAGATTCCTCGATTGTACCCTCGGCTGGAATTACGAATACTTGGTTGCCGCGCTGTAGGTAAGCTATACCCTTGGTAGTGTCGATAGTTAATTTGCCATTCTGTTGTTTGGCCCGCTCTACAGCCAGATTGTATTCGCCTTGCACAATTGAATTCTGAATATCTCGCATGGCGTTGACTAGTGCATCGCCGTATCTCTGTTTGAGGGCTAGTTCATTTTCCATCGCAGCAGACTTGGCGTGTGCAGCACGAGCATTAGGGCTGAACTCTCTGAGTGCCATCGTAGCCAACATTGCCGGAGACACACCTTCCTTCACTTTCTTGCCATTGACAAAGTAGTTATACTTGCCATCTGTACGAGGCTGAATCCCTACCGGGGCTCCCAGGTATTGCGTCAGCACTCCGGCTAACCGGCGAGGATCGTTAGCCGCTGTGAGTTCACGTAGCCCCTGCATTCCTTGTAGATAGGTTTGCTTCTCTGCAACTTGTTGCTGCAATTGAAGCAATCCTGCGTCAATTTTACCAATCGAATCCCGCAACCGGTCAGCCGCTTGGATACCTCCAGCCGTACCGCTACGCATATACACTTGTGCCAATTGCCCCGCTTCGTTACGCTGCCTTGTAAGAAAACTCATTTGTTGCTGCGCAACTTGTTGTAGCTGCTGCAATTCGAAAGGAATGGTTTGTGGATTGGCAAGGTAGAATTCAGCCAATTGCTTGTTACGTGCCTGAGTCTGCGGAATTTCAAGCGGCGAGCTCGTTCTTGCCAGAATAGTGTCGGTTACCGCAGCTACACTAGTCTTGCTGGCTCCCTTATATTTTTGAATGGCCCGTGTGTAGTCGCCGTTATTTTGCTGGAGATATTGGGCAAACAACTGTGCTGCAAATGGAATGGCTGTATTCGGATCGAGCCGTTGCTTACGAGTCAAACCATGTACATCGGCAATTTGTGCAATACCCAGCCCAAATTTCTCTCCACGAGGAGACACCGCTTTTGGGTTAAACGACGATTCCGTACCAAGCAAGCGCTTGAATATTACGGCGTCAATACCGTTTTGCTGAGCACTCTGAGTAATCAGTGCATCGTATGGTGTAGTTGTAGCATCATATTTCTGCGTTTGTTTGGGAGCAGAAGGAGCAGCCTGAGCCACAGAAGGAGCAGCAGGAGCAGCAGAGGTGCTCAGAGGATATGTATACTGCGGATTAACCCGCTGATACTCCGCACGAGCGACAGGTATTGCTTGTTTATAGTAACTTGACTCCAAACGAGCTATTTCTTTTTTCGTAGCAGCGATCTGAGCCTTGTTACCTACCGGCGTCGGTAAGTAAAACGGACCTTCTAGCTCTTTTAAGCGCATACGAGCTTGACCAAGCTGCGAAAAAAGACCTTCAGGATACTGCAATCCTGCTGACTGCGCAGCAGGAGCAGCCTGAGCCACAGAAGGAGCAGAAGGAGCAGCCTGAGCCACAGAAGGAGCAGCAGGAGCAACAGGAGCAACAGAAGCAACAGGAGTAACAGGAGCATTAGCCAAAGGCAGTGCTTGCCCAGGGGCAATTCCTTGTGCAAACTGAGCTACATCCACAGGCTGAAACGAAGGTAACTGCAACCCAGCTAGATTCTGTTTCAAGTCAGCGATACGATTCTGTTCCTCGGTTGCTAGTTGATTTTGCCGAGCAACACGAATTGCTTCTTCAGCCTGTCGCTGACCTTGACTAACGACGCCGGCATTACCAAGCAGTTGTCCGAAATCCATGAGATTTACCTTCCGCGACTTCTAGCTTCTTCAGTACCAGTAAGGGAGCCAAACAAACTCCCAATATCCAGCGCGCGCTGTCTTGCACGAAGAGCAGCATCGGCATTACTGGCACGCAAACCTGAGAAACTTCCTGTACTATTCGGATACTCCTTCGGCAATGCGTTCAAACCTGCCTGTATGGTGCTTAGCCGCCCAGAAATACCTTGCAGAAGCCCTTGATCGAACGCACTACCTGTATCTCGGGCAGTTGCCAAATCGAAGCGTCGCGCTTCAGCCGTACGAACCGGCCCTTCGAGTCCGCGTAGTCCAGCTTGCTTGGCACGAGCACCGGCTGTTTGTGCTCGTCGAGCACGTTGCAAACCGAAATACTCAGGATCGAAGTATTTGGACTCGCCGATGAGATTTTGTGCTTGCTCCAAACGAAGCGCAAACAAGCCGGCATTATTTTGCTGAAGCGTACGCAATTCCTCGGTCTGCGCATCTAGCAAAGCTCGTTCTGCATCGGTAAGTCCGTCGCCCGCCAAAGCCGATCCAGCAAGATTGCCGGCAGCGCGAAGTGTCAGATCAGCCAGTGCTTTGGGATCGCTGAACTTAGCCGCAATCTCGCCAGGTACTCTCTTGAGTGCCTCAATGAATGACAGCGGCTTATTCGGCGCAGGAACCTGCCCACTCGGAGTAGCAGCAGCTTGGAAAGCACCCGACCCAGTAATCGTTTGCGTGCCGCCCGTAATGGGGTTGAGTGTAGTTAGTTGTAACCCAGTAGACGGCGGCGCATATGCACCTAAACTATAATCAAGTGGAACTCCCGCTGCTGTTGCAGCATTTGCCCCAGCTTGGAAGAACCCCGGATTAGGAGCTTGAAAACCAACACCAGCCGTTGCCGGATTAAATCCACCCGTGGGGAATTGCACTCCCGAGGTAAGACTATAATCTAACCCATCAAATCCTGCTCCTGTCTCCGCGCCGCTAAGAGAGACTGGGAACGTCGTTGCCGGTGCTGCCCCGCCAAAACCTGTTGCCGCCTCACCAGCACCTAGATTCAATCCGGCAGGCGGTTGTCCAATTGCAGAAAACGTGGGTTGCGCAGCGGCAGCAGATGGGGCAGAAATAAAGCCACCAATCCCCCCGCCAATCCCCCCGGTCAAAGCGCCTTTGAGGAAACTACCTCCAAGTACCGCTTGCGAGGCACCCCCTAGTACCGTCCCAACAGCAGCAGACCCAAGTACGCTACCAACTGTTGCGGAGACTCCGAATGTGGCAGCACTAATGCCGAATGAAGTAGCAATGGAGCTGGCAATGACTGGTGCGGCAAAAGGAATTGCTATTGCTGCGGCTACCCCAATAATAGTTTTTACGGCTTTGCTCATTCTACCCTCCTGCAACGCTCCAGAATTGCACGAATTAGTGTATCATCATCCTTCAACGCGAAGTAGTCAAGCAACAACGCTTTCACCTGCTCCGAAGACGCGGTTGTTGGTGCCAACGTTTCCCATCGAAGCTCTGGCGCCCCCGAAACTTCACTCACGCACGGCACCATCACCGGTATCTTCACCGTTTCAGGCACCGCGGGCAAGCTATTGCACCCGGCGAGCAGCAGAGAACAGAGCACCAATCGTCGCAAGTTCATCCTCGCACTTCCCTGGCACCGCCGGCGCCGGCACGCGCTCGACCGCCACAGTCACCTTGGCACGTTTTTGCTGAAGAATTTCTGCTTCCTTCAACGCCTTCTTCGCCCTTTCCTGAGCGCTCTTCGTCGCCTTCTCCAACTTCGTGACTTCCGCGTTTTGCTCCGTGAGCTTCGAGGCAAGCGTCGTGTACGCCGCAATCGCTTCCGCCTTTTTGGCCTGGCACGAGTTCAGCCGGTACGACTGCACACCAAGCGCGAGGCCCAGAGCGACCACAACGCCGACGGCCAGCGGCCAAGGCGAAAACGGAAGCGGGATCATTTCTCACTCAGCGGCATCGTCGTCACCACCCTCAGCACCGCCGTCACTACCGAGATCGTGAGCAGCACCACCGCAACCGTCGAGCTTCCGAACACCGACTGGAGCGATTCTCGCACGAGACCGCTTGCCGCTTCTAACGCACCGAACAACGCGAGCGCCAGCGAGAACCACATCGTTCTGCTTTTCAACGCACCTTTAACCCACTCATTCATCTTCTTCTCCTTGTCGAATCAACATCGTAACCCTCTGTGCCCGCGAAGGTGTCTGGTGTGCCCACTTGCTTTCCAACGCCGCTTCCGCCGCCCCTTCGTAATCGCCCTCGACGATTCGCCCAATCATCGTATGAAACCCCATCAACCCACTAACCCCTAGCTGGTACGCCATATTCAAAAGTCCCCTTCTCACCGGCTCAGGCAGAGCATCAAACGTCGGAAACGCCCGAGTTAGCTCTTCCTCAATCTTCCCCACCAAAAACTCAAGCCAAAACTCCCCCACCTCCTTCGGTATCTTTCCCTTCTTACCCGGATCAACCAGAAACCCATATCCAATCGTCCAGAACCCAAGGCTGTCCTTATACAACGAATCCCGCCAACCTTCGTCATTCTTAAGATCATCAATAACGCTCATCGCCCTTCATCCTCGATGTGGAAATGCCGATCTTCGGCGTCTTTCAAAATTTGCTGCACCTCATCACTCAACATGCGTCCGTACTCGTACCGGAGGACAGCGATGTCGGGCGTGCTCCAGACCTTTCCCTCAAAATCCCGAATTATATATTCACCCTTGTCGTTGACAATTGTGTACTCACAGGAACCACCCACGAGAATCGTTCCCAGTTTCGTTGTCATTTCGCGAACCAGGTAACAAAAGTCGAAATGGCAACAGCGAAGATGATCCATACTACTCGCTCCCAGATTCCAAGCCGGACCAGGCTGGTAGCCGCACTAGTGCGCAATTCCATAATTTTAGCCTCACAGTGTTCCATCCGCTCCCCCAGGCGCTTGTTTTCCTCCATCGTACTCACGAGCCTTTCGTCGAGGCGCGCAAGCGTCATGACCGCTTCAGCCAGCTTGTCAACTTTCGTCTCGATGCGCTGAACGTCGGCCCTTAGAAGTTCCATTGGCATATCAAACCCCGCAACCCACCAGCGTTCGTTGTCGCGCTCCGCTACCCGTCGTTGAAAAAAACCCGCTCTCGGCCATCCCCACCAACGCTATTCCCCCCGAGCCTACCGCAAACGCAGCGGACGTGTGAACGGACACGTCCCCGTTTCCTCCCAGCACCACACCGCCGAGCGGCATCCAGCCGACGTGACGCACGTAGATCGCGGTCGCGCCAAGCGCCATCCCCCCCAAGCCGACAACGGACACCGACGACGGCCCAGAGAATTCCGCAAGCGCAGCACCCGCGAAAATCGCCCCGCCGGCTGCCACCGGGTGTGCCCCACGCTGAGGCGTAGAGGCACCCACAAGCGCGATTCCGCCCGAGGCCGTAGCACTGACCCCAACGGCTGCCACCGCAGCCCCAGCGGTCGAAATACCACCCGCAGCGCCCGGCTGCACTCGTCGCACGAGCCCCGCGATCCCACCAAGCGCAACACCCCCGCTCGCCGCAGATTGCACTTTCCGCTCGGTCGTCGTCGAGCCTGCGAGCGACATTCCGCCCGAGCCGATGACGGACACACTCGATGTGCTCCCATCCGGCAGAATCAAATAACGAGTTGACATTTACGGGGCGAAGACCTGCCAGGGGTTGATGTGAAGTGCTCGCATCTCCGAATCATCCAGAATTCGGTTCCAGGCTAAAACCACAACGAGATCGTCGGTGTAACTGTACGCGCCCAAATTAACGTCTGCGAGAGCCCCAAGCGCAAGATACTCCGTCCCGTCGGACGAGAACGTTACCGTTCCGGTGATACTAGCCGATTGCGACACCCCATCTACATACAATTCGCGCACCACACTTGGCTTCCAGACACCGCCGAAACTGTGCATGTTTCCATCTATCGCGCCTGCCTTTACAGCAACCGTTCCGTTGGCCACGAACATTGCAAGTTGACCGGCAGAATAGCTACCGGAACTGCTCAAATTTGCAGAAAACAAAAACTGATTCACCCCACCGCGAATCGAGAAAAATGGCTTGGACTGCCCCGCACTCGTTGGGTTTCCTATAGCGAAAATACTCACACCGCCGGCATGATCCAGCACAGCGGTCTGTTGACCGAATTGCAACTTGGACGTAGAAGCCGTCGACCAACGAGAAGCTCGGCCCAGCCGGACGACCGTATCCGTTTGCTCGATTGCCTGCGCTTGCAGCCAGCGGCCCGCAACGAAGCCGCCGCGTTGATGTGGCATGCAGGCAAATCTCAGCGACCTGGTAAGCGGATTGCTCCAGTCGATCCCCCGCACGAACTGCGGCTGATTGGTCCAAGACACACGCTGTTTGACTATCGGCATGAATATCAAACCGAAGTGAAGACGACCTCGCTCGTGTAGAGCGCGCCGCTGGTCAGCGCCACGCCAAGGTCGTTCTTGCAGACGATCTTGAACTGATCCGGGCAGTAGCCGAGGGCATTCGTCACGGAAAATGTGCCCTGCTGGATCGTAGTGGTGCTGTTCATCGGAACCGTTCCAAGCACTCTCAAATTCGGCTCATCCGTAGCCGCCGTGCCGGATTCAGGCCCACTCCGAAAGTTCGTCCCATCGAGAGACTCCTTGACGAACACCACCACTTGCTTGTTCCCCGCCGGCACGTTCGTCGTCGCGCACGCTACTTCCACGATAACGTCCTGCGGTTCATTGATCGAGGCATTGTATGCACTCGATACGCAGTATGTCGCCGATGCGAGAGTTGGAAACGATGCGGACGTGAGCGACGTTCGCGCTGACAGTGTTTGCCTGGTCGTGGCCATGTCAATCCGCCGTGATCTTCGGCGTCAGCAGATACTGATCGCCGTTGTTTGCCGGCGTGAAATTCGTCGTCGCCTCCGAGTACATTAAAATCCCACTTACCGCCTGCGTCACGAAATACCCGTAAATCGTCGGATTTGTCGTCAAGGGGCCCGTGAAAGTCCATATTTGCTGGGCATAACTCGCCTCGACGGGAGAGGTTCCCGTATATGCCCACGACACCCCAGATAGAGCTTTCTGCACATAGCCCCCGCCTGTCGCAGCCGTGTACGTCGCCGCCACATCCGTTTCAGCCGGAGTGATGTTCAGCACAAACAGATCGAGCTTCTGATCCTGGCCTGCGGTAGTATTCAGAAACGCCTTGAGCGCCAGAGCTTCGCCTACTGCCGGAACATTGAGTGCCATGATCTCTCCTCAGAAATAGCCAAACTGAACACCAAGCTCTTTGCCCGGCCGTCTTGCAACGGGAATCTCTGCGAGTTTCGCCATTCGCAAATTTCCCGCCAGCGTCGAAATCGCCATTAGATTCGTGCCGTCGTCCTGCACAAGCATGACATCTGCAATGCCCTCATCATTGATTTCCCGGATGATGCCGATACGCTCTTCCGACACGACCCACATCCCTTTGCGCATCTCGCCAAAGAACTTCGGCGCATGCGCACTGACGTGCCCCGCAACAACGACCTTCCTGCGCTTGAAGAAATCGAGAAATCCCATTACTCCACCTCGTAAGTTACATCAACAGCAGTCGTCACCGGAGAACTCAGAATCAACGTCAGAGCTTCTCCCGTGGCCGTCTCAAACCAACCGCGCTCAGCATAGGGCAAAACGAACCCACCATTCGCCGCAACCGGCTTCGCAGATGTAATTGCCGTGCTGTTCGATCCAAGCGACACCGAGACATTCCCCGCCGCAATCACGCACATCGACAGCACTCGAATGATCATTCCAGGCTGTGCAGCAACAATCGGTGTTCCCGTCAAAGAGGAAGTCAAAAATGCCCGCGAAATCAACCATTGGGCATGTAAATTTCCAGACGCGATGCGCGGATTGATCGTTACTGCCATCTCAAATCACCTTCACCGTTGCGCCGGCCGCGGCATCCAGCAACGTCCGCGCCTCTGCGGGCGTCTTGCCCGCGGCAACGAGCGCATCGAGCGCCACCTTCTCCTCGATCATCACCGGCATCGGCGGCGGAGGCGGCGGAATGTCTGCGCCCGTAAAGACCCGAATCACTAGACCATCGAACCAGACGTACTTCGGCCCCAGCAATGCCATGACGGTGTCGTAGTCCCTGATGCCGTAGAGTTTGATCATGACGGCAGCACCTCCACATGCAAACTCCGGGCGGCGGACCAGTCGGCGGCGGAGTCGACGCTTTTGGACAGCACGAGGGTCAAAGTCGTATCAATGGAGGTGTCGATCGAGGTCGAATACGAAGCCGCCAGATCAACTGTAATAGACCCAAAATAGAACCATCCACTCCAGTGTTGGCGATCTTCCCTGCCCATATTTTGCATTGCCCCGATAAGACGTGTATAGACAGTCGTAGTCGGGCTAATCGTACCAATCAAGCCGAACCCGTTAAGCTTAACGGTGTAGCCCTTAGTAGTCGCGCTCGAATTGTTGTCCCCAATGAGCTCCACCCGCAGAAGCCCATTCTTCCCAAGTGCTCCCCCCGGCAGCAAAACCGATGCAGCCGTCACATCCCCAGTAACCCCAACGAATGCCCCAGGCCCAGCAGCGACGATTGGCGTCGGATTGGCCGGAATGTCGAACGAATCGATGCCGGGGACGTAGATGTTGTTGTAGATCGTGCCGATGGTCGTGTTCGTGCTCGACATCACGACCCAGTAGAAACCCGCAACCGAACCCGCATAGGCTGCTCCCGCCGGCAGGAATGTCCAGACGCCGCCATCCAGCGTCGTCGCGTAGGCGATGCCAAGCGTCAGCGCCCCGTTCGCCGCAACGCTACCGCTCGGAGCCAGGCAAATCGGAATGCCGACACTAAGGAGGATGTATGAAGAGTTCACCTTTCCACCAAGACGAGAATTCACAGAAACTGTCATCAGACGTTGCTCCGAGAAACTATTGCAAACCTTGTCACTTGTTGGCACATACTAAATTCGCGCATCGTGGTCTCCATGATGTAGTGGAAAGCCCCGTCCTTTAGAGCGGGGAACAGTTATTTTTAAGTCTCCATCGTAACTGTGATCGTCGCGCCAATGCCAGAAATCGCAGTCACATTCGCCCGCGTATGCTTCCACCGAGCGCTAGACACGAATCCATCCGTAACTGTTGCAATTCCTAAAGCAAGCGAAACTGTGCCGAGAACCATGTAATTTACTCCATCATTCGACACCTCGATGTTCGTCGTGGCGGTTCCCGTACCAGAAGTAGTCGATCCAGTAACCTGAAACGACGTACTGTCATCGAAAACATAATGCACATCGTCAATGACTGGTGCTCCGCTTCCTGTAATCGTTACTGCATTGAGTAGAATCATAGGAACCTCCTAAAGAGCCATCCTAACATAAGCACATGATTTATTGAATCCGAAACGATGCAAATACAACTTGGTATGTCGTTCGGGTACATAGGCATCTAGGTACCTCACTTCGTTGCTTTTGAGCCATTCGAGAATGATGTGCCAGTACGCAGCTTTGAAGCGTAACAACCCTCGTCCAGCCATTGCTATGACATCGGCACATTTACGTCCATTTGTCATATTAAACTGAATTCCTATGGCACATGCAGGTTTGTTGTTCTCAAACCCAACGAAGATAGCTACCAACCCAGTAACAGCAAGCAAGTAAATATCCTTGACGCTCATCTCGTCTTTGGCAATCTCGTTGCTCTCGCAAGCAGCACTGAAATATGGCTCCAAAACCGGCCACAATTCAGTAACCCGTTCAGGAGTCAACATTTCAATGGACAATATAGTCACTTATATTTCTCAACAAGGTTATCGAAAAATTCCTTACCCTTCATTTTAACCACATTCGCAGGTACCACATATTCACCCTCGTGCGCTTTGACTGGCCCAGTTTGCGGTACTTCCCCACCCTCTGCCAATGAAGGTACAGGCTGGGTTCCACCACCCGATTTCACGGCACGCGCTGCAAGGAGAAGAACAAACACCAATCCCTGGTCGTATTGAAGCGGCAAATCCTGCTCTGTGGCAATGCCATTTTGAATGGCAAACTTCCGGACATTGGGGTACATCTCCGGATTCTGAGCCGCAACCGTAGCCAACTGAATGACCATATTCAGTTCCTGCGGTGTCAATTCGCCGGTCTGCATTACCTGCTGGATTGCCACTCGAATAGCTTCTACTGCTTGTGGATTCTGAGCAGCAAACTGATTGATCTGCGCCTCCAACGCTTGAGGAGATTCCGCACCGCCCTGGCTAACTGTTTGTTCGCTAACTCCAGCAAAATTTGGCATGCTCACCCCCTCAATTGATTGATCAGTGTATTTACGGTTGCCTGCAAGTTAGCTACGTCATTACTAAGTTGCTGAACGTCCTGAATCAGCTTGCCATGATCTTCGAGGCTTGGCACGATGACTCCCCCTATGGTAAATCCATTGCCTTGCGCAGTCACACGGGTCATGGTCTGCGCCGCTGGGTTGGGTAGCGTAACCTGCCCTGTAACGATTGCTCGTACATCGTTGGTTACTCCTCGGGCACCAGTGAGCAGTTCGATATTCTCCTTCATGGCAGTCAATGTATTGAATTGCCAGTCGTTCAAGCTCCCTTGCGGGATAGCCGGGATTGCTATAAATCGCGGGCCACGTGCAGCCATTAGACTTCCTTCAAGCCAAGTGGTGTTTCCGCCAAGTAAATGGCTCGCACTCGTGCATTTCCCTCTACCTCGACCTCGAATGTATCACTACGATACCCAGTAGGCAACCGAAACATGCCAGAAGTTGCAACAGGTGTTTCAAGCAGCAGCTGTTTGTCTGTCCACAATCTGAAAATAATTGTGTCCGCAGCATAATCCGCGACTACTCGGGCTGCACCGAGATTAATCATATCCTTGGTAGATATAACCTTGGATTTCCATTTCAGCGTCGTAGCCGGCTGCGCAGAGTTATCCCATTCGTAAATATCGCCGGTAGCGCCGCTAACGTAGTACACAATACCGTCGATGGCGTCATACCAGGACGCTGAAAAACTGTAATCGACATCCGTGAAAAAACCCCCTATCTTGGGATCATGCGTAAAAACGAACATTCCAGCGGAATGAGATGCAATATAGTCACCCCCGTAGTATTCCGCAATGACCGTTTTCGGATCGACATCGGCCTTCCAGGTACTATTGTTGTACAGCAACGCGGTAATGATGGCTTGCCCGCTACTAGGCGAATACACAGCAAGACCCTCGTGCGTCGAATACACGACACCATAACCCATCGTCACCATGCTGTTCTTGCTCAAGCACGGGTAATTAGCATTGATGCGGGCGGTCGCCATGCCATTGGCCGGGTCGCTTCCTGAAACGAGATACGGATATGCTTCAGTAGTCACCAATGCAGACCCGCTGATAACGGCAATGCCAACTATGCTATAGTCTAAATTGATTGCATATGCCGCAGGCCAGGCATGCGGGCGCGCCGGCTCTGAAAAATACAGGGTATTTCCAACGAAACCACACAGAACATTGTTCTGAATAACGGTCAGCCCTTTGAGTTCTGTGGGTGGTGGATCGTATTCGTCCGTACCAAGAATATCGAACAAATCACGAGATTCAAAATCATCCGTGAACGTATACACTCCACCATCTCCCCAGTACCGGGCAACACTGATTGGTGGATTTTCAGATATGTCATGATACAGAATACCAGCACCGACCAAGATTTCACTAAGGTTATAACTTGTTTGTGAATACTCAAATATATAGTCGTCGATTACATCTGTCACAATTCCATCAGTAATATCGAATGAAGATTCAGTGCAACCACTGATTTTGAAGCGATCCTCAATTGACAAATTATGCGGATACAATAATGTGACATGAGAAACATTAGCGGTGCGCTGTACCTTCGCCAATCCCGTAGGAAACCAGAGTGTATCGAGAAAGTAGTACTCAGTCCCTGATGCCGCTGCCAGTGTCCGATATAGCTTCACACCCCGCACGAAGTTATTTCCAGCAGGCTTGGCTACTGGGATATTGGACACTGTAACAACTACACCTTCCTTGATAAACAGATTCTCGGACGGTTTGGCCGCAATCGACTCTTCATCCCACGGAGTAATCCACGTGAAAGTATAAGAACGAGCCTGTGTCAGCCCCCCAAGATTGATCTTGCCTTCGCTACTGAGAGTCGTAGATATCTGTGGACCGGGACTGAAATAAGTAAATGTCGTATCGTCAACTATTGTGATTTCTACATTGGTTGCATTCAGACTACGATTGTCCCGTCGCACAATCCCGCTCGTTGCCGCCGGCACTGTTGCAACAATATCGAACGCGTCTGTAGTGGCGTTGGACAATGTATAATTACCATCTACGGCAGTACCCGATGTGAACTCCAGCGTAACCTGCGTGCCATTCACCAAGCCATGTGCAGTCATGGTTATGTGGATCGTCGTGTCCCCTGAATTTGTCCATGTAATAGTGCCTGCACGCGCCGCAGCAGTAGGAGCTGTGATAGCAAACGTGTTGTCGTCAACAATATTGACCGAATATGCACCATCAATGCTTGCATGTGCACTGAATTGAAGGTTTGCCACCATGCCCGCCTGAAGCCCGTGATTTGCCACGCTGATGAGCATCGAAAGCGTCCCTAACGGTTGGTTGTAGGTACCAGTACGCGTAGATGGATTTTGTTTGTAATCACCAAGGCTGTAGCCAAACCCAGATACAGTTACCGGACTGTTGGCACGCAAATTATGCGGTGCTGAAGTCACTATGGTAACGACACTAGCTGCATCACGGGTATAGGACACCGTTGTTTTTTCGGTAAATGGGATAGCCGTAGCTACCAATTGCGCACTATTGTCAGGCGGCGACAATCCCAGATCATAACTCGTTGCAGGGTATGGGCCAGCACCCGCCGTTGCCAACACGTAGTTACTGACTTTGGGGCTACCATCCCCGGTGTAGTAGAACCGTTGCTCGGCTTTATCAGTCTTGGAAGCTATGGCAATGTCTACATCAGTAAGCCACGAAAGCCACTTTTTTGCACCAGTAACAGGATCACGTAATGCAAACAGAGTTCCAATTGCACCAGTTCGACCTGTATTTGCAATAATGACAGGCTGAGAGTACGGAATCAAATCGCCCGAATAGAACTTGCAATTCGTCGCAACCTGCCCAGCAGTATTGGGGAGCAACTCCGGTGAAATCTTCGGAGCAATTCCAAGAAAGCCTACAATTTTGATCCCTGCCATGGCAGTAAATTAAGCAATCTCGTAAGTGATTTGTCCATCCAACAAAGCAGGAGGAGGCATATTCAGAGTAAGGACTGTAGCCCCACTATGAAACTCAGAAAAAAGAAGATAGGCGTACCCAGGAACGGTATAGCAAGCCACTTGTGCTCCAGCAGTATAAGTACCCTGGTCAAACACAACTACTCCATAAGCACCGTTAGCGGGTAAAACTGGTAAATCAAGTCGCATCCATCCAGTTCCACTATGCCCCAATAAATTAACTCCGAAGCGAACAGTACATTCTTTGCCTTTGACTACGTATCTACCATTTTGCGATGTATAGGTACCAACTCCTGGAGTAGTAGCCCCAGAAATCGTAGGTGTGTAATCAATATATTTTCCTTCTACGATGTCACTGGCAACGTCTATCACAGATTGCGCAGTCACCCGTAACTCGACCAGGCTGCCAGCATCAAACGGTAGCGCTGACGTACCTTCCTGAGCCCGGACAACAGTCAGCACATCGCCTACACGTGCTGTAACCTTCACAATTTCCAGCGCATTGACAGCTAATTGCACAGTCGCATAGAAGTAATCCCCCGAACCAAGACTCGGGAAAGCAGCACCATCGCCGGTTTGAAGAACGAACGAAGTATCCAGAGCACTGACTGCTGCACTAAGAATTCCAGACGCATTATTTTTGAGTAGGATAGCCATATTGTTACCAATCTCGTTTCACTACAATTCGAAGACGCCATGACGCTGGCGTAGCAAGCTGGGAGGTTCCGGAACTGTTCATCATGTATATCCCACCAGCGCCAATCACGACCTTCGTTGAGTTTTCATTTGTTGCGCCAAACGTCAAGTGTTGGTTTCCGGTAACATTGATCGGCGGATGTACGCGCTGATACACGAGAAATCCAAGGTCAGGCACAGCGCATTCGAGCCAGAAATTCACAGTCTTGAACTGGGTACCAATCAAATCGGACACATCGACAGTCGTGCCAAGCGCGAACGCAATGGGTCCGCTGTCATAGCGCCCCTGAATCGCGTACCAGCGAATCGCCGTCACAACACCACCAGCCACAGTAACCTCGCCAACGAAAACATCATAGGCTTGGTTTGCCACTGTGCCGTCACCCACCTTCATCGTCGCTTCCTGGATGCTGTAGGTCCGCTGGCCGAGATTGGCACTATACGTCCCACCGAACTGATAGAACGGTGCAAGAGTCGTGGCGAATTCCGTCAACGTTCCGTCGGTATTCACCGTCACGCCCAGGTACATCGTTCCATTGATTATTAATCCAGCCCATGACGGGTTCGATTTCGAGCCAATTCTATCGGACATCCTGAACGCGGCTGTAACCGAGATCGACCCCACAGCAGCCACTACTGTCCCACCAGTCGCCCCGCCAAATGCAGCAAATCCGCTTGAATCAACCGGGCCATCCAATACTGTTTGCCGCGCCGATGGAGAAACTGGCAGTGGTGTAGGTGAAAGTACACTAATTGCCTGCGCGACTCTCAACGGCGACATCAACCGAAGCGCACTTTCCGTGCCCGCCTCCATCTCCGCCTGTGTCGCGTCCGCCGGGCGCACGAAACCGGTCCCAATCGCAAACCATTCTTTCGTCGTGCTATCCCGAATATTAACAAACGTTATTGTCTCGCCGGCCTGAAACGTCATCGACGTTCCGATTCCCGACCCCCACGAGATCGTATCCGCGCCTGAGACTATGATCGTGGCAGCAAACTGAAACATCAGGCTAATCGTGGTACCGGAAACGTAGGTATCCGCCAGCGGCAACGTCAGCGTCAGCCCGGCCGCCTGGACTTCGCCCCAATGATTGATGATCGTATCAAGCGAGATCGACGTGGCAATGCCAACGCCATTTACAGGCTTGAACTCAAGGCCCCCGTGATGCCGCACGGAGACCATGTAAAATTTAGTCGCGCTAAACACGATCGTCAGCAAATCCCCGACGATAATGTCCCCGAGCACACACGAATCCCCCGAACGATTGAAAAGACTCACAGCCCCCAAACCCGAAACCTTCACTGTCACAGGGCCCGTATTTACCGCCGTCGCCGCAAACTGGAACACCTGCCCATTCGCATACGCCGTGATGGCCGGCGTTACCGTAAGCTCGATGGCGTCCCCAGTCCCAGCCACTACAGCTAACATCGCAGCCCCAGCAGCGTCATCAATCACTTCCTGGACAGCCGCCTGCACATTCGTCGCTGCGATGCTCCCATAGGGTGTAAAACCCACAGCAGTGGCCCCAGCAGCCCCAGCAAGGTCATTAATCTCTTCCTGAATGGCAGTCTGTACATTCGTCGCTACGAGGTTCCCATAGGGCGTAAAACCCACAGCAGTAGCCCCAGCAGCCCCTGCAAGGTCATCAACTTCTTCCTGGATGGCAGCCTGCACATTCGTCGCTGCGATGTTCCCATAGGGCGTAAAAGCTATCCCTGTAGCCGGCGCAGTCGTCACGCTATCATTGATGGCATCCAGCACGGACTGTGCCGTTACCCGTAACTCGACCAGGCTACCTGCGGCAAAAGACAATGCCGAAGTACCTTCCTGGGCACGAACGACAGTCAGCACGTCACCTGTACGCACCGTAGCCTTCACAATCTCAAGATCACTGGAAAGAAGTGACTGAATCGTCGCATAGAAATACTCGCCCGAAGCAAGACTCGGGAAAGCAGCTCCTTCCCCAACCTGAAGTACGATCGAGGGATCAGATGCACTGATCGGGGTAGATAGAAACCCGGAGGCATTGTTTTTAAGCACAATCGGCATGATCAAGCCCCAAACGGTTGCATATGCACTTGCAGCATTCCACGAACATTCCCTAGATTTGCGCGAGCGCGACGTTCTGCAACCTGAAAAACGTACTGTTTTGCATGATACGCAGCCAGTTCACGATCCGACCAGGCAGCTTGCGGAAGCACAAGCAGATGTTGCAATGTCCCATGCATGATTACTTCTTCGAGTTCATTGAAAGTAAACTCATCCATACCAGTAGCGCCATGCGCCGGTTTAAGTGCCGTAAACATGCGGCACGTATAAGCCTTGGAATCATCCGGCAAAGGCAAAACGACATATCGCTCGGAAGTTATCTGGCAAATAGCTTGTGGTGCGCTCGCAGCATCCAATGCCGCAGCATCGAGCGTCGCCCCACCACTTGCATTGAATTGCTTATCATCATACACATTGGTATTGTACTGATTGGATGAATCAAAATGCCACGCATCTTCGAGACTCATACCACTGAATAAATCGGCCCACTGCGGGTACAGTTCGATGGCATTTTCCATTGTCAGGCGCTTCAAAGGCCGCCCATTGACCAGTGCCTCGAAGACTACATGGACATCAGCATTCGTCGGTTTGTTAAACGCATACTCACTGACTCCGGGCGACAAGTCGAAAAGCGGTATCTGGTAGCGCCAATACAATGTACGCTCGCATGTACGAATCGCCGCATCACGAATATACTGAACGATGGTAGCTTGCGGGCATCCAGGAACGGACGCTTGTATACGCGGTACGAGAGTAGAAAAAACACGAGTACCCATCAAATCACCTGTTTCGAGTCTTCCCCGGCAGCTTTGATATCCGTAAGCGCACGCGACTGCAACGACACCCCAAAACCCTGCAAAAATGAATCCTGAAACAACTTAGCACGGTTGGAATTCACATGCTCATTATCAACAGATTCCGCCAAAAATACCACACCATCCACTACCGATGGGAAGTATGCATCGACGGGAAAAGTAACTACTTGAGAAAGTGTGTAGTCAGGTGGAGTCTGGACATACTCCCCTATGAGCACAACTCCAGCCTCGGGCGCGGGATATACGAAAAACTGATTGGGATTGCGAACGTGTCGCATGAAATTCACTGGTTGCCCAGACGCCTCCTGCTGCCACCCAGGAGTCGTTTGATTCAATGTAGTGCGACTGACCTCCGTAACCGAATTGCCACCCTTGACCTGAAAAATTTCAACCAGTCGGATCGAATCTGCCGGACAGGTCTGCAATACTGTTCCCGGTACTGTTGCGATATCAGCGACAACCGCAAACAGATCGGGACGAATCAAGGCTATTCTCTTAAAAGTCTGATTGACGAAACCAAGCAGCAATTCATCACTGTAGCGATACGGCGTTTTTGTATCCTCAACCAACCACCGTACTTCATTAATGACGTTATTTGGTGTCACTTCGGCCAGCCTTTCGCGGCTTCCTGAGCCAGTTCAGGGGTAGTATATGCCGGAGCTTCAGGAACATCGTCAGTCGTCAAATTCAGAGTACCCTTCTTCCTGCGTGCCGCAGTTTTCGGCATGAATCGCTCAGGATAGGCAACCTCTTCAGAGACTAATTCACAAGCCGGATTCTCGGCCATGTACTTATTGTATTCGTAGATGAACCCATCCGCCTTCACACGAATATACTGCTTGGTCATTTTCGTAATCTCCGCAATGTTTGCGCCAATCGAGCGCGCTGCCCCAACTTACCCGGTTTTTTAGCAGCCGCAGCAAGCGCCGCTTCGGGAATCGTTGCTCCCTTTTTGACGCCCAACGTTTTACGCAAAGCACCAGGATGCTTGATTGCTGCCTTGATGAAATGCTTAGCCATGATGTAAAAAAGGGGGCCGAAGCCCCCTTTCCCCCTACTATGCCAACGTCACAACGGCAGTAGCCAGGGCATCACCCTTGACAACCTGGTAGCCGTATACCTGGAGACCACGAATGATGTTGCCGAAAGTGGTCACAGACCGGATGGTTTCCACGTTCGTCATCTGCGATGCAAACGTAAAGCCCATCTTATGCCCAGCAATGAGGTTGTACTTCCCAGCCGCTACGCTCAGGTTATGGCTGACATACAGAGTGAAGCGGTCGATCATGCCCAGGCGACCATTGCGCATGATGGAAGTACTGTCACCGGACAAGGAGGCATCTTTCAGATCGGACTTCTTGATCAACCCCGCCATCTTTGCTGGAATAACAATGTATCGCCCAGCCTCGGGGACATTGGCTTCGTCCAGTACAGTACCGATATCTACCAGAAGTTCAAGCACGGTGAGCTTGGTCACTGCCACTGGCGCCACAGTAGTACCAAGATTGAACGAAGCAGATATTGCACCGGCAGTAGCCCCCTTGTTGGTAGCAGCGACACCAACCAGGATATCAGTCAGCACCCGCTCGTCGATCTTAATCTTCATACGCTCGGACGCGTCTTTCGTCCAGGCATCCATCAAGTTGATGTCCGCTTGAATCTTGTCCACGTCGTCTTCGATAGCCGCAAAATACTCACCCTTGTCGATGAGCAGTTGCAGCTTCGCCTTGGTGGGAGTCTCGACAGTCAGACTCTGCCCTTTTGCGTATGTATTGATGGTGATTTCCGGGGTAGTGCGGATATTCACCGTATCGCCATACCGTCGAATTTCACCTTCATAGTCAGTATTCGAGATCGCTGCGAGCACAGTAGCATCGTAGAAATTCTCGACGAGTTTACCCGCCCAAATTTCGGGAATGAAGTTACCGCTTAGCTGAGGGTAAGTACCGGATACAGGAAAAGCCATGATGTAGCTCCTTAATCAAGCATTGCGTTGGATGCGATTCTCCCGCTGTGCAGCGAAAATATCGCGTTCGATACGAGAACGTTCCTGCTCCCGACCTTTGTACCTTCCGATACGAACATCATTGAAAAATTTCTGGATGTCGGACGGAGTGTACATTTTACCCTGACTGGTAGTCGCAGAAGTTCCGGTGCTACGCGAGCGACCGGGAGAAATCTGTTTTTCCAACTCGGACGCGGGGGAAGTTCCAGCAGGATGAGCAGTAGACTCTAGCCAGATATGGAAGAAATTGGCAACCCGAGCTGCATCGAGTGCGTGCTGCGCGTCGTCAAGGTACGTTTGCCGAGCAATGCCAGTCAGCGGATCGACAGTCAACAACCAGGCTTGAAACTCCGGGTTATCGTTGATCTGCCGGAAATTCGGAACCGCAGCAACCAGGTCTGACCAGAACTTCTGTTCCGCAGTCAGTTGCTGGCGCTGTGTCACGGATGCAAGCTGTGGTACGACCTGCGTCTGCATCTGGTGCAATGTAGCTTCGATATTGGCAATACGCTTGGCAACGATTCCAAGTTCCTCTCGCGTCACTTTGCGCATTACATCCAACGACTCGCCATAATCCGCAACGTCCTGATCGGTTACAAGACGCTCGACCACTGCGGGTGCAGCGGTAGTTTGCGTAGCGGTCATCGAAGCGAACAACTGCTCCATTTCCTTGATACGCTGCTGCATTTCCCGATTTTGCTGATGCAAACGGGGAACTTCGGCATTGTACATGCCCTGAAGCGTCCTGTACTTCTGGGCAACTGTTTCTTCCGGCACCTCGTCAGCACTCGCTTTTTGCTCATCTGCGGGTACTGGAGCAACTTCAGATTCCTCGACAGGCGGAGTAATGACCTCATCTTCAACAGGCGGAGTAGTGCTATCGGCCGCAGCCTTGTACAACTCCTGAACTGCCTCGGTCTGTTTGCGAATTTGCTCTGGAAGTGCCATGTCAAACGCTCCTATCGGTATGCGTGATTAAAAGTCGGCGAGTTACATCATAACTTTGCCGCCAACGCAGGAGCTTCCTTAGCGAAACCTGTAATTTCGCCCAACACCTGGCAGCGCCCCTGAAATACTGCCGGGCTATTGACGGCACTAGGAAGTCGCCGAAGTTCCTGCAACTCCCATTGTACCAACCAATCTAGAAATTCCGGATACTGGCCTACGATGAGTGCAAGTGTTTTGACGATGCGAAGCTCGGGTTTGATCATGCCGCCCTTCCACTCACACGACTCTGCACCACATTCGCTTCCATTCCACCCTTGGGAGAACCATCGGGTAGCTGCGGAGTTTGTTGTTGCGGTTGCTGTGCAACCACCTGGCTCCTGAATTTTTCTTTTTCTCTGGACGGCACAACCTCGTCCGAAGGCATTTGCAAGCCTCTTGCCACCTCGCGAAGGATAGTGGCACGTCCTTCCTTACCCATGATCTCGATGTCGATGGGATTAGCAGTCGCATTGAGAAACTCGATACGCCGAACATTGACGGTTTCCTTGACCGCGAGATTAATCGCGCCTTTGGCTACCACCTCGACATCACCTTTGATCGACTCATCCTCGTCATAACGCATATTGTACACAAACTGGCGTTGTATGATGGGTTTCACCACATCCGCGTCAATGTGCATCACAACCTGCCGAATCCCCTTGCCTGCCGCTCCCATGAGCATGGACAACCCGGACGACGTTCGCCCGGCACCTTGTACGTTCAAATCACCGTATACATAGGCTGGAATACCCGAATGGTCATCTGCCAGGCGACTGAATTTCTCATAAACCGCTACAAGCTCGGATGCACGCGAATCGGGTTGCGTGAAACGAATAGCTGGGGCACTCGACCCTACAGGGTCGTTGATCGTCTGCCAGATCTTCCACGGAGCGAGCTGCGTGATTTCCTCGTTGGCGGGCAGCCGCTCGATGTTGACCTCGACCTGCGGCCCGGAAGAAATCCCCATGTTATTGACCAGGGCGCGCGCGGCAGCGTTACACACGCCTTGCAAATCCTCGATGATCTCCGGAATACCCTTCCCCCAAAAAGCCCCTGGGCACTTGATGAAGGAAGTCTTGGTATAGGGTTTTTCACCCAGCGGATCGTAGTTGAGTACTGCCTTGATAACGAAGTTACCCACTGTCCAGACATTGGCATCGTACTCGCGCGCCTCGTCCGGAACTTCCTCTTCCGGCATTCCCCATTCCCGCAGCATCTTGCCGCTGACTTTCCCCCAGAACTCCAGAGCGTCGTACTCGGTCGTCGGCTTCAAGTACGAGTAGAATTTGCGCTCTTCTTCGTTCTTCTGAATTTCCACCGGCTCATTGACCCAGGATTGCGCATTGCCGATATCCAGCAGCTTGCGGATGGCATCCTCGTCATACCCCGGTACCCCAATAAGATCGGACAATTGCATCCGGCTCAGCGGGTGGAGTTCGAACAGATATCCTTCGTTGAGGTTACCGACCCCCGGCTCCGGGTATACGAAAAACGGATCAACCCGTTCGTATTCCGGGCCAAGTCGCTCACCCGGCTCGACAACCGTTCTTCCATCCGCGTTGGTCTTCCATTCCAGGATACGCTGTCGGCGAACGACCGGCCCTTTGATGAAAGCCGCAGGAAATGTCACGAGGTCGGTAATGAAGTCGTTGAACGCCTGTTCCCAGCCGCCTTGAACGAACTGATCCTGAATCCTGAGTTTCATCCTGTCCGCGCGCGCTTGCGCCCGTTGCAGAATGGCAAACCGATAGTCCTGGCTAACCACCTCCCGAAGCTCGGCTATTTCCTCCTGTGTGGGAGCCTGACCGAATGCCTCCACCATCTTGAGCACACGCTCGGCAAAAATATCCTGCACTTCCTTGGCCTGTGTCGGCCCAAGTTCTGGAATGGGAGTAGCCTGCAAGTCCCACGGAGGTGAACCTTCATCCAGCAGGATGTCGCGAAGCCAGGATTCTGCGGCGCGGCATTTAACCTCGGTGATCATCATGTAAATCTCGGATCCACCCTGCACCCGAATCTGCTGTAGTTTGTCCGCTTCGTACTCGCCATTGCGCTGGCGCAACGCATGCAACATGATCTGCTCAATGGGGCTTTTGGCCGCCTTCGCCCGATCCCAGCTACTTCGCAGATATGCAACCAGCCCAAGGATGACGGGCTGATCCTGTCGCTCCTGCAACTCGCGGTCATTGATCTCCTGTTCCTGCCGAGCAAGATCGGAATTCGATACGATTCGCAAAAGAGTCAGTCCAGCCATTTCCAGTAGTCTTCGCCCTCACTGGCAAGGTTTTCCATCACATTTTGCGGGTATCGACCATCCTCGATGAGTTTTACTGCTTTTCGCAGAACCTCGGGACGAGTAATAGTCCGTTCCTTATTGAAATCTTTCTGGTTTTGCAGTGCCCACATATACAGAGAACCACCCGTAATAACACGCATAGGGGTGATCGAAAACGCTTCGTACTCCGCAGTAATTCCCGATTCGTCCATCTTGGGATTCGTAGAATACAATTTGGACATGGCACTACCCTCCTAAGCAGCCTTCTACCACGAAAAAGCGAGCTATGTCAAGGGCTTGAAAAAAATCCCCCGGAGCATGGCTCGACGGGGGAAAAAGCCCAGCACAAGTATATCACGTCCAACCAAGTGCGGGTGCTACCCTAATTTCCCGCCGCTGCTGCCCCAAGTAGCCATCTATGCCACAGACATGCAGACACAAGTACTGCAATGCTTCTGCGCAATGCGAAAATTTATTCTTGTCGATATCCCCGTTGGGTTTGAACCGATACCCACCCATCATAGCGGACTTGAGCCAGGTGCATCGCGGGTCAATGAGAAATGCCGCGTCGCCATCCACCTGCCGCATGAGATACTCGTCCACGGCGTTCATGCGCGCAGAAATGCTGTTGGTCTTGGCCGGAATAACCCGAAGTCCTTCGGCTTTGATGATATCCACCGCCGAGCGCTCATCAGTCTGTGCCCGGCTCACCCCCGCCGGGTCGATTACCACGAGCACGGGCGCCCCGGAAAAACGCTCGTAGAGCAGCGGCTTGAGCAGGGTACGAACGAATCGCTGTATCCCCATATCGAATGACACGCACTCGGCGAAGATGAGTACCCGCCCCCGTGCATCTTCCTGCCCGATGACCGCCGCCGGCGTTAGCCCCAGGTCGACGCCTACCACGATAGGGCGAACCCCGTTGATTATGGGTCGCAGGTGTTCCTTCGCCACGTGGTAGTCCAACCGAAAATACTTGAACACCGGTTGCCCCGCCCGTGTCAGACCGTACTCCCCGTCGATGTACACCCGAATGTAGTTTTCGGAGCGCCCACCCGGCTCGTAGTATCCCTCGGTCAGATTCTCGATGTTCTCGGCATAGGGACTGCGTCCGGAGGGCTGTTTGAACACTTCCCAACCGTTTTCGATGGGCGTAACACCATCCTTGGGATCGAGTTTCTCCATCTGGTAATACCACCACGTCTCCATCACCGGCGGGTTGGTATCTCCCCACATGCCATACCACGTCGGCCCACCATCCTTGACAGCTGGAAACCGCCCTATGCGCTTGGACATGGCATCTATGATGTCCGGGTGGATGTCCCTGCACTCGTTGAACCACGTGAACGTCAGTTCCAGCGAACTCATGTTGGCAACGTCGTCGGCATCATCCAGCGCCCGGAACATGATCTCGCACTCCACGTCCCCCACCTTGAAAAAATAGGTCTTGGTGGTGCGCATGAACTCTCCGCACTGCCCCGGCGGAAACCAATCGAGAAAAGTCTTGATCGTGGTGTCCTGCAACTGGCGAGCCGTCTCCCGAACGACTGCTGCACGCGTTTTCCGAATCCCCTGCGGGTTGGGTTTCTGCATGGCCGCACGGCGCACGATCTCGAAACAGGAAGTTACGGATTTACCGGAACCAACAGGGCCCATGAGCACGCGCATCCTGGCGTCGGACGCCATGAACTTCTTACCCGTGGGCGGCGGCGTGTAGTCGATTTTTAATGACATGCGGGTAGCTTGTCAATCGGCATCCGCGACCTGTGTAATGGTCCGCGCATCACGAGCATCGTTTCCTAAATTGATCGTGATACTCACACCGGGCGATTCGGCGGCTACCTCTCCCTTCGCTTCCAACCCGCTCCACTTTATGGTGGATTTTATCAGGTCGGCCTTGACGGCGGGGGGGACGATGGAATCGTGTATCAATAACCACGAAGTCGTCAGCAACTCCTCAGCCTGAGCGCGTGCCTTGAGTCTGAACGTCAGACCCTTGTCCCGTATTTCGCCACGGTAGTGATCGACTTTCTTCAAAAACACCGGGTCGGCGCTATACACGACGATATCGCTAGCACTGATACGGTGCCGCTCGACAATTTCCTGGAGCGACTCACCACTGCCTTCGAGCGTAAGTGCCACGTCGAAAGCAAGCCTGTCATTCCACTTCGTGTGGTTCAGAGGCATGTTATCCATGATAAAACTATAGCACAACGGGGCGCGCCGTTGTCAAGGGGGACTTTTGGGCTTCACCATTGGCCGTTGGCATATTTCGTGGTTATTATATTGGCATATTTTTTGATTACGCCGTTGGCATATTTTTGGATTACGCCGTTGACATATTTTTGGATTACACCGTTGGCATATTTTTGGATTACGCCGTTGGCATATTGGCATATTTCGTGGTTAGCATATTGGCATATTTTTGGATTACGCCGTTGACATATTTTTGGATTACGCTGTTGACATATTGGCATATTTTTGGATTACGCCGTTGGCATATTTTTGGATTACGCCGTTGGCATATTTCGTGGTTAGCATATTGGCATATTTTTGGATTACACCGTTGACATATTTTTGGATTACTCCGTTGGCATATTGGCATATTTACATATTTCGTAATTTTGGATTTTTGGATCTCGGTTTATGAGGCTTACTACACTTACCGGGGGCCTCGTTTTTTCAAATCCATGTACCCCCCCCACCTGCCTATACGCCGTTGGCATATCGCGCAGACAACGCCGTTGGCATATCAAACAGATAATGCCGTTAGCATATCAAACAGATAATGCCGTTGGCATATCAAACAGATAATGCCATTGTCATATCGCGCAGATAAAAAAATGCCCGCGCCGAAGCGCGGGCATCAAGCTCTCAAGCCAACTTCGTGACACTGGCCTTTCGGCCGCCGGGCGCCGAAGCGCCCTTTGGCAGGACAGCCAGATATGGCTGTCCGAACCGGTTGACCAGCAGCACAGATTCTGTACCGCTCGGTGCCTTAAACAACGAATACTTGTTCACCGAAAGGTGCAGTTTTTGCGACAACTTCTGAAGACACTCGCGAAGCTCTTGCGCGTTTTCCGAAGAAAACGCCCCATTCTCGTCCTTACGAAGGGAAATTTCTCCCTTCGTATTCTTCACCACAGAGACACGCCCTTCGAAAATCTTAGTCATGATTCACTCCTGAAAGAGCGGCACATGCCGCAATCACAGACTTGCACGCCAACGCGAAAACGCCAAGCAGCGCCAAGCAACGCCAGCAGCGCCAAGCAACGCCAGCAGTACCAGCAGCGCCAGCAGTACCAGCAGTACCAGCAGTACCAGCAGTACCAGCAGCACCAGCAGCACCCTTCTAACAAGACCTGCGGGGGGGTTGTTGCTAAAAACTCCATACGTCGGGGGCTTATGGCTCCTACACGCCCTTCGTACAGCCTCTCCATAGTCCCATAGCCACCTAAGCCTTAAAACCTCGCCACGAGGCTGTATTGGCCAGCAATGGGCATATCTCTGCTACCACAAAGGCTATCTACAGCCCCATTATGGCCGTTTCACGGCTGTTCCACGGGCTTAGGAGGCGCGAACGGGCCGAAAAGGTATCCCTATAGCTACCCAAGGGCGAAAATCGCGCCACGGGGCTGTATTGCCCAGCACGGGGCATGCCGCTTTTACCGCAACTACATTGCCAATAGTCAAGGAATCGAGGCTCGCAAGTGCTTGATTCCAAACAACAATCGAAAATAATCACGAAAAATCACTGAAAAACCTTACGCCGTTTCGCGGTTTTGATTAAATTACTTTACAGTACAATGTCATAGAAATTTGCGGAAATTCGTTTGCAATCAACCACATCCCCCTGAAAAGGGCCCTAGGCTAAAAACTAAGAATAATATATATATATATAGTAAACATACTTTTTTTTAATAAGACACGTGGCGTAGACCAAAAAATTATGACATTGTCATATTTTTATGACAGTGTCATATGTAAAATATTATACTCTATACCAAACAGCAGTGTTAATCGCAAAAAACCACGATTTTTTATATTATTTACCCCATTTTTACCCCTATCCCTCTTAAAAATCAACCACTTAAAACAATCTATTTATGACAAATGGTGCATAGTTTCAAAGGCTTCAAAATGCCCTTTCTTACGCGTTTTTTGATTCTTTTCTACGTACTTTACACCTGGTTCGCAGCCTCGCTATGCCATTGGCATCCCCACAAAATCACTAACTTGACACTGTAACTTAACGCAAAAAACTATAAAACTAGCGCTGTTTCTGGGAAAGCGCCGGCCGACTTGACATTTTTGCCGCCGCGCCGCAGCCTGTTGCTGCCATCCCGGCACCCTTTGA
>Ga0210044_10000766_pt1 | contig 49139 bp, 51 predicted proteins | sample CryGey13umfilter_2_FD_183959 | JGI IMG/M metagenome (GOLD analysis project Ga0210044, IMG submission 183959) | Groundwater microbial communities from aquifer in Utah, USA - Crystal Geyser 4/9/14 3 um filter (SPAdes) (version 2) | ecosystem: Environmental > Aquatic > Deep subsurface >...
CGAGACGATCGCGGCGAGCGTGTCTGTGGGAACCTCGACAGTCTTCCGCACGAAGCGGCGCTTCGTTGAGGGCAACCTGGAACGCGCGCTCACCGAGGACAAGCGGCCCGGCGCGAAGCGCAAGCTCCCAGAACGAGCTTTTTCCGGCTTCGTTTTCGGTCCACGGGGATACCTCCATTTCCATTTTTCCATATCCCTCTTCGCCCCACCTTTTCCCACCTCGCCCTACCTCAACTCCTACCTTAACCCGTGGTCCGAAAAATGGGGTCCACCATACGCGAGCATCCACGCCGCGTCCACAGTGAAGCGCTTCGTGTTGCGCGGTGATCACTACGCCACCGTGGTGGGTGCCGCGTCGAGCGACGCCGACGAGCCACATGGCGAGGGCTTCCTGCGCGCGATCTACGAGCTGATCCTGGCGATGCCGGACAGTCCCTACGCGGGCGACGTCGTGGACAACCTCGACCATCCCTACGGAGCCGAGCGATGAGCGATGCCACCGTCAAAGACGCGGGCCAGCGCCTTCGTGATCTCGTCTCAGGTACGACCGAGCCACCCAACGAGTTCGTGGCCTACCACGTGAAGATGGCGCGCACTTCCCAGCAGGAGCACGAGGCACTGGTCCAGGCCATCATGAAAGGCGACCAGCAGCTCGCCGCGCTCAAGCACCGAGCGCTGATGCTGCGTGCCCAGCTCGAGACCCATCTGCAGAGCATTGCGGCCTGGGACGAAGCGGCGGATGAGGCCGCGGGTCCGGGCCCGGCTGTGCTGTGACGAGGGTGAACGCCGTGGAGCCGCTGACCAACACGCTCATCGTTGCCGGCAAGGATGTCGCGGTAGCGGGCCTACGTGTTCGAAACTGGCGCGACGTGGATGTGGTGCGGTTTGCCGGTGTCGACCGGAGCAGTCGCCAGATCGACGAGCTCATCCTGCACGAGACGGTGACCCGCAGCACCAAGGCCACCGTGGAGGTGCTGCTCAAGCGCCGGCTCGGCGTGCATCTCATCGTCGGCGCCGACGGAGAGATCACCCAACACGGCGACCTGGCGTTCGACCGCCTCGCCCATGCCGGTGGCCACAACGGGCCCTCGATCGGCATCGAGGTCGTGACCCCGTACTACCCCAGGTTCACGAGCCCGAAGCTACCCTGGCAGAAAGTCATCGATGCACCGTGGGCACACGAGGGCCGCTACGTCGTACCGACACCTGAACAGGCCGAGGCCACGGCGCAGCTTGTCCGGCTGCTGACCGAAGGGGCCATCAGCGGCCTCAGCATCCCGCGATGCTGGCGGGGCCTGTCGGGATCGAAGCTCGCCATGGGGAGATTGCCCGACGGTGGTCACCGGGCAGCCGGTGTCTGGGCTCACACGTACTTCCACCACGCCGACGGCGCCTGGCTCGTGCTCTACGCCTGGCTGCGCCTCGAGGCTGGCCTTGAGCCGGAGGTCGCCTTCGAGCAGGCGGTGCAGCGCGCGACCGGCGTGCGCCGGCGAGTGGACCTCTCGGACCTCATCACGGCGGCCGCGCCGAAGGAGTAGCCCATGGACCCGAGCGCGTTTTCCAGCATCGCCGAGGTCTTGAAGGCGACTGGTCCGTACGGACTCGTTGCCGTCTTGGGCTGGGCCTTCTGGCGGGTGAACGAGAAGAAGGACCGCGAGCTGAAGGACCTGCACGCGACCGTCGTGAAGATGGCCGAGGCGCAGACCGCCGCCATCACCAAGGTCGAGTCCGCGCTGGTCGCGCTCAAGGAAGCGATCGACGGTATGCGGCACGTCCGAGGGTAGGCGCATTTTCTGGGCCGGAGGTCGCGCCTTCGACCTCATCCAAGCCACATTCCCCGCCAGTTTCGCGGCGTTGCGGGTCACCCGCAACATGCCGGAAATGCTCTTGTTTCCGGTCGATTTGCCTTGAGCTTCCGGCCCGCCGACGCCTGTATGTCAGTGACGATCGAGATGGACTCGATCGCAAACGCGGAGGCGAACCATGGCGAAGATTCTCGGAAGCACGATGACCTACCACGGAACGGAACACCCCTACCTGAAGGGCTACAAGGTCCGCATCGTCGCGGTGCTCAAGAACGCGGCCCGGCCTGACATCGACGTCGACGGCCCCGACTACGCCCACATCAGTGACGAGGACGACCTCGCCCGCGCGGGCGGCGTCACCGCCGACGACCGCATCGAGGTCCAGCCCTGGATCGAGAAGGAGGGCCGGTTCAGCTTCGTGACCAGCGACCCCCGGTCGGTGGACCTCGCCTGCTTCACGGGCACGAAGAAGACGGCGAAGAAAGGCGGCCAGCGATGAGCGCCCGGTCGAAGCTCTACCCGGTCCAGGTCGAAGGCGAGACCAGGTACGTCACCGTCCCCGGCTCGGGTGATCCGCAGCCCGGTCCGGAGAGCGAGGACGAGCTCGAGACGTTCCTCGCCGAGGCCATCGAGGCCTACGCGGAGGCGAGTGAAGTCGCCCGACCGCGGATCAGCACCTTTGCCGACGCCGGCGTGCTCACCAACAACCGCGGCCTCGTGGTGCGCATCGGCACCGCCGAGTTCCAGGTCACCTTGGTGAGGTCCAGGTGAACGTCCCCGCGCAGCGATTCGAGTCGAGAAACGCGCCTGCGCGGATGGTCCGCGCCGGCTTCACCTTGAAGGAGAGGACCATGAGCAAGACGACGAAGAAGGAGATCGAGAAACTGGCCAGCATGAAGGTCAACGAGCTGCAGGCGAAGTTCGCCGAGGTGACCGGGGAAACCACCCGCAGCCCAAACAAGACCTTCCTGATCCGACGCATCACCGAGGCGCTGCAGGCGGCCGCGGACGAGGCGAAGACCACCAAGGCGAAGGGGACTCCGGTCGACGCGCCCGAAGCTGGGGCCGAGGCCGACGTCGAGATCGACGCCACGCCCGCCGGCGAGAAGCTCACCAAGCTCGACGTGCCGACGCTGCAGGCGCGCTACCTCGAGGTGGTCGGCCGCTCCACGGGCTCGGACAACAAGGCCTACCTGATCTGGAAGATCCGCGAGGCGCAGAAGGGCCGCATCCCGGTCGGCCCGCGCAAGAGCGCCCACCGCGAGGGCGTCACCTTCAAGGTGCTGCCTCTGCGGATGGAGTCGGAGCTGGTCGACAAGCTCGACGAGGCATGGAAGCGCCAGGGCCTGCACTCGCGCATGGACCTCTTCCGCAAGTCCCTTCAGGCCTTCCTCGAGAACGCCGGCGAGGCTGAGGCCGACGTCGCCGCGATGCTGGCGAGCGCAGACGCCTGATGAACCAGAAAGACTACCAGCGCCGGCGGCTGGTCGAGTTGATCACCGCCGAGGTGAACCGCCAGGTCGGTCGCCGCTACGAGGTCGCATGGGAGGCGCTGGACGACGAGAGTCTCCGCGAGCTCCAGCGTCTCCTCCGCGACCTCGACCACGAGAAGCAGATGGCCGTGCAGCGGGCGCGGATCCAGCCCTGGCGGCGGTAGACACAACGCACAATCTGCCATCAAGGCCGGGCAAGCAGATGGACTTCACTAAATTGCAGAGAGGCCCAATTTAGTGAAGTCGAGTCGCATAACATCCTGTTATTGCATTCGATTAGTGACGCCACGCGCGCGACGAGGACTCGATACGGCATGTGCCGTAGGCTGGAAATGCCAACGTGGCATCCGCAGCTTGACAGGTGGCGTTCGCATGGCTACCATTGATCTAGAGGTGGTCCATGCCGAACGGAAGAACTCACAAGGTCGTCGGAGCAGTCGTCGGGGGCGGTGCCGCGTTGGTCAAGTCCGCGGGACAGCCAGCGGGCTGCCGCGCTCTCGAAACCACCGGTGGCGCGCTCGCGTAGGAGGGACGATGCCGATCAACGCACAAGAGCTAGGACGCCGCCTGCGCGCGGCGAGGGAAGCTAGCAGGATGACCCAGGAGGATATCGCGGGGCGCATCGGCGTTTCGCGCTCCACCGTCGCGCAGATGGAGCTCGGCAACCGAGCCGTGTCCAGCCTCGAGCTCGATCGGCTCGCGTACCTGTTCGGGCGCGACATCCGGGAGTTCGTGGCCGACTCGTTTCGCGAGGACGACACGCTCGCCGCGCTCTTCAGGGCCGAGCCGGCGGTCGCCGAGAATCCTGCGGTGGTGGAGAAGGTACGCGAGTGCATCGCCATCGGCCGAGAGTTGACCAACCTCGAAGAGCTTCTCGGCATCGATCGCGAGCAGACCACCGTCGCAGCGTACCCCCAGACGGTACCGAAGACCCGGTGGGAGGCCATCCAGCAGGGAGCAAGGGTTGCCGAGGAGGAGCGGCGGCGACTCGGTCTCGGTCTTTCGCCGGTGCCGGAGATGACCGAGCTCATCGAGCTGCAGGGAGTGCGAACCGGCCTCGTCGATCTCCCCGACGATGTCTCGGGGCTCAGCATCAACGACCCGAAGCTCGGGTTCTTCGTCGTGGCCAACCGCCAACACCACGTCTGGCGGCGAAGGTTCTCGTTCGCGCACGAGTACGCGCATCTGCTCATGGACCGTGATCGACTGGGCACGGTGAGCCAGGCATCCCACAGCGATGACCTGATCGAGGTGCGCGCCAACAGCTTTGCTGCCTGCTTCCTGATGCCGGCCGATGCCGTTGCGCGGTTCGTGGCGACCCTGGGCAAGGGCAAACCGAGCCGATCGCTGGTTCAGGTCTACGATGAGAACGAGGTCATGGCCGTCGAGGGTCGAGCCGCGCCGCACTCGCAGGACCTGCAGCTCTACGACGTGGTGCAGATGGCATCGCTGTTCGGCGTCAGCGTTCCAGCCGCATACTACCGAATGCGCAACTTGCGCTTCATCACCGACTCCGAGCTGTCTCGACTCAAGGAGGAGGACGAGCGCGGCAGAAGCCGCACGACCGCCAGGCTGCTTGGGATTGCCGAGCCTGACCACACCCAGGCGCGCAACGAGTTCAGGCATCGCTTCCTTGGATTGGCGCTCGACGCGTACCGCCGCGAGCTCATCTCGGCGGGTAAGCTGCGCGAGCTCGCTCGCCTGGTTGGCGCACCCGAGGCGGATCTCGAAACGCTGATCGGCGATGACGAGTCGGGCAGCACAAGTGACGAGGGTTGACGAGCGACATGACAACCCGAGTCGTGGTGACGGACTCCTGCGTTCTCATCAACCTCATCCACGTGGGGAGGCTTGCTTTCCTGGAACAGCTGCCCGGCTACGAGTTCGTCATTCCCGACCACGTCTACAAGGAGGTGACGGATCACGAGCAGCGAAGCGTGCTCGACGAAGTCCTTGCGCAAGGCAAGCTCAAGAAGGAACCGCTCACTGACCTCGCTGCGATCGAGCTCTACGCCAACCTGCGCGGCAGGCTTGGTAGCGGTGAGTCCGCGTGTCTGGCCATGGCAGTGAGCACGGGCTGGATGATCGCCTCGGACGAACGACGGCTCTTCCGGCGAGAGGTCGTGGCCCGCATCGGCGAGGATCGGTTGCTCACCACGGTGCGGATCTACGTCCTCGCGATCGAGGCCGGGCTGCTCACCATCGAACAAGCGGATCAAGACAAGGATGAGCTGGAGCGACGGCGTTTCAAGACGGGCGTGGCGTCGTTCCGCGACGTCGTGAAGGGTCGGGGCTGAGCCTGACCATCACCATCGCCGCCACTTGTCGCGGTAGCTCGCCCGTGCCCGACATCTGGTCGTACTCCCACGCGCCTTCCCATGTGAACGACACGCCGGTCTTGGTCGCCTTGCAGTTCACGTCGGCGGGCAGGCAGTGCATCCGCAGCCGGTCGCCGTGCCCGGTGATCGAGAGCAGGGCGGGGCCGATGATGTCGAGGCCGTCGTCGACCCACTGCGACGTCTCGGTGATCCGCCACCAGCCGCGGTACTAGGACGGGATGGGGTCGCTCATGGTCGTGCTCCTCGCCTCCTGCTAACCAGAGATCCACGAAAACGCGCGTCCAGTAGAACAGAGATCACGGCTCTCGACCCGCTCTCGGGACCTCCGAGAGCGCACTTTCGGCCCTCGCGAGCGTGTCCCCGCGGTCATCGTGATCTCAGTTTCGCCGTCGACGATGAGTTGCGTGGCTCCCCAAGAAACCCTCTTTTACAACCTTACGCGTCGAGAGCAGGCCGAGTTGCGAACTCGGCTGGTGGGGGAAGTGCTGGGAAGAATGAGCCTTTCGGTCAGGCCGTGAAGGCCGAGCTGCGGTTGGACACCAGCCCGACGTGCGCCGGTTTTCCCTTGGTCAACAGCGTTGCGAGCCGGCGGTCCGAACGCGCCCTGTCGGGCCACGGGGCGGCCTTTCCCGCTGGTCCCAAGAAACCTTCGCGGTCCCCCGCGAGGCCGCGACGCGGGGCCCGTGAACGCCCACAGTGGCGACTCGGGCTACCGGATCGCCGCGCTGAACCGGCGTCGATGACCGCAAAGGATCTCGGCGACCCCGGCTGGATCGAGCCCAGGGTACACCACACCATCGACGTCCGAGGACGCTTTTTCGTAGCCCACTCTTCATGGGCGTGCCTGCTCAGGCAACGGCCTTTTCGTCGTCGACCAGCTCGTAGGCGTTCAGCAGCCCATGAGCGAAGCGCCTGCGGACCAGCCGGCGCTGCCGCACCTCGTCGAGGCTGATCACCTCTGCGCCGGGTGAGCCCCGGCTGAACGCCGTTCCTGACGTGCTCCGAGACGTAGGGGTGCTTGTCCGAGCGGGTCAGCAGCTTCTTGTACTTGGCTTGCTCCCAGGCCTCGTCTCCGGTGTGCTCGGTCCGCCGCGCGATGAAGAAGTAGCAGACGCGGCCCTGCCTCCAGTAGGGAAAGACGATCCGATTGCAGAAGAGATCGACCAAGCGGCCGTTGCCGAGGTGCACGAACAGGCCGGTCGCGAGCGCCTCCTTCGTGGAGACGCCCGTCGTGTCCTTCAGGTGCTCGAGCAGGTGGCCGTTGGCCCAGCCGAGCAGCAGGCGATCGATGGTCTCGTCGTCGAAGCCATAGCGACCCTGCAGCCACTCGCGGCGGATCTTCGAGGGCAGGCCGTGGTGGTAGTAGGTCGCCGCGACGGTGTGCAGGTCCTCGATGCGGCGGCGCTCGATGAGGGCCCTCGCGGCCTCGGCCGCGTCGCCCGACGAGCCGTTGGGAACGACCACCCCGGCGCGCACCGCCAGCTCGCGCAGGGCCTCCATGAAGTCGAGGCTTCCGCGGCGCTGGACATAGTTGATGCAGTCGCCGCCGCCGTTGCCGCCGCCCGAGTAGTCGACCCACTGCTGGGAGCCGGGCCACACCACGAAGGACGGCGTCGAGTCCCGGTTCCACGGCGAGCTGCCCACGAGATGCGCGCCCGCGGGCCGCAGCTCGATGTCGCGGCCGATGAGCTCCACGATATCGGTCCGGCTCTTGACCTCATCGACCAGGTGGCGGAAGGCGGCGGCGTCCAAGGCTCACCTCCTGATCAGGGCTCGATGGGGGTTGTTCGCATCGTTCATGACTCGTCCGTCCGATCGCCTCGCGATCGCTCGCGGTTGCATCCACCGAGGCGGGCTTGCTCCGTGAGCAATCGCCTCCACCGGGTCAAAGCCACGGTGGCCGAAAACGGGGACAGCCCGGTAAGGAAACAGCGGCTGCTCCCGCCCGCGCCGATGGCTTCACACCGAGATTCCGTTCGTTGAGCGCAAGCCTGTCCCCGAATCCGAGGCGCCTGGCTTTGCGCAGGTGGAAAGGGATCGACCGGCGCGTGGAGAGCAGATGGACGGACGAGCGCGGAGATTGACCATCGAAGAGCGGCGCGAGGCCGTGGTCGACGTGCTGGCCCAGGCGGTCCTCGGGCTCGCCCTGGCCCGCCTGCGCAACGCCGGCCGTGCCCATGATCCCGCGAAAACCAAGGAGTTCACAGAGCTTGCTACATCCGCAGAACAACGCCTGCATGTCCACGAGAGCGCCGGCGATGGGCGCCGGCGCGAAGAACCCCATCTCGTGGAGGTGAGACCATGAACCAGACGAACGCCAAGAAGAGGGTCGCAACGCACCGGGAGCAGGTTGCCGACATGGCTGCTCAGATCGCCGCGCTGGAGCGCATGACGACTGCGGAGCTGGCGGCCCGCTACGCCGAGGTCTTCGGCGATCCCACCCGCAGCCGCAACAAGGGCTATCTTAAAAAGAAGGTGGCCTACCGGATCCAGGAACTCGCCGAGGGCGGCCTCTCTGCCCGCGCCCTGGCGCGCATCGACGAGCTCGCCGAGGAGGCACCCATCCGGCACCGCCAGCGTCGAGACCGCGTCGCCTCGGCGGTCGCGGCGGCCGTAACGGGACAGGAAGACGAAGACCAGAAGCCCCGGGACCCACGCCTGCCCGCGGTGGGCGAGGTGCTGGTCAAGAAGCACAAGGGTCTGGAGCACGAGGTGCGCGTGCTCGACGACGGCTTCGAGTACCAGGGCGTGCGATACTCGAGCCTGTCCAAGATCGCCAGGGCGATCACCGGCACGACCTGGAACGGCTATCTGTTCTTCGGGCTGACCCGGCGCAAGCCGGCAGCCAAGGCGACGCGATGACCGGCCGGGGAAACGGCGCGACGAGCACCGGGCAGGAGGCTCGTCGCTGCGCCGTCTACACCCGCAAGTCCACCGCGGCCGGTCTCGACCAGGACTTCAACTCGCTCGATGCTCAGCGCGAGGCCTGCGAGCAGTACGTGCGCAGCCGCGAGCGGGACGGCTGGCGCCTCCTGCCCGAGGCCTACGAGGACGGTGGCTTCACCGGCGCCAACATGAACCGACCCGGCTTCCAGCGCCTGCTCGACGACATCGAGGCCGGCCGGATCGACGTGGTGGTGGTCTACAAGGTGGATCGCCTGTCGCGCTCGCTCCTCGACTTCGCGCAGGTGATGGAGCGGTTCAATCGCGCCGGTGCGGCCTTTGTCAGCGTCACCCAGAACTTCTCCACCGCCGACGCCATGGGCCGGCTGACGCTCAACATGCTGATGAGCTTCGCCGAGTTCGAGCGCGAGATGATCGCCGAGCGCACGCGGGACAAGATTGCGGCGAGCCGCCGGCGGGGCAAGTGGACCGGCGGCTCGGTGCCGCTCGGCTACCAGGTGCTCGACAAGAAGCTCGTGGTCGACGAGGCCGAGGCCGTGGTGGTTCGCGAGGCCTTCGACCTCTACCTCGAGCACGGCTCGGCCCTCGAGGTGGCTCGTGTGCTCAACCAGCGAGGCCGGGCCACCAAGCGCCACCGGGCCAACAACGGTCACGTCCGCGCCTCTCGCCCCTGGACCAAGGACGCCGTGCTGCGCGTGCTGAAGAACGCGGTCTACGCCGGCCTCATGCCCTACGGCGACGAGGTCCACCCCGGCGAGCACGACGCGATCGTCGCCGAGGATTTCTGGCGGCAGGCCCAGGCTCGCCTTCAACAAAGAACGACCCGCAGCACCACCAGGCCGCGCAACCCCGACTATGTCCTGCGCGGGCTGCTGCGCTGCGCCTGCTGCGGGGCGGCCTTCACGCCGGCCAGCGCCCGCAAGGGCAAGCGGACCTACAGGTACTACCGCTGCGTCACCCGCGACAAGAACGGTCGCGCCGCGTGCCCGGCCAGGCCGCTCCCCGCCGCAGCCATCGAGGACTTCGTCATCGAGCGCATCCACGAGGCCACCGCGGGAGGTGCTCTGGCGGCCGAGGTCCGCGCCCGTGTTGCCGAGCGCGTCGAGCGCGAGCGGGCCGAGCTGAGGAAGGAGCGCGCTGGCCTGCCACGCGCCATCGCCACCCTCTCGGCCGAGGGCCAGCAGCTCGTGAGCAAGGCCACCTCGCTCTCGGGAACCGCCGCGCGCCTGCTCGACGACCGGCTGGAGGAGGTGGGCCAGGAGCTGGCGCGGCTTCGAGATCGTCTGGCCATTGTGGAGCAACGCCTCGCCGGCCTGGACGACCTGGAGGCCGAGGCCACCTGGGTGGCCGCAGCCCTCGATGACTTCGCCGCGCTCTGGGAGGCGATGACGCCGGCCAACCGCTACCGCCTGGTCCACGCGCTGGTGCGGGAGGTGCTGGTGGACGAGCCGTCCGGGAACGTCACCGCCACGCTGATCGATTTCGGTGCTCCGTCCGAGGTCGTTGAGGAGGAGCAACCGGACGAAGCGCCTCCTCCGCCGACGAGACCCGGCCTGCGCCTGGTCCAGCCCATGGAGGTGAGCCCGTGACCCGATCATCTGCCCAGCGATCCCAGGAGCCACCTGCGGAGCCCGGTCACCGCGTCTTCACCGGTCGTCTCTTTCGCGTGCAGCGCGGTCGCGCCAGGGTCTTTGCCGAAGACGAGCCTGCCCCTCCGGCCCCGGAACCCAGGCGTCCGCTGCGCGTGGCGCGGATGCTGGCGCTCGCCCACCGGATGCAGGACATGATCGAGACCGGCGAGGTCGAGGACCAGGCCACCTTGGCCCGCCGCCTCGGCTTCAGCCGAGCCCGGGTCACCCAGCTCCTCGATCTGCTCCTCCTCGCCCCGGACATCCAGGAGCAGATCCTCTTCGCCGAGGTCCCACCCGGCCGCGACCCGGTTACCGAGCACAGCCTGCGCGAGGTCGTGCGCGCCTGCCTGTGGACCCGGCAGCGGGAGATCTGGGCGCGGCGGAACAAGGGGTGAACGCGAGTCGGGGCGCCCGGGCGTGCGCGGGCATCGCAACGACTGTCTCCGTGACCACGGGCTCCAGTCCGTTCGGCATCGATCAGCTATTGACAGCAACCTCGATTATCCAGTAGAAGCAAGCATTCGTTTCGACACCTCGCCGCCAGCCGGGCGGCTACCAAGGAGCCTGGATGAAGTCGGAGCCCGATGCCGTGCTCACCATCGACGAGATGGCCGAGTACCTCAAGATCGCCAAGTCCACGCTCTACAAGCTCGCGCAGGAGGGCCGCATCCCGGCCCAGAAGGTGGGCCGGCACTGGCGGTTCCGGAAGGCGGCGATCGACCGGTGGCTGGAGGCGACGGGCCAGCACGACGTGGACCAGGGCGGTGAGGAGGAGGCGTGAGCACAGCATTCACCACGTTCTTCGCCAGCGCGACCGGCTTCCCGCCATACGATTGGCAGACCAGTGTCGCAAACGACGGCCTCCCAACGGTTCTTCCCGTTCCGACAGGGCTTGGCAAGACGGAGGTGACTCTCGCATGGGCTTGGCGTCGACTGGTCGCAGGTGAGCCAGAGCCCCTCCACCTCGTCTACTGCCTACCGATGCGCAGCCTCGTGACGCAAACCGTTCAGCGAATGAGGCGCTACTTCGATGCGCTGAAAGCTGAGAACCCAGAGATCGACGTCGGCGTCTTCCAGCTCATGGGTGGTGCGGTAGATGACGAATGGGTTAGCCAGCCCGACAAGCCCTGGGTTCTCGTCGGCACGCAGGACCAACTCCTGTCGCGTGCGCTCAACCGCGGCTACGCCATGAGCCGCTTCGAGTGGCCAGCCCACTTCGGCTTGCTCAACAACGACTGCCGGTGGCTCATCGACGAGGTCCAGCTCATGGGGCCGGGGCTTTGGACGACGTCGCAGCTCGACTGGATGCGCAGGAAGCGGTTCCCGTCGCTGAAGTCGTGCCTGACGACGTGGATGAGCGCCACCGTCGGCACCTTGTTCCTGAGTACCACTGATCGAACGCGGGATGGGCTTGGCGGAGCATCGCCAGAGCAGGATCTCAAGATCGCGCTCGATAACGACAACGGGCTCAAGTGGTGGAGAGAGGCGAAGCGCCCTTTGGCTTGGTGGCAACCAGCCGCGTCGAACGGAAAGACTAGCGGTGCGAAGAAGCAAGCCTCCGCGAAGTCGTCGACTGCGACGGTCACGCCGGATGCCATTGCCGCCTCTGTAAAGGTGAAGCACGTGGCGGGCACGCTCTCGCTCGTCATCTGTAACACCGTCGACATGGCGCGCGAGGTGTTCCGCGCGATGTCGTCGGTGGAGCACAAGGTTCTGCTGACGTCGAGGTTCCGGCGCGAAGATCGCGCCCGACATGAGCAACGACTCCTCGCGTTTGACGCCAACCGCAAGGCAGGCAACCTGCCGGAGGATGATCCTGGCCTGATTTGCGTGAGCACGCAGGTTGTCGAAGCCGGCGTGGACATTTCGGCGCATCGCCTCTTCACCGAGCTCGCACCGTGGCCGTCGATGCTGCAACGACTTGGGCGTCTCAATCGCAAAGGAGACGACCAAGAAGCTCAAGCCTGGGTATGGGAGACGCCGAAGGAAGGCGGCAACAAGAAGGTCGAGCGCATCGGGCCCTACGAAGCCGCCGACATCGAGCGCTCAAAGAAGCTCATCGAGGTTTTCGCGCCCGTCTCTCAGAGCAAGACGTTCTCGGAGGCAATTACCGAGCTGAACACGAACAAACAGAAGGACGTGTCAGAAGCTTTGCAGCCGAAGCCGAGCCCGCTTCCGCGCGCATTCGACGTCCACGGACTCTTCTCCACCGAGCGTGACGTTCACGGCGGCTTCACCGACGTCAGCGCCTTCGTGCGCGGCACCGATCCCGACCTCGATGTGACGGTGTTCTGGCGCGACTGGCCTGGCGACAACCCTCCGCGCGGCGACGACCTCGACGGCCCGTTGCTGGAGCCGGCGAAGGAGGGCTGCCCTGTCTCCTTCGTTCGCGTCCAGAAAATGCTCGAGAGCAGCAAGGCCAAGGCGTGGTTGTGGGACGACGAGGCGGATCGTTGGGAGCGCGTGAACCACTGGGACATCCGCCCCGGCATGCTCGTGATGCTGAAGCGCGACGTTGGCGGCTACGACGAGACCGAAGGGTGGACGGGGGACAAGTCGAACGTGCTCGCCGAAGTGCCGCGCGCCGGGCGCGGCGCGACCCTGCGGGACGACGCGTGGACCGAGGTCGGCTACTGGTCGAAGCTCGAAGACCACCTCAAGGACGCAAGACGTGAAGCCGAGAAGCTGTGTGCCGCGCTCTCGCTGACGGGCGACATGCAGAAGGCCGTCGTCGATGCTTCAGGCCTACACGATCTCGGCAAGGCCCATCCGCAGTGGCAGGCCGCGTTGCCCGATCGCTCCGGCATCCTCGACGCGCTGCTCGCCAAGAGCCCGCGCGTTGTAGCCGCCGACGTGGGGGGTGACGCATCCGCCGTCTGCGCAGAGTTCGTCAAGCTTCGACCGCAGGCCCATGCACTGCCGGATGAAGCACGCCGCCGCGGTCGTGAGGACGTCGTTCGTCTTTGGTGGGCCATGGACGACAGGCTCAGCGACGCTGAGCTGAAGTCGCTGCGCGCTGTCGCCGGTGTTCGCTGGGCAGGCCACCTCCAGTTCCGCCCCGGGCTTCGCCATGAAGTGGCCTCTGCCCTTGCGATGTGGCGGAAGTACAGCGACAGCGAGACGAAGCCGTATCCGGCGCTCGCGGTCTACCTGGCAGCCACGCACCACGGAAAGGCGCGCACCGTGATGCGCTCGACGACAGGCGAAGGCGATGACGTTTTCGGCGTGCGGAGCGAACCGCGCTTGCTCGCAATCGGCGACAATCAGTGGCCGCTCGACTTCTCGATCGCGAAGGACGGCGCCGAGGGACGATGGGAGGGTGACGAGTTCGTCTTGACCGGGCACGGTTGGACGGGCCTTGTCGCCGATCTGCTTGGCCCGTGGCGGCCAGAAGAGAAGAGCGACGCCGGCGCCGTGCCGCAGGGCGAACCGAGGCATCTCGGCCCGTTCGCCCTCGCGTACCTCGAAGCGCTCGTCCGCATCGCAGACTGGCGCGCGAGCGCGCAGCCGAGCGCGAGCATTAGGCCGAGTGAGGTACGCGATGGCCAATGAACTTCGGCTTCCGGTGCTGGCTCTACCCGGTCTGGCGCCCGACAGCCTCGGCAACTACCTCGCGTCGCTCGGCCTCTTGCGGGTGCTCTCTCGAACGTGGCCGAGCACGCGGATCGCGTGGCGAGACGAGGTGCTGCAGGTGGTTGGTGGCCCGACGACGCTCGAAGAACTACTCGACGAGCTGGTGCGGATCGCTGATACGCAGTCCGACTCAGATGTCAGCAAGCGTGAGTGGACCCAGTATGACAAATCGTGGTCTGACGAGCAGAAGAAGGGCACGAAGGCCAAATCGGGCAAACCGCTCGCGCTCTGGCAAGCGAAGGCACCGGAGAGCCAGCTTCAATTCTTCGCTGCGCATGCGGTCCCGCACGCACGCGTGAGCTTCAACCCGCTTCTTGGCAGCGGCGGCAACGCGGGCAAGAGGGATTTCTCGAAGGGATGGGCGGCCGCCGCAAACGCACTCGCGACCACGCAAAAGCAGGCTGACGAGCAATACCGGGCCGCGATCACGAAAGCGAAGGAGGATTGCAGGAAGGCTCAGGCAAAGGCGGTCACCAAGAAGACGGAAGCCGCTCGCCAGAAGGCAGTCGCTGCCGCAAACGAAAAGTACCAAGCGGCGATCAAGGCGGCTGAGGCGGTACGGCGCGCAGTTGTCGAGCCGCAAGACGATCTTCGTTGCCTGCTGCTCGGATTATCAAGCCAACGGGAACCAGCGGGCTTCAACGGCGGGTCCTGGTTCAGCGAAGCAACGAAGCTCTACAACAGCGGTCAGTTACCTGCGCGTGAGGGACAAATTTCTCCGTGGGCGATGGTTCTTGCCTGCGAAGGCCTGGCTTTCCTTGCGGGTGGCGCGTCTCGACGGCTCGGAGCTCGCTCGGCGCGCGCCATCGGCGCGTTCCCCTTTGTCACGCAGCCGGTCGCTCCCGAGGCTGCTGGCGAGGCCGGTCGCATACTGGGCGAGATCTGGACGCCCATCTGGGCCCGCCCAATGAGCCTTGCTGAGACTACGACGCTGTTCTCGCGTGGGCGAGCGGAGGTGCACGGGCGCGGTGCGGTGACGCCCGCCGCATTCGCGACGGCCATTCGAGAGCGAGGCGTGGACGCTGGTATCCGCGAGTTTCGTCGCTTCACGCTTGGCAGAACGACAAGCGCCAACACGTTCGAGCCCCGACTGGAGGCTCGCTTCTCCCTCGACACCAGTACTGAGCCCGCGAGCGGGGCAACCTCGTCGACGCTCGAGCGCGTCACCGCCCTGATCGAGCAGCGCGGCTTCCCTCGTGACCGGAAGGTGGGCCAGCGGTGGCGATTCGAGGGGCTTCGCGGTCCGATCGAATCTGCGCTGCTTGACGTCGCCTCCGAGCCGCACCGCTCCGAAGCCGGCATCGCGTTGCTCGACGCGATCGTCAGCGCGCTGGATCGCATCGACAGGAACCGCAGATTCCGCGAGGGCAAGGTCCGCTGGGAGCCGCTGCCACCCGAATGGCTGCCGTCCTTGTTCGCCGACGAACATCCCGGAGTCGAGGCGCGGCTCGCCCTGTCGGTGGTGTCGGCCTTCCCGGTCGCACAGCCCTTCGCCGTGTACCGCTTTGGCGTTGAATGGAAGTACGCGCGGACGTACGCCAACTACACGCACGCGGAACGACCCCCGGTGCGCTGGGTCTGGGGGCCTGGCGATCTTGCGCGTGTCCTCGGTGCTGTGCTGGCGAGGAGCATGCTCGACCGAGAGTCGAATGCGGGCAAGTCCCGAGTTGGCCGTGCGCCTCTGCCAGCCACGACCTCCCAGGTGCGCCACTGGCTCGATGGAGATCTGGACGAGTCGTTGTTCTCAGATTGGCTCTCTCGTCTCGCTCTCTTCGATTGGAGAAGAGTCCCGCAAGAGGTGCGGGCGCTCATTCAACCGGAGCACCACGTCCCTCGAGCCGACGGCGCGATAGCCCTTCTGGGACTCATGCATCCCCTCGTCGACGAGCGCTCCTTGGTCATCCGAGACCTGTCGCCGGACGACCTCCTGTCGGAGGAAACGGGCGCTCGAACGATGGAGGTCGCGCGCTCGCTTGTCACGCTGATCCGGGCCGGCAACCTCGACGCGGCGGTGAGGCTCGCGAGCAGCCGCTACGCGATGGCAGGAGCGCGTCTCGCGTCGTTCGAAGCGACGTTCGCCGCGCACGACCCCGACCGCCTTGTCGCGGCCTTGTTGTTCACCCTCCCGGACCGCGATCGGGCGGTCGTGTTCGAACGCTGGCTTCGTCCTCGACGCCGGCCACAAAGAGGAGAAGCACATGTCTGAAGCAGAGAAGAAGAGTCCCCCGAAGAAGCTCACGCCCGACGACGTTCTGAAGGGTGAGTCGCCGCTCGTCCTGACCGCGACGCTCGAACCAATCGTCGGGGACCGGTTCCAGCCGGCCGGCTTCCCCGAGATCGGCCACTTCATCTACAAGGCTCCGCGCAAGGATGGCAGCATCGAGAACGTGTGCATCGTCGACAGCGCAGCGAGCATGGCCAATCACCTAGAGACAGTCTGCCAACGTGGCGCGCACGATCTCGACCTCGTCGATGAGCTCAGCGGGATGCCCTACATTCGCTGCGTCACGGGCGATCTCGTCGATGGCAAGCTGCCGAACGACAAGCGCGAGACGATCGTCACCAGTCTCACCGAAGGCCACCGCGTCGCCTCGTCCTACTTCCTGAATGGCGCAGCGCTGAAGATCGATGGCGCCAAGGGCGATAGCAAATTCGAGGGCGAGCTCATCAAGAAGTTCGGCATCGTCTTGCCCGGAAGCTCGAAGGCGCACCCGCCACCCGAGAAGTGGTGGAACGTGTTCAAGAACATCTTCGAGATCGATCCGAACTCCCTCGTCCACGGCGTTCTGTTCCCGCAGTGGCAGATCAAGATCCCGCGTGCTCTCACGGCTCACCTCGAGGCCTTCGGTGCGGGTCGTGTGGATCGCTCCGGCGTGAAGTTCGACCGGCTCGGTAAGACGACGTCTGGGCAGCCGATCTTTGCGGTCGATGACGCGACCGCCGAATCGATCCGCGCGACGTTCGTTCTTGACGTCAGCCTCATCCGCTCATTTGGGCGCAAGAAGGGCGATACCACGCTCGGTCTTTCAGAGAAGCAACAGGAATTCCTCGTCGCGCTCGCGCTCTGGAAGATCCAGAGGCTCCTCGCGTCGCCCTTCCGCTTCCGGTCCGGCTGCCACCTCCGTCGTACGACGCTCAGGAGCTACGAACAGGAGGTTGTACTCGACGTAGACATTGCGGCAGCAATCAGCGCAGCGGGCTTCGGCGCCCAGCGCGTCACGGACGTCTTCTGGCCGCGTGAGGAGCTGTACCGAGAGGGTCAAGCTGAGGCCGCCAAGAGCGCCGACGAAGACGAGGCATCGGAAGAGACCGAGGGATGAGAGTCGTCCTCCGACAGGAGTTCCCGCTTGGGCGCTTCCACGCCACGCCGTGGCGCGTGAACCCATTCGACGATCCGCATGGCGAATGGCCGCCGAGCCCGTGGCGCCTTGTTCGCGCCGTCACGGCGCGCTGGTACCAGTGGGCGCGAGAGACGGAAAGTGAGCCCGACCTCGCGCAGCTCGAGAAGCTGCAGAGTGCGCTCTGCAAGAGCACCTACGCGTTCCATCTGCCACCCGACGCAAGGAAGGGAAGCCCGCTCCGGCAGTACCACCCGACCGATTTCGGTTGGCGACCGGCCGAGAAGAAGAAGCCGGGGACGCGCAGCTACGGCACCAGCCTCGTGCAGGACAACTACTGGTACGTGCCGCCCGAGGCTCCCGTGTGGTGGTTCATCGATGGCGATGCCTGGGTCGACGAGTTACAGGCGGTGCTCGTCCAGTGCCTTGAACGCATGACCTACTTCGGGCGTGCCGAGACGCTCACGCGCATTCGCGTGGCGGGCTCGGCCGACGAGATTCCTCAGGCCAACTGCACACTCGCCGACAAGCGCACGGCGGGCGCGGTGCCCGTGCTGTCGCCACTGAAGGAGGCCACGCGCGAAGACATCGAGCGGACGACCGACAACCCCGAGGCCGTGAAGCGAGCTGTTCCGCCCGGCGCGCAGTGGCTCTACGCGGGGCGACCGCAACGGCCTGCAGCCCGCGAGCGCCGTCGCGTGCCGGAGCATCGCCCTGACTGTCACCTGATGCAGTTCGCCATCGGCAGGAATGTCTCGCCGGAACGTCGCGCTATCGTGCGACTCACGGCGCGGTTTCGTGGGGCCGTACTCCGGGAGTTGCTGCGGTTGAAGATGGGTGACGCTTCGGCCAACTGGACGAGAGCCAGCCGCGATGTACGCGAGGCGGTCGCCGACATGACCGGCAAAGACGCGAACGGCGAGGCGCTGAGGGGCCATCGCCACACGGAGTTCCTGGCGTGGTGCGAAGACGACCAGCCGACGCGCCTCCTTGTCTGGCGTGGCTCGCGCGCGTTCGATGCCGACGAGCAGGAGGCGATCCTGCTCGCACCCGCGCGTGACGTGTCGTGGGCCGCGGCAGGCTCGGACTCTGACGAGTGGAAGGTGCGGCTTGTCCCTCTCGATCGAGCGGTGCCGCCACCACCGGGATTCGGCGGCCAGTCGTCGAAGATCTGGGAGTCGGTGACGCCGTACGTCCCGCCGCGCCATCACCTTCGCGGTGGCAAGGAGCGCGAGGGCGAGTCGATGGCTGAGCAGATCCGCCGCGAGGTTCAGGGGCGAGAGATCGCGCAAGATGTCGAGGTCGAGCTCGTGGGCTCGCCTCAATGGGTATCAGTGCATGTACCTCGACGGGAGGCGAACAAGCGCGCGATCATCGGCGATCGCCGAGGTCAGATGGTCCGGTTGCGCTTCACCACGCCGGTAGTCGGTCCCATCCGCCTCGGGCACTCCAGCAGCTTCGGCTTGGGGCTCTTCCGACCCGTCGAGGAGCCCGGACAGCCATGACCACACAGGCCTTCCACCGCACCGGCGCGATCGAGGCCTGGGGCCGCGGCACGAATCGAGTCATCGAGGCCTGCCGCGCGTACGGCATCCCCGACCCAGAGTTCGTCGACGGTGCCGGCGCTGTCACGGTGACGTTCAGGGCCGAGGTCGTCGCCGGAACAAGGGACTTGGTGCCCGACAGGCACCAAGTAGGCACTAAGTCGGCGCTAAGTGCGTACCAAGTTCAAGTACTGGAACTTGCAGACGTTCCTCGCGCGCTGGCGGAGTTGATGGTCCCCTCGGGGCGAACGGACCGGACCAAGTTCCGGGACCAAGTCCTGGCTCCACTGCTCGACGCCGGGCTCCTCGAGATGACCATTCCGGATAAGCCGCGGAGCTCGAAGCAGCAGTACCGGACGACGGACGCCGGGCGCGCCGCCCTCGCGACAGCGAACAAGGCATGAGGGGGAAGAGAGCATGAGCAAGGTCATCACCGTCCAGCGAGTCCACATCGAGCTGTCGCGCCCACACACGTGGTCGAGCGCGCTCGGACTATCGCGAGACCTCACGCGCTATCCGCGAGGGAGGAGATGAAGATGGCGAACCAGTCTCCCGGCTATTCGCTGCCGAAAGCGCCAAAGTATCACGAGCTACCCACCGCGAAGCCACGTGCCGCACGTAGCGGTCCTGAGCTGGTCGAGCTCCGCGCGCGGCTGGAGGTCGTCACGCCGATCCTCGGAGGCAGCCACCAGACGCGTGCCATCGACGACGTCGATGTGATTCGGGCGCCCTCGGTGCGCGGGCACCTGCGCTGCTGGTGGCGGGCCCTGTACGCCGCGCAGTACACGAACGCTGATGCGCTGCACCAACGCGAGAGCGCCCTGTGGGGTCGCGCGGCGACCGATGATGGCGGGCGCTCGGCGGTGGAGATCCGCGTCTGCGTTGATCGCACCGGGGGCACGGACAACAGCGAGATCCGGCTGTATCCCGGGCAAGGCCAGCAGGCGACGCCGGGCGCCTATGCGCTATGGCCCGCGCGAGCGGAGACGAGGACGAACACGCCGACGGCACCTCGTCGCCAACCGGGCACGCAGTTCCAGCTCACGCTGAAGGTTGCCGGTACCGAGAAGGACGAGGCCGAGGTCAGGAACGCCCTGCGCGCGTGGATTCTCTTCGGCGGCTACGGCGGTCGCACGCGGCGCGGGCTCGGGAGTCTGAAGGTCATCGGTGATGTGAATGGGTGGCTGCCGACTGCCGCTACTCGCGAAGCGCTCACGAGCCTGTTCGGCTTCGACATCTTCGCGGCCCCTACGAGCACGCCTGGCGATGTGCCCTGGTTCGGAGGGGCAGCCATCCACGTGGGCCGCGCGGATCGCAACGCGCAGACGGCGTGGACGACTGCGCTTGACTGGCTGAAGGAGTTTCGCCAGGGCACGACGGGCCAGCAAGGTGACTGCGCCCGCGAGCCCGGAACGGGTAAAGCGCAGTCACAACGCCCTTCGATCTCGAACTGGCCGGAAGCAGACAAGATCCGACGCATCAAGAACAAGACGAACGCTCACGCACCGAGGCACAACGCGACTGCCGCATGGCCTCGCGCGGGCTTCGGGCTGCCGATCATCGGTCAGTTCCAGAAGACCGACCGCAGCAACAACCGCAACGCCTACGACGAGCCCGGCCCCTTCGAACTACGCTGGCGCGCGGGAAAAGTCGAGCATGATCGTCTCGCAAGCCCGCTTGTCGTGAAGGCGCTCCCGCTGGCGGACGGCACCTTCGTACCGTGCGCGCTTTGGCTGAACCGTGCGTATCCTGCAAACGGCGAGGTGATCCTGCGCGGTGCCAACAACTCTCAGGCGCCCTTCGATCGCCTCGTCGCCAACGGTGACACAGCGCGTTTCTCGGCGCTCGCGAACAAGACCAGCCTTCGCCAAGCGTTCCTTGATTGGCTCCACGCCAGGTACCAGACGACGGTGGTGGCCCCATGACCACGCATCTGCTCCTCGTCACGCTCGGTCCCGTGCAGGATTTCATCGCTCAGGCGCGACGCACGCGTGATCTCTGGTACGGGAGCCACCTGCTCTCGGAGCTGGGTCGCGCGGCGGCACGCGCGCTCGTCGACGGTGGCGCGAAGCTCGTCTTTCCGTCGCTGCAAGCTGGTGACGCGCAGCTCCTCGCGTGTCTCGCGCCGCTGCGTGCTGACAACACGCCTCCGCAGAACATCGCGAACAAGATGCTCGCCGAGGTGCCCGACGGCTGCGACCCGCGAGATCTCGCGCGAACCACGCGCAAGGCCGTGGCGGATTACTGGCGCGACCAAGTTGCCGCGCCCGTGAAGACAAGGTGCTCTGGCCTGCTCGCGAACAACATCGACGCCGTTTGGGACGAACAGATCGATAGCTTTCTCGAGTTCGCCGCGAGTTGGCTACCGCTCGGCGACTACGCGCAAACGCGCCGTCAGCTCGAGCAGGCCATCGGTGGTCGTAAGCTGCTGCGCGACTTCGAGCCTTGGGCTCAGGGGCGCGGCAACGTGCCGAAGTCGAGCCTCGACGGCGCGCGCGAGTCGGTCCTCCTCCCTCCAAGGCAGCGGGCGAGCGATCCGGTGCGCCGCTATCGCATCGCCGACGGCGAACAACTCGACGCCGTTGGCTTGGTGAAGCGCGCCGGTGGCGAGCCCGACCAGTTCGTGCCGGTTGTCAATGTCGCGCTCGCGTCGTGGCTGGAGCGCGCGAGCCAGGTGGCAAAGGCGGAGGTCGCAGCCCTGAAGAAGGCGTGCGGCGATGCAGGCGTTTCACTTGTCGCTTGCACTGATCTCCCGTGCGTCCAGCCCTTCGCCCTCGATGGCAGCGTCTTGCTCCCGGGCCGCTGGCGCTCCGTCTTCGAGGAGCAAGGGCTCCAAGGTGACCCGGAGGCGTGGGGCCGACAGCATGTGAGACCGCTCTTCGGGAAGCTCGCCGAGCCGTATCCCTACGTCGCCTGCATCGTGGCCGACGGCGACCGCATGGGCCGAGCGATCGACAGCCTCGACTCCGCAGAAGCGCACCGCGCGTTCTCGAAGGCGCTCGCGGGCTTCGCTGACGTGGCTCGACAGATTGTCGAGCAGCAGCATCGCGGCGCGCTCGTCTACGCAGGCGGCGATGACGTGCTCGCCTTCGTGTCGCTGCCCGAGGCGCTCGGGTGTGCGGATGATCTGCGTAAGGCTTTCGAGAGTGCAATGGCGACTGCTTGCGCTTCGCTCGCCGCTGACAGGCGCCCCACGCTGTCGGCCGGCCTCGGGGTCGGTCATGTCATGGAGAGTATGGGCGACCTGCTTACTCTCGGGCGCCAAGCCGAACGTGAGGCGAAGCTCGATCGCAACGCCCTCGCGGTGCTCGTGGACAAGCGCTCGGGCGGCACGCGTTCGTGGCGAGGGCAGTGGGGATCCGAGCCAGTGCGGCTGCTGAACGAGGCCATCGCGCTGCTGCGGGACCGCATCCCCTCGCGCAAAATTTATGAGATCGCCAGCATCCTCAACCGCTTGCCCAAGCCCGACGACGCGAGCGGCGATGGATGGGCGCGCGTGCTCGCGCTCGAGGTGAAGCGCACGCTCACGCGCGTCGAGGGAGCTGGCCTGCGGCCCGAAGATGTCGGCCTCGAGCTTCACCTGGAGGTTGGGTACGCGGCGCTGCACGCTCACGTCGCCGCTTGGGTGGCGCGGTTGCTCATCGCGCGCACCTTCGATCGTGCCGCCATCCGCGAACGCCTCAGCCAGGAGGCCGCAGCATGACGACGACCACGACGCACCTGGCCCTGCTTCCACGAGATGGCTTCTTCGCCAAGGACGGTCGGGGCTGGCATACGAGCGCCTCAGGACGCGGCCATGGGCTCGACTGGCCCTGGCCTTCGACGGTGCTCGGTGCGCTGCGCTCACTGTGGGGGCGCGGTGAGGAGACCCGGACCGGCACCACCTTCACGCCGGACGACTGGCGAAGCCGCACGCAGCCCATTCGGCTCGGGCGAACCCTGGTGCTTCGTCGGAAGCATGGCGCTGCTTGGCGCGTCGAAGACGCGACCTGGCCCGTCCCGCTCGATGCGCTCTGGCTCGAAGGGCGCCAGGAAGTGCATCGGCTCGATCCTGTTGCGCCAATTGCTCCAACGCTCGGGCGCGACGACGACGAGGCGCGCGAGGCGCTCTGGCGTCCAGTGCCAGACGGCGCACAGAAGCCGCTCGCTGCTCCGCGCTGGTGGAGCAGCGAGGAGTTCACCATGTGGCTTGCTGGCGAGTCCGTGGGCGTTCGCAGTAAGCCGCTCGCGACTGCGCGACGAGTTCAGGTCCACGTGGGTATCCGCCCGGAGGAGCTGACCTCGGACGACGGCGTCCTCTTCTCGCACGACGTCGTCGAGACCCTCGACCCAGGCGGCGAGTGGGCGCTCGGCGTCGAGGTTGCGCTACCTGCGGGCGAGCTTTCCAATGTCGTGACGCTGGGCTCTGACTCCAGGCTGGCGCGTGTCGAGTCACTCCCTCCAACGCTCTTCGAGCCGCCATCACGCGTGCTCGAGGCGTTCCGTTCGTCTAGTCCGGGGCTGCGGATCGTCGCGGTATCACCGATTTGTTTTGATGCGGGCTGGCTGCCCGATGGCCTCGTGAACACCAACGGCGAGTACCGAGGTCGGCTCGCGGGGCTCGACGTCATCCTGCGTGCGGCGTTTGTGCCTCGCCCGATCTATGTGTCTGGCTGGGACATGGCGAAGGGCGAGCCCAAGCCGACCTCGCGCATGGTGCCGCCGGGCGCCGTCTACTTCTTCGAGCGCGCCGATGGGCAACCCTTCGAAGAAGCGGAGGCCAAGTCGCTCTGGCTCGCCGCGCTCGGCACTCGTACCGACGAAGGCTTCGGCCGCATCGTCCCGGGCGTCTGGCGCCCAGCAAGGAGCAACCCATGAACACGAAACCCTTCCTCCTGCACGCCCTGTCGCCACTTCACGCCGGTACTGGCCACACGCCAGACATCATCGACCTGCCGACCGCGCGCATGAAGGCGACGGGGATCCCGTTCCTGCCCGGCTCGTCGATCAAGGGGGTGCTGCGCGACGCCCGACGCGCGACCGACCGCGAGAAGACTGAGGCCGTGTTCGGACCGTCGGACGACCCCGCTGCGCACGCTGGTGCGCTAGTCGTCGGCGATGCGCGCCTGCTCGCGCTGCCGGTGCGGAGCTTCCGGGGCACGTTCGCCTGGGTCACGTCGCCGCTCCTGCTGACCCTCGCCAAGCGAGACCTCGAAGACGCGAGCCTGGCCATCCCGAGCATCAACGGACGCGGAGCGCGCTTGGCGCAGGGCAGCGCCTGCATCCACAACGGTAAGATCTACCTCCAAGACCTCGACCTGGCCGCCACCGAAGCCACAGAGGCGACGACATGGGCGCAGCGCCTCGCGTCGCTCGCTTCCCCAGGCGACGACATCTTCACCAAGCGTTTCGCCATCGTGGACGACGACACGATGGCGTTTCTCTGGGAGACGGCGACGCAGGTGGACGCACGCGTTCGTCTCGATGAGCGCACGCGCACCGTCGCTCCGGGCGCTCTCTGGCTCGAGGAGAGCCTCCCGCCCGAGACCCTGCTCATCGGGCTTCTCGCTGCGGACCGGAGCCGCCGCCGCAACGTGACCATGACGCCCGACGAGGTCTTGTGCTTCGCGCTCTCCGGCGAAGAGGTGCACCAGCTCGGCGGCAAGGCGACCACCGGGCGCGGACGCTGCCGCATCGTCCCCTTCACAAAGAACGGAGATGCTCATGTCGCTCCGTGATCAACAGCGCGCACTGCACGCCTACGGCGCGGTCGCCCAGGTCCAAGCTGGGCAGCAGAAGGACTACCAGATCGCGGTGAACGATCTCGGCGCCAACATCTTGCGAAGTGGCCTGTGTGCGGCCATCGCCTCGGTGCAGCGCCTCGGTAGCCGTGGCGACATCCTGCTTGATCATCTCGCGTCTGCGGGCGTACCCGGGCTCGAAGGGGCGACGGCACAGAACCTTGCCCAGCGTGTGCGCGGGCTCGACGCCGACAGCTACATGCTGGCAACGCGCGAGCTGCTGCAGGTCGCTACCTGGCTCAAGCGCGCCGTGCAGGCGACCTTCGAGGAGACCTGATCATGCGCCAGGCTCTTCACAACCTCGGAACTCCCGACCATGTTGCGCTCGCCTACGACGCGTGGGGGCCGCTCGGCGACGACGGCAAGGTGCCGGATGCCCGTCGTGGGCAGTGGCTTGCCGACCTCGCGAGCATCAGCGTCGCGCCGGACTATGCGCACAGCTTCGAGCGTTGGAAGGCGAGCTTCTCGGCCACCGGAGACAGGCTCGCTGAGGTCACCCTGGCGAACCGCCTGCTCATTGGCCACGGCAACGCGAGCGCGATCGATGTCGGCCTTACCGTGCATCACACCTGGGGCGTCCCGGTGATCCCCGGCTCGGCGCTGAAGGGGCTCATCGCGCACTACGTCGACGCGACCTACGGGCCCGCCGACCCCGGCATGAAGCCCTGGGAGCAGCAAGGCGACGAGAGAGCACGCGCCGACTACCAGGGCGTGACCTGGAATCGCCGACGCATCGAGCGAGGTCCGGGTGCTATCTACCGCGCGCTCTTTGGAGGGCCCGACGCCCGTGAAGACGCCACGATGCGCGAGAAGGGCTTCGAGGCTGGCGCGGCTGCGGGCCTCGTCACATTCTACGATGCGCTCTATGTGCCGGGCAGTATCCCCGAAAACAAGCCCTTCGCGGCCGACGTGCTCACGGTGCATCAGAAAGGCTACTACGACTCCTCCGGCCGGAGCGCGCCCAACGACTACGACAGCCCGATCCCGGTCGCGTTCCTGACGGTGCGGCCCAAGTGCCGCCTCTTGCTCGCCCTGAGCGGGCCGAGCGAGTGGACCGAGCTTGCCGCGCAGCTTCTCGCCGACGCGCTCACGAGCTGGGGCGTCGGCGGCAAGACGGCCGCGGGCTACGGGATCGGCACGGTGGGTCTGTGGAAGGCCCCTGAACCGCGGCGTTCGAGGGCCGAGCAGGCCGTTGCCGACATGGAGAAGCACAGCAAGGACGCGTTGAGCGGCGACATCGAAAAGTGGTTGCGAGGCGAAGCTGTCACGGGGCCCATGCGTGATCTGCTCTCTGCCGCTCCCGACGCCACGGCCAAGGAGCACTTGGATGTGGTGCGAGCGATCGGGGTGAAGTTCGACCTGCGCACCGCATGGACCAACCGTCTCACGAACAAGAAGGCCGACGACAAAAAGAAGGCTCGGGCACGCGCCCTCATCGAGGCGTGGGACAAGCTGTTCCCCGCAGGAGGTCGGACGTGAGCAGCTCGACCCTGTTGATATGCACCGTGGGAGGCAGCCCGGAGCCGATCGTCGCGGCGCTCAAGCAGTGGCGACCTGTGCGAGTTCGGTTCGTTCACACGCCACAAACAAAGGACGATGTCGCGTCGAAGGTCGTTCCGTTGGCGCGCGTAGAGGGCGTGGATCTCGATGCGGGCAGGTACGACCTTCTCGAACTCCCCGAGGGGCAGGATCTCGCGAACTGCCTCGACCACCTGCGGCAGTTGACGCCCGTCGTTACTGAGTGGGCAGCGCGTGGTGAATCCTTCCAGGTCGTGGTCGACTTTACGGGCGGCACCAAGTGCATGTCGGCGGCGATCGGTATCCAGGCGAGTCGCTGGCCCTGCGTGTTCTCGTACGTGGGCGGCAATGAGCGCACCAAGGACGGCGTGGGCGTCGTGGTCTCCGGCACCGAAAAGATCGTCCACCAAACCAACCCGTGGGACGCGCTCGGTTACCAAGCCGTCGAGGAGTTCGTGGTGCTGTTCGATCAGCATGCGTTTCTCGCGGCGGCGAACATCGCCACCGTAACGATGAAGCGCGTGAGCCGCCCTGACCGAAAGCGCGAGCTGTCTTCCCTCGTGCAGCTCGCGAAGGCGCTCGATGCGTGGGACCGCTTCGACCACACGACCAGCAAGAACCAGCTTGAGAGCGTTGGCAAGTCAGCGAACGATCTGCGTGCCGTGCTCGGCGCGACGAGAGGCGACCGCGTACTCGCTGGAGCTGCCCGGCTTGCCGAGCATCTTAGCCAACTTGGACAGGCGACGCCGCCGAGTCGTCACCATGTGCTCGACCTCCTGGCGAATGCCAGGCGGCGCATGGACGAGGGGCGATTCGATGACGCCGTCGCGAGGCTCTACCGTGCCGTCGAGGCCATCGCGCAGGTGGCTCTCAAGGAAGGCCACGGCATCGAGAGCACCGAAAGGGTCCCGCTGGATCGAGTCCCAGATCCACTGCGCGACACCTGGGCGACGCGGGGGAACGATGGCGTCCTCGCGCTCGGCCTTCAAGACGCCTACGAGCTGCTCGCGGCTCTGGACGATTCGGTCGGCACCAAGTTCCAAGGTGCTGGACTGAGAGGTGCGAAGTCGCCCCTGGTCGCGCGCAACCGCTCGATCCTCGCCCATGGCTTCGAGCCCGTGTCCGACGCCGTGTTCGAGAAGCTCTGGACCTCAGCGCTCTCGCTCGCGGGCGCCGACGCGGCAAGCTTGCCTTCCTTTCCTGAGCTCGCAGAGGGCAGATTATGACCGAGCGCCTGTTGCTGGTCTCTACCTGCGGGACGAGCCTGCTCACCAACGGTGCGAGCGACGCCGATCGCAGGTGGCTCACCCAGATCGCCAACGACATCGAAGTCGACTTCCCGCGCCTTAAGTCGATCGTCGATGAACGTCGCGACCGATTGAAGACGGCCGACGAGCCCACGCGGCGCAAGATGAGCGCGGAGCTGAACGGAATTGGTGCTGTCCTCGATCGGTACAAGCCCAAGCAGCTCTTCCACCTGCTGGTTCACACCGACACCGCGCTGGGAAAAGCCACCGCCGACCTGGTCCAGGAGGCGCTCGGCAAGCGGACCTCACTCGTGAGCGCGGGCGGCCTGCGCACCAACGACCTCGCCTCGTTTCGAACAGCGCTCGCCGATTTGACGAAGCAGCTCGACGCGCTCGGGCAGTCGTACCGCGCGCAAGGCTGGTTCGTGGTCTTCAACCTCACGGGCGGCTTCAAGTCGCTGAACGGCTACCTCCAGACGCTGGCGATGATCTCGGCGGACCGGTGCGTCTTCCTCTTCGAGGGCGCGCCTGAGCTGATGGAGATCCCTCGGCTCCCGGTGCGCCTCGCCGAGCTAGAGGAACTGCGCGAGCACGCGATGGTCTTTCGCCGGCTTGCCGTCGGCTACGCGGTGAACGTGGACGCCGCCAATGGCGCGCCCGACTCGCTCCTGATGGAGCTCGACGGGGAGGTAGCAACGAGCGTTCTTGGCGACGTGGCCTGGGCTCGTTACCGCGCGACGTTGTTCGCCGAGAAACTCCAGCCGCCGCTCTCCAGCAAGGTGCGCGTGGCAGACGCAGTCCAGAAGGACTTCGCCGGGCTGGAGGCGGCGCAGAAGGTCCAGGTCAACGAGGCCATCGACGAGTTCAGTGCGTACGTCGACCACGGTCGGACACTGCCGAAGTCACGCACTTTCAAGAAGCTCCAAGGTGCTCCTGTGCCTGGCAGCACGCATGAGCTGTACACATGGAGCGACGGCGCCACGGGGCGGCTGTTCGGCCATTACGACGCCACCGGAGTCTTCGTTTTCGACCGTCTCGCGGGGCACCTGCCATGACCCGCAAGAAGAAATCCCCTAGCGCCTCCCTCGTTCGGTCATCAGCGGCCGAGTATCTGACCTTCGTGGCGGCCAGCGGCGGGGGCGGCGTGGAGGCAGTGTACGCCGACGAGAACGTGTGGCTCAGCCAGAAGATGATGGCGCAGCTCTACGACGTCGAGGTGCCAACCATCAATTACCACCTGAAGAAGGTGTTCTCAGACAGCGAGCTCGAGGAGGAGGCAGTTATTAGAAATTTTCGAATAACTGCCGTCGACGGCAAGAGCTACGACACGAAGCACTACAACCTGTCGGCCATCATCGCCGTTGGCTACAAGGTCAATTCCGAGCGCGCCGTCCAGTTTCGCAAGTGGGCCACGCGCGTCATCGAGGAGTTCACCATCAAGGGCTTCGCAATGGACGACGAGCGCCTCAAGCGCGGCGGCTCCGTCCTGAGCGATCGCTACTTCGAGGAGCAACTCCAGCGCATCCGGGAGATCCGGCTATCGGAGCGCAAGTTCTACCAGAAGATCACCGACATCTACGCCACGTCCGTCGACTACGACGTGACGGCGCAGGCTACCAAGCGCTTCTTCGCCACGGTGCAGAACAAGCTGCACTGGGCCATCCACGGGCAAACCGCTGCCGAGGTCATCGTCGACCGCGCCGACTCCACCAAGGAGCACATGGGCCTGCACACCTGGACCGACGCCCCCCACGGCAAGATCCAGAAGTTCGACGTGGTCGTGGCCAAGAACTATCTGATCGAGCAGGAGCTCACGCAGCTCTCGAGGCTGGTGAACGCCTACCTCGACGTCGCCGAGGACATGGCGCTCCGCAAGATCCCCATGACCATGCAGGACTGGGAGACGCGGTTGAACAGCTTCCTCGCCGCGACCGATCGCGAAGTGCTCTCGGACGCTGGCAAGGTGACGGCGGAGATCGCCAGGGCGCACGCCGAGAGCGAGTTCGAGAAGTATCGCATCGTACAGGACCGACTGTTCGAGAGCGACTTCGACCGGGTCGTCGCCGAGACGCGCCGCCTGGAGGGAAAGCAGGAGCCGAAAGCGCTCGGCCCGGGCAAGAAGGGCAGAAAGCGATGAGGGGCAACTTCGCCGAGTCGGTCGTCGAGGACGCTGCCCTCGAGTGGTTCGGGGAGCTGGACTACTCGATCTCCCACGATCCCGAGATCGGGCGAGCCGACATCCGGGCGGTTCGCCAGACCAGCACCGCTCCCAGCACGGTCACGAACTGCCGCCGCCGGCAGTTCTCTCCGGCCTGGAACACCCCGGTCTGCTTGGCTCTCGTTGTTCACCAGGGTCGTCGAGGACAAGACCGTCTCGGATCGCGTTCACCAGCGCGCCCATTCGACGAAGCCTCTTGAGAGCCCGCTGTTCACCAACACGCCGTGCTCTCTCCCCGTTTTCGGCTTCAGAGAGCAGGATCGAGGGCGAGAAGGGTGCCGAGCGTGGCTCCCCAATAAACCCCGAAGGCGAACCTGCTCGCAGTCCGATCGGTCAGATCTTCAACGTGATCGCAAACCTGAAAGCTGAGCAGCGACGGCGAGTTGTACGGGCGGCGGGGAAGGTGGCTCAGGAACGGACGGCCACGTGCGGGACGGTGCTTTCGCCTGGTTGACAGCGGCGTGCGGGACCGGGCCGGAACGCGCCCTGTCGCCCCACGGGCGCCCTTTCCCGCTGGTCCCAAGTAACCCTCGCGGCTCCCCGGCGGGTCGCGACGTGGCGGCCGTGGGCGCCCACGGTGGCAACCCGGACGAGCAGATCGGCGGGCACAGGCTGTGTCGACTTCGCCCGCGAACCCCGGCGAGGCCCGGTGCCGCAGCCGCAGGGTACACCACACCACCGACGTCCGTGGACGCCATTCGCACGGCCCTCTCTTCAACGCCGCGCCCGTTCAGGCAGCGGCGGAATCCTTGTCGGTCAGCTCGTAGGCGTTCAGCAGCCCGTGAGCGAAGCTCTTGCGGACCAGCCTCCGCTGCCGAACCTCGTCGAGGCTGATCACCTCCGCGCCCGGTGAGCCCCGCCCGAAGGCGGCGGGCGTCTGACCCTCGGTGGCCTGGTTCGCCCGGTGCTCATTGTAATAGGCCCGGTACTCGTCGAGGTACCACTGGAGCTCCTCGACGTCGCGCACACGGACGTGGTTCAGCATCTCCAACCGCACTGATTTTATGGCCCTTTCGGCGGTCCCGTTCACGAACGGCAGCGCGATGGGGGTGCGCCGTCTCTCGATCTCCAGGACACGGAGCTGCCGCTCGAACTGCCCGAGGAAGTGGGTGCCGTGGTCGTGGACGACGGCCCCGGGCTGGCGGCCTTCCCGGTGGATCGTGCCGGCGAAGGTGCGGATGGTCCACTCGGCGGTCGGGCCCCAGGCGTCGCAGGCTCGCAACTCGAGGATCTCGCGGGTGTGCAGGTCGATGACGAGAAGGACGTTGAGCCACACGCCCTTCGCCGTCCGGACGAAGAAGAAGTCGAGCGCCCAGATGGCGTCCTTGACCGCTGCCCTCCACTTGTCGAGGTTCAGTGGATGGCCGTCCCTCGGGCTGAACCCGGCCTCCTTGAGCACCTTCTGGATCGTGGGCTCGCTGACCTTGATGCCCAGGCGGCAGAGCTCGTCCTTGATGCGGTGGGCCCCCCAAAGCGGATTGTCCATCTTGAGTTGGATGATGAGGTCCTTCAGATCCTGCGCGAGCGGCGGCCTGCCGCCCAGGTTCCGCTTCCGCCACGGCCAGGGGCCACGACGGAGCTTCGTCGCCCACCGCTCGATGGTCGTCGACGACGCCGAGAGGTAGTAGTTCTGGAAGGCCTTGTCGCCGCGCGTGAGCAGGTAGGCGAACACCTGGGCGGCCCGAGTACGTAACGAGACCTTCGGCCGCGTGCCCCGCTCTCTCTTCAGATCGAGCACGAGCGCCCGGACTTGCGCTTTGAGCGCCAGGTTTTCCCGGAGGAACCTCTCGACCTCTGGTTGCATACCGCCGCGGGGCAGGCGGCTGACGCGGTCCACCACGCAGATGAGGGCGTGGAACACGAGGAACTGGATGGTGTGGGAGATGAGCGCGAGCAAACGTGAGCCTCCTTCTTTTTCTCGTGAAGCCACAGACTGGAACCGCTACCGAGCGAAGCCCTTGCACAGCTCATCGATGAGCTCGCGGAGGACCTGGCGCGGCTCGTCGCCGAAGGCGTCAGAGCGAGGGACGACCTCCTCGGTGAGGAGAGCCCGCATGGGGACCGTGAAGGAGGACTTGAACTGTGCCTCCCCTCCAGCGCCTTGAAGCCGCAGGACCGTCACCTTGTCGTCCGCGGCTCGCGAAGCCCGCTGGCGAACCACGCAGAAGCCCGCCGTCCCTTGCCAGAGCAGGTCGCCTGGACGCAGCTCGTCGCTGCGGATTCGGTCACGGACCTCGGCGGGGGTCATGCGGCTCACCGCGGCTTCCAGGAGCCGCAACGCCTGACCTCGCCGCAGCAGCAGGGCCCACTCGGCCTCGGCCTGGCGCAGGAGAGCGTCTCGGTTCGCCCCGGGATCCGCAGTGTGCGAGAGAAGCACGGCGAGCTCCTCGGCGATCTTCTCGGGCTCGCCGCCGTGCCACAGCCAAGGGAGTCGGGCCACGGCGAGCACGGCAGCGAGCGCGAGCCTCGACGCCTCGGGCGTGGCGTCGTCGCTCGGCGCCCCGAGCTTCCAGCCGATGAGCGCTGCCGAGAGCTCTGCCGATCGCATGTCGTTGACGAAGCCGTCCCTGTCCTCTGTTGTGCTGGCCCGGTACTCAAGCCAGCCCACCTCCCTCCGCGGCTCGGAGGAGAAGAACAGGGACGACCAGATCTTCTGCGTGAGGTCGAAGAAGCGCTTGCGCTCGACCCAGCCCTCCCGTAGCCCGAGCCGAAGGAGCGCGGAGGCGACCTTGAGGTCCGCAGCGAGGTAGTCGGGGCCGCGCTCTTCGAGGAACTCCGTGCTCGTCATCGCCTCCTCGAGCTGGCTGAGAAGCGCCTCGATGCGGCGCTTGTCACGCTCGCTGACCTCCGCAGCGGGGGGCGGCTTCGATGGTGGCGCTACCTGGAGCGGCTCCGGGCGATCAACGGTGTCGTCGGTGTCGTCGCCTCCCTCGTCGGTCTCACCAGTGGTTCCGCCTACGCCATCGGGCTCCTCGGTCGCGATCCCGAACCACCGCAGCAGGAGCTGCTGGAGCGACTGGACGTGCCCGCTCCCGCCAAGCGCATCCGGGATGCGGAGCGAACCAAGGCTGGGGGGGCGGTAACCGGGGGAGAAGACATCAGCCGCGGTGAACTCGACCTCGCCGGGAGGCTCGTCGTCGGTTGTACCGCGTGAGGCCGCCCCGCCCGCGCGATGCGCCGGCATGTAGCTGAGGTGCTTGCAGAACACGTCCAGCACCTCGGCCCAGCCGCTCGCGTTCCACTCTCCGGGCTGGATTCGCGCACGGATGCTGTCGGCGAGGCTCCGGCCGCGTGCGGTGGCGCGGAGATAGTGCTCATGGTCTACCCAGGCAGGGGCCGACTCGACGAGCTCGCCGTCTACTCGTGCACGGATCACCACGACCCTCGGCTCCACGCCAGACGTGGCGCGCAAGACACCCTTCTCGACGGTCGTGAACCGGGATGACGCCCCGTCGACCAGGCACTCGACGACTCCCGCACCAGGCGGCGCGTAGGCGACGAGCAGGCTCCGCGCCTCGAACCTCGCCGCGAGGACGCGCAGCGTCGGGCCAGCCGAGCCTCCGTCATCGGGATCGGGCGCCGGCTCGTCACGGAGCGCGACGGGCTCCGAGGTGACCTTCAGCTCGCCGAGGAACTCCTCCTGGAACTCGGCGGGCTTGATGATCCGGACCACCTGAAGCTCGGCGTTGCCTGCCTTGCCCGACGTCATGAGCGCCACCCTCAAACAATTAACACTCCCCACCAATACTATTACCTCGTGGTCGCGACGGAAGGCGTAGAGCTTGGCGTGCATGAACGCCGATCGCTCCTCGTCAGATGCGTTTGTGCGTGTGAAGTCCGCCCGCTGGAGGACCGCATGGCCGGCGCTCGGCTCCCAGGACCGCCGTGTGAGCGTGGATCGATCGGGCTGACAGAGCACCGTCGATCGTTGAGCACCAGTCCTGGTGACGAGCTCGCGCAGGCCGACGCCGTCGTCGTCGAAGTATGGCGCGCACACCACGAGCTCGTCGACGGGATCGCTGCCAACGGTGTCGAGCATCCGGTCCAGGAGTGAGTTCCCTGACCCTACTCGGCCCACGAGCCTCGCATCGCCGGCGGGCTCCGCAGACGTCCACGGCTTGCTCTTGGGATCGAAGGCCTCTTCGACCTCTGATACGACCGCGTCGGGCAGCGGCACACGTGCCAGGATCTCGGTCAAGTAGCCCTTGAATGCATGGAACGGCGCCGCTCCGTCCTGCTCGCTGTCGAAGCGCAGCCAGACCTCCGCGTTCTCGCGCCAGCCGCCGAAGGTGAGGTTGCCGCTCCCCACGAGGAGCGTCGCCGTTTCCTCTCCCGAGAGGAGCACGGCCTTCGGGTGGAACCGGAAACCCGGTTCCATCGCCACCGGCACCACGCGGTACCGCACCCCCAGGCCAGCCAGCACGGGTTGCTGGTGGGCGAACGACTCGGCCGCGCACGCGGCATCGGCGAAGATCGTGAGGGTCGGATGGCCGCAGCGCCGAAAGGCGGCGAGCGCCACCGTCTGGATGAAGACGAAGTCGATGTTGTGGGTGAGGACGATGGCGTTGGTGACGTCCTTCGCGGAGGAGATGATCTTGAGCACGTCGCCACGCATGTCGCTACAACTCCGAGGCCAGGTGGCGCCCGCGCTCCGAAAGCCCGTAGCCGCCCGGCTGTCGATCGAGGATCCCCAGATCCGCCCACATGCCCAGCACGTTCCCCAGCCGATCCCCGCTGCGGCCGGCGACTACAGGTGTTCCCGTCGGCCGAAGCAGGGCCCCCTCCGGGTAGAAGCGAAGCGAGCACTTCTGCCCCTGGCTCATCTTCCGAAGCGTGGTCGATAGATGCGGCTCGACCGCCACCTCGATGAGCAGACGCCGAAGCACCACCGAGAGGCGGCTGCCGCGCTCGGCTTCGAGCACGGCGAACGCGCGCTCGAGGTAGCTCCGTCGATCGGGGATTCGACCGGCGGTACGCGAGAGCTCCGTCTGACGCTTGCATGTGACGAGCACAGCCACCGCGAAGATCGCCTTGCACCACGTCGGCATGCCTCGAGCTCCGGCGATCGGCATCGAGCGTTCGAGCCAGAGATCCTCAGGCAAGTGGCCCCCGAGCTCGTCCATTCGCTTCTCGAGCAGGGGCGGCTCAACACCGACGACCTCGGCGAGCAGCGCTGGGAGGGGCTCGTCGGACGACCAGGCGTCGAGGACGTCTTCGACGGTGCCTTCGGTGAGATCCATCAGCGTGTCAGTGAGCGCCTCGAGGAGGAGCTCGATGGCGAAGTGGGCGCGCCGCCGGAGCTCATACTCTGCCCAGGCCATGCCGACATCGCTCCCCGCACGGCCCTCGGCCGCCTCTTTGTAGGCCGTGCGGATGAGATCCGATGAGGACATCACCTCGGCTTCAAGGTGCTCGAAGACCCAGCGGCTCGTCGCCAGGAAGCGGCGGTAGGAATCGCTCACACCGGCATCCTCGACGTACGGGTGGACGAAAGCCTCCACCAGCAGGTCGCGCTCCTTCGGCAGCTCGTCGATGGCGTTCACGGAGAAGAGCTGAGCCTCGGCGTCGAGCGCGGCCGATGTGATGACGCCGCCATGGAGGATGAGGTCCACCATCGCGGAGCCGCGCAGCGCATCGTGGCGCGCCTGGCGCAGCGCCTGTCCGCGAGGGGGTATCCGCGCGGGCATGTCGCCCTCACCCGTCTGCAGGAGCCCGAAGGACCGGCACGGCATCACGTAGGTCCCGTACGAGGCCCCTCCGCGAGCGCCGGGCACCTCGACGGAGCCGGTCTCCTCCAGCTCCTCGATCGCCTCGGCGAACAGGTCCGGTCCCAGGACGCCGTAGGTGGCGCTGTTCTTGTCCTTGTCCGCCCGGGCACGCGTCGCGGCCAGGACCACGAACTCCATGCGACGGAGCGCCTGCGATAAACGGCCTTCGTCGAACCTCGCGGTACCGCCGCCCCGTTTCAGCTCATCGTCGTAGTGCTCGGCGATCACCCACGGGAGCAGAGACAGGTACCTCGCCCGGAACGAGATCGTGGTGATGCCGGCGACCCAGCGGCGCTCGATGCTCTGGTCCAGCTGGCGCAGGCCAAGGATGTCGAGCCCCTTGATCTTGTCGCGTTCGCCAGCGTTCCAGAAGGTCTGCATCCTCTACCTCGGCCTGGGCTACTCGTCGGGATCCCGATGCGCCACGGACTCGTCGTCGACCCAGTCCTCCTCCTCCCAGCTCATGCCACGGCGGCCGGGCACCTTGCGGGTGGGGCCGGCCTTATAGAGCCGGCACGAGAGCGGGCCGTAGCAGAAGGTCTCCGTGCGGTACCGCTTCTGGCTCGGGTTCCAATGGTCGACGATCATCTCCACCGCCATGCGCGCGCCCCAGATGCAGGTCGCGCAGGACGTATCGTAGGTGCGCGCCGCGAGCCGCCGGTGGCCGCGTTCGCGGTAGACAGGGAGCGCTGTCGGCACGCCATGCCACGGCGGCGGCTCGGCCGCCTGCTCCGTCGCTCGTGCAACCACGCGCAGCTTACTCACCTTGTAGAACTCCGCGGTCTTGAGCCGCGGGTCGGCCACGGGCTCGCCCTCGCCGCTGACCGTGTCGCTGACCTGGAGGCTGTGCTTGGCTTGGGCTGCCTCGCCAATCGCTACCGTGAGCTCGCGCGCCTCGTCGCAGAGCGTCCCGCGGACCCGCAGGACGTAGCCCTGGTAGGTGTGGCTGCGCTGGTCGAACGACCGCGTGAGCTGAATCCGCGGCTGGATCGAGGTAAGTACCCCGCTCCACGGAACCTTGCCTGGTCTCGTCATGCCTCGCTTCCCTTCCACGGCTCGCCGGGCAGCCGCGCGAGCAGCTCCTCGCGCGCGTATCGACCCGCCTCCGCGATGTCCCACTCGGCGCGGGGGGCGAGCAGCGGCTCGATGTCCCGCGTGAACGTCGCGTCGGCGAGCTTGGCGGCCAGGTTGGCCTCAAACTCGGCCCTGCTGACGCGCTGTCCTCCCTCCTCGAGATAGCGAAGGAAGCAGGCGACGATGCGCTCAGGATCGGAGCCTGCGGCACGGTGGGCCGTCCAGAGGTCGAAGAGGTCGCGGCTTTTCTTTCGCTGGTAGAGCGCGCGGAGCTTCGTGCCGAGCAGCTCGTCGAGCTCGTAGGTCTTGATTGCAGCGCCGCCCGAGTACCAGCGCGAGCGGAGATCGTACTGGCGCTCGACGAGATCGAAGACGCTGAAGTGCTCCCGCGAGTTGATCTCGATCTTCAATCGCAGCGGCAGCGGCGTCGGCCCCTCGGACTGCATCCGGTAGAGGAGCACGACACGCCCTTCCTTGAGCGTGCGTCTCGGCGCGCCGAGCCAGGGATCGATCCGCGCGCGGACGGCGTCGAGCACGCTGCCGATCGGGCCCGCCACCACCTGTACGAGGTCGATGTCTTCGGAGTAGCGTGCGGGTGGGTCAAGGTGCAGCTTGTACAAGGCGGTGCCGCCCCTGAAGGCGAGCGCATCCGCAACCTCGGGGACGTTGTAGATCTCAACGAGCGCGCGGCTGAGGATGAGGTCCTGCTCGACCTGTGAGTCGTGGATCCAGGGGGCGGCCCTGCGCCATTCGGTGATGAAGTCCAGGGGGATCATAGGTCGGGCTCCACCTGGACATTCGCCAGGATGCGCCAGCGCTGGTCGTAAGGCGCTCCCTCTGCCGGCGCACTCGGGACCAGTGCTGTCGTCTCGTTCACGACGCTAGCGACGTGCTCGGCGAGCGGGCTCGTCTTGTCAGCGGCACCGACCTGCGCGAGGAGGTAGCCGAGCCGCTGCGACCAGGGCACGGGCGATAGCGGAGCGAGCGAAACCAGGGCCGCGGGGTCAAGCCGCTCGGCGAGCTCGGCAAGGACCGTCGCGACGTTGTCGATGCCACCCGCGTGCTGGGGGTAGCCCACGAGGTCGAACGCCGTGGCTTCCGGCGTCGAGACCGCGAGGTGCCCCCGCGGGGTGTTAAGGCGCACCGTCGGGATGTCCGCGGCATTGCGCCGGGCGACGAAGGCGACCCGGACCTCACCGCACATGATCGGCGGCCGGTTCTTAGCCACCACGACCTGGAACACCTGCGGCTGCTGGTGGGCCGCGCCATGGTACCGTCCGGCCGTCAGGAGCGCGGCGTAGTAAGTGAGGCCAAGATGCTCCATGAGCTGCGGGACGAATTGATCGGCCGGCAGGCACCCGAGCCGCCGGTACTCCGGGGGCACGATGACGTGGAACCCTCGGTAGGGGGCGGCGATGAGCCCCTTGCTCTCGAGCCGGCGAATGGCGGCGCGCGCGGCGGCCACCGACACGCCGAGGCGGTCCACTGCCTCCTTCGTCGTGAAGTGGTACTGCCCCTCGGACGCCAGTTGGTCGATCAGATCCGCAGCCACCATGGGTTGTGCCTCGCCAGGAATCACATGGGCAAGATAACGCCAGACGTTATCTTTGTCCAGCCAATCCTGGCGGGACGATTATCGGAGGCGGCCCCAGCCGGCAGCAGGCAGGGCTTTGACCCGACTCAAGATCTCCAGGGCGTCAGCCGCGCCCGCTGAACGGCCATCCGCTGCTCGGCATCGAGGTCGCGCAGGAGGCGCTGGAGCTCGCGGAGGCTTACGGGGTCGAGCGCGTCGAGGTCGAGGCGGTCGTAGCGCCGCCCGGTCTGGCGTTGGATCTCCGCCCGCAGCCACTCGACCATGCGGCGCTTGTCGTTCTCACCGGCCATCTACACTTCCGGCGCAAACAGCGCGGCGACCTCGGCCTCGCCCTCGCGGGCCAGGAAGAGGTGGATGGACCGGCGCAGCAACTCCATGCGGCTCTTGAGACCCAGGCGCTCGCGGGCCTCATCGAGCTTCGCAACCAGCTCGGCATCCATGCGCAGGGGCAGGACCTTGAAGTCGAGCGCCTCACCGTCGGCGCGCCGGCCGTTGCCGCGAGGACCGACCGGGATGCGGCCCTTCTGGGCCTCGCGGATTTTCCACACGAGGTAGCGGCGATGCACCGAAGAAGTTGGTCTTTGCACGACCTCGAGGTAGCGGGCCTGCAGCTCGGCGATGGGGAGCTTGCTGAGCTTGGTTTCGGTGGCGTCGCTGGCCTCCGCGCCGGTGACCGCCGTCGTCTCCTCGGTCTGCTGCGCGGCCTCGTCCGGCGCCTCCTGGGGCTCGGCCTCGGCCGGCTCGGGCGCCTGGGCAGCACGCGCTTCGAGCGCCTCGGTGATGCGCCGGATGAGGTAGGTGCGATTTGGCGCTCGCGTCTCCTCGCCCAGAACCTCGGCGTAGCGGGCTCGCAGCTCGGGCAGCCGCAGCTTCTCCAGGGCCTTGACCTGCTTCCTGATCTCCTTGTTCATCTCGTCCTCCTCGTTCGGTTTGGGCCGGTGCTTAGCTTCCGCACCGGCGGGTTTCTGACTCCGATCGCTGCGCGGCGACGTTCACCTGGACCTCACCAGGGTCACCTGGAACTCGGCGGTGCCGATGCGCACCACGAGGCCGCGGTTGGCGGTGAGCACGCCGGCGTCGGCGAAGGTGCTGATCCGCGGCCGGGCGACTTCGCTCGCCTCCGCGTAGGCATCGATGGCCTCGGCGAGGAACGTCTCGAGCTCGTCCTCGCTCTCCGGACCGGGCTGCGGATCACCCGAGCCTGGGACGGTGACGTACCTGGTCTCGCCTTCGACCTGGACCGGGTAGAGCTTCGAACGGTTGGTCATCGCTGGCCCCCTTTCTTCGCTGCCTTCTTCGTGCCGGTGAAGCAGGCCAGATCCACCGCCCGGGGGTCGCTGGTTACGAAGCTGAAGCGGCCCTCCTTCTCGATCCAGGGCTGGACCTCGATGCGGTCGTCGGCGGTGACGCCGCCCGCGCGGACGAGGTCGTCCTCGTCGCTGATGTGGTCGTAGTCCGGACCATCAACGTCGATGTCGGGCCGGGCCGCGTTCTTGAGCACCGCGACGATGCGGACCTTGTAGCCCTTCAGGTAGGGGTGTTCCGTTCCGTGGTAGGTCGTCGTGCTTCCGAGTGTCTTTGCCATCGTTCGCCTCCGCGCTCGCGATCGAGGCCATCTCGATCGTCATGGACATACAGGCGTTGCGCGGGCAGAACCTCAAGGTCTTTCTGCCGCTTTTCCGAGCATTTTCGATGGGTTGAATCGGCTGCGCAGGTCGCGGAAATCACGCGGGAACTGGCAGCGGGAGACACGATGTCGGCAGGAGAGGCGCGAGAAATCGCACCAGGACCGGTCCCCGGATCGCCTCACCCCGCGCGCATCTCGCGGATCGCCTCCTTGAGCGCGACCAGCGCGGATTCGACCTTAACGATCGCGGCGGTCTGCGCCTCGGCCATCTTCACGACCGCCGCGTGCAGGTCCTTCATGTCGCGGTCCTTCTTCTCGTTCACGCGCCAGAAGGCCCAGCCCAAGACGGCAACGAGTCCGTACGGACCAGTCGCCTTCAAGACCTCGGCGATGGTGGTGAAGCTGCTCGGGTCCATCGGCTACTCCTTCGGCGCGGCCGCCGTGATGAGGTCCGAGAGGTCCACTCGTCTGCGCACGCCGGTCGCGCGCCGCACCGCCTCGTCGAAGGCTGCCTCCGGAGCGAGGCCGGCCTCGAGGCGCAGCCAGGCGTAGAGCACGAGCCAGGCGCCGTCGGCGTGTCCGAAATAGTGATGGGCGTAGAGGCCGGGCCGGAGCTTGGCCGCGCTCTCGACCTGGCCCATCGTGAGCGCGCCGGCGGCGAGGCCGATCCAGGTTCGCGGGATGGCGAGGCCCGATGCGGGCGAGGTCACCCACTCGATGAACCGCGCGACCGCCTCGGCCTGCGCCGGGGTCGGCAGCACGTACTTCTTCTTGTGGGCCCATGGCGCGTCAATGACGGTCGACCAGGCCATGCCCGGCTTGAGGTACTCCGGGTAGTAGGGGGTCACGACCTCGATGCCGATCGACGGGCCGTTGTGCTGGCTCGCGTGTGCCAGGCGATCGTTGGCGAGGTCGCCGTGCTGGGTGAAGCGACCGTGTTCGTCGAGGATGACGTGGACGCTGAGCCGCCGCTTCTTGAGCACGGCCACGGTGTCGGCGGCCGAACGCGTGACCGTCTCGTGGATGACGAGCTCGGTGACGGGCTTGCCTGCGCGGTCCTTGCCGCGGAAGCGGTGGATGCTCTCGTCGTTGAAGTTGAGGACGTCGAGACCAGGCGGCAGCTCGATCTCCTTGCGGCCGACGATGAAGGCGCGAGTGTCCATCGACCTCCTCCTACTTCGGCTCGTGCCGGCCGGACTCGTCCTGGAACGGCGGCGGCGGGAGCTTGAGGCCATCCTTGAACCACTTGTCCATGATGGCGGCGGGCGGCTCCTTGGTCGGCACCTGCTCGGGCGTCAGCCCCTCCGCGAGCCGACCTCGCTGGACGAGCTTGGCGTGCAGCTTGTCCACGAGCAGCTTGTGCTTGTGGCCATAGCTGCCCTGGGAGGGGTGCTCCTCCTCGCCGGGCGAGCGCAGCAGGTACTCGGCCGAACCGCAGGTCGCGCAGACCGGCATGGCCACGACGTTTGGGTTGACCTGACCTTGGCGGGAAATCCCCGCGGCGATGGCGGTCAGCGGCACGGCAATGACGGCGCCGCACTTGCTGCACTCCTGGTCAAGGTCATCGGCTCTGATCTCACGAATGGGCATGGCTGCTCCTCACGCGACAGCGGTATAGGTGCCGAACCACCAGATGGTCGTGTTGCTGGAAACGTTCTGGTACGAGAAGAACCCGAACCCGTCGCGGTCGGCGTCCCAGAGGCTCATCGATCCGCTGAAGTTGGCGCTGCTGGTTTCCGAGAACGTGATCGATGACGGTGTTGACGGAAACCGCGAACGGAAAGTGTTCGCGCCGCCCAGCGCCATGTTCCTCGTCGCGTTGTAGGTGTTGTGAGTTTCGACGCCGCAGCGCCCGACTTCGCGAGTCGAGCCGGTCATCTCGAAGGCCGAGTTGACCGTGGAGCTCATCGGCAGCATCCAGGTTCGGGTCCAAGTGGTGAAGGTCGCGGTGAAGCTGTTGTCGTGGAACAGCTCAAAGGCGGTCCGCGAGAAGCGGAAGCCGCCGGCGTAGTTCCCGGCGAGGTCGCGCTGCCAGGCGCTGCCGTTCCAGAAGGCGTTGACCGTGAACCAGATCGAGTCGTTGTCGGCGTGAACCCGGAAGTGCGAGGCCAAGGACCCCACACCGACCGCGTCCCAGAGCAGCACCTTCCCGGTGCCCATGTTGGGCTGGTTGATGGTCCGGTGTTGGCCCGCGTTAGTTTCGTTGCCGCGGTAGTGGTCGTCCTCGAAGGCGTCGAGGATCTCGGCCAGAGCGGTCTCGACGTTGGAGGCGCTGAGGTTGCCGCCCGCGTCGGCCACCGAGATGGCCGACGCCGCGTGCGCGCCGGAGGTGTCGCCCACGTGGTCGTTGACCGCTCCCAGCAGCGTCGCGAGCTGGGCGTCGATGGTCCCGGCCGCGAGAGCCGTTGGGCTGCCCGAGACCGCGTCCGCGCCGACGCGTGAGGCGCCCGCCGACCCGGCGGTCTGCAAGGCCAGGTCGCTCACGATCTCCTGGAGCTGCGCCTGGACGGTCGTACCCGAGATGTAGCTGTGCACCGCGGCCGCGATAGCACTGGCGCTGTGCGCGCCGACGGTGGCGCCGAGATGGGCGTTGAGCCAGCCGAGGATCTGCGAGAGGTGGCTGTCCACATTGCTCGCCGCGAGCGCGTTCGGGGTGCCGCTCACCGCGTCCGCGCCCACGCGCTGCGCGCCAGGGTTTCCGGCCGCGCTCGAGGAGAGGTCGTCGACCACCTCGTCGATGGCGGCCTGCACGTTGCCGGCGGCGACAAAGCCGTGCGGTGTGTAGTCGATGTCGCCGGCTGGGTGGCGTCGTGCCGCGCCGCCAAAGTGATCGGCGAGTTCGGCGTCGACCTCGTCGAGAGCGGCCTGTACCGTGTTGACCGCCGGCGCGAGGATGCTCCACACGCCGCTCACGATCTCGACCGCGTCGCCCTGGGCGAAGATGAAGGCCTGGCGCCGGGTCACGTCGATGTTCGGGGCCAGGATCTGGGTCTGCCCGTTGCTGCGCAGCACGTCACAAACGAGCAGCTCGTCCGGCATGAGCGGCACCTTGGACGCGCCGCCCACCGGCCCGAGCGGTCCCTGGCGGACCACGACCTCGAAGGACTCGTCGCGACGGAAGAACACCTGCTGGGAGTTCCCGTCGGTGCGCGGGTCGCTGAGCAGCCGCTCGAAGCGCAGGAAGAGCGCCAGCCACCGTTCCTGCCCGGCCACGGGCACCTCGGTGGGGATGCCGGTGAGGTCCACCGAGCAGTCCACGACCTGGCCCGTGCCGAAGAAGATGCGCTGGCCCAGGTTGTCGTAGGCCCGGGCCGGCGCGGTCAGGTCGACGGTGAGGTTCGGGACCGGCGAGTGGGGCGTGGGCTCGGCCCCGCTGATGATGCCGTAGACCCCGATGTCCGCGGCCAGGTTGCGGTCGGCCAGCTCGAGCAGCTCGAAGGCCAGGTCCAGCTCGGCCTCGGTGACCTTCTGGCGAAAGAAAAAATCAGTTCGCGAGCTCATCCAGCGCTCCTCGGGCAATCAGCATCCAGAGGGGCAAAGCCTCGGGGGTGCCGAACGGGGACGCGTCAAGCACGACAACGGTGAAATCGACGGCATCACCCTCTTGACACCTGCCTCCATCTGTACTAATCAAGTAGTCTGTTGATTACTTGAACGGAGTGCACATGCCATCAACAAGCCGCCAGTTCAAGGATGCCATCTACGAGCAGCTCGGTCGGGTCGGCAAAGCCCTGGCCAGCCCGCGTCGGCTCGAGCTCCTGGACCTGTTGTGCCAGGGCCCGCGGACGGTCGAGGCGCTGGCGAACGAAGCCGGGCAGTCCCTCGCCAACACCTCGCAGCATCTCCAGGTGCTGCGCTCGGCGAGGCTGGTGGAGACCGAAAAGCACGGGTTGTTCGTCACCTACCGGCTCGCCGACGAGAAGGTCTGTGCGTTCTTCAGGGAGCTACGCACCCTCGCCGAGTTTCGCCTCCTGGAGATTCAGGCCGTCACCCGCCCGTTCCTCGAGGAGCGCGGCGAGATGGAGCCCGTGGACCGCGACGCCCTCGTCTCCCGCGTCCGCAGCGGCGAGGTCACGCTGCTCGACGTGCGACCGCCCGAGGAGTTCGAAGCGGGCCACCTCCCCGGCGCGGTCTCGGTCCCGCTCGCGGAGCTCGAAGTGAGGCTCGCCGACCTGCCGCGCGACCGAGAGGTCGTCGCCTACTGCCGGGGTCCGTACTGCGTGCTCGCGGTGCAGGCTGTCGCGGTGCTGCGCGAGAAGGGGTTTCGCGCGATTCGCATGGAAGAAGGAGTTCCCGACTGGCGAGCCCGCGGCCTGCCGGTCGAGGTGACCGCGAAGGAGGTCCATTCATGAGCAAGATCCTTCTCATCCTCAACGACCCGCCCTACGGCACCGAGCGGAGCTACAACGGCCTGCGTCTGGCGGGATCCCTGGCCAAGCAGGAGGAGCAGCAGGTCCGCGTGTTCCTCCTGGGCGACGCGGCGAGCTGCGCCAAGGCCGGGCAGCAGACGCCCAACGGCTACTACAACCTCGAGCGCATGCTCCGAGCGGTGACCAACAAGAAGGGCGAGATCGGCGTCTGCGGTACATGCATGGACGCCCGTGGCATCGCCCCCGACGAGCTCGCCGAGGGGACCAAGCGCAGCACCCTCGACGAGCTGACGGAGTGGACCCTGTGGGCCGACAAGGTCCTGGTGTTCTGATGAACACGGGCCACAGCAAGAAACACCGAGTCGTCATCCTGGGCGGATCCTTCGGCGGGCTGACCGCCGCGCACGAACTGCGGCGGTTGCTGCCTCGCGGGCAGGTCGACATCACGGTGGTGTCCAAGGACGACCGGTTCTATTTCGTCCCGTCGCTGCCGTGGGTGACCATGGGCCACAAGACCCTGGAGCAGATCTCGTTTCAGCTCGAGCCATCGCTGAAGGCCAAGAAGATTGCCTGCATCATCGGCGAGGCCGAGCGGATCGACGCCGGAGCAAGCAAGGTCGTGGTCGGGGGCAAGGATCTCGACTACGACTTCCTGGTCATCGCCACCGGCCACCGTAGCGCCAACGAGGCTGTGCCCGGGCTGGGGCCATTCGACGGGCCCGGGCACTCGCTGATGTCGCCGCGGGAGGCCGTGGAGGCAGGCGAGGCCTGGCACCGCTTCCTCGACGACCCGGGCCCGATGGTCATCGGCTGTGCGCCCGGGGCGAGCTGCCTCGGGCCCGCGTACGAGCTCGCCTTCGAGGTGGACCACGCGCTCAAGCGCAGGAGGATGCGCCACCATGTGCCGATCACCTTCGTCACGCCGGAGCCGTTCCTCGGCCACTTCGGTGTCGGCGGGATGGGTCGGGCCCGTCAGTTTCTGGAGGGAGAGCTCGAGCACCGCGACATCCGCTACCGCACGTCGGTGGCGGTCTCGAAGATCACCGAGTCATCCGTGGAGCTCGCTGGCGGCGAGGTCATCGAGTCGCGCTACTCGATGATCATCCCACCGCTCGCGGGTGTTCCCGCCATCGCCCGCTCAGCGGGTCTTGGTAACCCCAAGGGCTTCGTGCCCACCGACGAGGGCTTCCGGCACAAGGAGTTCGAGAACATCTACGCCGTAGGCGTGGCGGTCGGCTACCCACCGGTGGACCAGACGCCGGTGCCGGTCAACTTCCCCAAGACCGGCCACATGACGGTGCAGATGGCCAAGACCGCGGCGCATAACATCGCCGCTGCGATCAATGGAGGCGAGAGGGTGACCCGCCCACCGTTCGTCCTATGCATCATGGACATGGGCGACCGGGCGGCCAAGATGCTCGCCGATCCTGTGCGGCCACCGCGCAACCGGGTCGAGATGAGCGTCGGGCGCCGATGGCTCTGGGCCAAGCAGGCCTACGCGCCCTACTTCACGTGGAAGATGAAAACGGGGCGAGTGTGAGCCCCGAACATGCGATACGCGACGTCGTTCAAGGCGTCGAGAGGAGGTCGGTTTCATGAAGGTCAACAACGTCAACATCGAGGCAGCGGGGGCGTTCGTCGAGCAGGTCAAGGCCGACCCCTCGCTGGCCAAGAAGAGCAAGCGCGTCGAGGGTCGCTGGAGCTTCGACGAAGGCCAGCCACAGTTCTCGGCGGTCATGTCTCACAAGACCGGTGAGACTGCGGTCCATGCCGACTTCGCTCCCTTCATGGGCGGCGAAGGTCTGGCGCCGGACCCGATCCAGTACTGCCTCTACGGGCTCGCGGCGTGCTACGCCGGGACCTTCGTCGGGCTGGCCGCGGCCCAGGGCGTGGCCCTCCGCTCCTTGTCGGTCGTGGCCGAGAACCGCGTGGATCTGTCGCGCTCGCTCGGGCTGTCCGAGGTGCCGGTCGTGGAGCAGGTGTCGCTCACACTCCAGGTGGACACCGACGCTGGCGAGGAGCATCTCGCTGAGTTGGAGCGGCTGGCCCGGGAGCGCTGCCCCGGGGTCTACTGCCTGAGCAACCCAATCCCGATCGAGTTCAAACTCGGCCGCAGTCGCTGACAGGAGCCGCAGATGAAGGACAGCGATCTCCCCATCTATCTCGACCACAACGCGACGACCCCGCTCCTGCCCGAGGTGGTGGAGGCGATGCTGCCGTACTTGTGGGAGCACTTCGGCAACCCGTCGAGCGGCCACGTCTACGGCCGGAGGGCTCGCGACGCGGTCGAGGCTGCGCGGGCCCAGGTCGCCGCGCTCATCGGAGCCGAGCCCCAGGAGATCGTGTTCACGTCTGGCGGCACCGAGGCCAACAACCTCGCCATCCGTGGCGCCACAGCGGCTCTCCCCGAGAAGAAGCACATCGTCACCTCGGTCATCGAGCACCCGGCAACTGCGAACCCTTGCCGGCTCCTCGAGCGACACGGCTTCGGCGTCACTTGGCTGGGAGTGGACCAGACCGGACGCGTCCGCGAAGAGGACGTGCGCCAGGCGCTGACCAAGGGGACCGGCCTCGTGACCGTGATGCACGCCAACAACGAGACCGGCACGCTCCAGCCCATCGCCGACGTCTCGCTCGCGGTTCACGACGCCGGAGTCCTCCTGCACACCGACGCGGCCCAGTCGATAGGCAAGGTCGAGGTGCCCGTCGACGAGCTGGGCGTGGATCTTCTCTCTATCGCCGGCCACAAGCTTTATGCGCCCAAGGGCGTTGGGGCGCTGTACGTCCGGACCGGGGTTGCCATGGAACCGGTGCTGCGCGGCGCCGGCCACGAGCGCGGTCTGCGGCCGGGCACCGAGAACGTGGCCTCGATCGTCGGGCTCGGCGTTGCCTGCGAGATCGCGAGAACAACTCTCGCGAAGGAGTCAGCGCGGGTCCGAGCCCTGCGGGACGAGCTGTGGTCGCTGCTGCACGCGCACATCCCGGGCCTCGCGCTCAACGGCCACGAAACCCTACGGCTGCCGAACACGCTCAACGTGAGGTTCCCCGGTGTGAGCGGCACCGCCGTGCTCGCGGGTGCGCCCGGGATCGCCGCGTCGACTGGTTCCGCCTGCCACGAGGGCGGTGAGTCAGCATCCGCGGTGCTCCTCGCCATGGGCCTTGCCGCCGACGAGTCGCTCGGCTCGGTCCGCCTCTCGCTCGGACGGGCGACGACCGCTCAGGGCATCCGTCTCGCCGCGGAACGGTTGATCCAGGCGTGGAAAACGTTGACTTGACAGGGAGGACCCGGTTGCCGCCAATCATCCTGTGCGGCACGTTTCGCGACGAAAGATTTCCATGAGCAGGTTTCTTAACTCCCGCTTGGGGCTGTTCCTGATGACAGCCGTGATGTCCACCGTCATCGGCGCTGGCTGCCGCGACCGAAGCACGGGCAATGCCACTGGAAGTGGACCGCCACCTGCCCTTGCGAGCCAGGAGAAGACAACGACACCCACCGCCGTCGGGCATGATCCCGCGCATCCTCCGATCGACTGCCCGCTTCGAAAGCAAGGCATCGACCCGGCGCACATGCGCCCGTTCGAGGACGTCGCGAGCTACATCACGTTCCTGGAGCGTTTGGATCGATCCGCCTGGCAGAGACCCGACGAGGTGGTCGCTGCGCTTGGCCTCACGGGGGCAGAGACCGTCTTCGATCTGGGCGCCGGCTCAGGCTACTTCTCCTTCCGTTTCGCCAAGGCGCTACCAAGCGGCAGAGTCATCGCCGCGGACACCGAGGCCGAGATGGTCCGGCACATCCACCACAAGGCCATGACAGAGAGCGTGCGGAACATCGAGGCGCGGCTCATCCAGCCGGAGGACCCCACAATTCCAGGCGATGCCGACATCGTCTTCATCTGCGATGTGCTGCACCATGTTCCGGATCGACTGGCATGGCTCGGCAAGATCGTCTCCGCGATGCGGTCGGGCACGCGGCTCGTGCTGATCGAGTTCAAGGAAGGCGACTTGCCTGAAGGGCCACCCGAGTCGGTCAAGATCCCTCGCGAACAGCTTATCGAGCTCGTGACCAAAGCCGGGCTGGTTCTCTCCTCCGAGCGGGCCGACCTGCTTCCGTACCAGACGTTTCTGGTGTTCCGAAAGCCATGACCGAGCGCACGACCATCACGTTCACCCCGATCGGCGTCATCCGCTCCCCGCATCTGGCGCCGGCTGGAACGCCCATCCAGCCAACCTACGCGGAGCAATGCGAGGGCCAGGTCGTCGTCGACCCGGCATTAGAGGCAGCGCTCGCGGACCTCGACGGGTTCGAGCGCATCTGGCTCGTCTACTGGTTCGATCGCGCTGGACCGTACAAGCCGCGCGTCGTGCCGTATCGTGACACCCACGAGCACGGGCTCTTCGCCACTCGATCGCCGTGCCGGCTGAACCCGATCGGCTTGTCGGTCGTCCGCCTGCTCGGTCGCGAGGGGAACGTCCTTCGCGTCGGAGGGATCGACATCCTCGACGGGACACCTCTGCTCGACATCAAGCCCTACGTCCCCGAGTTCGACGCGCATCCCGCTTCGAAGGCCGGCTGGCTCGATGAGCGGCGCGAGGACCGGCGAGAGGCAGACGGCCGCTTCCACGGAGATCCGGACCGAACGGCATGACCCAGATCAGTGCAGGTCGGTCGTCTCACCCAGCTCGCTGATGCCGAGCTCCCAGTGGTCGTAGGCGACCGGGGCTCCTGGCTCGATCAGGTCCACGAAGTGGGTGTGGGCGGGCTTGAGGTAGTCTACGATGGCCCGGATCTGGCGGCGCTCGGTGACGGTGAGCGGTACGTCCACCTCAACGTCGAAGGCGTAGCGGGCGAAGCGATCCGATGGCCCGAGCTCCCAGTCCACGCCCAGCTCTGACTCCCCGAGCACCAGGGTGGTCCCCGTGAACGGGGTGATCGCCGTGACGTCGATGCCGAGGAAGAAGCGGATGGCGTTCTCGATGCCTACCTCGGTCCCCTTCTGGCGGTACATCTCGACCAGCACCGAGGCGAGCCGCCGCTTGGCGAGCACGTCGAGGTCGAAGGGGAACGGGTCGCCGAGGTCCTGCAGGATCAGGTCGAGGAAGGCCTCGGGCGCCCGCTCGATGTCGAACACGTCGACGAAGCTGTCGGCCTCGGTCAAGAGCAGGTCGAGCGCTTCCTGCAAGCAGGCGATGAAGCGCCGGAGGTCGCCGGTCGCGTCCCCGCGGCGGTTGTGTCGCGGCAGCATGGACCAGAGGTCG
>Ga0210044_10000767_pt1 | contig 49023 bp, 59 predicted proteins | sample CryGey13umfilter_2_FD_183959 | JGI IMG/M metagenome (GOLD analysis project Ga0210044, IMG submission 183959) | Groundwater microbial communities from aquifer in Utah, USA - Crystal Geyser 4/9/14 3 um filter (SPAdes) (version 2) | ecosystem: Environmental > Aquatic > Deep subsurface >...
TCAGCTGACAAAAGAATGTGCGGATGGAAAGTCTGGCAAAAGAAAGAAGAAAGAATAGACACCTGCTTATTGTGCAAGGGAATTTGGCACAATATGATGCGAATTGGTTAATTTTGTCCCACAGTCGTATCTTACCTGTTCGTTTATACTCCTTGTATAATTGTTGAACTCTTCTTCTAGAAATCTTTTGAGCGATTGCTATCTCTTTAGTCTGTTTTCCGTTTTTCTTCCATCTTATTATCCAATCTATTTTCTTTTGTGTTAGCATTAAAGGAATAGCATTGGAGGTACGAAATAATTTCAGGACTCTACATTTCGACTTGAGCCCATTTGGATAAGAAATGGCTTGCAACAAAACCTATGTAAAACACGAAAATTTTGGGCTTTCAGAAGGAATTGTATATTGAAAGGTTATAACCTAGCCTCTTAAACTCAAATAGAAAACTAAGCCCAATTAACCTTATTTTCTTAAAATAAAAGTTTAAATTCGTTTTTTTCGATTGAAAGGTTTATAAAATCTCCCTTTAAACGAAAATGTTTAAATAATCTACAATCCAATTTTTATTCTAGTTATGGAGGTGTTTGAATGGTTAGGGATTTTCCGCTTGCCCCTTTAGAGAACATTGCAAGAGAGGCTGGAGCTGAAAGAGTATCTGTATCAGCTGTAAAGGCATTGAAGGAGTCGGTTTTAGACGCTGCAGAAGCAATTGCAAAAGATGCTGTAAGCGCTTCACATCATGCAGGCAGAGTAACAGTAAAATCCAGCGATATCAAGATCGCCTGCAGATAGGCTTAAGGTGAATTAATGGGAGATACTACAATCAAAAACTTAAAGAAAGGCGGGTTTATACTTATTGATGACATTCCCTGCAAAGTAGTTGCTGTAAACATTTCCAAATCCGGCAAGCACGGCGCTGCTAAAGGCAGGGTTGAAGGCATGGGCTTATTTGACGGAAGAAGGAGAAACATAATCAAGCCCGCTGATGCCAAAGTATCAGTCCCTATTCTTCTTAAAAAACAAGGCCAGGTCCTTGCAATAGTCGGAGAGAAAGTTCAGCTTATGGATATGGTTGATTATTCTACTTTTGAATTGGATATGCCTGAAGAGATGAAAGGCAAGCTAGAATCCGGGCAGGAAATTATTTATTATGAGATACAAGGCGTAAGGACGCTTCAAGCTCCAAGGTAATTATTTGCTTAAGACAAGGCCGCTTTCTTCCAGTTTTTCAATTATTCCTTTCAATGCGGCTTGGACTATATCTCTATTGCCGTCAACAGAAAAAACATCGGCCATGCTCTCAAGATTGGTTTCGCCGTCACATTGGACCCAGACCATGAAAGCGATAGGATCTATTGTTACGTTTTCTTTAGTTTTAGGGTCTACAAGGACATAAGCATTGCCTACTCTTGTCCATGCCATTTCTTTTGTTTTTTTGGGCAGATTCACTCGGCTTCTCCTTCCTCTTGCATAGGCGTGGCAATGTGCTTGATCAGGACTATATCCCCAATAGATTCAACCATCTGGTAAGGGACTATCACTCCTTTCTTGTTTCCTACTATCTTGCCGAGAAATGTCCCTTTGGCTGCTTCTATGACTATAGCCCGCAGCTTAAACCTGGAAAGGTCGAATTCAACATCAGAGACTTTGCCGCAATAAAATCCCTTGTCAGTGAACACATCCTTGTTAAACATCTCCGAAACATCTTTTACAGTAATGGGCATTTTTTAAACCTCCTTGAAATTAATTATTAACTATTGACTTATTAAATTTTAAGAAATTAATAATTTAAGTGTATTCATGAAAAGCTGAGGTCGCTTAATCAGGTAGAGCACTGGCCTGCTATTTTTTGCAGATAGTCAGCGTCCTTCGGGACTTAAGGGTTCAAATCCCTTCCTCAGCGTTAATAGGAAATTTCCTAACGTTCGAACCCATCACCGTATCTTTAGAATGGTTGAGATTGATTTTTATATTGAGCAACTTTAGAAAAGTAGTTCTAAATGCATTTAAATCCTAACACCGATTATTTGTTAGTTAAGGGCCGATGGTCCAGCTGGTTAAGACGCTGATGATTAAGCGGAACCTTGACGATCTCTGGATCAAAATGGCAGAAATCGCAGGTTCAAATCCTGCTCGGCCCACTATAATATTTTTAGTATAATTTCTCTTCTTTTATTTTTCAGAGGATGATGAAATGGTATTTTAATTAAAAAATCTCTGAGTATTTTTTTTGAGCCTATATAAATTCTCCATTCTATGAGATCTCTATTAATCTCCCCTGGTTTAGATGGTGAAGGAAATTTATAAATTCTATTCGATATATTAAGTCTCTTGAGAGCCGCAGAGACATCTTCAACAAATCTTTTATCAGCTTGTAGAAAGACGAAAAATAGAGATTTTGTTCCTTTTTCAACATTGGATAAGCAACCATCTGTATCAAATAGACCAGAAAGATAACTTATGAGAAGTTTTTTATTTTTAAGAACAATTTTCGGTATTTTAATTTTACCTTTTTTATTTCCAACTGGAGAAAATAATGAGAAGAAGTGGTTAATCACTTTATTTCCAATTATTAAACGGTAATATTTACCTCTATCCATATCATATGTTTTGGGGGTGTAATCGAAAACGTCTTTAATAATTGGTTTTAGAATTTTTTCCAGATATTCCCTCGATTCACAAGTTATTGTAACATACCTTCTACTTTTATCTATAGAACCATCACCATGAATTACACCTATAAGATAAGATAATTTTTTCCCAATAACTTTTGGTAAAACACATTTTACTCTTCTAGAAGAAATGAAAGTAAATTCTTTATATATTTTTTCCATAATATTTTCATCAATACTTTGAAGGTTTCTAAGATATTTTAGAGGTATTGGAGATTTCCCATTCAACCAATAATAATAAGTCGAGATATGGACTTTATCCCTAACCAGTTTAAAAACATCAATCTTATTTCCAGCATGAATTTGTTTAAGTATATTATCTACACCAAAAATTACAAAATTTTCAGGAAATTTATCCAAATAGTTTTCTAAATTTATCATGATAATATTTAACCTCCCGTATTTTAATATATTTACAATCTATCATTCGAATAAAAATAAATGTTTATTAAATTAACTAACCTTAATTAGATAGATAAGCTCCCGTCGTCTAGTCCGGCCAAGGATGGCGGCCTTTCGAGCCGTAGAGGAACGAAGGTTTCGCGGAAACACGGGTTCGAATCCCGTCGGGAGCATTAGGAAAAAATCCTTTTTAGGCGATTTTATGTCTTACAGACCGATGATGCCGGAAAAACAAGTCCAAGAAAGACAAAAATGGCACGACAAAGCATATAACGAAATGAAAAATCGAAAAAATCTATCATTAACATACTTAGGCAGGAAATTCATAGTTCCAAAACAAGTTTTTCCACCTGCACCTATGTCAAAACTTCTTGGCAAGTCTGTTCTAAAAGAGGTAAAAAAGACAGATAGGGTGCTTGACATGGGAACAGGCAGCGGAGTTAATGCTATTCTTGCGGCTTCTAAGTCTTCAGATGTTGTTGCTGTTGATATCAATCCTTATGCCATAAGATGTGCAAAACTAAACGCAAAAAAGAACAAAGTAGATTCAAGAATAAAATTTCTGAACAGCGATTTATTTGAAGAGGTCAAAGGGAAGTTTGATTTGATTATATTTGACCCACCTTTTCGATGGTTTACACCAAGAGATATGTTAGAGAGGAGTGTAGCTGATAAGAATTACTCGACATTAACAGCCTTTTTCAGAAGCGCTAAAAAATATCTGAATGAAAATGGAAGAATTCTGATTTTTTTCGGTACTAGTGGCGATTTAAATTATTTGAAATTCTTGATTAAAAAACATGAGTTTAAGAAAAAAGAGATGGCTAGAAAAGAATTGAAAAAAAATGGCAGAAAATATGTGTATTACACTTACAAGTTGTCTGTAAGCTGACACCGATGAAGTGCATAATTTTCATCTCCTTGAATAGTACCAATATGAGATCACAAAACTACCCAAGCATACAAAACCCAAAGAACTATTGTAATAATATTCAGAAAGAACCCATAACTGATCATGTTCCTGAAGTTAACGTACCTGCTCCTAACAACAATCGCATTAGGCGGGGTGGCTATAGGAAGCATAAACGCCATGTCGCTGCAGACTGCAACCGTGAGTATCCCTAAAAACGGATTAAATCCAGCATATTTGTAGAATTGGACAATGACAGGAATGAGTGTTGCAGATAAAGCCGTGTTTGAGATCAGTTCTGTTGAAAAATTCGCGATCACAGCAGTAGCAATCAAGAAGACTAATTCATCCTTCGGAAGAAAACCCATGACCTGAATGAAAAGATCTGACACACCTACATTCAACAAGACATTGCCTAGTGCCAAAGCCCCGCCGATCATAAGAATAATATTCCATGGAATTTTAGCATCCTTTAGCCGGAGGATAGATTTTTTATTCGATTGTATGAAGAAGAGCGAGAATGACCCCAGTATTCCTATCATAATATCATTCAATTGGAACCCGATTTTTTCAGAGATGTAAGGCCTGAACAGCCACGCTAAAACCGTCAACACAAGAACCAGAATAACCAGTTTTGCTTCATGACTGAGTTTAATATCCTCGACTTTTACTACAATTTTTTCTGGCATCTTAGTCCTCCAGCTCATGTAGAGCCAAAGGACAAACAAAAGTATAAGGGTGAATGGCATTACAGCCTTCGCCCACATCATAAAACCTGTGCTGATGCCTTCTCTCATCATATATTCCGCTCCTATCAGGTTTGTGGTTGTGCCTATCAAAATGCCTGTCCCGCCAATGGATGCTGAGTAGGCTATTGTTAACAGGAGGTATGTCCTGTAGCCTTTGCCTTCGTTTTTTATTGCGGTTAGGATGCCCAACCCGATCGGAAGCATTAAGGCGGTTGCAGTTGTGTTTGCCATAAAAGTCGAGAGAAGGGCTGTTGATAGTATTACCCCGAGGATAGTGAGTTTAGCGTTTTTGCCGAATATTTTCAGGATCGAGAAAACGACTTTTTTGTCTATCTTCCACTTGGAGACAGCAGAAGAAAAAATAAAACCTGAGATGAATAGTAGCAGCACGCCAGAGAAATAATTCTTGGCAACGTCTAGAAAGGAAGTTAGTCCCAGAAGAGGAGCGGCGACCAAAGGGATTAGTCCTGTCACCCATAAAGGCACAATCTCGCTTGTCCAGAGGATTACACACAGGGAGAGGATGAGTAGTGATAATTTTATCTTCAGGTCTATTGTAGTCAAGAACACTGCGAACCAGACAAGGAGCAAGACCAAGAGCCAAGTCATTGTTTTCATGTCATCAATAGGTTATTAGTTTCTAGAAGTAAATAATTCTTGGGGTGAATTGTTTAACTTAAATATTTTTGATTTCACAAAGTTATTAATTATTCAGGCAGGGGTAGCAAAGTCTGGTCAAATGCACAGGCCTTAGGAGTCTGTCCGTTAGTCGGTTCGTGAGTTCGAATCTCACCTCCTGCATAGATTTTTCATCATATATCGGATAGATAAATTTATAAGCTATCCGATACAATAATTAATTGTGTTAATAGACGAAAAAATTTACGAAAGACTACTAAAAAAGAAAAAAGAACTTGATAGCTTAAGGCCTTTGCCGAAAAGTGCCCTTGAAAAACTTAAAAGTCAATTCGCAATAGAACTAGCGTACAACTCAAATGGAATAGAAGGAAATTCTCTCACTTTAAAGGAAACAAAACTAGTGATAGAAGAAGGAATAACGATAAAAGGAAAGACTCTTAGAGAGCATTTTGAAGCCATAAACCATCAGAAAGCATTTGAATTCTTGGAGAGTATCATCAAAACAAATGCTAGCATAACTGAAGACGTTATAAAAAATATTCATAGGATTATCTTAACTGGAGTAGAAGATGAGTGTGTTGGAAGATACCGAGATGTCAATGTTAGAATACTTGGAGTAATAAAGAGCCCTCCAAGATTCGAAAAAATAGGACAAAAGATGAAAGAGTATGAGGATTATATAAAGAAGAACCCTGAAAAGCTAAACGTTATAGAGATGGCGGCGGCAATCCATTATAAACTCGTTGAAATACATCCATTTATAGATGGGAATGGCAGGGCATCAAGGCTTTTGATGAATCTTTTCCTTATGCGTCATGGATTCCCAATTACAATAATACTAAAAGTAGAAAGAAAAAAATATTATGATACCCTCAAAAAAGCGGATGAAGGTAATTTAAAACCATTTATTGACTTTATAGCAAAAAATATTGAAAGAAGTCTGGACCTATATTTAGATTCATTTAAAGGTGGTCAGGGTTTTATTAGCTTGGCTGAAGCGTCAAAAGATTTTTCGTATTCACAGGAATACTTAAGTCTCCTCGCAAGAAAGGGAAGGATAGAATCTGTAAAGCTTGGCAGGAATTGGTTTATTAAAAAAGATGCGATAGAAAGGTATATCAAAACAAAGAAGAAATGAACCTGCTTATCTTAGAATAATTTCTCTTCTTCTTGTGCGGGATTTCAGATGTAGACTAGTCGCATATTTCCCTGCATGTATTCTACAGAAATATTATTTCTTTTAATTTTTTAGTAGGCAATATAATTTATGAAAAAAATTGAGAGCAACAAAGCACCTATACCTAAAGCTTGGTATTCCCAGGCGATAAAAACTGGAAAGATGCTGTTCACTGCTGGCCAGATTCATTTAACAGCGGATGGAAAGTTATTGGAGGGGGATATAAAAGAACAAACACATCAGGTAATGAAAAACCTTAAATGTATCTTGGAAGAGGCTGAATTTTCTTTTAAGGACGTTGTTAAGACCACAATTTTCATTGTTGATATGGCAACTTATTCTGAAATAATCCAAGTTTATTCAACCTATATGTCTGAACCATATCCGGCCAGAGAAACTGTCTGCGTAAAAGAATTGCCTCTTGGGGCAAAATTAGAAATAAGCCTGATTGCCGTCAAGAATTGAAACCTACACTAAACCACTAACCCTTTTAAACTTTTAACTCCCACATATTGTAGATAATATGGTCAAAAGAAAAGGTTTTCCGTCAGAAGGAGAAGTCGTCCTAGTCACCGTTAGAAATATCACGCCTTACTCAGCCTTATGCTCTATAGACGAATATCCTGGCAAAGAAGGGATGATTCATGTTTCTGAGGTTTCAGGAAAGTGGGTCAGGGACATCAGAAATTTCGTGAAGCAAGACAAGCAGTATGCAGCAAAAGTGTTGAGAGTAGACGAGGAAAGGGGCCACATTAACTTGAGCTTGAAAAGGCTTTCAAAAAAGGATTCTGAAAGGAAAATACAAGACTACAAAAATGAGGAAAGGGCCGAAAAGATGTTGGAAATGGTTGGGAAAGAGCTCAATCTGCCTCTGGAAAAAATTTACGAAGAGCTAGGCTACGATCTTCAAGAGACATTCGGGGATATGTTTATCGCATTTAATCTTGCATTAGAAGACCCGGAAAAATTAGCTAGAAGAGGGGTAGACAAAAAATACATAAAAGTCATGGAAAAAATAGCGAAAGAAACCATAAAAAAGAAGGAAGTCGAAATAAAGACTGTCCTTGAGTTAAAATTCTTCACAGGGGATGGAGTCAATAAAATAAAAGACTTTCTTGATCACCTGCACGAAAAATATAAATGGGAAATAAGATATATTAGTGCGCCAAGATATTCTATAGAGATAAAAACAAACAGCCCGAAACAGGCTCAAAGAGACTTGAGGGAAAAATTGGAAAAAGAGATCTTGACTGTAAAAGACGGTGAAGCTGACTTTAAAATAGGGGTGGAATGAAATGGATGGGACAAAAATAAAACTATTGGAAAAAATGCCTAAGCTAAACAACCCAATATTTATCGAGGGTTTGCCTGGTGTAGGCAATATCGGAAGGATAGCTGTAGGCTATTTGCTTGAGGAATTGAAAGCAAAAAAATTTGCGGAATTATTCTCTTCCCACTTTATGCCTTTTGTATTGGTACATCAGAGCTCTGCTGTGCATGTGCTTAAAAATGAATTCTACTACTGGAAGTCAGACAAGCCAAAAGGCAGGGATATTATTTTTCTAATAGGGGACAGCCAAAGCGTCGATCCAATAGGGCATTATGAGATCGTGGAAACCATTCTAGACTTTATAGAGCAGCTCGGCGTCAAGGATATAATCACAACTGCCGGATTAAGCGTCCAGAATCGGGGCGTAAGCGAGAATCTAATAGGGGTTGTGACCGACCCTAAAGTCATCCAAAAATACAAAAACCAGGGGATAGATTTTGATGCCGGAAGCAAGGTTGGGACTATAATCGGGGCATCCGGCCTATTGCTGGGTTTAGGAAGGTATAGAGGCATGGATGGAATGTGCTTATTAGGGCAAACAGCAGTAGTGCCAGAAATCCCAGACCCAAAAACTGCAGAGGTAGTTTTAAAAACTTTAATTAAGATATTAAACGTTAAAATTGACCTGTCTGAACTCAAGGATAAGATAAAAGAAATGGAAAGCTTCATGAAAAAGATCCAAAAAGTCCAGACAAAAGCTTTATCCCAGATGCTGGCTGAAGAGATGAAAGAGCCGAAAGCGTCCAAGGAAGATCTAAAATATATAGGTTGATCAAATGGTTGAAGAACTGCTGATACCAAAAGAGGAATACCTATCTTACGGCATACACATAGGAATGAAATCCAAAAATGCAAGCATGAAGAGATTCATCTACAAGATAAGGGAAGATGGGCTGTCTGTGTTAAATCTGAAGCTGCTGGATGAAAGAATAGGCATAGCAGCAAAGTTCCTTGCAAAGAACAAAAAAATACTTATTGTCGGGAGAAAGGCGAATGCCCAAAAAGGCGCTAAAAAATTAGCCGAAGTTATCGGGGCGGATTATGTGATAGGGAGGTTTATGCCTGGGACTCTTACAAACCCAAATTACAGCAAATTCCTTGAGCCTAATGTAGTTTTATTGACTGATCCCCTGTCAGACAAGCAGGCATTAAAAGAGGCTACTGATTCAAGAATATCAGTTGCTGCTTTATGCGATACCTTCAATGATGCCAAGAATATTGATTTAATTATCCCCTGCAATAATAAAGGGAGGAAATCTATAGCTTTGGTATTCTGGCTTCTTGCAAGAGAGATATTAAAGAATCGCGGAGAAAAGGAATTCAGCCATAAAGTAGAAGAGTTCATGTCAGAGACTGAAGAGTAACTGGTATATTTATTAAAACAATCCTATAATTTAATAGTGATCGCATGATTTGGATATTATTGGCATTGGCGGTAGTGATCTTCCTAGTAGTAGTCTCCTATATCAACAGGATTATTCTGCTAGGGAACAGAGTAGATAATGCATGGTCGCAGATAGATGTGCAGCTGAAGAAGAGAGTAGACCTAGTTCCAAACTTGGTTGAAACAGTCAAAGGCTACATGAAGCACGAGAAAGACGCGATAAGCGCAGTGACAAAAGCCAGGGAAAGGATGCTAGGCGCAAAAACCGACGAAGATAGGTTAAAGGCGAACAGCCAGATTGCTGGCGCATTGAAGACTATTTTCGCATTGGCAGAGAATTACCCGAACCTGAAAGCAAACGAGAATTTCATGATGCTTCAGGAAGAGCTGTCAGCAGTTGAGAACAAGATTGCATATTCCAGGCAATTCTACAATGATTCCATATTGATGTACAATAATCTAGTGTCAACATTTCCAGGAGTGATTTTTGCAGGAATAATAGGAAAAGAAAAGAAGAAACACCTTGAGATAACTGCCGAAGAAAGGAAGCCGGTTAAAGTAAAATTCTAGTTGGTTGAACAAATGGATAGATTAAATGTCCAAGATGAAATAAGTAGGAATAAGTTTAAGTCTTTAGTACTGGTGGGAATTGTTTTTCTTTCTCTTATTTTTCTTGCTTATGCTATCGCTCAATTCTACGACCCTGCGTCTGCTTACCTATTTGTAACAGTTGCGCTTATATTTTCATTATTGTTCACAATTTTCTCTTATTACTATAGCGATAAGATTGTTTTAGCATCTGTACGTGCCAGGCCTGCGAATAAAAAGGAGCATGCATATCTTGTAAATGTTGTCGAGGAATTAGCATTAGCCGCTGGCATCTCTGCCCCGAAAATATATGTGATAGATTCTGATGAGATTAATGCGTTTGCAACTGGCCGCAACTATGAGCATGGGGTGATATGCGTGACTTCAGGATTAATGAATATCCTAAACAGGTCAGAGCTGGAGGGTGTTATTGCACATGAGATGTCACACATCAAGAATTATGATGTTCGTTTCGCTACACTAGTTGCTGTGATGGTTGGTATGATTATTATTATTTCTGATTTGTTCAGGAGGAGCTTATGGTTTGGCGGAGGAAGAAGCAGGGATAGGGATAATAAAGGCGGGGGCATTCTTCAGATAGTTGGCTTGGTTTTTTTAATTCTCGCCCCGATTTTCGTGAAACTTATCCAGCTTGCCATTTCTAGGAAGAGAGAGTATTTGGCGGACTCTAATGGGGCTTTCCTGACAAGATATCCTGAAGGTCTTGCGTCTGCGTTAGAAAAAATAAAGAAAAATAATAAAGGTGAGTTAAAAGTGAGCAGGGCGGTTGCTTCATTGTTTATTGCAAATCCATTCTCTGCTAAAAAAGTTGCTGAAATGATTTCAACTCATCCGGATATTGATTCCAGAATTAAGAAATTGAGAAGCATGTAACTAATTTAAGTCTTAACAATAACTTTTACAGAGTGTTGATATGGAAAAAAACCTGAATGAAGTGCTGAATGGATTGGAACGTCTGCCGCAAGTAATCACACCAAAAGATGCATCGCTCATCCTAGCTTATACAGGAATATCACCAGATGCAAAAATAGTTGATGCAGGATCAGGATCGGGTTTTCTTGCAATATTCTTAGCATGGTACTGCCCTAAAGGAAAAGTAATCACATACGAAAAGAGAATGGAATTCACAAAAATAGTTGAAAGAAACATTTCTAAAACTGGATTAAAAAATATAGAAGTGAAAAACAAAGATGTTCTTGAAGGGATAGAAGAGAAAGATATTGACTTAATAACACTCGACATGAAAGACTGTGAGCAGGCTATTCCTGAAGCTTATAAGAAATTGAATGCTGATGGGTGGCTAGCTGTTTACTCGCCGCATATAGAACAGGTTGAAAGAATAGTTGAAGAGATGAGAAAAAATAAATTCAAAAATATCGAAATTGTTGAGAATATTGTCCGCGAGTGGCAGAGTGAATTTGGATATACAAGGCCTAAGAGCCAGGGTTTGATGCATACTGGATGGCTGACTTTTGGGAGAAAATGATTAGTCACAATACACTATTCTATCCTCAGAATTACTAGATGATGTAACAGTAACTATATGTTTACCTGAATCATAAGATGTGATCCCAACAGCTACTTTATTTGATTGTGAATTTATAGGATCTAAAGTCCCATAATCATCTGAGAGAGAGCCATCAATAAAAACCTTTATTCCACCATCGGCTATATCAGATGTTCCAGTATTTGAAATGATCAATGTTATTTTACCATTTATGCATGAAGCGTCAATAATAGATATTGTGCTTGAGGTCAGCTCATTAATACTATTAATAGATGACAAGTAAAGAAGAGCCGTTGCTGCTATAAGAGCCCCTATTATCAAGCCCAGTATTATCAACGGGATCAGAACTACAGCTATAGACCTTATTATAGAGAACTTATGCAATTTTGATACCCCGACTATTTCTAAAATTAAACCATATAATCCAGCGAAAATCCCGACTAAAGGTATTTGGCCAAGGATTGCTGTCGGTGTCATTCCAATTACAACAGCTGTTAATGTTTTCTCGAAACCCCTGCCCCCAAAAATGTAGACAAAGATGTGAAGTATAAAGCTTATGATGATTATGAAAACGAAGCCAAGAGTTATCATTAAAAAGAAGGATATTATAGTAAAAATTACATTGAATAAAAACACTCCAGATGTCGATAGTAATGGCGATATAGGGCCAATTATATCTGCTAGTCTTTCTACTATTTCCATCCATGCCTTTACATTTAACAGGCTCACCACGAAACCAATTAAAACATTGACAAGGCTCAGTTGAACCCAAAACTTATACAATTCGCCAATCGACTGCTCTTTTAATTTGCTGAAAAAATTGACTGGGTCAAACAGTATTTTAGGGATGATTTTCAAATCGTCAAACATGATTATAATTCACAAAATGCCTTTAAATAAGTGTTTGGTAGGAAACTGGGATTGGGTTTTGAAGTAGTTACCCGATTCAATCATCAAAAATAAACAAGTCATCAATCGTTGTTTTCAATGCATTGGCTACCTGATGCGCCAGCCTAAGTGATGGGTTGTACTTTCCTTTCTCTAAAAAAAGAATAGTCTCCCTTCTGACACCTACTTTTTTTGCTAAATCTTCCTGTGTCATATCATATCTTGCTCGGAGTTCCTTGATTTTCGTTTTCATTCTAAATCCCCTTTTCTGTTGTAATATACCCAGCAAACAGCAAACAAAATACTCATCAAACCCACCGTAACGCTAGTCGCTTGGCTTACATCCCTGAACTTTATTAAGTCTTCGGATAAAAATCCAACTGCCAGCAACATATAAAGCGAAATATAGAATGCTCTAGAGGTTGCTTTTTCCATTACTCTTTTGCTTCTCTCATCCTGCAAAGGAAAGCCTTTTTTGATATCACTATTCCCCCTTATGAAAACAGATATGGCAAAAACAAGTATTGTAACTACAATAAAAATTCCTCCAGCTCCCCCCGCTACATTGCCTCCAATAAAAGATTTTAGTGAAAACAGAGTTCCGGTTACAATTACAAACAAGCTTACTATAATTATCGCTATCAATCTGATTTTATCGCTGCCTTCTTTATTATTTTTCGTTTTCATTTTTTATCACCTGTTATTTATTTAAAACATTTTATTAGTTTTATTTAACTTTATATTAGATATATTTAACATTATAGTATTTAAAGTTAATGTTTGTGGTGTGGAATAAACATTTCATGTGATAGCCATGAGGTAAGTGAGATCGAAACTTGAAGTTTATTTTGTAACTCCAATACTCGAATTTGATGGTTTAAGTGTCATTTTAAAAATAGTAAAATACTGAAAAATAAATTCCAAATAACAACAATTGATAAAAAGAATATTTCAGGGACGCTACAAGTCCTGTATTTGAAGAAAAGACGTCCCAATTGCTAAAGTTAAAGAAATTATCAAAGATATCAACCCTATTATATAATTGACTTTAAAAAGATAGTAGTGAAATATAATAGACCAAGGTATTAAAATAACAAACATCGAGAAGGATAAAATTTCATGAATCCTAGATTTGCGACCCGTTGGCACAATTCCGGATATATCGTAAATATACCTGCAACTATGGGAGGGACAGATACCAAAAATTGTTGAGTAATGAAAAGTTGTAAATGATTGTGAAAGCAAAAATTGTTTGAAGAATCCCAGCAAAAGTCAATGAAAAGTTGAATAATTTTCCAGATTCTTTAGTTGTGCCGCAGGAAGATATCGTGTTCTTTTTAAAAGTGAAATTTTTGTTCATTTCCCAGCATATATAAAAAATAACCGGCATAAAAATAGCGTTCATTAAACCAGAAAGTTTACCAATATGATTCAGTAAAAGTAGCATATACAAATTTTGTTTTAATTTTTATTAAATTTTTGCAAATAGCATCACTATAAACGAGACTTATGAGAATTCCAAGTCAAAAAATTGTGGGGTAAAAATTATAACCCAAGGTTAGATGGTGTGAAATGAATTCAAACTTAAAGTCAAGAGTGGGGTAACTGGGATTTGAACCCAGGTCACGAGGTCCCGAACCTCGAAGCCTAAACCAAACTAGCCGATTACCCCAATGTCATCTGTTTTTCTTCTTTTATCTCTTCATGTTTCTCCCCAAGCTGTTTTTTTATTGTATTCGCAACTTGAGGCCCAACTATTTTTGACAAGTTTAACAGCGATATTTCACGAAGGTCTGACATTGATTTTAGATTATGATCAAATAACCTTCTCCCCCTGATACGACCTATCTGCTCAAGCCTAACAAGCGGCAGCAGCTCTTCTTTCACCCCGTACTTCAACCTGACTCTCAGCTTGCGGATGCTTCCAAGGGTTTTTTTCACCCCTAAAAGCACGCCCAACTCATTGAGTGAATACAGCAGCCAATCTGCATTCTTTAGCCTGGTGTATAATTCCCCTGGTGTGACCCTGAATTGTGAAAGCAGCTGGTCTTCTGTTTTCTCGTGTACCCATGATTCAAAAAGCATCGCAGTCTTAACGCTCCTTACAAAACTATCATAATCTTCGTCATGCTCTTCTGGGGATTTTTCAAGGAATATAGACCGCGCTATTTTATCATCCACTTCCTTGAAGTCATTATTTGTCACTGTAAGCAGCGGTTGCATCTCAAGCGTTTTTGAGATTACATGAATAAGCGTAAAGTCTGGGGTGGATTCATTTGATTTCTTCAATGATCTAACAAAATGATAAGCTGTTATTGGATCTATGTAAAGTTCGGAAACCCTTTTGCCGATTTTAGTCGGGAATATTTTATCCTTTTTATGCTGGAGGAATTTGAAATCAATCAACATCTCAAGGATTTTGTCAAGCTTTTCTTCGATATCAGTTATATCCCCGTACTGGTGAGCGTAGAAAGTTTTTTTGAAAAACCCTATTAAACTTTTTCTGGAATCAATAAAACCTGAAGCTATCAAAGCCAAAGTATGCATCCGTAGAACTGGCTCTAGGGATAATTTAGAATAGATATCTTCTGGGTCACCAAGTATGTAAGTTTCTGTGAGTTTATGGGAATCAGTTTCATTTTTTGCAACTAAAATTGATTCTCCCCATGAGTCATACTCAGGCCTTCCGGCTCTGCCAACAAATTGTTTGTATTCGAGAACTGGAATATATCTCATGCCATAACCAGAATAATACCTTTTGATGTCACGAATTATTACACGAAAGGCTGGCATTGAAATTCCCATCGCAAGAGTTGGAGTAGCGCAAATAGATCTTACCAAACCATTTCTAAAATTGTCTTCTATTAAACCTTTTTGTTTTCCCAATAATCCTGCGTGATGGAATGCAACTCCGTTTCTAATACAATCAGCTAATTTCTTACATTGGCTTGTCGGGGATTCTAGAACATTCAGAATTTTATCTGATAATTTCGATAATTCTTGCCTTTCGTTTTTTCCCAAAAATGTTCGGTTAAACTTTCCTAATTTTTCTGCAAGAGATTCTGCGTTTCTTCTGGTTGAAACAAAATAAAAACATTGCTTTCTTAATTTATTTGTGTTTTCAAGAATACTTTGTTCGGTTGATAGAGCTGCATTGAGATCATATCCCTCCCTTCCAAAAAATTCCAGCTTGTTGTCAAAATAAACCCCTTCATATAATTCAATCGGCCTAAAGTCAGACTTAATAGATTTGGCATTCAGCCATTTTGCAATCTCATCAACATTGCTAATAGTAGCGCTCAGACCAAGAATTTGCGCATTAGGTATGGTCTCGCGAAGCCTTGTTAGAGTAATCTCAAGAGTAGGGCCGCGTGAAGGATCATTAAGAAGATGAATCTCATCAACAACAACTAGGCCTATATCCTTAATCCAATCAGCTTCATGCCTCATAAGTGAATCGCATTTTTCTGTAGTGAGGATAATCAAATCATAATTTGCTAGCCACTGGCTTGTTGAATCAAGATCGCCAGTTGATATTGTCACTTTAATGCCTGACCCCTGAAACAGTTTTTTGTAATACTGCCATTTTTCCCCGGCTAAAGCTACAAGCGGGACAAGATATATTGCTTTAGATCCCTCGGTTTTTAGTTTTTTAATCATTGCCAAAGTTGCAATCAATGTTTTTCCTGATGCTGTCGGGGCTGACACAACTTGATTCTTAAAACTTAGCAAGCCGTTTTCTATTGATTTTACCTGGGGTTCATTCAGCTGGTTAATTTTTTGCTGTTTTAACTTTTCTATAAATTCCACAGGAATGCCATGATCCTTAAGTGAGTCTATTTTCATGGTCTTGATTTTTGTTTTAAAGGATTATATTGGTTTATATTGCGAATTTCAAATTCAGCATTCCATTATCCAAACTCTTCCCAACAAGCTTTTGGTTCTGGGGAATATTCAGTATCTTAAAATACCCTTTGTCTCCAGCAAATGCCCTGATCTCAATGGAGTCAGTGAATCTATTCACTTCAATATCCCCTTCGGACTTAACATCAGGCAGAGGAACAGTAATAACTATTTCCTTGTCCAGTCTCCTTACATTCACTTTTGGTTCAATGATTCTTCCAGTCAACTTTCTTTCTTCCTGTCTTTTCTCTTTATAAGGTTGCCCCTGGTTAACTGGAACAGGTCTTTGAAGTACATGAACATTAGGCTCGCCAAAACTGCTGCTGTTGATCCTGATAGTTACGCCGTTTGATCTATATGTTCTTGATTCGTATTCATTATCATTCGGCATAAGGTTTCTTAGGACGTTCATTTGGTTCTTAAGAATATCGAACATCGTGACTCTTCTGTCTGTTTTAACCCCGCATTTAGGGCAGAAGTTCCATTTCCTGTCAACTTTTAACCTGCAGTAATTGCATCTGTCATTCATAACAAAAACCTAGCTATTATTACTCGTGGAAGTTTTTAAGTTTAATTTGCATTTCTCCAAACCCAAGTTTCAAACAAAATCGCTGATAAGAATGGTTTTTCCTGGCAGACTGGTCAATATTTAAATCCTAACTAACAAATTAGTAATCTGTTACAGTTGTATCCACCTCGGGAGTGAGAGTTGCATATGAAAAGAAAAAAAGACGCTAAAAAACAAAAAGAATATGATTTAATGGTATTAAAGATGTTAAAAGAACTATCAAAAACCCAAAATGCTAGATTATCTGTAAGGGAAATCTCTAGAACTCTTGGAATTAACCCAATGGCTGTTTCCCGTTCTGTCAGGAGATTAAATAGCTTATTGGATATAAAAAAAGGCTCTAGCTTTGAAGCCTTCAGACTTCAAGTCCATTTAATAAGATTAAAGCCGGGTCTAGAAAACCTATCAATGGAAGATCTCATCAAAAAAAGCTATCTCTCAGAGAGGCTAAGCCATGAGGTTTTTGGAAGATAATTCGTTCTTTAGGTCTTAATCATGAAAATAATCAAACTGTCAGGAAAGAATGAGAACAGTATTATAGAATCGGTAGTTGATGTTCTTAGTAAAGGGGGACTTGTTGTATATCCTACAGAAACCTGTTACGGAATAGGAGCTGACGTGACAAATCAATCAGCAGTTGACAAAGTTATTAAATACAAGAAGAAGAGACAAGGTAAAGCGCTGCTGATAGCTGTTGCAGACAAAGAAATGGCAGGGAAGTATGTGAAGATAAATGAGATCGCCGAAAACATCTACGACAACTACCTCCCAGGACCTATAAGCGTTGTTTCGAAGAGCAAAGGTTATGTTGCCAAAGGTGTTGAAGCTGATGATAAAACTATAGGAATAAGAATGCCAAAATATTGCCTAGTCCTAAAAATAATTAAAAAATTTGGAAAGCCAGTGACATCAACCTCTGCTAATTCTTCATACAAAAAAACCCCTTATTCAGTGAAAGATATACTAGAAAACATATCAAAGAAGCAGAAAGATCTGATCGACTTAATAATAGATGCAGGAGAACTCCCAAAAAACAAACCTTCGACAGTAATCAACACTACATTAAACGAGATCCAAATATTGCGTGAAGGTGACGTAAACTTAAAATCACCAAAAAAAGTGATCACAAAATCTGAAAACGAAACCAAAAAGTTGGCAAAGACATTAATTCAAAAAAATAGAAATCTTGGCAAGAAACCAATAGTATTCGCTCTTCAAGGAGAATTAGGAACAGGAAAGACTCAATTTGCAAAAGGTTTAGCAAAAACATTAGGAATAAAAGAAGCTATTTTGTCGCCAACATTTATCCTAATGAGGGAATATGATTTTAAATTCAAGAGCAAAAAACTCAAGTTTTTCCATGCAGATACTTACAGGATATTTGAAGAAAAGGAATTTATTGATCTAGGCTTCAAGAATATGGTCAAAAAACCAAATATAGTTGTAATTGAATGGGCTGAAAAGGTTTCTAAAACATTGCGTGAATTGAAAAATTCTTTTGAATTAATCTGGATTAAATTTGACTACCAAGCAGATGAGAACGCAAGAAAAATAGAATACAGCAATGAAATACTGTGAGTGATAAGATGAAAATACTTGCAATAGATACTTCATGTGATGAAACCAGCGCTTCTGTATGCAGCAAAGATAGAGTCCTATCGAATGTAATTTTTTCACAGGTTGAGCTTCATTCAAAATGGAGAGGTGTAGTTCCAATAATTGCAAAAAGAGCGCACCAAGAAAGAATAAACCCTGTTATAGAAATGGCATTAAAAAGAGCAAAAGTGAAACTGGAAGGTATAAATGTTTTTGCAGTGACAGCAGGGCCTGGACTTGCAATTGCGCTTGAAGTTGGAATTAAAAAAGCCGTGGAATTATCGGTCAAATACAAAAAACCTTTAGTTTTAGTGGACCATATGGAAGGCCATATTTACGCCAATTTCGGAAAAAATGGCAAAGGAAATTATTTTAACAATTTGAAAAAAGTCAAATTTCCTTTGTTGTGCCTACTAGTTTCTGGCGGTCATACAGAGATAGTTTTAATGAAAGATCATGGAAAATATGAATTAATAGGACAGACATTGGATGATGCTGTGGGTGAAGCCTTTGATAAAATAGCCAGACCACTGATGCTCGGTTACCCTGGAGGCCCTATAATTGAAGAGTTTGCAAAAAAAGGCAGACCTGAAAGATTTCAGTTGCCAATACCGATGCAAAGAAGAAACGACTTTAACTTCAGTTATTCTGGTTTAAAAACCGCTTGTGTTGTTTCGATTGAAAAGCTTAAAAAAGAATTTGGAAAAGAATTTCCTTCTGTTATTCCGGATTTCTGTGCTTCTTTTCAAAAGACAATATCGGATTCTCTAATCTTTAAACTAAAAAAAGCTGCGAAAAAGTATAAAACCAAGCAGCTGCTCCTAGGCGGAGGCGTGGTCTCAAATAATTATATAAGAAGTCAGATGAGAAAGGAAATGAGAAAATTGGGTGTTGAAGTTATAGCCCCGAATAAAAGATTGTGTACAGACAATGCTGCTATGATTGGGTTATGCGCTTATTATAGAGCTAAAAAAAATAGATTCGTTAAAAATTTAGAGAAAGTAGATAGACTACCAAATCTCCAAATAAGCCAAAAAATTCCTTTTTAGACTAATTCATTTTCACTTACTATTACAAAGTCTCCTATTGACTTAACTGCGTTGAATGGAATCAGAATTTTTCCTCTTTCGTCTGCCTTTAAATTCAAGTCTGCCAAGGATTTGGTTGCACCGTCAACAACCACATTCAAGAGCTCTCCACTCTCAGTAATAAAGTCAAAATTACCTACTACGCCGTATTTCTTCCCGGTTTCTTCGCTTATAACTATCTTTCCAAAGACATTTTTTGCCCTGACTTTATTTTCAGCCATATTTTCACCCCTTTACATCAATATTAAGTAGTTCAATTAATTTATCTTTAACTGTTTTTCTAAATTCCGGCAAATTACCCTCATTTACTATAAGATGGTCAGCCATTGATATAAGTTCAGGCGTGCCCATCTCAATTTCAGTTTTATCCCCTTCTCCAAGAATAAACCCCTTTCTTTCATATAATGATTTCTGCCTCATCAGCCTAACTTCTGGGGAGCTATGGACTGCGAGTATAGACAACTCTTCCCCATATAGCCTATTTTTTAGGTCTTGTATCTGATTTGGTGATTTAAGTCCTTCAATAACTATTTTATTTGGGTTTAATTGAGTTATTTTATCAGTCATTCTCCTCATCAGTTCCCTTTTGTTGTTATAAAACCAGTCTCTCATTTTTTTTTCATTATCCTGCGTATAAATTACCCCTTTTTTCTGCATCTCTTCACGTACAATATCATCAATAGTTAACGTGAAAATCCCTAGCTGCTTCGCTTTATCAGAAACAATGGTCTTGCCAGAACCAGGCATTCCAACAATACATAAAATTTTCATAAGTATAATTTGTCTTCATTAGTATAAAATTATGCTTCAGCAAAAATACTCTTAGCTTTTCCTGAAAGAGAATATACATAACTATTTCCTAAATTTTCTCTTACTACAAGCTCGTCCCTCATCATTCTTCTTAGTATATTATTCACAGAACGGATTGCATTGTTTTTGTTTTTGTAAGAAGCTTCATCAATATTTTCAACAACTTCAGATGGCGTGAGTTTTGGTTTTTTATTGAGAAGGTCCATTATTTTTTTCTGTTTGTCTGATATTTGCATTTTAGCATCGGAGTAATTTTCTATTGGTTTTTCAACTCTAGTTGAGGAATTGAATATTTCATCTACAAATGTCTCATTTATTGTAGGTATATTTTTTTCGGATGATTGCTCTATTAGACTATCGCATATCTTTATTATTTCACGGGGAAATCCGCCAGAAATTTCAAATACTCTTTTTACAGCATCCGAGGTTAATGGTTTTAAGCCATCCCCTCCTGCATCCTCTATCCTTTTTCTTATCAAAGACTCAGTTTCAACATATTTGAGTGAATCAAGGTATGTTTTTGTTGTTACACGCATGGACAATGTTGGCAACTCTGTTTCTAATTTTTTTTCAAAGCTAGGAAGCCCAGCAAAAACCATTATCAAGTTTGGAACGATATCATCTATTGTCCTTAACCATTCTAAAACTTCTGTTGATGTTTCATGTATTTCATCAATTAGAAGGACTGATTTTTTTCTTAATGTTTTTTTAATTAAAAATTTTGAAAGGTTTTGTATGTTAAGATCTTTGAACCTGAAACCATCAACAATGTTGTAACCAAACAATGTCTTGAAAAGCAGGATTAAATCATCTTTTGTTTCGGGGCATTTTGGAATATAGTATGATTGAAATGAATTTCCATTGTTGTTTATAAAATCATTCAACCAAGTTAATAAAGTTGTTTTTCCAGATCCTGTATGACCAATTACCAAAGCGAGTTTATGTGAATTAAATACATGCGAAAGTAATTTGTTTGTCTGTGAAGAGTAGCCTACCATTAACTGAGGTGATATAGTTAACGTGAATGGGTTGTGATCCCAGCCAAAATCCCTATAGTATTCATAATTTTTATTCATACTTCATTTATGTTTCACGAAAAATAAATAGTTATCATGAAGTTCATGTAGATACTTCACATGAAGTTTAAGGAATTCATGAAGATAGTTTTATATTCCGTGAAGATCAAAATGATAGTATGTTTCGCTTATTTATTTGCATATGGCTGCCTAATGAGGTAGCTAAAGAACTAATCAAACTGAAAAAAGAACTAGAAAAAACTGATATTAAAGGTAAATTTGTGGAAGAAGAAAACATTCACATCACGATATCATTTCTTGGAAACGTGAACTCAGATAAATTGAATGAAGTTAAAATGAAAATGAATGAATCTGTGAAAGACATGGATGAATTTCACGTGAATTTAGGCTGCCTGAGGCTAATACCAAATGAGAATTATATTAGAGTCATTGGGATTAATGCGAATAGTGAAGAGATCAGAAAATTAATCAGGGTTGTTGGGGATAAAGTGGGTGGAAAATTCCATGAAGAAACTAAAATAACACTATGCCGTGTGAAAAATATCCCTGATAAAAAGCTTCTTAAAGAATTCATAGAAAAAAATCGTAACGTTAATATTGGCTCTTTTCACGTGAAAGAAATATCATTGGTGAAGAGTGTATTAACAAAAAGTGGCCCAAAATATGAAACTATTCATAAAACCGGGTTGAGAAAAAAATGAAAGAAAACTTTTTGATTAAAATTTGCCTGGTTGCAATATTTTCTGGCATAATTATAATGTTTGTATCTTCAAGAGCCATAAAACCAAAAGAAATTAAAATAGAAAATATTTCTGAAAAAGATAATTTTGTAAAAATAAACGGGAAAATAATGGAAATTTCAAAATCAAAATCTGGGACAACATTTATGAAAATCAAAGATGAAACTGGATTAATAGATGCAATAATATTTGAAAATTCTATAAAAAATTTAGATGAAATCAGACCTGGCCAAGAAGTTGAAATAATAGGAAAGCCCCAAGAATATAAGGGGAAAATGGAAATAATCATCTCTTCTATTCGATGACCAAATCTTCCCTTGTATATATTCTCAGGTGTTTTGTTTTATAATCACTGTCTTTTTTATTTCCAATCAAATACTTGATTCCAACTACCTCAGATACATTAACTATAGTTTCATTTATTTCTCCGTCTAAAACTACTATTTCTGCGTCTTTGATCTTTTCGTTCTCTTCATTCAACTGAGTTAATGGTATCTTATATTTTAACTTCATGTTTTCATCAAATATATACGCAGCTCTTGTTCCAACCATTTTATCCAAAACACTGGATATTTTTTTCTTCATTTTTTCATCTAAACTTTTCTTTACTTCAGATATAATTTGCTCGGTTGGCTCCCTCTCCCTTAAGGATTTGAATAACTCTTTCTTTGTCAATTCCTCAACTTCTTTTCCTTCTGGGGCCCTTGCAACAAAATCTACTGATACCAACTGAAAAAGTTCTTTTAATATTAGGTCTCCTCCCCTATCTCCATCTAAGAAAACAGTTGTTGTTTTTTCTTTGCAAAGCTCTATTATTGTAGGCGATACTGTAGCACCACCTAAGGCTACTGTATTTTTTAGATTGTTTCTCAGCAAATTTATGATATCGGCTCTCCCTTCAACTATTATTATTTCATCCGATGATAAGAGATCTGGTCCTGCTGGCAATCCTTTATAATTTCTTATCTCAGCTGTCCTGACAGATTCTTTTATCTTCTCTGTTAACTCGGTTGTATTTGGTATTTCATCTTCTATTAAGTCCCTGAGAATTTTTTTGGCCCTATCAACTACATAGTCCCTCTTCATGGTTCTTATATCCTTGACAGAAATTGTTTTTATGTAAGAGTTGCAAGGCCCTATTCTTTCAATTGTCTCTATTGCAGATGCTATCAATGATGTTTCTGCTCCATCTAAGCTAGAAGGAATTTTTATCATTCCTTTTGTTTTGCCTTTATTTCCAACTAGATCTACTTCTATTCTTCCTATTCTGCCTGTTTTTTGCAACTCTCTTAAATCTAAGTCTTGACCTAAAAGGCCTTCAGTTTGACCAAAAATTGCTCCAATAACATCTGGCTTCTCTACTACACCATCTGCGGAGAAATCCGCTTCTATTAAATATTTTATAGTCGACTGTGCTAATTTTCCCATAATAAACATCCTCCTTTAATTTTGAAAATTTTATTAACTCTTCAATTTGGGTAACCCCAAAAGAGTCTTTAATTGCTAATCTCAACCTATTATTTACAATAAAACCATGTTTGGACATGATTTCATTTAACCTTGATTTTAAAAATTCACCCTCTTTGTCAAAATCTGTGAGTATGATGTAATTCTTGTTTTTAGGCAATTTTTCTACAAATGAATCTACTGGCTTTCCTGAAATTGCAAAAATGTTTTTTAATCCTATCCCTTCTAACGACAATTTATCCCTCTTTCCTTCTACAATTATCGAGAACTCTAACAAATCGTCTACCAATTTTTCTATTCCGTGAAAGGTGAACATTAAAACCAATAATTATATTTAACCAAAAGTTATTTAAATCTTCTATTATCTGCATTCCGTGATGTAGAAATGCATCGTGTATATAAACTAGGAAAATAATATCTATTTCATGAGAAGCCCAAGACCAAAGAAACTACACAGCCTTGTGCCAGAATTGATAACTAAAATATTTCCTCAAGCCATTAAACTGGAATACCAAAATAAAGTTTATGATGAGCATGGGCCATGCCCTCATTGCGGAAATAAGAAAAGCTGGGCATACTGCAAGAAAAAAAAGATATTCTGCAAGTTAATAACCGATGAAGGATTTGAAGACATTATTATCACCCGTGTAACAAGGCAATGCGCTAAATGCAGACGCACATTTTACCCTAAATCCCCGTTCTACCCAAACTGTTCTTATGGAAAGCCATTGGTTGATCTTATTTTATTTCTTGTTGCAAAAAACCCGTTCAACAGAGTGGAAACTATACTTCTCAACTTCGGCCTGCAGATTGATAGGGACAGCGTCAAGAACTATTCAAAGATGTTCAAAGACAGGGTTTCCAAATTAGCTGGCATCAAGATGTTTGATGAAGATATAGGAGTCAATCTCCTGAAGCTATTCTTCAATGTCAACAATGTCCAAGAACTAAAGAAGAAATATCCTCAACTCAAAAGCATAGAGTCAGGTTCGGATGAAACTTATCCAAGAAAGAAAGGCGCTAAGAAAGCTCTGAAAGAAGAAAATAAAATAAGAAAGGTTCTTGGGGAAGAAGAGAAGAAATATCCAAATGGGTTCACAACTGCTGTATCATACCTGCCAGCAATCAAGTCATATGCGTCCCTCATCGTCACAGAAAATCCATTCAGCTCAATGTTTGCAAAATTGTTAGGGCTTCCCCTCATCGGCTCGGGCTACAATCTCACAGACGGGCATGGAGGATACAATGCCTATCCAGACCATGAAAGGTGCTTATTCCATTTGGCAAAAAACATGGCGAAGAAAGACAAGATCCTGAAGAAATTGCAGAAGTCTGCATTTCCCAATGAAATCAAAGAGTACCTGAAGGGGAAATACCAGGAGATGAAGGAAGAAATGCTGAAGATGATGAAGGAGAAGCATCCTGATTTTGTTGATCCTGGAGGAGAATTCACAGGCTCATTGACCACCAACTGCATAGAAGGAGGCAACTGGAGAATAAAACATGAGCTCAGAACAGAATATCAAAACATCAACAGCATTGCAAGCAGGAGCATTTTGGTAACAATACTGGATTCTCTCTACACGTTCAGAGGAGGAAAACCAGATGAAAGCTTTGCTCATGCCAATAGCTCATTCAAGTTTGAGGATGCAATGGGCATCAGAATAAAAGAAGAAAAGGCAAAAATGAGATTTGAACTGCCAAAAAATTTTCCAAGATTGGAATTCAATCCATTATCTGTCAGAAATATGAAATGGTGAGTGAATATGTGATAATTATACACACTATGTTTCTACATCACGGAATTTTTCTGCATGACGTGCTCTCAATGCTTCACTATTAAATCCAACGCCATAATTCCGATTTTTTTCAGTATAAGTATCTGTATCTCCAGTTGATTTCTCTAACTGAGTAGCTGTCGGTCCACCAAAACCCAAAGCCCTTGCTATAGTAATGCCAAAATCATTTACATGCCCGTCAGGATGATACCTCGGCACACTACCTAGTTGTGATAAACCACTCACAGGTCCAGTCTCCCATACAGTAACTCTAACAGGATATATTTCAGCCGCATCTGATCCATATTTTACAGCCCCAAAAGGCCATATATAAGTAATGGGTGCCCGTCCAGTATTATTTTGAATATCATACCTTGATCTTCGAAATTCATCTATAAACTGTTCTCTTGAGAAGCCTCCTGGTCTATTAAGATAGGCTTGATTCATCCCTAAATTATGGGTTGCAGAATGGGATGCTATCTCATGACCTTCATCGGCTAATCTTCTAATTTCATCCCAAGTCCATCCTTCATTACTAATTCCGCCAGTTACAACACCTAAAACTCCTTTAAAACCATATTTATTTAAAACAGGGTAAATATTTTCCCAAAAATCATCATGAGTCTTTTGTAGCCCAGATTTTGCCAACTGGTTCCCAATATCATCAAACGTCAGCACAACCCTTCCATAAGGCAAATTCAACCTCTTCTTTAAGGAATCATATAATTCTTCAAAACCTATTGTTTTACAATCCATCCTATAAAGAGCTTTCATTTGATCAACAAAAATTTCAGATGTAATACCATAAGCGGTTGTATGGTACATTATAACAGGTGTCCCTATTTGAGCTGCTTCTGCTACACCACCTGTTGCTTTAGCTGAAACGCAAGCTCCAAACACTGCAGCAGCCATTTTTATAAAATCTCTTCTTGATAAAGGCATATCCATCAAGAATTATAGAATGAATGCAAGTATAAATACTTTTGCAGGTCTGCACAGCGTAATGCAGAAATAAAATGGAAGATTTAATAAGTCAAAAGATAGATGGTGGGGTCAGATATAAGTAAACTTTTTAAATACAGTTGTATATATTTTGTATATGATAAGAAAATTGTTCACTTCTGTAACCAGAGTCTCTATACTGCAGTTGTTGATTTTCTCTGGAAAGAGTTATCATTTAAGAGAAATAAGCAGAAATATAAAAAAAAGCCCTATCTACGTCAGCAAGGAAATTGCAAATTTAAAAAATTTGGGGTTGATTAACGAGGCAAAAACTGGTAAAATGCGGATTTTCAAAGTCAACAAAAACTCTCCAATTTATACTGAAATTAAAAATATACTCTTAAAGACAGATTTTATAGGTGAATTGATAAAAGAAAATTTAAATGGACAAAAAATAAAATTTGCTTTTATATTTGGATCCTTCTCAAGGGGGGAAGAATTAGAGGGGAGCGATATAGATTTGTTTGTCATCGGGGATGCAAAAGAAAACAGTATTTTGGAGATAATTCAAAAACTAGAAAAAAAAGTGGGAAGAGAGATAAATCTCATATGCTGGGATGAGGAGACTTTTAAAAATAAAATGAGGGGGAATAATCACCTCCTAATGGATATTTTTCAACATCAGATAATAATGTTAATAGGGGATGAAGATGAACTTAGAAAATTCAGATAAATGGGAAAAAATAAGAAGGGACGAAAATCTTATTGAAAAGGCTCTTTTGCTTGCAGAAAGAGACTTAAAAGTTTCTCTGGAAAACAAGAAGATGGGGAATAATGATTGGGCATTTTCTATAGCATATAATTCTATGCTGCAATCCGGCAGGGCGCTAATGTTTCATTCTGGTTATAGACCTAAAGGGGAGTATAAACATGTGGCTGTTGCAGAATTCTTAAGGAATTTTCCAAATGAAAAATTAGCTGAGAAACTTATCTTTATTTTCAACAAAATGAGGAAAAAGAGGCACACCATCGTATATGAGGAAGCGGATATAATAAGCGATGAAGAAGCAAGAAAAGCTGTTGAAGATGCCAGAGTGTTCTTTGAAAGAGCAAAATCTATAATCAAAAAATAATAGGATTTCGATAAAGGTTTTATCTGATGGCAATCAATCTCGACCACAGGCACAAGCCGCTTGACGGGGATCTGCTTTTGACTGCTGCCTGCCCCATAGAATGCGATTTCTGCGTTTACTCATGCGAAGCTGAAAAAGAACCTGAAAAATGGATGCCCGAAAAAACTATTCGGAGAGTAGCCGAGCAATATTCAAAGAACGGTATCGGCATAAGGATAGGCGGCGGAGAGCCTTTCTATGACCTTGAAAAGTTGAGGAATTGCATAAAAATACTAATGGAATACTACAAACCGAATGAACTCCTGATAATAACTTCTGGGTTTTTCGGAGCAGACAAGGAAAACGCAAATAAGCATTTGAATGCGATAAAAGGTTTTGGTTTTGATACCCTAATCATCAGCGCAGATAGATTCCATTTGAAAAGAGTTCCACTAAAAAACATTGAAAATATAATAGAATGCTGCAAGGAGCTAGGAATAGAGCCAGTTCTAAGGATAAGCATAGACTCTGACAGCTATGAATTTATTGACAAAATCACAGAGATCATTGCTAAAAACAAAGCTTCGATAGAAGTTCATGATTGGGGTTCTTTTGGCAGGGCGGAGAAACTGGATAAAAATCCTTTAGGGAATTTTACTAAAGATCAAGAGTATTTTTTCTCAAAACTGAAAGAGTTTGCTGGAAAGTTTAACGCCCCTTTAGATCCTAGATTTTATTTGGCACATACAGCTAAGAGATCACAAAATAAGTATGCCTCTGATTTCTTCCCAACTACTTTCCCGAATGGCAATGTTTACGGATGCTCTATGACAATGAAAGGGAGCTATCTCGGCAATATTAACAAGGAAGATTTATCAGATATGATGGTTAAATGGAAGGAGCACTTTGCAGGGAAACCTTAACTTATCTGAAACTTCGTGCCAAGAGATGAGCAAATTCCTGCCGGACAAATATAAGCATAGATGCGAGCTCTGCAAAAGCTACCCAATAAATGTAAATAACGAAGAGGCTCTTGGCCAGAGATTTTTGAGGTTAGATAGTGATGTGAATTTTGATAAGATTTTTGAAGGGCTGAAAAATGAGAATAAAGAGTTAATGGTTTCTTTCAAGCTGACTGAAAAAGATTTGAATAGGAAAGTTGGTGATAGAATTAAAGGTTTTCTTGATAGGTTGGAGAAGAGCAATCTCAGATATGTTTTATCAAGACCCTTGCCTAGGTGTCTGGGATTTCAGACCAGACCTTCTGACCCTAAAAATTGCTTTGAATGCAGAGAGTTGTTTACCATAGAAGATTGTCATGTTAACTATTGCGAGCCTTCTGGTGGGTTGAGTGGATGGAATTTAGACTCACTAAAAGGTAGGGAGCAGATTTATGAGTATTTCGAAATCAAGAACAAAGAGAAAAAAATGCCTTCAGTCTGCATAAATTGCCTCTTCAGGATGAGAAAACAGTGTGATGGCTTGTGTTTTAGGAAGTAATGTGTGGTATAATTTCAGCTTCGCTATCTTTCTGCAATCCGCTGACGCTCGGGTATAATTCTTAGTTTCTTGGAGAAAAAGAAAGCGAGAAAACTTTAAATATAAGTTTATGCAAAAATCTTATATGAAAACTAAGGAAAAGGTAGAAAGTTATAAAACGTTGGGTAAAGTGGAATCTAAGATTATAACTGAGTTATCGAAAAAAGGAATCTGGATTTTTGACTTATGCGATGTGAAAAAAATCATTGATTCCAATGAGAATCATATATACCAAATAGTCCATTCACTCAAAAACAAAGGCTGGATAAAGAGTTTAACAGCAGGAAAATATGAGCTCATATCTTTCTCTGGAAAACCTAGGGAAGATTTAATGGTCATTGCCTGCAATGTTTTATGGCCTTCTTATATTTCTTTCTGGTCGGCTTTGAACTTTTACAAGTTTACCGAGCAATCCCCTAAAAAAATATTCCTTGCCACCACAAAAAGGAAAGAGCTCAAAAAAATGGATTCTATAGAGGTGCAATTCATACAAATAAAACCAGAAAGGTTCTTTGGATATACTAAGATTGAGGGCGTCTGTGTGGCAGAAAAGGAAAAAGCCTTGATAGACAGCCTTCTCTTTCCAAGATATGTGAGTTTGGACGAAATCTGCAAATCGCTTGAAAATGCGAAAAAAGAGATCTCTTTCGAAAAACTAATAGACTATTGCATAAAAATTGGCAATTCATCACTAAATAAAAGGCTCGGATATTTGATTGAGCTGTTAAAAATTAAAATAGAGGGTAGATTGATTGAAAAGCTCCATAAAAATATCAGTAAAAACTTTTCTTTACTAGATCCAACAAAAACTAGATCTAGTAAATACAGCAAAAGGTGGTTTTTAAATTTAAATTTATCAAAAGAAGATTTACTTCATTGGAAAAAAATAGGGTAGGAGTGAATATGCTGACAAAAGAGCAACTGATATTAATGGCGAGGAGAAACGGGTTACCGTTATTTACACAAGAGAGGGACTATTTTCAAATGATGTTTTTATCCAGATTATACAGCCAAAAAAACCAGCTTGTATTTAAGGGGGGCACATGTTTAAAGCTTGCATATAACCTTCCCCGTTTTTCCGAAGATCTAGATTTTATTTGCTTAAACAGATCTAAAGCCCTAAAGTCTCTATTAGAAAAAGTTTTAGATGAACTGAAATTAATAGGAATTAATGGGAAGTTGACTAACGAAAAAATTGCCAAGAGTTCTGCCGGGTATAAGGTCGTATATCAAGGTCCCCTCTATACCGGAAAAACTATTAGCAAGGGTGGTATCAGAATCGATGTAAGCTTTAGGAAAGATATGGTATTGAAGCCTGAATTGATGTCAATAACTTCCGAATATCCTGACATCCAGCCATTTTTGGCTTATTGCATGCCAATGGAAGAGATTTTTGCGGAAAAAGTAAGAGCCCTCATAAAGAGATCAAAGCCTAGAGACATATATGATGTGTGGTTTCTTATAAACAGGAATGTGAAAATTGATAGAAAACTGATAATCAAAAAAATTAATCTGCAAGGGCTGAAATTTGATTTAAAAAAGCTTGAAAATGAAATTGGCGATAAAAGGAAGGATTGGAAAAGTGACTTATCAACACTCCTTTCTACTATACCTGATTTTGATGCTGTTAAAAATAATATAATAAAGAAATTGAAGGAAGCTTTAGACAGTTAATTATCTTCCAAACAAACCATGCAACAATAGAGGCAAGATAATTCCAGCTTCTCTATCGCTCAGCAGCCTCGCTGACGCTCGGATATAATCCTATATATTTGATCCAACAAAAGTTATAGCATGGATGCTCATCAATTGATCAAAAGAGGAGAGTCGGAAAAGATTGAGTTCAAAGAATTCCTGAAACTTAAAGACGAAATTGGAAAGGCTGTTTCCTCGTTTTCAAACTGCAAAGGCGGCATTATTCTAGTTGGTGTTGCAGATTCTGGCAAGGTTATTGGTTTTTCTGTTGGCAAGGATGCATTGGAAGAGCTTGCAAACTACATTAAAAGGAACACTGACCCGCAAATTTATCCTTCTCTCAAAGTTGAAGAAGCCGATGGCAAAAAGGTTATTGCGATCAAAGTAAATGAATCAGAAGAAAAGCCAGTTTTCTTCAAAAACCACGCCTACAAGAGGGTTGGAAGAAGCGACCATTTAATATCATCTTCCGAGATAAGAAAGCTTGCCAAAGAGGAAAAGAAAAAGCTGAACTGGGATGAACAAGTTTGCGGAGATGCTAAGCTGGAAGATATTGATGAAGAAAAAGCCGAGGATTTTTTGAGAAAAACCAAAAATGAAAGGAACTTCTACATCCAGCCCAAAACCCCGCTAAAAGAAGTCTTGGGGAGACTGGAACTGATGAGAAACGGAAAACTAACTAATGCTGCTGCCCTCTTGTTTGGAAAGAACCCGCAAAAATTCTTTTTACAAGCCGAGACAAGGTGCGCTAGATTCAAGGGAACTGAGCCCTTGAAATTCATAGATATGAAGGTTTTTGAGGGCACTATAATTGATCAAATAGGCAAGGCCTTGAATTTTACCCTTGAACATATGCCAATGGCAGCATGGATTGAGCCTGGGAGGCCAGAAAGAAAGGAAAAATATGAATACCCGCCTGAGGCGATCAGAGAAGCGATAATAAATGCAGTCTGCCATAGAGATTATTCAATATCTTCGAATATTCAAATCAGAATTTTTGATGATAAGATTGAAATATGGGGTTGCGGTCCCTTGCCCATGCCATTAACTCTTGAAGACCTAAAGAGAAAACACAAGTCTATCCTGAGAAACCCCCTGATTGGGAAATGTTTTTTTCTTATCGGATATATTGAGCAATGGGGAACTGGAACCAACAAAATTATCAAAGAGTGCTTGAACCACGGGATTCCTGAGCCTCTCTTCGAAGAAATCGCTCAAAATCTTGTTGTAACATTCAGAAAATCTAAATTAACTAAGGAATATTTAGATATTTTAGGGCTGAATGAAAGGCAGAAAAAAACGATAGAATATCTAAAGGAGCACAATAAAATAACAAAAGGAGGGCACATGAAATTAAACGATATATCCAAAACTCCAGCTTTTGAAGATATTAATGATTTGTTGAGAAAAAAACTTATAGCTAAAAAAGGCATTGGAAGAAATACTTATTATATTTTAGAAGAATCGGCCTCTAAAAGACCGAAAAAAGACCGAAAAATAATTGGGAATTTATTAATGATTTGAAGGGGTTAATCTAATGAGGTGATGGCATGAAGCTGCTAGATAAAGTCGCTATAGTAACGGGCGGGTCTGGCAATATAGGCAGGGCTATTGTTGAAGAGCTTGCTAAAGAAGGATGCAATAATAGGAATAGCTTCGCTATCTTTCTGCAATCTGCTGACGCTCGGATATAACCTCTAGTTTATTTTGAGGCCTGATATCAAATCTGAATTCAATAGAGTTAGCACAAATATAATTAGTCATAGAAATATTTAAATAGTTGAATCTAAATTATAATAATCATGTTTCAACAATTTGTAAACAGGGGAGAGGAGCTAAGCTTCCTGGAAAAAATGTACAGCGAGAACAAGCCGAAATTCATAGTCATATACGGAAGAAGAAGGATCGGAAAAACGGCATTAATGAAAAAATTCATCAAAAACAAGCCGCATATATATTTTCTTGCTGACAACAGGGGGAATAAGCAGAATATCCAAGAGATGCAGCATTTCATGGGGGAATTTTTGTCGGACAGTATTTTCAAGAAAGCCAATATCAGCGATTGGGTAGAGCTTTTCGATGAATTCTCAAAAAAAACAAAAGGCAGGGTTGTGATAGTTGTGGATGAGTTTCCGTACCTGATAATGTCAAACAAGGCAATTCCATCTATATTTCAAAAGATATGGGATGCAAACCTTTCATCTAAGAATGTTTATTTGGTTCTTCTTGGATCAAGTATAGGAATGATGGAGACTGAAGTCTTGGGTTACAAAAGCCCTTTATATGGAAGGAGAAGTGGGCAGTTGAAAATTTTGCCCTTAAAGTTCAAGCACTTGATTGAATTTTTTCCAGATTACTCTCCAGAGGATTTGATAAAGGTTTTTTCAATAACAGATGGCATCCCTGCATACATGCTTAGCATGAACCCGAAGCTTAATTTCCAAGAAAACTTGAAGGAGAACGTGCTTAATTCAGGGAGTTTTCTCTGTCAGGAGGCCGAGATTCTGTTAAGACAGGAATTGAGAGAGCAGTCAAATTACTTTAACATTTTAAAGGCGATAGCCAATAGCAGAAACAAGTATGGGGAAATAGTCAACTTTACAGAGCTGGACAAGACTTTGATATCCAAGTACCTGAGTACACTTATTCTGCTTCATGTAATAAGAAAGGAGTTTCCCCCAACGCAGAAAAAAGAGGCAAGAAACGCGAGGTATGTTTTTGAGGACAACTATTTTAATTTTTGGTTCAGGTTCATTTATCCAAACAAAACGCTTATAGAAAGCGGGAAAAAAAATGAGCTAGAAGATGCGATTAAAGATGATCTAAATGTTTATTTTTCACAGGCTTTTGAAAAAATTTGCGCGGATTTCATATCTGAGAGCCAAGCCGCTGCATTTAATAAGATTGGCAGATGGTGGCACAAGGACAAAGAAATAGATATTGTAGCTTTGAACGAGAAGATGAAAGATATCCTGTTCGTGGAATGCAAGTGGAAGGATAATGTCAACCCTGAAAAAATTTTGGAAAATCTGAAAGAGAAAGCCAAATATGTTGAGTGGAACAATGATAAAAGAAAGGAGCGTTATGCAATATTTGCCAAAAGCTTCAGCAAGAAGATTAAGAATGGGGATGTTCTCCTGTTTGACTTAAACGATATGAAAAAAATGCTCTGGAAGAAATGATTTATTAACTTTTGGACCAATATAATTTAAGGGGGAATTAGTATCAAACTACTGGGTAAAGCGGCGATAGTGACTGGCGGGTCTGGAAATATAGGCAGGGCTATTGTTGAAGAGCTTGCTAAAGAAGGATGCAGTGTTGTGTTCACCTATTTTAAGAATAAATTCTAGAATGCACTGAGATTAAATGAATTTGACATTAATTTAACTTTTTCTAATCATAATTATCTAGTATGATATCAAAAGCCCTTATTATGGCTGGCGGAAAGGGTACAAGATTAAGACCGCTTACACTAGAAACACCAAAACCCTGATCAAAATAAACCAAAGGCCAATAATAGATTATGTTATAGGATACTTAGTTGATGCTGGTATAGGAGAGAATAATTTATCTGTTTCTTTCAAAAGCATCATAAGCTTCCTTATTTTCACAGTTAGGAACTTGTCCATAACATCTTACTTGTATAGGGCCAGTATTAAATCTACATCTCGTCTGCTTTCCTCTGCGATTATACCACATCTTAAAATGAGGACATATGTCAAAATCAATACTACCATCAGTTTGAAGAAGATATATAAGATACGTGCTTGCCCCTGTTTGCTGCATTTCTAAATCCATTATAGTACATTTGGTTATATTTAATTGTCCCAATATCAAATTCAAAACAGCCATTTTATCATTAATATTATAAGCTCCGTCAAATTTATGAAGCATTCCGTGGCTAATTTCTCTATAAACCTCGTCTATAAGTGTATTTACCATAAATATCTGACTTTAAATTTTAAGAGTTAAATTTTAATTTGTATCGATTTGTAAAAGGCATTGGTCTCAAAACAAATTCTGGATTCAATAATTTGGCTCTTTAACCCACACCGCAAGCGGTGGTATTCGAATAAAATAAAAAATAAACTATTTACACAGAGATAAATATGTTTGTCGAGGGTCTATTCCAAAACCACAAAAATTATTTGCTTTATATATTGCATATTCATCGGCTAATATTGGACTATCTGAAACAACAAAACCAAAGCCATTAACTTCCCTTCCCCCATAATCAATCTGTTGAGCACTCAGTAACAATCTTCTACAATCAAGAATTGCGATAGTTGGCCTAACTAATGAGTAAAGGTCTGCTACAGCTCTATTCATTCCATCTAACCCACCAGATTTATGGAATCTGAGCCTCTCGAAATCTGGTAAAACACTCATCATATTTTTGATTGAACCTGTGTAGCCAGCATCTAAATTATGTTTTAAAGGTGTCATTGAAACGGCATAGTCAACGTCTAAAAGAAATTTAGGTAAATAAATTTGAGTAAAAATCATTCCATTATCAACAGCAACAGAAATTACTGGTTGATCCAAAACATTAACTAATTTTACATCATGTTCTCTTGAAAAATTATCTAATCCCAATTTTTGCACAACCCTTCTTGGGTCATAGAATATAGATGGACCATATATCAAGGTAAATTCCGCACGAGGATTTATTTTTCTTGCTGTTCTCAAAAAATCTGAAACAGTATAAAGATCGGTTGTAACTGGGTAAGATTCATCTGAAACCAAGTTTGGAACTAGTAAAACATGATCTGCTGTCGACATGGATCTTAGATTGTATGTTAATTCATCGATCGCTCCAGACCAATCAACTGCAGATTTAATGCATTTAAAATTCTCTGAAGGTCTGGAAAATCTGAATTGAACTCTCCTGGATTGAGCTTTTGGATAATTCCTCACTCTTTCATAAACTAGGCACATTCTTACTAGGGAGTCTCTCATATACGCTTCATCCAAACCCAATTTTGTATCCAGAAAAATTCTTCTAAATTGAGATTCAAGAACTGGCGGATCAAAATATCTAGTCATTCTTTGAAAGATTTTTCCAAGATATATATCTGCATCTCTAGACCAACCAATTGTTGTGGGAGATTCAGGCTCTTCAAAATAAAGTTCATCCCTAACTTCTAAATCTCCTAAAATGGTTTCCATTATTTGTTTATTTTCTTTATCTTCTTCAGGAATTAATTGAAATCTAGTCATTTTTTGTACCCAGAATATCTGCTAATTTTATGATAAGAGATATCGCATATTCAACTCCTTTTTCAACATTAGAAAAGTCAGACTTTTTCAATTGATAAAAAGGTTTCCAAAATGGTAAATCTGAAACAACCATTAGAGATAATGCTGGATTTGATGATTCCCTATACAAATACCCAGTTTCCTGATCCACTGAGGCAACATCGTGTGATCTTCTCAGAACATCATCCTCTCTGAGAATGCTTTCTACAGTAACATTTCTACCAAGGAAAACATGTTCTGAAATTGGTAATTGACTTAGAATTGGGTGTGACTTTGGTGTGTATATTACTTCTCCATCTTCAAACCTAGAATCAGTGGCGATAGTCACACACCCTAATCTCATTTCAGAATGAAGGCCACCACAATAACCAAAATGGAACAAAAAATGATCCCCCTGATTCATTGTTAATATAGGATCGACAACAGTATTCCCAAGATTAGTTTTAACTATCATCATTTCTCTTCCTTGAGGTGTTAAACCATAAAAATTTCTATACCACCCCTTTCTCTCTTCAGGACTCCCAAATCTAGAAGCCAGTTTTTCATAAAGATGTATTATTGGTACCATGCAGACTAGATATGGAATTTCTTGGGTTCCATAGAAAGTTTTTACTATTTTTTTATCCATAACCATCATATTTTAAAGAAAAAAACGAATATTTAAACCCATTCATTCCATTTTTTCATATGTATAGTAACTCAGATTTTAAGATATTAGATTTTGGAGGGTTTTACCTATTTATATCTCCAACAGGAGTTTTATCCCCTTATATACCAACCCAAAAACCTGTTATTGTATCAGAATATGAATATCATGACGGTATAGTGGATGAGATAAAAAATCTTATTGAAAGTGGGTCTTATGTTGTTATTAGAGGTTCTTTTGACCATTTTCACAGGGGTCATATTTTATTAATAGATTCATGTACTAATATTTTTCCAAATTCGAAGATCATCTTTAATGTCAGCACCGATGATTATAATATCAGAAGAGGTCAAAGAAAGGAATTTCTTAACAGAATGCAACCCTATAGAGTCAGAGTTGATACTCTGAAGGAATATCTAAGTCGCATCGGAATGACAGAAAGAATTGAAATAATTCCATTAGAAGATGCCTACGGGGAATTGGTTTTTAACCCAGATGTTGGGTTTAATGCTTTTGGCAATGATGGTAAATACCTTAAAGATATTAGAAGTAATATGGAAATTGCGAATAATTTGAGGAATTCTAAAGGTTTTCCGTCAGCCTACCCTGCATTAATCCCTCTTTTAATGACAGTGAAGGAAAGGTTGTAAGCTCTACTTCAATAAGAAGTGGTTCACTATCAGACTATCAATATCAAATTTAATTGAATTATTTTAACATACCGAATATTCTTTCCTTAAGTTATCCCTAGTTATAGGCATTCCTCGATCTTTTAAAAAATCACTAATGTCCCATAAAAATACATTTAACATCTGTCTAGTAAAATAACAATCTCTTATATCATGACCTGAACCATCATGATAAGCATCCCAGAAACATCCGCCGCCACAAGTACTGATAGCCTCACATTCCTGACATGTAAGATCAAAATATGGGGTTTTGTTAAATAAATCTTCAGCTTTAATTCCATTAAAATCTGGTAAAGTATCCAATTTTGTACATAGAGTTTGAGTTCCATCTGGGTAGAATGTAACTTGTTCACCTGCTATTTTACAGGCATAAGGTCTGAAATAACCTTGAATGATAGGTGCCAATCTCTTAGCTATTTGATCAACAAAAATACCTCCCCTTCTAGCCTTTTTAAAAATACCTGCCATTTGACTTGTATACTCATGAATATCAGTTTGCATAAAAGGTAAATGAGAAAATTCTGTATGATGTGGTATGCTTATTCCCATGGCTCTGCAACCCAGTTCTTCAACGAAAAAATCGAATATCTCATCTAAATCATAAACATTTGTTTGTGTTGATAAACAGGTTATTGAAGGTGATATTCCAGCTTCTTGTAACATTTTGTAACCCTTCAAGGTATCGTCAAAAGTTTCCCTCCCGTTATGATATCTTCTATGAGTATTATGCCGCCTCATACCATCAAGCGAAACATACACCCTAGAACCTTTTCTTGCTAAAAACTCTGCTTTTTTAGGTGACATCTTAATAGCGTTTGTAAATAGCTGTGCATTCCCTTCAATATTATCAATTAAATACTCGACTACATCCCAATTTGTTAGAGGTTCACCTCCTATTATCATCATTGAACCTTCTCTAACATTTTGATTAAAAAATCCTATAATACCTCTTGCAGTTTCCATAGACATTGCTGTATGAAGTTGTTCTAAAGGGTTTCCGTAAACCAGGCAGTAATCACAAGCAGAATCGCAGCCAAATGTCGCTTCAACTCTAACTTTTCTCAGTTTTGGGGGTTCCATTCTGACATCTAAAGAGTTTAATCTCATAAGATCTTCTTCGCCTATCCTTTCAATATCATCTCTATCTGTAAAAAAAAGTTGCTGAGAGAAGGGATTGTACAAAACGATATCATTGCCCCTTTCGAATCTTTTGACACGACTTGATAATATTTGGATCACCGTTTGTTTCTGATTAAGTTATGCTTACTTTGTCTTTTTACTAATCCTATAGATGAACCTATTTCCTTTGCAAGCTTAACAGGGAATGGGTCATTATAACCTCTCCAATCATCACAACTTTCACACAATAGACCTTCAACGTCTCCTTTCATATGCCTTCTTCTTAAATCGGTCATTTCTTCTCCATTCCATATATCTCTTAAATTTTGTTCATAAGCATTTCCAACTACTAACTGACCTGTTAAATCTGTACAACAAGGTACTACATTTCCATTTGCTAATACTATCATTGATCTCCATGGCCACAAGCAAGGATAGTCCTGCTTATTAGTTTTTCCTTGAGGAGCTAGGTTCATGTCAACCACTTTTCCAGCTCTAGAAGATATTTTCTTAACATTTATCCAATTAACAGGAGTTTGTTTCCAATAAGAAATAAAATCAGCAACCTGTTCATGATTCAAAGTATTTACAACCATTTGGACTTGTGTTATTGGTCTATCATATCCATATTTTTCTTTTGTCTCTAAAAAATGATGGATATTGTGCATTACAGCCTCAAAATTTCCCCCTTGTCTGAGGGCTTGATAAATATCTTTTGATGCCCCGTCAACAGAGAATACGATTTCTTCCAAACCTGATCCAAATAATTTTCCTGACATTTCAGGGTTTAGTAATGTGGCATTTGTTGACAATCTTGATCTAACTCCGAAAGTACTTAGAAGTTGTATCATCTGAATCAGATCTGAATTTAAAAAAGATTCGCCATTGAAATGCAACCACACAATTTGCCCTTCTAGGAGATCAAGGTTCTGTTCAACTATATACCTTAGCCCATCAACCGACATATTGCCTCTTCTAACATACCCAGATTCCGGGTCTCTTGAAACGCACATTGGACATCTCAGATTGCAATAGTCAGTTGGTTCTATATTTTCAATCCATGGTCTACCATAAACAACCAAATTTCTTCTTGAATAATCCAAGTGGTTTTTGAATTGACTGAAAAACCCTGACATATACATATACACTACCTAATGTAATGTTCAATGAAAAGGCTTAAATCCTTTATTGTTAACATTTTCTTTAATGCCACCAAAAGACCCTTATTCATACTTCATAAGCCATGAAAACGATTCAAGTCCATGTCTCTTTACCATCACTGAAGGTAATAGATTAGTGTGGGAAGTAACAAATACCTGTAATTTAGGCTGCTCCCATTGTTCTGTTGATTCACCAAGAGATGGGGAGGACCCAAAAGGAAGTAAGCTGAAATTAAAAAAATCCATTGAGATCACTAGAGAATTAGTTGATAACGGAGTTGATTCAATATACATTAGCGGCGGGGAACCAGGTTTATGGAAACCACTAGGTGAATTTATTCCCAGAGCAAAGGAACTCGGAGTTGGATTGATTAGCGTCGCATCAAATGGAACTATAGCTGAGGCATATACCTCAGAAGAACTGGCCAATATGGGTATGGATAAAGTTTTGATAAGCCTTGATTCTCATCTTAGGGATAGACATGATAGTTTTAGAGGAGCAACTAATTCTTATGATAGAGCTGTCAGTGCCATTATAGATTTGTTAAAACAAAATGTTTATTTGAGAGTTGGTTCTGTCATCTGGTCAGGCAATGTAGATCAACTTGAAGAAATGACAAGATTTTTGAATGATTTAGGTGCTAATGAAGTTGCTTATAATTGGCTTGTTAAAACAGGGAGAGTGGCAATAAACCATCAAGTACTTGTTCCGTGGGATAGATACCGTGAAGTTGGATATAGATTAAGAAGTATGAGGAGTTTCTATGAAGATAATGATATTTTGATTAGTTTCCATAGGTTTAATGAATTGGATGATAATTCCATAGGTTGCCCAGGCGGAAAAAAAATATGGCATATTTATTCACATGGAGGGTTATCCCCCTGCTCTTGGATAACCAAAACACTTCCACAATATATAACTTCAAATACCATTTTTGATGCCTCTCTATCACAACTCATGAGAGATCCTAGAATTCAGTCATTCAGAGAAATGGTAAGAAGAAGGGAAGATATTTATGGTCCAGGATGTCCTGCAATTTGTGTATCTGAAAATGGATCTATAATGAGTAGAGATCCCTTGTATCGTGGGTTAAAATGAAATCTATAGTCGGTCTAGGTCGTGCTCTTGTAGATGCATGCATAAATGATGAAGATATAATTCCAATATTAAAATTGTTGATTGGTCCCATAGAGCAGGGTCACAACCATTTTTTACTTGACGATGATCAAGCAAAATATATTTTATCACGTTTAAAGACAGAAAATTTCATTGCTGGGGGTTCTGTAGCCAACACTTTAAGATATTGTTCCAGAAACGGGAAACCTTCAGTTTTTGTCGGAACTATAGGCAATGATGAATTGGGTAGTTTATTTTTATCTGAATTAGAGAGAGATGGTGTTAATCTTCAAGTCCAAAGAACTGATAAAATGACTGGTTTTACATTATTTTGTGAATTTCCAAGAATAGGGTCTAAAATTTCGCTTTTCTATTATGGCGCTTCAGATACACCATTCTCAGTTGATTCGATTGAAGGTTTGTTGGGAAGTGATGCTATTTTACATTCTTCTGCATACAATTTTGTTTCCCCACTAGACAGGAGTGTTATTGATATTTATCTTAGAGCTCAAGAAAAAGGATCATTCAGATCCGTAAACATTTCAGGTTATGCTAAACAGAATCTACGTCCGAAAATGAATGCACTGAGAAGTCTTTTGGACCAAAACATTTTAAACCTAATAACTGGAAATTCCTCTGAATTTTTAGCTGTTGTGGGCAGGAATGAACTGAATGATGAGAGTTTGGAACTTATAGGTAATCTAGCATCGATGGTATTAATGACTATGGCTGAAGAGGGTAGCATTTATTTTGAAAATAAAGGTTATAAAACAATTCACCCTTATAACGATGTTAAATTTCCTGTATATGTTGTGGGAGCGGGAGATGCATATACTTCTGGAATTATTCAAGGATTAATGGATGGCAAACCTTTTTTTGAATCTTGTTTAGGTGGATCTAAATTAGCATATCTGAAATGCAGAGAAGTGCATGAAAGGTCAACTCGTTAGTATTGAAATAGCGTAATCTAATAATCTACCCTCTTTTTTTTGTATTTTTGATATAGTCTTTGAATTTTTCCTACTATTCCATTTTTTACCTCCTATGCAATCACCAGCAGAGAATAATGCGATAATATCCCTTTTTCTACAGGCAGCAACAGAAAACAATGCTGAGGTCTCCATTTCAACTGTTAAACAACCTTCCTTTAGAAATTCATCCCTTTTTCTGAACGTTTCTCTATGTAAAGCCTCTGTTGTCCATGTTCCACCTAATTTATATTTGATGTTCCCTTTATCAAAGTACTCTTTAGCTATTCTCAAAAATTTTTTCGATGGATAAGAATATCTAGAAGGTTCTATATAGTGATAGGAAAAACCTTCGTCTATTATTGCGAATTCAGGTATTATGAGTTCTCCCCTTTGCATTTTTTCATCCAAAGTACCAGCAGTCCCTATAACGACAAATTTCTCCATGCCAAGTGCGATCAATCTATCTAAAAATGTTGCAGCGTATGTTCCGAACCCTGGAAAAACATATCCTATTTTCTCGTTGTTCTTCTCTAAAATGATCATGGGGGTCATATTTATGGTCCAATTTATCTTTTTAATGGATTTATTGTTCAAAAATTTCTCAAACTGATGATTAAAAAAAGAAATTATGCATTTTTTAGGAAAAACTGATTTTTTTGTATTAGTTATTTTAATCATGTCATTCACAAAATCTTCAGGTTCTATTATTGCTTTGTCAGTCGATTTTCCAAAAAATAGTGGAAGGGTATTTTTTTCTAACATATAAATCTACTCTTAATTTATTTTTATAAATTTAAGAAAATTCTTTTTTGAGTGAGTTTGAACTAAGTCAATATAGAAGTCCAAACCATCTATATTTAAATCCTTCTTATAGGCTAATGATTTTATCAGCCATCATAAGAGAATCTCGTGCCATATAACTTTTCTTTGAGTTGTTCTTCAGTTAATTCTGTTTCTAATGTAAAATGAGTTCTTCCTCCTCCATGTTTAACACTATCTTCTGATATTAAATAAGGTAAATTTTCTTGGGCTAAATGGAATGCAATTGCATGTACTGTTCCTATATGAAATCTCATGTCTCCTGAAGTTGATAACTTGTATGTGTTCATATTCTATCATTGGAAAGTTAATCTTAAATTCTCATCATCTTTACTAGTAATTCCAAAAATAGGCCAAAAACAACCTAAATCCCATCTCATTTACCATTCGAACTGCTTTATCAAATTCTCTTCTTAAGGTCGGTTCGCCGCCGCACAATACAATGCCTTTTGTTCCCCAGCTTTTCGCCCTTGTAAAAATACCGCCCAGCTCTTCTAAGCCCAATTCCTTATCAGATCTAGAAGCGTAGCAATAAGAGCAATCATGATTACACCTAGAGGTTAATTTGAAGTTGATTATTTCAGGTATCATTGTATCACACCTTCATTTATCAAGAAAAGTAGCTCTGGATGAAATTTATCACCCATCTTTATCATTTCCTTTATTTGATCCAGACTGAAGAAATTGACACTATCAACCTCTTCACTGAATTTACACGCACCTTCATATTGCGCTTTGAAAATTTTGAGGAATTTGTTTTTGTATTTTAACTTGCATAAAGGTTTAATTGATGCTTCTATTCCAATTTCTTCCTTCATTTCCCTCATCGCAGCCTCTTCATATGTCTCCCCTGATCTTACATGACCACCTGCGCTTGTACTCCAATGGCCAGGACAAAAGGAGGTATTTCGACTTCTTAATTGAAGGGCTAATCTACCTTCATTATTAAACAGCAATACATGGACAATTCGATGTTTTAGAGATTTTTCATAAATCTCATTCCTGCTAGCTTTGTCAATCACTTCATCCTTGTCATTTACAACATCTAGAAACTCCATGATAATTTATGATAAATAAGTGTTAAATAATTGAGAAATGGCAGATGATATAGAGGAATTAAAGAGGTAATAGAAATAGTAAAATAATGGCTCAATTTAGGATTTGAACTTCAATACCGACTCCTATCTCGGAATTAGGAATATATGAATTTCACAAACAAATACAAACTCCATATACAATGTTAATAATAAATATGTTCAATGCTAACCCAAACTTTAATATGAAAACAAAAACAATAGGTATAATAGGAGGGATGGGTCCAGAAGGGACAGCTGACTTGTACATGAAAATAGTAAGATACTGCCAAAAAAACTTTGGAGCTAAGTATGACAATGATTTCCCTCCAATAATAATCTACAGTGCTCCGATACCAGACGTAGTTGAAAGTTTGGAAAATGAAAAAATTACGCTGAGTATGCTCTCTGAAGCAGCAAAGACCCTGGAAGACGATGGATGCGATTTCTTAGTAATAGCCTGTAATACAGTGCAGTTCTTACTAGAAGATATTAGAAAATCAGTGAAAATACCGATAATAGGAATAGCAGAAGTTAATGCAAATTATGCGAAAAAGGAAGGGTATAAAAAAGTGGGGATATTAGGAACGGAAGTAACTGTGAACAAAGTATATGACCAAGAACTCCAAGAAATTGGGATAAAACTAGTTAAACCTACGAATGAAGATCAGAAAAAACTGACTCAAGTGATAATGGCTCAACTTGCTGGAAAAGCAACAAAAAAGGAAAAAGAAAAACTCAAAGAAGTAATTAAAAATCTTAATACACGAGGAGCAGAAGCGATTTTAATAGCATGTACGGACTTACCTCCAGTAATAAAACAAGAGGATGTGGATATTCATTTAATTGATTGCACTCAAATCTATGCTGATGAAACAGCTAAAATATCTTTCAAAAATTAATGATTGTTATTTTTATTATTTCTTGGCAATAAAGAAGAAATCTGTGGAATTGTTTATATATTCAGGAATCCTTGCATACTTGACTTGAAGATCAATGAATTCTTTTTTATTTTCAATCTGTTCTATTTCATACTTGTCTAAAAGATTAAAAGGCCCTAAAATTTTAAGTATTTTAAATTTTCCCCTTTTCAAAGATTTTTGGAGTTTATCTAATGTAAACTCATAAGAAATATGCCCTCTCTTTTGTCCGCCCCAAACTATGTATCTGCTACCAATTTTCATGTTTTTTTCGAACAATTGATACTTTTCTTTTTTGAGTTCATGGCTCCTGCAATAAATAAATCTATTATTTACGCTCCCCATAAATATTCCATTTTTTTTCAATACCCTAAAAGATTCTTTTATTGCTTTTTCGTAATCTTTACAGTAGTTCAGCACCCCATTGATCATCATAACTACATCGAACGAGTTGCTAATTTGGTTCTCCATATTTGATGCGGATTCCTTGACAAAAGATATGTTATTAAAATTACTTAGCCTCTTTTTTGCATGTTCTAACATCTCTTTTGAGATATCTGTCATAACTACATTATGCCCTAGTTCTAAAAGTGGTTTGGAAAATCTACCTATCCCCCCGCCCACATCCAAAATTCGAAGTTTTTTATTTTTGGGTAGATTATCCAGTATGATATGTTCCAATATTTTATCGCTTAATCTATCTTCAAATTGGTCAAAATCCTTTGCAATATTATCATAAAATAATTCCACTTCCTTTTCTCTTTCATTCATAAGATCCCCTTATTTATAAAGAATAAAAGAACTCTTATTTATAACTAGCGTTTAGATTCGACTGTGGGACATAATTATTTTTTCTCTAGTTTTGAGTGGGAAGAATTATGATATTTCGTGTTTTGTTTGTTACCATCCAATCACATATTTCCTAAAGCCCATTTAGAGCCTCTAGACGGTTAATTCCAGTCAAATCGTCATTTGTCCCTATGATATATTTGGTCTTATAGGGATTTATTTTTAAAACGCTAATATTGTATTATATGAGGGATAAAATCGACTCATTTTTTGGCTAATTTGGGGGTATGCAGATTATTTTTGTCCCACACCCGTTTAGATTCATTTTTATCAGATATTTAAGATTTCAATAGTATAATCCCATTATGTATGAAGACTTTTCTTTCCTTTATTTGCATGGTTTAAAAGAACTTTCTAAAACATTGAGTGGTGATGAACGCATATTCATGGGAACAAGACCATGGGGTTTCCACGCAGGCAATATATTAACGATGGTTATTTATCCATATTTATTATGCGAGGAGGTTGCTAGACGCGGTCTAGAACCAAGATTTAAAGTTTTTGTATCTTTAAATGACTGGGAACCCCATAGGCTTTTGTATAGAGATAAAGGAGAGCACCCATACAATTTCTTTCCAGAAGGAACATCATTTCAATATACAAATGATCCAAAAGGATGTTGCTCTTCAATAGTTGAGCATTATGAAGACCCTATAACTAGAGCTTTTGATCCATTAAAAGACGCTCACAAATTGCTTGAAGTTAATTTCAGAAGAGTATCTGATTTAAAAAATGAACAGGTATTTCAAGATATTTTAAGAAGATGCTTCGAAGAGAAAGATGCTATTGGTAAACAGGTGGAAAGCGTTACAGGAGAAAAAATCTCATATGATACATTACAATGGACTGGTGTTATATGCCCTTCATGTAACTCAGCTAATGGTGAAACTGCATATGATGGGAGCATAAGATTTACCTGCCATGGTTGCGGCGAAACCTACAAAGGTAAATTGTCGGATTTTGATTTCTGGTGGTATCATCTCCCAATGTTAATCCCAAGAATATTATATTTTAGACCAGACATAATAGTAAGGGGAGGAGATCATTACGATTACAAGGGTCTTGCCATGCTATATTCCCTGCTAGAATATTTTGGACATAGGGATATTAGACTGAAAACACTTGTATCCCCAAAATTACTGGCATTAGATGGAAATAAAATGAGCAAGAGTATTGGAAACCAAGCTGAAGTTAATTTTCAGAAATTATTGTCATTCGCAAGAGAATTTGAAGGTGATGTTATATCGCTCCAAGAACTTCAGTAATTTTTGATTTGTGGGGGACTCTTATATACCATGATACTGAGACTAATCTCTTCACCAGATTAGGAAGATTGACCGGAATAAAAGATGAAGATGTTCTTGAATATCTTGAAAGAAATTGGTTGGTTAGAAATGATTTGACTCTTGAGGCTCTGGCAACAGATATTTGCGGATATTTTCACTTAAACCCAGACCATCTAGAAAATATAATTGATATTTGGAATGAAGACATGTCCAATGTAAGATGTTATAGTGACGCAGATGAAGTTTTGAAATCACTGAGAAATCTATGTAAACTCGCTATCTTATCAAATACAGGACCTATGACAGGAAGAATATTGAAAAATTTGGGTTTTAATGATTATTTTGACTTCATTTTGTTTTCGTGTGATGCAGGTTTATTGAAACCCGATGCAAGGATATATGAAATGACATTAGCTGGTTTGAGAACTGAGGCCAAGTATAGTTACATGGTCGGAGATAATCCCTACTCTGATTTAAAGACCCCTAAACAGATGGGAATGAAAACTATATTTGTTGATAGATATAGAAACGGTAAAAATTATGATTTTGTCGACTATACGGTTTCTCGACTTTCTAGCCTCTTAGGGATTCTAGAGATATAATCATCTGCTTTCTGTACTTAGATACTATCCTTCTTCTTAAATTCTCATCCATTCTTCTTAATCCAAGAAAATATGCATATATTTCAAGCGATTTTTCGAATATTGAAACTTCAATTTCATGCAATAATAGTTTTATATCCCCCAGAAAGACATCGTCAGCACTACTTATATAAGAGTTTATTATAGCTTCTCTATCTTCGGGAAATTCAAGAATACCCGAAGCGATATCATCTGATATACAAGAATGACTGGCTCTTTCGAAATCAAAAAAGTAATATCTATTATTCCTAGTTAAAATATTATGTGTCCCAAAATCTCTAAGTGTTAAAACATATTGATCTGAAAGTTCTTTATCCCTTTTTTCATATAAAACTCTCAACAAATCAAAAGGGATTCTAATAGTATCCCCGGATTCTGATATTGCACCTACCCATCTGGCAAGATTTGATATTCTCCTTACGAGATCCCTTGTTGGAATACCACTTGAAACCCTAGTTTTGAAATATAATTCATCATTCAGACTAGCATGATGTATCCAAGCTAATTTTCCTATGCACTCCTCTAATAATTCCTCTTTCGTAGGTTGTCTTCCATCTATAAATTCCATATAAAGACTACCTGGGCACTCTGACAAAATTCTCGGAACATCTATTCCAAGAAGTGCTAAATAAGAATTCACACCTCTCTCAACTCCAAAAGAATTTGGATAGTCAGGATCATCAACAAATCTTTTCTCTACGAAACTATAGGTAAGACTCCCATTGATTTCATAAAGTTTTACCGAATTTGTAAATCCATCCCCTATATTTCTAACTGAAAGGCTGTATGTTGACATAATTATACCAAATTATCAAGACCGCAAAATCTGTCTACATCATCATATAAATTAACATAACTTACATCTACAATTCTGTTCAAACCTAAAATAACATTGGAATATTTCTCATTATTTGACAGAAGTATTATTATTCTTTTACCAAGGGCAGATGCCCATCCGAGTTCAATATGAACGCCACCAGAAGGTGGGTCCCCAGGGATCGCAATTATCAGATCTGCTCTTCTTACATGATCATAATCTAGGGGCGTGCATATTTCAGGTTTCATAACATCTTCGCCCCAATTTTCTCTCGTATGTGAATTATGAACCTCATACCCCTTTGTTTTAAGATAGTCAATCAACCCTCTAATCAAATCTATTTTGTCATCATATATTCTCCTAGTTTGCGGATTTATGTAACTATTAAATGGTGCAGCCAGATATACTGTTTTTTTAACCATAAAATCTATAATTAAGTTCTATCAATAATTTTAAATAGCCCTTTATAGGTATATTTCCTCTAATTTTCTTTAATCCCATTAATATTTTTCATTTTTTGTCAACAATGTATTCCCCAATGCAGATAAAACCCATAAACCCCACCAAAAGGAATCATAGACAGTATAATAATAAAACCCTGGGAAGAATAACTTAAAAGCATCTTTTTGATTTTCTGAAACTATTCCAGAACCGATTAAACCCTGATTTATTGGTTGTTGAAACATCTTCACACCCAAATGTCGTGACTCTTGGTTTATATCCAAATCATCCCTAAAACTATTCCCAATATGGTACCCCCACCTAACATAAGCATCCTCCATACCTTGGATTGAATGGGGAGCTTTAGCAAGACCTTCGCTTATCATCAATCCCCACCTGACCGAATGGTCCCTTTGATGCATTACATCCAAACCTATAGAGCCTGTTTTCATACTAGCAATACCCACACCTAAAGATGCTCCACTTCTGACTATCATCGAGTCATCTTTAAACGCCTTACTCAAAGAATCATACAAAGTTTGAGTTGGCCTTCTAAAATTGTTTAACGATAAACCAAAGCACGCACTTTCTCTGACATATGGATGTGTATCATGAGCTATTCTCCACCTAAGCAAATCATCAACATTTTCATCCTGACTACCTAGATGAGAAAATC
>Ga0210044_10000768_pt1 | contig 48986 bp, 35 predicted proteins | sample CryGey13umfilter_2_FD_183959 | JGI IMG/M metagenome (GOLD analysis project Ga0210044, IMG submission 183959) | Groundwater microbial communities from aquifer in Utah, USA - Crystal Geyser 4/9/14 3 um filter (SPAdes) (version 2) | ecosystem: Environmental > Aquatic > Deep subsurface >...
CCGAAGCTATTGCACAAGTTCGACGCCTCTGCGTGCACAGCAGTGTGTTGAGTGCTCACCACACGCCCACGGGTGAAGTTCTGCGAACTTCCACTTCGGTGTATTCCTAACCTTCGCGAGTATAGCTGCCCTGCGGGGGTGTGAGACGCATTTTCGAAGGAGTAGTGCAATGAGATTGTCCACTCGTTCCTTTCTGACTTCCATGGTCGCCATCGCGGCGTCTGCGTGCCGGACGTGGGCGGCTGAAGGTGAGAGCGGTGTGTTCGGCTTTGGCGAGAAGGGGCTGAGTGCTTCGCTGTCTGCCGCCGACGGGAAGTTGCTGTCGGTGCAGGTGGGTGCGGAGCTTGTGGGGGCTACGCCGGGGGACGCGATGTGTTTGGACTTGAGGGTGAATGACCGGTGGTTGGTGGGGCAGGAGCACCAAGCGGCGCGGTTGGTGAGTCGGGAGAGCCGGGGAAATGAGCTGACCTTGGTTCAGCGGGTGGGCGAGGTGGCAGTGGTGCAGCATCTCACCCTCGACCCGGAACACCGGCGGTTGGCGCGGCGGTTTGAGATTACGAACCGGGGCACGGAGACGGTTCGGTTGGGCGGGTTCTGGTTTGCGTCGTTGGGGTTGAACGGCGGCGCGGGGGCACTGTACAGTCTGCCGCGGACGTACCCACCGCAGCGACGGGAGTTTGCGGCGCTGACACCGGGCAGCACGCGGGGCACGGGGGAGAAGTTGGCGCCTGTGCTCGTGCAACTGTCGCCTACGCGCAGTGTCGCCTTCATGGCCGACAGCCGCACAGACCACGTCTCTGCCGGCGTCCAGGAACGCGCCGGCGGGGTCACGGTCACGCAGGCGTTCAACGTGTTGGGCTGGCTCAAGCCGGGGCAGACCTTCACCGACATCGGCACCGCCTACGTGCAGCTCATCGAGGGCAACTACGACGACGCGCTGCACGCGCTGTGGGGGTGGATGGGCGACGTCGGTCTGGTGGTGCCGAAGGACCGCGCCGATTGGTTCAGCGATGCGGTGCTCTACTCGTTTCATCCCGGCGGCACCATCGGCAGCCAGTTCTCCGATCTGGGTGGGTTCAAAGCCGCGACAGACAAGCTGCTGCCCCGGCTGCCGCGGGGAGGCGCCACCGCGCTCTGGATGCTGCCGGTCGAGGACCAGTCGCCCTACCAGCCGCGCGATTACTACAAGTTCCAGGCGGGACTGGGTACGCCGGAGGAGTTCGGCGCGCTGGTCAAGCGGGCGCACGAATTGGGGCTGCACGTGCTAATGGACTGCGTGCCCCACGGCGGCACCAACACCAATGACCGCGCCAAGGAGCACCCGGAGTGGTTGGCGCGTGACCTCAACGGCAAGTCCCTCTCGTACTGGTGCTTCGATTTCAATCAACCGGGCTGGCAGCAATACATGGCCGGTGTGGCGTCGTACTACGTGCGTCAGTACGACGTGGACGGCTATCGCGTGGACGCCTGCTCCGGCAGCAAGATTCCCAACTGGTCCAAGGACATTCCCTATCAGCGCGCAAGCCTGGCGCAGTTGCAGGGCGGGCTGGGAATGCTGGGCTCAGTCCGCGGCGCCGTCAGAGCGCTCAAGCCCAGAGTCGGCGGGCTGTTGGCCGAAACGGAAGGCGCTCCGTATGCGACGACTGCCGACGCGGTCTACGACTTCACCTTCTGCAACAGCATCCTCCACGACTGGCGCAACAGCCCGCCCGACGTGTTCGTGCGGCGCATTCGCACTTGGCTCGAAGAACAGCAGTACACCGATCCGCAAGGCACGATCCACCTGCGTCACGTCGAGAACCACGACACGCTCCGCGGGCAGGGCTGGTTCGGCGTCCGCGGCATGCGCACCGTGGCCGCGCTCATGGCGTGGATCCATGGCATGCCGATGATCTACGACCACGAAGAGGTCGGGCACGAGGACGCCCTGCGGCAGATCTACGACATCCGCGCGCTGTTGCCTGAACTCCGGCGCGGCGAAGCTCATTACGTGGCCGTCGGGGCGACGCCTGGCGAGGTGTTCGCCTTCCTGCGTCGGGACGGCGCCAGAGCCTCGTTGGTGGCGCTCAACTTCGGTCCCAACGCCGTCCACGCCAAGCTGACCTGGGACGCGGACAAGTGGCTGACCGGCCGCAGCAAGCTGTGCGTCTATGACGCGATGCAGGGGCGTCTGGTCAGCGAAGGCCAGAGCGTCGCCCAACTACGGACGCTGAGCCTGGACCTGCCCGCGTTGGGCTACACCGTCCTGGCAATCCGCGACGCTGCCCAGCGCGGCGAGTTGCCGCCGGACGCCAGCCGACCGAAGCCCCTCGGCGTCGGCAGTCTTCGCCTGGCCAAGTCCGCTGGTCCCGCTCCGCTGCCGTTGCTCCTGCTCGACAACCAGCGGCCCGTCCTCGAACTCACCGATCTCCTCCTCCCCACCGCCTGCCGACCGACCGACGCCCGCGCCAGTGCACTCAGCACCCCCGCCACCCAGGTACCCAATTACCCAGTCACCCAGTTACCCCTCGCTTCCGGTTCCGCCCGCCTCGAACCAACACCATCGCCAACCGGCGTCTCCTTTCGCGCCCACTTGGTCAACGTCCCTATCGGCACCGCGGCCGGGCTGGTCTTGCGCGTGCCCAACGCCACGCACTACCAGGTCCGCACGACCGACGGCGTGCTCTCGTCGTCGGTCTTCCCCGTGTGCCGCAGCGCCGCGGGTACGTATGGCTCGATCTACTGGCGGCCGCAAGGCACCAGCGCCCTGTTCGATTCGCGGCTCACCCCGTTGGCCGAGACCGACGGGTGGTTGACGTTCCGCGGCGACGGCGTCCGCGAGTTCGCCTTGCGGTTCCCGCAGACCGACCGCCTGCCTGCCGTCGTGCAACTGCACGACCGGTACGGTGACCAGCAAGGGCTGTTCGTCCTGCTCCACTGGCGGCTGGACGGCTTGCGCGCGGACGACTTCACGTTCGAAGTGACCTCCGCGCTCCCGGCAGCCGGCGCCGAGACTGCCGAGCCGAAGATGGGTTCGCTCACCGTCCGGCAAGTCGGTCCCTGGTGGATTGCGGAGAACGCGTACTACCGGCTGACACTCCACAAGTCGGGCGGCGTGATTCGCGAACTAATCGACAAGCCGCACCCGGAGCAACCAGTCATCTCCTCCGGCGCGTTCTACACCGACCGCGGGCTGTGTATCACGCGAGACGGCGGCCGGCAGCGGACCAGCGCCGAGTATGACGTGGAGTCGGCGGTGCAAGTTCGGCGGGAGGGCGCGAGGGTGCGGCTGCGGTTTGAGGGGCAGTTCCGCGGCCAGTATCGGTTCGACAAGGCCAGCCCGCCACTGCGGTTCTACACCGAGTACGTGTTCGACGACGGCCCTACGTTTCGGCATACCTGGGGGTGGGAGAGCGACCGGGGGCTGACGAAGGAAGACGGCTTTCTCGCCCAGATGTGGGCGGTGGACTCGTGGGATCAGTTCCGGTGCGCCAACGGCGGCAAGGTGATTCTGCAAGGTGAGCGAGGCGAGAAGCCGGGTCGCGTCGGCGAGACCAAGCGCCTGACGCCGCCGCTGACGCCTGCCCACCTCGAAGTGCTGGCCAAAGGGCAGCCGTTGCTGCGCCTCGACGAGATCGCCACCAACGGCCCGGCGCCACTGCGCAACGTGTTCTTCGACGGCCACAACTTCTTTCTCGCCAGCCTCGACGGCGCCGACGAGACGTGCCTCCGCAACCGCTGGTACGAAGCGTCGGCGCTGCTGACCGTCGGTTCGGCGAAGCCCGAGGCGCTCCCGCTGGACGCCTGGCAAGCGGCTGGGACCGCACCGGAGAGGACCGGCTCCCTGGTGCGCGACGGCTCGTTTGAGCAGTCGGGCAGCAGCAACCTCGTATCGTATCGCACCGGCGAACGTGTGCCGTGGCCGGCGACCGGGTTGGTGTGGGACGCCCCGGCCGGCGGAACGTTCACGTCCGAGACGAACCACGGTGGCGGAACCTGCGCCAAAGTCGTCAACACCAGCGGCGACTATCTGCTCTTCCGCCAGCCCGTCACGTTGGATCTCGCGCCCGGAAAGAAGTACCGGCTGACGGCGTGGGTCCGCGGCGAGAACCTGGTCCGCGGCGTCGACGCGTGGCGGACAGGAAGTGTGCGGTTGGCGTTCACCACGCCCACCGGCCAACACTACGCGCAAGTGGCCGAGCTGTTGGGGACGTTCGACTGGAAGCTGGCAGCCGGCGTCGTCGAAGTGCCCGCCGGAGCCAGTTCGGCGGAAGTGCAGGTCGGCGTCAACGGCGGCACGGGGACGATGTGGATCGACGAGGTGACGGTGGCGGCGGAGTAGCGGAGGGCAGTTGGGCGAGCAGACGGGACCAGCCCGACGCAGTTGCCTACGAGCACTTCGCGGGCTACGATGGACGAAGGAATCTGTCAGGCGGTGAAGCAAAGTGCGTAGGTATGACCCGCGAAGGTTGGGAACACACCGAAGTGGAAGTTCGCGGAACTTCCCCGGCAGGCGGGCAGCAGACGTAGGACAGAGGGTATTCTCCCAGACGGAGCCGAAGTCGCACCGGGACTTCGGTGTGTTCTTAACCTTCGCGGGTATCTGACCCCAAGCTCTGCTCCCTGTGCTGCTGCCTCGTCGCGCTCACATCCCTCGCCCTCCTGGGCGACGACCTGCCGCTGCTGACCGCGCCGTAGGTGGCGGTTGGCCCGGCCGGTGCTCCCGACTGGAGCCGCGCGCCTGAGGTCACGGGCTTCCGCCTGCTGAAAGGCGGCCGACTGGCGTCGGCGCAAAGCCACGCGCAGGTCTGCTACGACGCCCGCAACCTCTACGTCCGCTTCCGCTGTCCGGCACCCGATCCGGCCACGCTCACCGGGGAAGTGCGCGAACGCGACGGGGCCGTCTGGCAAGACGACGCGGTGGAGCTGTTCCTGGACCCCGGGAAGACGGGTGCGCATTCGTACCAGTTCATAGCCAACTGCAAGGGCTCGCAGTACGACGGCCGCGACGGCGAGTCGGGGTGGAATGGGGAGTGGGCCGCGTCGGCCGCGGTAGATCCAGAAGCGCGAGAGTGGGTCTGCGCACTCACCATTCCCTTCGCGACCCTCGACCGTGGCGCGCCCGCTCCCGAGGAGCAGTGGGGAGTCAACTTTTGCGCCGACTCCGCCGCCGCGGGCGAGAACAGCGCCTGGGCGGACGTGCCGGGGAAGTACGATCAGCCGGCGCTCTTCGGGCTGCTTCGGTTCGCGCCGGGGGCGCCCGCCGTTCAGTTGCTGAACCTGGGCAACCTCGGCACCGGTTCGGGGCAGCTTGGCCTGTCCTTCTACGCTCAGACCACCCAAACGGTGAACGTGGCCGCGCGCCTCGCCGGAACGGAGCGAACGCTGTTGGACGACACCCGGGCTGTGCCACTACAAGCTGAGGCGAAGGAGACCGTCCGGCTGGAGTTCAAGGCTGAACCGGCAGGAGAGTACCTCGCTGACCTCACCGTCCACAGCGGTGACGGGCGGCTTCTGTTTGCCGCGCACTCGCCCGTGGCTGTACTGCCGAACGTGCAGCTCACCACGCGCAGTTTCCCGACGGCAGGCCGCGTCGAGGTCTCGGTTGACGCCAGCGTGCTGCCTCAGGCGGCCGGCGAGCTGCGCGCCGTCGTGACTGCGAGTGGGGGCGCCGGGAAGGAACTGGCGCGTCAGCAGATCGCCGCGTTGAAGGCGGGACGAGGCACCGCGGAACTGGGCCTCGGCACCGCCACCGGCGCAATCACGTTGACGGCTCAGGTGCTCGACCCAACCGGAACGGTGCTGGGCAGCGCCGAGACGCTGGTCGAGCGCCCTCCCGCACCCGCGTGGGCCAAGACGCGCGCCGGGCTGACAGACAAGGTCCTGCGCCCGTTCGAGCCGCTCCGATTTGGCAAAGACGTGGCGCGAATCTGGGGCCGGACGCTGACCTACGGCAAGCGGCTGTTGCCGGCGTCGATCACCAGCCGCGACAAGGAGCTGCTCGCGGCCCCGGTTCGGTTCCGGTTGCGTAGCGGGGACAAGCAGCAGACGGTGGAACTCCCCGGCACCACCAAGTCCGCTTCGGCGCTGGCGCTGGTTCGGGAGGGGCAGACAACCGTGCGCGGTCTCCGGCTGCGGGGCCGGCAGACCCTTGAGTACGACGGCTGCCTGAAGCTGGAGCTGGACGTGTCGTCGGCCGGCGCCGTCCCGATCCAGGAGCTGTCATTCGAGATCCCGCTGCGCCCCGAGGTCGCCCGCTACCTGCACACCTGCCGGGCCGACTGGGCCACCTCGCGCTCGCAGGCGATCCCTCCCGAGGGCTGGAAGAGCAAGTTCATGCCGTTCCTGTGGGTGGGCGACGAAGACCGCGGGCTGGCGTGGTTCAGCGAGACGGATGAGCCATTCCGGGTGGCTGATCCCAACGCGGTGATAGAGATCGTGCCGGCGGGGACGCAGACGATCCTGCGGGTGCATGTCATCGACACCCCGACTGAACTGCGCCAGCCGTTCAAGCTCGTCTTCGGCCTCCAACCGACTCCCGTCAAACCCGTCCCGCCGCGGAAGGCGCGGCTCTGGCACGGCGTCCACTTCGGCATGGAGAATGAAACGGCCAGCGGGGAAGGCTGCCTCAAGCTGCCCGCAGCCGGCAACCTCGACCTGCGCCGCGGCACGCTGGAACTCGTCGCCACGCTGGACTTCGACCCCGAGGAAGTCGCTCGCACGAAGCACAACCACACCCTCTTCCACTTGGCGCAGGCCAACGGCGATCAGGTGTACGTGTTCTGGGACCACCCCGCGCGCAGCCTGTGGTTCTACCTCGGACTGGGCGAGACCTACCCGCAGAAGTACCCGATCCACTTGACCACTCAGAACCTCGGCTGGAAGAAGGGCGAGACGCATCACATCGCCGTAACCTGGGGCGAGCGCACTACGCTGTACCTCGATGGCAAGGCAGCCGGCGCGGCGGGGCCCTATGACGGCTGGATGTCGGGGCCGCTGACGACGGAGTCGGTGGCCTTCGGCTCCGACCTGGGGCACGAGCAGACCGAGTGGATCATCAACGCTGTGCAGATCACGTCGCAGCCGCTCGAGGCCGACGCCCTGGCGAGTTCTGCGGCGCGCGTCGCTCAGCAAGGCCCGCAGGCGCGGCTCACGGCCACGCCCGACACCTTGGTCCTCTACCACCCGCGCGCTGCCGCCGACAGCAGGACACTGCCGCCGGTCCAGACCCCAGACAGGCTTGCAGCCGGTGCGCCACAGCTTGTCGGTGGCGCCGTCGCGCGGGCGGATGGTGTCCATTGCAGCGTCGGCCAAGAGCAGACCGTACTCGACGTGCTCAAAGCGGCCGGGGTCGAGGTCGTCGTCTACCACCATACGTGGACCGATCACTATGGCTACCCCGCAACCACCCACGGCGACGAGCTGGAGTCGCTCGCCAAAGCCTGCCACGGGCGCGGTCTCAAGCTGCTGCTCTATTTCGGCTACGGGCTCGGCAACCGCACGCCGGAAATGCAGGTGTATCACGACGAATGGACCGTCCAACCGCTCATCTTCTGGGGCACCGGGTACCCGCCGGAGCAGCAGTTCGATGCCGCGTGCAACCGCAGCCTGGAGCCCGAGTTCCTGCTGGACGGCATTAGCAAGCTGCTGGACCAGTACGCCCTCAACGGCGTCTACCTCGACGGCACCACCGAGGCCTTCGGTTGCGTCAACCACTACCACGGCTGCGGCTACCAGCAGGACGGCGCGTGGAAACCCACCTACCCGATCTGGCGCACGCGCGAGTTCATGCGCCGGTTGGCCGGGCTGTTCCAGGCGAAGCGCAAGGACTACCTCATCGACGTTCACATGTCCGCCAACCTGACCATCCCCACCCTTGCCTTCTGCGACAGCTACTGGGACGGCGAGCAGTTCGAAATGTACGTCCACGGACAGAAGGACCCGCGCGCCCTGCTGCCGCTGAACACCTTCCGCGCCGAGTTCATGGGCCGGCAGTGGGGGCTCGACCCCGAGTTCCTGGTCTACGACGGCCGCCCCTTCACCCGCGATGAAGCCCTCGCCGTCACCCTCCTCCACGACGTCCTCACCCGCCCGACGGGAATCGCCGACGCCCTCTCGGCAGCGGCCGCCCTGTGGAAAGCCCGCGACGACTTCGGCGTCGAGCGCGCCGAGTTCCTGCCATACTGGAACAACGGCAACGTGTTCACGCCAGCGCCTGCAGGCGTCTACGTCTCCGCCTACCGCCGCCCCGAGACCGGGCTGCTGCTGGTGGTGTCGAACTTGGCGAAAGAGCCGGCAGCCGCCACGATCACCTTGTCCGCCGCCGCCCTCAAGGGTCTCAGCGGCGCCCCAACAGCCGTCGATGCCCTGACCGGTGAGCGCCTCCAGATACAACCGAAGCAGGCAGCCGGCGGCCGGGAATGGGTGCTCTCCACGCCCCTGGACCCACTGCGGTGGAGGCTGGTCACCGTGTCGGCGCGGGAGCACTGAGACCGGGAGGCGCGGCCAGCTCTCTTGCTGGCGCTCTACCTCGTCTATCGCCCCGGTTCCAGCAACCGCGGACGGTCCGTCACGGCGACCTCGACAGTGACGGAGCCATTGCCCTGGCTCGCAACCTGGAGAGGTGCGCTCTGATCGTGCAGCGGGTCGTCGGGGCGGAGTGCCGTCGCGCCGTTGGGGAGGCCGCTGAGGGTTGGCTGGTGTTGACGCCGATTCCGTTCAGAACGCCCTACCCGCCCCGCGGCTCCTCACCCATAGTTGTCCACATCGTCAGCAACAAGCCGTACATGAGTTCCTACTGCGGCACCATGCTGGACGCCATCGAGGCCCCAACCTGGGTGCTCCGCGGCTATGGTGGCGCCATGGCCGCAGCGCTGAGCTTGGGGCCGCAAACCTACCTTCATGTCGTCTACCGAGAGGTGGGCGCTGACGATGGGTTCATCGTCACCGCGTTCCTCTCCCGCACCGTGAACAGGAGACAGATCATCTGGCCAGAGAGGTCTTAGAGGAATCGAGCCTTGGCTCGCTTCTCACAGCCACGTCGCACTTGGTTCGGCTGCCAAGGCCCCGCATGTGGCTGGACCACGATTCCGACGTCGATTGCCTATACGTGCACTTCGAGGACCAGCCGGAGTCCAGCCACAGCGCAATACCGGACGATGGGGTCATCCTGGATTACCAAGAGGACAGGCTGGTGGGTCTGATGGTCCTGGAAGCCTCCCGTCGGTAGGCGGCCGGACCAGTGGCAGACCCCGAAGTCGCCGGCGCCGCTCACCGCACCTCCAGCCGGAGGCGGTTGAGGACGATTGCCTGGTCGGTCTTGCCGTACGGGTCGTCGCTGCCGGTGTGACCGACGGCGAGGATTGTGCCGTCGGGGAGTTGGGTGGCGTGGGGGTAGTAGCCGGTGCCGGGGCAGTCGAGCTTCGTCCAAGTGCTGCCGCGGTCGGCTGTCCAGGAGAAGGCGGTCGGGGCGACGTGGAGGATGGGGCCCTCGCGGGTGCGGAGCAGCTCCGGGTGGCCGTCGTGGGGGAACGGGGTCGGGGAGACCGGCCCCGGCTCCCAGGTGTCGCCCTTCTTCGTCAGGATGCTCTGGCGGCGGTCCTGGCGGACGGCTTTGCCCGAGGCGTCGTAGGTGATGGCGCGGAAGACCGCCAGCAGGTCGCCGTTCTCCAGTTCGGCGGTGTCCCACTCCTCGCAGGCGAAGTCCGCCCCGAGCGTCACGTACACCGGACCTGACCACGACTTCCCCGCCGGGTCATCGCTGATCCACAGGCAGTGGCGCGTCTTCGGGAGCAGGTCCATCCACCGCCACTTGTCGGGGTCGAAGGGAGCGGCGCCGCCGGTGACGATCAGCCGGCCGTCACGCAGGCGGCGAATGCGGGTGGGGTCGGTCTGCAGGTGCGGATCGGGCGAGAGGTACTCCGGCGGGTCCCACGTCTTCGCGCCATCGGTCGAGCGCTGCAGGAAGCCCGTCGGGCGCACGTCGCAGTACGTCAGCGCATGCCCCCAGCCCGCGCGCAGGAGCGTGCCATCGGCCAGCACCACCACGCTGCCTTCCGAGTAGCCGTTCATGGCGGAGCTGAACGGGTCAGAGCTGAACCGGGACCAGGTCTCGCCGCCGTCGGTCGACCGCAGGCACAGGTTCTCCTGAACCAGACCCGTCATGTCGTAGGCCGGGAGGTCCTGCTGCCCGGTGGGCAGGCGCTTCAGGATCTCCTTCGGCGCGCGCTGGCGCCAACCTTCGAGGGGCCCGGTGGCCTGGGTGAAGGAGACCAGCACGCTGCCGTCCGGCATGGTCCAGATCCCGGCCCAGCAGGTGTAGCCGGGTGTCTGGGGTGAATGGTAGATCGTGCGGCGCTCGTGGTCGCGGACGGTGACTTCCATGGCACCAGCCTCCAGGATGGTCGCTGCTGTCAGCAGGGGCAGAATGAGCGGCGCTGCTGCGGCGCGTGTGGATCGCGTGTGCATCGGACTACCCTCCCGGCAGGACACGCCGTTGAGCGCAGCCCTGCTCACTCGGCGGGCTCTTCGCACCAAAGCTTCAGCGTCTTGATCTCGAAGGGCCGCAAGTCGAACTGAACCGTGTCGGCCGCCACTTCGAGTGGCGAGCCAGCTTCCTCCATGAGGTCGACTTCCGCTGCGGACGTCACTGGCGTGGCGAACGTGATCCCGACCGCGGTCGTCGGCTTCCCGGCGGCTTCGTAGACTCGGAGCACGGCGGTGCCGTCGTCTCCTGCCTTCAGTGTCGAGACCACGACACTGGGGTGCGTGACCTCGAGGAAGCCATGCCTGTTCGGTAGCACGCCGGCATATGAGGCCGCCGTGAAAGCAACGAGCGGGTTGTTGAACGCCAGCCCCTCGCGGCAGATCCCGGCTTCGCGCCAGTCGCCGGCGTGGGGGACGAGCGCGTAGTCGAAGGAGAGTTCCTTCCCCAACTCCAGCCCGGAGTCGGACGACATGCCCGGCTCGTAGCCGCCGCCGAAGCCGTAGGCCACGATGCGCGTACTGCGGCACAGAGAGAGCAGCATGGTCCCGTCGGCCACGTTGTTGCCGGGCAAGCCGCGGTTGAGCAGGGCGATGCCCCGCTCCCCGTCGCCGTAGTCCACCCAGTTCTGCGCCGGGAACTCGATGCCCAGCGGCCGTTCCTGGGCGCCGAAGGGGATCTCGTGAACGCCCCGCCCGTCCGCGACCGCCGTTGGGAACAAGGCACGGTAGCGCACGAACTCGTCGTTGTTGACCAGGCGCGTGTGGACCTCGACGCGACGCAGACCGGCGCACACCCGGACGCGGGTGCTGAAGCTGCCCTTGTCGCCAAAAGGATGGCTGACAGCGAACTCCGAGAAGACGGCGCCGTTCGTCAGGCAACCGGGTTCGCCGGTCTGCTCGTTGCTGAAGACGGCTTGCCCCGGCTGTGGCACGCCGTGCACTTCCTTCATGGCGAGGCGGCTGCCGCCGTCGAGGGGGTGGTACGGTTCCCACAGGTCGCCGTGGTCTTCTTCGCGGGCCACGACGTTCCCGGGGCTGCGGAGCGCGTCCCACTGGCCCGACTTGACGACGAGGCTGGTGATGGCGCCGGTGGCGTCGACCGCGACCCGGTAGTGCTCGTTCTCGAGTACGCCGGCGTCCTGCTGCGTCGGCGCGGCGTTGCTTGCCCCACCGGGCGAGGCCGTCGGGAGCACCCGGTAGAGACTGTGCCCGAGCGCGGGAACGTCACGGGCGACGAAGGCGACCTCGGCGCGAAGCAAGGCGCCGTTGCTGTCACGCTCGGCTTGCACGAGCTGCACCGGGACGGGCTTCCCGTCGGGGTCGAGGAGCTGCACGCCGGAGATTCCTTCGTCGGTGAAGCCGACATTGGCGAAGACGAGATCCGTGCGCGTCCACCCCAGCGGGTTGAACACGACGACCGAAACGCCCTCGCCCTGTGTGTCGATCCGGTCGGCGTAGCTACGGAGCCGCGCTTCGACCTCCTCCACGGCCAGGCGTCGCGAGAAGTCGAAGCTGGAGAGCGTGTCCTCGTACACGTGGTCGGTCATCACGCCGGACATCAGGTCGTGCGCCTGGTTGAAGAGCATTGGCTCCCAGGCACGCCAGAGGTTCCCATCATCGACCGACGCTCCACACGAGCGGAGTAGCACGCCCAACTTCTCGGCGGTGGTGAGCAGCCCTTCCAGTTCGCGCGTCCGCTGCTTGAGCTCGATCCGGCTGCTGTACGTGCCCTGGAAGACGGGGTTCAGCTCACCGGTCACGACGGGTTGGTCGGGGCGCTGCGCCACGAAGGCTTCGTACTCGGCCGGCACCGCAAGGCGCACCTGGAACGGCGCGTCCGGCTGGCTGTTGAACTTCTCTACCAACGGCGCGACGTGCTCCTCGGGCTCACACACGTCGGCCCCAGCCAGCCCCACGCGACCTGCTCCTCGGGCAAACGGTGCCAGCAACTCAAACCGCTGCTTGAAGAACTCCACGAACTCCGGCAGCGTCTTGGGGGAGCCGTAAGTCACGGCGTACCCCTGGGCCAACCAGAAGGCTGGAATCCTGCTGCCGTCGAGACCCTCCCACAGGAACTCGGCGGGAACGTCCCAGTCGGCGACTCCCCGGAAGAACCAGAATGACTGGTAGCCGGCCTGCTTCAGCAACTGCGGCATCTGCGCGTGATGGCCGAACGTATCCAGTTGCCACCCCACGGTCACGTCGACTCCCAGCGCGTCCCGGAAGTACCGCTTGCCGTACAGCACCTGGCGCACGAAGGACTCGCCGCCGGGCATGTTCACATCGAGCATCACGTCGGTGCCGCCGACGACCGCCAGACGCCCCTCGGCGACGAACTGCCGAAACGCCGCCGCCTCTTCCGGGTAGCGCTGCAGGAACGGCTTCACGTAGCACGCCTGGTCGAGGGTGAAGCGATAGCCGGGATGCCGCTTCAGCAGCCGGAGTGCCCGCAGGATGTTGGGCAGCCCCAGGTCCAGGTACGCCTCGCGCGTCTTGAAGACTGCGCCTTCCCAATGGGTGTGCGGGATGAAGAAGAACGTGTCCTTCGGACCGTCGTTCGCTATCGTCATTGGTCTGCTGCTCCACAGAGCGTGACCCGGGACACGCTGGTCGCCGGTCGCGAGACCTCCAGCGTCCGCTGTCCCCGGCTATCCTGCCGCGGCAGCGGTAAGCGCAGCGCCCAACGCCTCCAGCTCGTCGACCGCCTCTCCTTCGGGACGGCCTTTGACCAACACGGAGTCCGTGACCTGCTTGAGTTTGAAGGTCCGCGCGATGGACTCGACGCTCTCAATGGCCTTTCCCCCGCCCCCATGGGTGACGAAGGCGGCGCAGGGCTTGTCCGTCACGGAGCCTTGGGTGGGGTAGAAGGCACGGTCGAAGAAGTCCTTCAGCCCGCCGCCCATGTAGCTGAATGCATCATAGGAACCCAAGGCAACGGCATCGCAGCCAAGCAGATCCTCGGGCTGGGCCTCAAAGCCGTCTTTCACAACGACCTCGGCCCCCGCGGCGCGGGCGCCGTCGGCGACAGCCTCCGCTGCTGCCTTGGTATTCCCGGACATACTGCAGTAGACCACCAGCACTTTGGACATGACGTTGTTCCTTTCGGTGTGAGATTGCCGATCGCAGCGGACGCTGAATTTGCCGCCGTTCCTGAAAGACCTTCAGAGATTCCAGGCAAGTTGCCAACGGCCGGTCTGCTCGTTCTCACCCCAACTCCGCCAGCGTCTCCAGTACCACGGGGAACAACTCCTCCCAGCCTCTCAGCAGGTCCTCCGAGACCTCGAAGGCGAAGCCGCGCTTTCCCGCTCGTCACCGCTACTGCTCCATGAAGTAGTACGCCAGCACGTGCATCACGACGAAGTGCCCGTCTTCGATGCGCCCCATGTGGTTGGAGTCCACGATCAGGCTGTGCCGGCACAGCGGCGCCAGCTTGCCGCCTTTGAACCCGGCGACGCCGATTGTGACCATGCCGATCTCGTTGGCGTACTCCACCGCGCGCAGCACGTTCGGGGAGTTGCCGCTGCCACTGATGGCGATGAGCACGTCGCCCGGCTCGGCGAAGTTCCGCAACTGCTCGACGAAGACCGACTCGTAGTTGATGTCGTTGGCGAGAGACGAGAACCACGGCACATTGTCCGACAGGGACAGCACTTTGAACCGCTTGGGCTTCCCCAGCGAGCCCCCTTTGCCCAGGTCAGACGCGAAGTGCGACGCCGTAGCGCTGCTGCCGCCGTTGCCGCAGACGAAGAGTTGCCGGCCTTCGTCGCGGACCTTCGCCACGATCTCGCAGAAGGCGTCGATCCTCTCGGCGTCGAGCGAGTCGAGCGCGGTTCGGAGCTTCATAAGGTAGTCGGTTGCGTAGGACATAGGGGACTCCATTCCGGTATCAGATTGCGGTGCAGCCTCGCCACCCTCAGCCCTTCACGGCGCCGAGCTGAATGCCCTCTACCAACTGTTTCTGCAGCACCACAAAAAGGACGATAAGCGGCACGATGCACATGACGGTGGCGGCCATCAGCAACTCGGTCTGCTGGCCGTAGCTGTTCTGGAAGCTCAACATACCCACGGGCAATGTCCGCAGCCAGTCGTCCTTGATCATGACCAGCGGCCAGAAGAACGACTGGTAATTGCCGAGGAACGTGAAGATCGCCAAGGTGACAAGCCCGGGGCGAGCCAGGGGCAGAATGACTTCCAAGAAGATCTGCACATGGGTGGCGCCGTCGATCTCGGCGGCTTCGTCCAGGCTTGGGGGGATGGTCAGCATGAACTGCCGCAGCATGAAGGTGCCGAAGGCCGAGAACGCCGCCGGGAGGATTAGCCCGGTGTAGGTGTTGACGAAGTGCATCGCTACCATGGCCTGGTAGTTGGGGATCATCAACACCAGCCCCGGGATCATCATCGTCGCCAAGTAGAGGAGGAACACCTTGTCGCGCAGCTTCCACTGGATACGGCTGAAGGCATACGCTGCCATCGCGCTGGTGAGCACCTGCAGCGTCGTGACCCAGCAAGCAATGAACAGGCTGTTGAGGTACCACTTGGGGAAGTCCAGGTCGAGAAGCCGCTTGGTTACCGGGTCGGGCCGTTTCTTCAGGACGATCAAGTAGTTGGACGGCTGCGCTTGCTTGGCTACGAAACTCGGCTGCTCCACCTCGCTGTGGGGCTTGAAGCTCGCGCACACCATCCAGACGAACGGGATCGTCATCGTGCAGGCGAACATCACGAGCACGACGTAGATCAGGATTTGCCTGGTTATGCGCAGTCCGGGGGAGGGAGTCATGGTGGGTGAGCGGCGCGAATTGGGGTTCGACGAGGAGTGCCGGAACGGGATCGGGGAGCGCTGCCGGACGTTGCGGATCGCGGCCCCTGCCCGTCCGGCCTCAGTAGTTCACATGTCGGTTCCCATACTTCCAGTTCAGCAATGTCAACGCAAAGATGATCACGAACAGCACCCAGGCGACGGCGGAGGCGTAACCGAGTTTGAGCTGCTCGAAGGCGACCGTATAAATGTAGTAGCTGAGGGTCGTGGTGATTCCGGCAGGGCCGCCCTGAGTCATGACGCGGGCCTGCTCGAACCCTCCTTGCAGACCGCCGATGGTGCTCATGACGACGATGAAGAACGTGGTCGGCGCGAGCTGTGGCCACGTGACGTGGCGGAACTTGGCCCACTTCCCGGCGCCGTCAATGTCCGCGGCTTCGTAGAGTTCCAGGGGGATGTTGCTGATGCCGGCAAGGTAGAGCAGCATGTTGTTGCCGCCGATGCCAGTCCAGATCCCCATGAACATAATGGCTTCGCGTGCTCCCAGACCGAAGCCTTCATTGTTGAAGTAGTCCGGTAAGGGCAGCAAGCCCAGCAACGACTTCGTGCTCGACAGCCACGTCGGCAGTTCGCCGCCCACGTGCAGGAACGCGAACGCCCGCTCCAGGAACCCGTTGATCAGCCCGAAGTGTGGGTTGTAGAGCTGCATCCACAAGATGATGAGCGCAACGCCGGCGGTGAAGTGCGGCAGGTAGAAGGTCGTACGGAACACCACATTCCCGCCGAGCACGCCGAGGGCGCCGAGGGCGAACACGACCGCCAGCAGCAGCCCAGCATCCCGATTGCCGCTGGCCCACGCAGTCAACGCCGTGGCCGCGCCGATTGCGGCGAACGCCAGCGTCAGCCCGGCGCGAACCTTCCAGTCCCCCAGCCGGATGGGTTTGCTCAGAATCACCGCGAGGAACAGCGACCCGGCGATGGACAGCGGAATGCCCAGCATGAAGTAGGCGGTGTTGTAGAAGTAGAACCAGAAGTACCGGTCGTGGACAAGTTGGACGAAGTTGTCCAAGCCGACGAAGCGCAGATCGACCGTTGGCTTGGGGCTCCAGTTGGTGAAGCTCATCACCAGCGAGAAGAGGACCGGGAAGGTGGTGAAGAGCAAGAAGCCCAGGAAGTTGGGCAGCAGAAAGCCGAGGGCGGCCGCGGTGTTCCTTCGGTTGCGGGGGTTGGCGGTTGCTGTTGCCACGGGCGTATCAGTTGCGGGAGCTGTGATCTGCCGATTCGGGGTTCGCGCCGTCGGGCGACGAACAAGGGAGCGGAAGTGAAATGATACGCCATATCCCGCCCCGTGTCCACGGGCAACGGGGCCAAACTGGGGCTCCACCGGCTACGCCGTCGGCTGCTTCCTTGGCACGCTCCACTGCCCGCAGCAGCAGTAGAGGTCGTCCGGAGACATCGCGATCTCGTCGCCAACGGCGTCCCACACGGCGCGCTCGTCGGTGCAGAGGTTGACCGGCGTCTCGGGGCTGAGGCGCTTGATCTCGCGGAGGTAGTGGCGGTAGATCTCGGCGCGGACGTGGACGGGGAACGGGCCGGCGTGCCGGCCGTCCATCTCCGCCCGCGTCTTTCGCATCTCCTCCAGGCACCACGCGTCCAGGTTCTCCGCGCCGAAGATCTGCTCGGTCTCCTTGACCAGCATCATCGAGACGACCCACAGGCGCACCGTGTCGGGGGTACAGGCGGCAAAGAGCTTCTCCAGGGCGACGGTGGCTTCCTCGCGCCAGTTGCGGTGTGGCACGATTGGCGAGAAGCCGGCCCGGACCACGTAGCCGGCCCGCTCGCACTTGCGCATGGCTTCGAGACGCTCATCGAGGCTGGGTGTGTCGCGTTCGATCACGCTGCACTGCGTCTCTGTCCCCAGCGTCCAGTAGCAGGGCATGTGGTCTTTGTAGGGCAGGTCCAGCAGGTGGTCGATGTTGTTGCTCTTCGTGTAGACCAGCAGGTAGCGGTCGTTTCGCGCGAAGCACTCGCCAAGCAGCTCGGACGCGCCGTACTCCGGCTCGAAGCATGGATAGTCGCTCTTCAGGTCGTACCGGTAGAGCTTCTGCGTCGGCCGTTCCTGGAAGTGCCGCTCCAAGTCAACACAGAAGTCCTCCAAGTCGAGCATGAAGTTGACGAAGTAGCTCTGGGTGCAGTAATCGCACTTGTGAACGCAGCCCTCGAGGGTGTGCACGCCCCAGCCGCCCTGACAGACCCACTCCTTGCCCGGGTCGAGGCCGTTGGAGCAGTCCCGCCGGCTGTAGGCGAAGTCCTGCGCGCAGCCCGCCATGTTCCGGGCGATGGCTTGGGCTCGGGGGTTCTTGTACTGCTTCCGTTCGGTGCGCTTCGCCGGGTCCCACACGAACGTGTTGAACAGGAATACCGGATCGGTCGCGAGCTTCTCAATCCCCTGGCGCACGCGGCCGGACTGCACCGGCAAGTCCTCCCGCGTGCCGGCGGCCTCGATCACCTCGTCGACATCGCCGTCTTCGACTTCCTCGAGTGGCGGATCGCCGAGCGCGTTCAGCATGCGCTCCATGCGGGCAACGGCCTGCTGATTCCCGTAGACGCGCTTGTGGACGAAGAGGTGGGGTGGATGGAGGTCGTACATGGCGTGATCCTCGGTGGGCGTTTCCAGGTAGCCGCTATTGTGCAACAATCTGGCAGCTATGAGCACCGGTACCGATGACCTGCCAATCCACGATCTCGTCCGTCAGTTCCCCGACCGCGCATTCCGTTGGCTCCTGGAACTGCCGGAGAACGTCCGTGGACTGCTGAAGCTGGCCGGCTTGCCGTTCGTGGACGAGCTGGACTTCGCGAACATGCGGCCGGTCAAGTTGTCGACGATCCATGACAACCTCCGCGAGGAGATCCAGGACGTGCTTCACGAGGCGCCGTTGCGAGTCGCCCCAGAGCGCACAATCAGCGTCTACATCCTCGCCGAGCACAGCAGCACCAAGATGCCCACCGCCCGCACCGACCTGTTGCGGGGGATGGGCAACGCGTGGCTGGAGCAGGAGCTGGAATGGGAACGGCAAGACACCGCACGGGGCGAGAGACGGCCGAAACCAGTGGTGAGCGGCGTTCTCTACACGGGAGACGATCCCTGGGAGGAACCACCGCAGTTGGCCGAGCAGTTGCGGCTTCCGACAGGCATCGCAGAATACGTGCCGAGCTTCCGCATGTTCTACGTCGACCCGGCGCGACTGCCCGAACAGGTGCTGAGTCTGTCCGATGAGCCGTTCGCGTGGCTGCTCAGCCTGTTCAAAGTGGCGAAGGCGCCGCGCGAGGTGTTCCTGACGGCCTTCCGCGGCGTTCTGGAGCGGCTGAGCACATTGCCACATAGGCTGGCGCGCCAACAGAAGCGCCTCGCGCTGATTGCCGATGTCATGGCGTACCACCGCCGCCCGCCCGCGGAGAGAGAGACAATCTCTGGTATAATCAGCGACATCACTCCGAGACTCCCCGCACTGGAGGAGGTGAACGTTGTGGCTCAGACAATCGTCGAGTACTACTTGGAGCAAGGACTCCAACGAGGACGGCAGGACACACTGCTCCACCTCCTGACCCATCGGTTTGGTGCCGTACCCCCCGACCTCACTGAAAAGGTGCGGTCCATTCGGGACTTGGCCCGGCTGGATGATCTCCTGGTGCGCCTTGTCGACGCCGCGGGTCTGGACGACTTGGGGTTGAACTGATTGCGGGTCCTATGCGCAACTGTCTGTGCTGTGCTCCTCAACGCCTCCTCGTTCCTTGCGGTCACTTTCGGGGATCTGGGCGAGGCGATGATCGATGTTCGCACGCTCGGCGCAACCGGCGACGGGCAGACCGACGACACCGCCGCCTTCCTCAAGGCCGTCGAGCAAGGCAAGGCCGACGGCAAGCACGTCTTCGTCCCGCGCGGGACGTACGTCCTGTCGAAGCCCATCGCCTTGGAGAACGTCGCCCTCGCCGGGCCCGAGGCGGGCGCTTGGCCGGCCGACGTTGACGCGCTGCCCTCGATCCTTCCCACGCACCGCGACGGACCGGCGTTCCATCTGCTGGCCGGCGGCGGGCTCAGCGGCATCGACGTCACCTACCGTTGGCAAGCCGAGCCGGAGAGCGGCCCGCCGGCCGTGCTCATCAGCGGCATCGGCGCCTGCATTCGCAACGTCCGCGTTCGCTACCCGTGGGACGGGATCCTCACCGACGGCGAGCACAACGTCGGGCGGCTGAACGTTGAAAACGTCTTCCTGGTGTCGCCGCGCAACGTCGGCGTGCGGGTCACCGGGACGTGGGACGTGCCGAGGCTGAGCAACGTGGAAGTCTGGAACGCGGGGCCGGTGCCGCGCGGGTTGAGCGAGGGCGTCGGCTTCCAGCTTGGCAAGAACGACCTCATTCGCCTGACCGACTGCTTTGCCTTCGCCATGCACTACGGGTTCCTGCTCGAAGACAAGATCGAGGGCTGCAAGATCGAGGGCGGCACGTGGGGGGTGATGAACGGCTGCGCCACCGACTTCTGCGGAACGGGCATCGCCGTCCACGGAGCGCATACGCTGTCAGTGGCGGGCGGCTCCTTCTGGGACCATCAGACCGGTCTGCTGGTCGATGGCGAGGGAGCGCGTGTGCGGATCACCGGTTCGGAACTGAAGTCCAACGGCGCGCCCTGCGTCCACGTCCGAGCGTGCGACCATACGGTGGTCAGCGGATGCAGCTTGTTGCGACCGATGGAGGAACACAAGGGTCCCGGCGTAATCCTGGAGGGCGGCAGCACCCTCCTCGGCACGAATCAGCTCGACTGCTTCGGCGAAGGGGTGAAGATCCTCGCCGGCGTGCGCGCTGCCGTGGTCCAGGGGAACGTCGTCAATCCCCACGGCAGCACGATGGTGGCGGATGAGAGCGGTGGCACCGGTAAGGTGCAAATCGCAGGCAACGTAGAGCTGGGCGAGGGCAGGCTCCGAGAGTAGGGCGACCGACGAAACCTCGTCCAAAGCCCTGCTGGCCGGAAGGCTTGACGGCTGGCCGAGGTGCTGCTACAATTGCGGCAATTACGGACATGCGCAGTTGCGACGGATCACCGAAGTGCGCTGAGGCGCGTGCACCGCGACCACGAGGAGGTGAAGAGAGACACTCGACTCGGGGCTCTTAGACGCAGACTCAAGCAAGGAGGATGTATCCGTGAATCGCAGGAAAGGCTTTACACTAATCGAGCTGCTCGTGGTGATCGCGATCATCGCGATTCTGGCAGCGATCCTATTCCCCGTGTTCGCGAAGGCGCGAGAGAAGGCGCGGCAAGCGAGCTGCTCCAGTAACTTGAAACAGCTCGCGCTCGGGGCCCTGATGTACGCACAGGACTACGATGAGCTATTGATGCCGCTCTACTACGACGTTCCGGACCACATGAGCTGGGCTGTGAACTTCCTGCAGCCCTACGTGAAGAACATGAATGTGGTCGAGTGCCCCAGCACAAAGGCCCGGTCCTATGGGTGGAACTACCGATACCTGGACCACCGCCCCATGGCGGCGCTTGCGGTGCCGGCCGAAACGGTGATGTTCTGCGACGTGAAGCGGTGCATCAACTCCAGTGGCGGGTATAGCTGGAACATCAGCTTATCCGCCCCTTCCTACTTCGCCCCCTCTACCATGCCCCCGGCGCCGTTCAGCGACGAGGATGAGCTGCCGTTGACGGGCGACTCCCACCACAGCCCACGCGCTCGCGGGACCCACAACGGCGGTCCGGAGGTCGCCTTTGTGGACGGGCACGTTAAGTGGATGCGGACCACCCAGTTCTTCTATGGTCAGAGCCCTGAGGACAAATGGTTTGACCTGACCTGAGGTCGGTCATCCCTCCAGCGTCTCCAGCCTTCGCCAGCCCATTCGCGCCGCTGGCGAAGGCTTTTTTTCTGTCTGGCCCGGAGGTGCGCGGCCGAGGCTGCGGCATGTTGTCGCGTGACAAACGCCGGGTTTTCGGTGAAACTCTGGGAAGCCCGGAACCACCGACAAGGAGCTTCACATGAAGAAAGGCATCTGCCTGGGCTGTCTGCCCGGGAACCTGACCGAAGAGAACCGGTTCAAGCTCGCCAAGGACGCCGGCTTTGACGGCGTCGAGCTGCACGGCGCGGACGATGACGATACCGTCAAGCGACAGAAGGATCTTGCCGACAAGGCCGGCGTGGAGATCCCGTCCATCATGGGGCATCTTCACTGGCAGTTTCCCCTGTCCAGCCCGGACCCGGAGGTACGGAAGAAGTGCTTCGACGGGTTCGCCACGAGTCTTCGCCACGCCGCGATGGTCGGCGCCGACACCGTGCTCTGCGTCCCGGCTGTCGTCTCGCCGGACGTCACTTACGAGGAGGCCTACGAGCGCTCGCAGGCGGAGATTCGCGAACTGGCGAAGGTGGCTGAGGAGCACCGGGTCGCGCTCGCCATCGAGAACGTCTGGAACAAGTTCCTGCTCTCGCCGCTGGAGTTCAAGCAGTACATTGACGAAGTCGGCAGCCCCTTCGTGAAGGCGTACTTCGACTGCGGCAACATCTGCCTGTATGGCTACCCGCAGCAGTGGATCCGCACCCTCGGCGGTCGGCTGGCCAAGATGCACGTGAAGGGATTCAGCGGCTACCCGAACGTCGGCTTCCCGCAGACGCTCAAGAGTGACGTGCCGTGGGCGGCGTGCCGCGAGGCGTGGCAGGCTCTCGGCTACGACGACTATCTGATCGTTGAGATCGGCGCCCGGCCGGACGACCCCGAGCAGAGCATTCGCGAGTACAGCCAGGAACTCGACGCGATCATTGCGGGCGAGCTGTAGCGCTCCCGAAGTCCGAGCCGCGAAGGTGACAGAGCGGTCACCCCGTGCTGACCGCTCTGTCGCCTTCGCGGCTCGGCTTCCTGTTCCGACAGGAGGCAACGAGATGATGCAAACGGTTCGCGAGTTGTTCGACCTCTCCGGGAGAGTCGCCCTGGTCACCGGTGGTGCCGGCTGGCTCGGCACGGCGATGTGTGAGGCATTGGCGGAGAGCGGCGCCCGGGTGGCTGTTGCCTCCCGCAATGTGGCGAAGTGCCGCGCGTTGGCAGAGCGTCTGCCGGGAGGTGGGCACTTGGCGCTGGCGCTGGACGTGCAGAGCGAGGGGTCCATCCGTTCGGTGGTGGACGAAGTAGCGGAGACAGCAGGCCGCTTCGACATTCTGGTCAACAACGCCTACAACGGCAGGGCGCCCGGGATCGACGAGGCGACGGCAGCCGACTTCCAGGTGTCGTTCATGGGCGGGCTGACCAGCTACTTCGTTGCCGCGCAGCAGGCGCGCACGCACATGCTCCAGGTCGGCGGTGGCTCGATCCTCAACATTGCCAGCATGTACGGCATGGTGGCGAGCTATCCTGACGCCTACGTCGGCTTTGACATCAACAGCCCGCCGACGTACCACGCCCTCAAAGGCGGCGTGATCCACCTGACCCGGCACTTGGCGGTCTACTGGGCGAAGGACAGAATCCGCGTCAACGCCGTCAGCCCAGGTCCGTTCCCGCCCGACCGGGTGTCGGCGGCAGAGCCGGACTTCGTCGAGCGCCTCAAGACCAAATGCCCGACCGGTCGGATGGGCACACCCGAAGAGGTAAAAGGCGCGGCAGTGTACCTCGCCTCCGAGGCAAGCTCCTACGTCACCGGCCACAACCTCGTGATCGACGGCGGCTGGACGGCGTGGTGAGAGGGACGCAGATCAACGTAGATCACACAGCTCCTTGGCCCCGAGGAGCTGTGCTTCTCCCCGCTGACCTGCGTCCCAGTACCGTTCAGCGGCTGACGCTTCTCAGGTAGTCGAGCGACGCCAGCAGCCCGCAGCGGTTGCCGTCTTCATCGTCCATGTAGACGCCATCTTCCAGCTCGATGCTGAAGACCGGGTCTCTGCCCAAGGCGAGCAGGTCGGTGACGATGGAGCGCCAGTCGACCACGCCGTAGCCCGGGATGCAGTACCGCCACCAACCTTCACTGCACTTGAACGCGGGGGCGCTGAAGGACAGCGGCATCTGTCCGGTTAGGTAGAGCACTTCGTCGTCGAACGCGGTGTCCTTTGCGTGGACGTGGTGGACGCGGTCGCCGAACTCGCGGAGCACGCGGAGGTAGTCGATGCCCAGCCGCGCCATGTGTGACGGGTCATAGCAGAGGCCGAGTGCGTTGGCGGGGACGACTGCGAACATCGCCCGCCACTGTTCGCGCGTGGTGCCCAGCGTGGGGTACTCCGGCGCCGGGCCGGGCCACGGCTCCATTGCCAGGTTGATGCCCAGCGACTCGCAGTGCTCCACGATCTCGGGGGCGACGGTCTTCCAGATCTCGAAGGTCTTCGCGCGCGGAGCGGTCCTGTCGACCGGGACGAAGCAGGCGAAGAACGTCTTCAGCCCAAGCGCTGCCGCTTGAGATAGCTCCTCTTTGAGGGAGGCTGCCGCCTCCGTCCGCGCGCCTTCGTCTTCCGTCAATAACCCGCCGAGGGAGGGGCAGTCGAAGCTACCGGGCACCAGCCCGGCTTCGTCCAACGCCTTCTTCTGGTTTGCGTCCGGGGCAGTCAGGTCCAGCGAGTCAAAGTCGTTCTCGCCCAACCACTGCGCCAACGCGTTGAAGTCACGGTTCAGATGCAAGGGACCAGGACGAACGCCGATCTTCATGGGAATGAGGTTCCTTTTGGGACTGCGCTGTCGGGAAGCAGACCGATTCAGCGGCCACGCACGAGCGCTCGATCATAGCGCAGAATCAGCAAGTGCGCCAGTGTCAGGACATTGGTCTTGCGGTGCGCTGTCCGTTCCTGTTGGCGGCTTCAGCCCGCAGTCGGGCTGCTCGTCACCGTGCCTGGTAGGCTTGCAGTGCTGGGTGCCCCAACACCGAGGCGAGCAGCCGCCACGCTTCTCGACACCGGTCGGACGTTAGGAACGGCGCGAAGCCAAAGTCCAGGTACATCTGGATCGCTCGGGCGCTGGTTGTCTGCGTGGCGAGGTAGGCCCGGTCGTGAGATTGCGCGAGGCGCTCCATGGCGGCGGCCATGAGTGGCTTCGCCAGCTTCCTGCCCTGGTACTCAAGAACGATGCCGACCCAGTGGATCCTACCGTACTCCTCGCCGTGGAAGTCGCCGCTGTACCAGGCGGTGGTTGTGCCAATCGCGCGGCCAGCCGCGTCCTCCAGGAACAGGCACCGGCTCTCCATCTTTCCCCGGTAGGCCCCGAACTCCTTCTCAAAGTGTGCCAGCGCCCGCTCGACCGTCGGGAACTCGGCCACGGCTGTCTCGATCTCGGCCCAGAGGCGCTCCTCACCGCGCCGGTAGCGGCGTAGTCGGTACCCGGTCGGGAGGGCGAAGGAGGGCAAGTCCGTCAGCGTTTCCCTGACCATCGCGACTGGAATGTGTTCGAGCTCCTCTTCCTGCCGTGGGGTCAGGATCATTGTCGAGCCTCCGTTGTGGTCTTCCGAACGTCCGCCGTAAGAGGGAGAGCACGCGGTCCCCGGCGAACAATGGGACTGCGAGGCGGCGCTGGCCAAAGCCGGCAACCGGTTTGCACCGCAGAAGGATACCCCGAGAGACCCGTCAGAACCACCCGGACGGAGCGAGGCCCTCGCCGATGCGGAGTGAGCTTTGGAGGAAATGGATGCCCAAAATCGACAGCATCGACAAAGTGATGATCATTGGCTCGGGCCCGATTGTCATCGGGCAGGCGTGCGAGTTCGACTATTCGGGCACCCAGGCGTGCAAGGCATTGCGCGCGCTGGGCTACAAGATCGTGTTAGTCAACTCAAACCCCGCGACCATCATGACCGACCCCGGGATGGCGGACGCGACATACATTGAGCCGTTGACCGTGGAGTCCATGGAACGGATCATCGCCAAAGAGCGCCCCGAGGCGCTGCTGCCCAACCTTGGCGGCCAGTCGGGGCTGAACCTGTCTTCCGAACTGCACAAGGCGGGCATCCTCGACAAGTACGGCGTGCAGGTCATCGGGGTGAAGATCGATGCCATTGAGCGGGGCGAAGACCGGACCGCCTTCAAGAACACCATGAACAGCCTCGGGATCGAGATGCCTCGGAGCCGGGCGGTCAACACCCTCGAAGACGCTGAAGTTGTGGCCGCGGAACTTGGCCTTCCGGTTGTCATTCGGCCCGCATACACCATGGGCGGCACCGGCGGTGGGCTGGTCTACAACATGGAGGAGTTCCGCACCGTTGCCGCGCGCGGGCTTGCCGCCAGCATCATCCACCAGATTCTGGTGGAGGAGTCGGTGCTCGGCTGGGAAGAGCTGGAGCTGGAAGTCGTTCGAGACGCCAAGAACCAGATGATCACCGTGTGCTTCATCGAGAACATCGATGCGATGGGCGTCCACACCGGCGACTCGTTCTGCTCCGCGCCCATGCTGACAATCGACCCGGAGCTTCAGCAGCGGCTGCAGAGACACTCCTACGACATCGTCGAAGCCATCCAGGTCATTGGCGGGACCAACATCCAGTTCGCCCACGATCCGGCGACCGGGCGCGTTGTCGTCATCGAGATCAACCCGCGCACCTCGCGGTCCTCGGCGCTGGCGTCGAAGGCTACCGGCTTTCCTATCGCGCTGGTCTCGTCAAGGCTGGCCGGCGGCATGACCCTGGACGAGATCCCCTACTGGCGCGAGGGCACTCTGGAGAAGTACACGCCGTGGGGCGACTACGTGGTGATCAAGTTCGCCCGCTGGGCCTTTGAGAAGTTCAAGGACGTGGAGGACAAGCTCGGGACCCAGATGCGCGCCGTCGGCGAAGTGATGAGCATCGGCAAGACCTACAAGGAGGCGTTCCAGAAGTCCATCCGGGCGCTGGAGAACGGGCGTTACGGTTTGGGCTTCGCCAGCAACTTCAACCAACTCCCGTTCGAGGAGATTATGCTTCGTCTGAGTGAGCCCACCAGCGAACGGCAGTTCCTGATGTATGAGGCGCTGCGCAAGGGCGCCACCGTGGAGAAGCTCTACGAGAAGACCTACATCAAGCCGTGGTTCATCCAGCAGATGAAGGAACTCGTCGAACTGGAGGAGCAAGTTCTCGCCCACAAAGGCGGCGAACTGCCGGACGAACTGCTCGTGCAGGCAAAGAAGGACGGCTTCGCCGATCGGTATCTGGCACAGCTCCTGGGCCTCCCCGAGAAAGAGATCCGCGAGCGCCGCACGAAACTCGGGGTGCTCGAAGGCTGGCACGCCGTCCCCGTGAGCGGCGTCGAGGACGCGGCGTACTACTATTCCAGCTACGGGGCCCCGGACACCACCGAGGCTACCGACAACCCCAACAAAGTCATGATCTTGGGCGGCGGCCCCAACCGCATCGGCCAGGGCATCGAGTTCGACTACTGCTGCGTGCACGCAGCCTTCGCGCTTCGCGACATCGGCTGCGAGAGCGTCATGGTGAACTGCAACCCGGAAACGGTGTCCACCGACTACGACACCTCCGACAAGCTCTACTTCGAGCCGCTCACTGTCGAAGACGTGCTGCAGATCTACGCCAAGGAGAAGCCCAAAGGCGTGATCTGCCAGTTTGGCGGACAGACGCCGCTGAACATCGCTCGGGAGTTGGAGGACGCAGGGGTGCGCATTCTCGGCACCTCGCCCGAGACCATCGACCTGGCCGAGGACCGGGATCGGTTCCGCGGTGTGATGGAGCGCTTGGGCATCCCGATGGCTGAGAGCGGCATGGCCAGTTCCGTCGAGCAAGCACTCGACATCGCCGGCCGCCTCGGCTATCCGCTGATGGTCCGTCCGTCCTACGTTCTCGGCGGCCGAGGGATGGAGATCGTCCACGACGAGAAGATGCTGCGCGACTACGTCGAGGCTGCTGTCGGCGTGACCCCGGATCGGCCCATCCTGATCGACAAATACCTGGAGAACGCTGTCGAGGCGGAAGCCGATGCCATCGCCGACGGGACCGACGCCTACGTGCCGGCGATCATGGAGCACATCGAACAAGCCGGGATCCACTCGGGCGACTCGGCGTGTGTCATCCCGCCGACGACTATCCCCCAGAAGCACCTCGACACGATCTGCGCGTACACGCGCACGATCGCCAAGGAACTCAAAGTCGTCGGGTTGATGAACATGCAGTACGCCATCTGCGAGGACAAAGTGTACGTCCTCGAAGCCAACCCACGCGCTTCCCGGACCGTGCCGTTGGTGTCGAAGGTCTGCGGCATCTCAATGGCGCGAATCGCCACCGAGATCATGCTCGGGAAGAAGCTGGCCGACTTCGATCTGCACGAGCGCATAATCCCGCACTTCGGCGTCAAGGAAGCGGTCTTCCCGTTCCCGATGTTCCCCGAAGTCGACCCGGTGCTCGGCCCCGAGATGCGCTCCACCGGGGAAGTCCTCGGCATCGCCGATTCGTTCGGGCTTGCCTTCTACAAAGCCCAGGACGCCGCCAAGTCCATCCTGCCGACAGAGGGAGCGGTGCTCCTGACCGTGGCTGAGCACGAACGCGGCCCGGCGCTCGTGAAGGCCGCGCGGTGGTTTGCCGAACTCGGCTTCGCGCTGGTGGCTACGAAGGGCACGCAGGGGTTTCTGGCAGCGTACGACATCGACAGCCAGCCGATCCTGAAGATGCACGAGGGCCGGCCGAACATCGCCGACGGGATCGCCAATGGCGAGATCCAACTGATCGTCAACACGCCCTCCGGGAAGCTGAGCGCCACGGACGACTCCTACATCCGCAAGTCCGCGATCAAGTACCGGATCCCCTACATCACCACGGTCGCCGCCACCCTCGCCGCCGCCGAAGGCATTGCCGCTCGCCGCGCGGGCGAAACCAAGCTCAAGTCGCTGCAGGAGTACCACGCGGAGATCGTGTAGGGGGGCGCCGGGCTGGCTGACCGTGCCCGTCCAGCGCAGCACCGCGGAGGAACCAGACCCGTCACTCGCAAGGCTATGAGCAGTCAGGGACCCCGACCACAGAGCACCGAGTCATCCGGCGTCCTCCCCGCGGCAGCCCAGCTCGACCGCCAGTGGCTCTGGGCGCTGATCGGCGTAAGCCTCCTCGGGTTGGCTCTGCGCGCGTTCCTGCTCGATAGGCAGAGCCTGTGGCTGGATGAGACGCTCGCACTTCGCCGAGCTTCCGCCGGCGACCTACGTGAGGTGCTCCAGTTCGGAGCGCAGGCGGAGCCGTCCCCGCCGCTGTACTTCGTGCTGCTCCACGCCTGGCTGAGGGCTACCGCCGCGACTCCCGTGGCTGCCCGGGGTTTCTCGGTCCTGTTCGGGGCGCTGACGGTACCGCTCACGGGCCTGACCCTCCGCCCTCTGCTCGGCAGGCGCGCTACGCTGGCTACGGTGCTGCTGCTCGCCGTCAACCCATTCCACGTCTACTACTCGCAGGAAGCGCGTCCCTACGCGCTGCTGCTGTTCCTCTATGTGCTCTCGGTTCACTGTCTCCGCCGCGCGCTATGTGCGCGCCGGGCGCCTGCGTGGCTGCTCCATTGGCTGTGCACGACCGCCTGCGGGTATGTGCACTACATCGGCGGCGCCGCGATCCTCGGCCAGGGCCTCTACGCGGTGTTTGCTGGACACGTGAAGGACCGCCGGACCCGCAACCCGGTTGTGTGTTCGCTGGCGGGCGCTGCGATGGGTGTGGCAGCGTGGGCCCTGGGACCACGGTTCTTCGGCACGGTCGGGGCCATTCTGCAGCCGCGTGAGCCGCTTCGAGAGGCAGTCGCACGACTCCCTGGCATCCTGCTGCACCTGACGTGGGACACGCAGTTCGGCTACTTCCCCGGCCTGGAGCACGCCCCGTTGGGGCTGCTCTCGCTGATGCTGTGCCTGTCCGTCGTCTTGGCCGCCGTGTCGATCGGTGCCGGGGTGCACTTACTGCGTGGCCGTCAGCGTGATGCAGCTCTGCTGCTTGGGGCGCTGCTATCGGGCGCACTTGCTGTGGGGGCGGGGGTCGTCGTCTGCACGTTCTTCAAGAGCACCCGCTACTTCCTGCCCGTGCTGTTGCCCGCTCTCGGTCTCCAGGGCGTCGCGCTGCTGGAACTCTGGAAGGGCCGGTTGCGGCCGATATGCGTCGCCCTTGTCTGCGGTCTCGGGGTGCTGACCGTGGTCTCGCTCCACAACTACTACGTCGACCCAACGTATGCCCGTGAAGACTGGCGCAGCCTGGCGCACTACCTCAACGAGAATGCCCAGGTGGGGGATCAGGTGGTGCTTCCGGTCTACTACTATGACGCCCCCCTCGAGACCTACTACACGGGCAGCGCAGAGGTGATCTCGCTGACGCCCGTGGAGCACTGGAGTGCACAACTGAGGGAGCGGTTCCGGGCAGACCCACTCAAAGGCGACCGAGTCTACTGGGTGATTCGGGTCGAACCGAAGGAAGGGCCGGACCCCGCCTCACCGGGAACGGAAAGCGTGCATGAGTTCCACCGGTTGCGGCTGATCCGTTTCCGCCTCAGCCCGGATTAGTCAAACAGCCGGTACCTGACGATCTGGAACAGGGCAGCCAGCCCGTCCCGCCAGGTGATCTTCTTGCCCTGGGCGTAGTCTCGACCGGCGTAGGAGATGGGGACCTCGTAGATCCGCAGTTTGCGCTTGGCGACCTTTGCCGTGATTTCGGGCTCGAACCCAAACCGGTTGGACTTCAGATTGGCGGCGCGGAGTATGTCGGCCCGGAAGACCTTGTACCCCACTTCCATGTCGCTTAGGTTGAGGTTCGTGAGCATGTTGGAGAGGAACGTCAGGAACCTGTTCCCCACCATGTGCCAGAAGAACATCACGCGATGGGGACCTCCAGCGAACCGGGTGCCAAAGACCACGTCCGCCCGGCCGTCGCGCAGAGGCGCCAAGAGTGCAGGCAGGTCCCGCGGGTCGTACTCCAGGTCCGCATCCTGGATCACGATGAACTTCCCTGTGCATTCGGGGATCGCGGACCGAATTGCCGCGCCTTTGCCGCGGTTAACGTCGTGGTAGACCACGCGCACGCCGTCCATTTTCCCCTCCACTTGGTTGCGCAGGGTGTCTGTCGAGCCATCCGTCGACCCATCGTCCACCAAGACAATCTCGCGCTCGAGCCCGTCCAGGTCAACCGCCCTGACGTGGCCGATCATCTCAAGCAACGTCGCGTTCTCGTTGTACACCGGGATGATAATGGACAGGTCCACAGATGACACCTCGTGGGAGTCTCAGGCCCCCGCCGAGCCTCTTCGCCGACTACAGACGGGCTTGACAGACCAGCGACAGATTGAGCCCCAGCGGGCACCGTAGCGCAGTCTCCACCCGACTGGTGAGCGGGATCAGGGAATCGTACGCCTCAAGTTGAGAGGCGGGTTGGCTGCTGCGGCCCAGCACCTTCCCGTTCAGAAACCATCCCGCGATCCCGAACATGTTCAGCCACGAACGGGACTCGACCTCGAAACCAGCCGTCTCCACCAAAGCGACCAGTCTGGAGGCAGAATAGCGTCTGTAGTGGCCGAGGCACGTGTCCAAGGAACAGAACAGCCACTGGTGGGCGGGCACGTACAGGAACAGCCTGCCACCGGTGGGGAGCAGTGCCGTGCGCGCGTTCTGCAGGAGGCGGAGGTCGTGCTCAACGTGTTCCAGCACGCTGATGCACACCGCCGCCTCGGGGCGCCAGTCTGCAACTGGTGAAACGTCTTGGGGGTCAGTTGCATCGCACAGCTTCGGCACTACCGTGGGGCGGTCGGCGAATCGCGCGCGAAGGTGGGCAACGTAGTCTGGGCGAATGTCGGACGCGAGCACGAGCCGGTTCCCCTGCGCGAGGACCTCGGTGACATTGCCGATCCCGGCGCCGATCTCCCAGATCCGTCTTGCCGCCGACCCCAACACCGGGCCGCAGATTCTCCTGTGCAGTCGCGGGAGACGCTCAAACCGCTGGAGCGTCAATAGCCCAATGTCGGTCGGTGTGCTTCGGCTGTCAGATCCAGTTGAATGCATGCAGTCTGCCTCAGTGCTATGGCGAACAGCGCAGCGCCGTCGCCGCGCGTCCACCTGCTGCCGCCGCAAGCGGCTCCTGCCAGTGATCGCGGGTGAAGTCGGGGAAGGGCAGCGGCAGATTTCCCCAGGCGACCGAGATATCCGACAGTGGAACGGGCGCACTCCACGCCGCGGCATCGTAGGCATCCATGTCCGGCGGCTGTCCCTGGCGGTAGAGCTGGATGAGGCGGTAATTCATGATGAAGTCCATGCCGCCGTGCCCGCCGAGCTTACGCGCGAGCTCGCCTTGCTCTTTCCAGATCGGGTGCTCGTACTCGGCCTTGAAGGCGTCGAGCGGCTGCCAGTCGTGGCCGGTTTGGCCATCGATGAAGAGCCGAGGTGGGTAGTCGCAGAAGGTGCCCTTTGTTCCCTGGATCAGGTTGATTCGGCTGTCGGGGCGGGGTGTCGCCACGTCGTGCTGAAGCATGATCGTCCGCCCGAGCGCGGTCTGCATCAGGGAGAGGTTCATGTCGCCGCAGGAGTACGTCTCCTTGCGCTTGGGGCTGTCGGCAGGCAGTGTGGCGTCTCGGTACTGGCCCAGGGAAACCGAGGCGCTGCTCATCGACACCAGTTGGGTGAACCGGTCGCCGGTGTGGATATCCATGTACCGAGCGACGGGGCCGAGACCGTGGGTGGGGTACAGGTTCCCGTTGCGCAGCTTGTGCGGTTCGCGCCGCCACAGGCCCTCGCCGCCGTCCGCGAGGAGCAATGACCGCAGGTCGTGGATGTAGGCGGCCTCACCGTGGGTGATCGTGCCCAACAGACCGGCGCGAATCATGTTGAGCACCAGCATCTTGGCGTACTCGTAGCAGCAGTTCTCGAGAATGAGACAGTGCTTCCGCATGCGTTCGGAGGTGTCCACGAGCCGCCAGCAATCCGTGAGCGTGGTAGCCGCCGGCACTTCCACGGCCGCATGTTTGCTGCATTCCATGGCGCAGACGGCATGGGGCACGTGCCAGTCCCACGGGGAGCAGACGCAGACCAGATCCACGTCGTCGCGTTCGCAGAGCCGTTCCCATTGCGGCTCCACGGCAGGGGTGGGTTGCCCTGCCTGCTCGACTCGCTCCTTGGCGCGAAGCGCGTGGGCCTCAACGACGTCACTGACCGCCGTGACTTGGGCACCCTCGACAGCCAGCATCTCACCCAACTGGCCTGACCCGCGTCCGCCGACGCCGATGAACCCGACTCGAACCAGGTCCCGCGGTTCGAGCGGGACGCCTCTCATTGTCTCGCCCTGTGCGGGCGGAATGGCCCTAACGAACTCGAGCGCTTCTTGGGCGGTCGTGCCAATCTCGTTCATGCGACCTCACTTGTGGTTCCCGGCAACGCTGCTTCAGGGACTTAGTCAGCCAGGCAGTGCAGAATCGAGCTCGATCGGCGCCGGCCAGCGCAAGGGATTGTACCCGCCCAACGCCAGTGGATCAGCCCCACATCACGCGGAGCGGGGTGGCCCGCGGCGCTGGGCTGGCTTCGGTAGCCCGTGCCGAACGCGGTCAGCAGCGAGCCGTCGGGCAGCAGGACGGTGGAGGTAGCCTGGCTGCTGGGCCACCACTCGTTGGGACCCGTGCGGTTACCAGTCCACTTCGCCAGAACCGCGCGGTGTTGCAGGTCCCAGCTCGCCCCATTGTCGCGACTGACCACAGCTTCGATGCCAAACTGCGGGAAGCCCTCGGCGTTGCGGGGGTATCCCAAGCGGACAACGTAGGTCATGAGCAGGTCGCCGGTGGGCAGGAGCACCAGCGACGGGTGGTGTCGCCCGTAGTCGTAGAGGCGGTTGACTGGTGACCAAGTGTGGCCGTCGTCCTGCGACAGACAGACGCCCAGTCCCTCATAGTGGTCGATCTCGCCGAAGTACTGTCGCGCCATATCGGTGCGACACGCCCCGACGAGATCGCCGTTCTTCGCTCGCGCCAAGGCAACCTCGGAGACGCCATGCCACTGCGGGACGGCGGTATCAGCGCCCCAGGTACGGCCGCCATCGGTGCTGAAGCGAATGAACGCCTGCTCGTAGCCCGTGGGCGACCCGGGTCCGCCGCCTTCCCAGTTGTAGCCGGTCTCGGCCAGGCGCTTCACCTCGCCTGTTCCGGGATCCCGATCAACGAGGTACGGGTCCCACTGGTACCAGGGCTGACCATTCGACGCCGGCGGGATAGGCAGTGACCCTTCCCAGGTGTCGCCGTAGTCATTGCTGAACCACCGCCCGCCGGCGCTCAGGATCAGACGACCTGCACCCAGGTACGTTAACGCGGTGCCCAGACCCGCCGCCGCGTTCACCTTGGGGTCGGGCGACAGCGGCCTTGGCTCGCCCCAGGTCGCGCCGCGGTCGTCGCTGAACAACACCAGCGGCTGGTGGGGGTAGTCGCAACCGACCAACATGCAGACCCGGTCCTTCTCAGGCAGGTAGGCGAGGTAGGGAACCGCCACCACCCGGTTCCAGCTCTCCGTCACGATCTGCCGCTGCGCCAGCAGCTCCCCTGCCACGGACTCGCCGTCCATCTGCACGATCTTGATCGGTTCCCAGTCAGCGCGACATGCCGAGGTCATGAGGAGGGCTCCCAGTAGTAGGGTCGCCGCCGCGGCGTGCGGCGACGTTTGGCGGTTGCTCCCGGCGTGGCTCCTTCGCGTTGTCTCCACGCCACTGTACCCGAGAGAGGGAAGCAGTGGCGGTGCGAACGGGCAGGGACCTGCCCGTTCGCACTTCGTCAGTGCACCTCAGGCTCCAGCAATACCACCCGGATGTCGCGCAGTGCCAGTCCGAGGCGGCCTCGGCTTCCCTCCGGCGCGTAGACTTCCGGATTCACGTTGAAGTGTGTCAACTGGTAGTCGCTGGGATCCTCGGCGGCGTCGGCCAGGTCGGGCAGGCGTTTCTTCATGCCGACGACTGCGGTCCGGAGTTCCTCGGCGCCGACGCGGAAGTCGAACCGCCGGTACTTGTCGAAGGGGACACCGGTGAAGTGCGCCGAGCCCGGTCCCAAATGAAGCCAGGCGCTGCGCTCGTCGAGAGCGGAGAACAGAATGGGTAGCCGCGTGCCGCCTTCCCAGTTGTCGACATGCACGATGTCGTGGAAGCGGTCGGCCCCGCGGAGGTCGAAGAGCGAAGCGCCGAACCAGAACTGCCGACCGGAGCGCTGGTCGCGGAACAGGAAGTGCGCGCAGAGGTAGACCGCTGCCTTGCCCTCCCGCTCCGCGGTCGGTACCTTCAGGTCGAAGGAGAAGGACAGCTCGCGGTCCGGCTCGCGGAAAGGGCGGGGAGCACGGTTCACGTCCCACCACCAGTATGCCGGGCAAACGGGCAGCAGCGCGCCTCGCTGGGGCCGCGGATGGTCGGAGTCGATCCAGAGGCCGATCTCGGTGCCCCGGACCTGGACGGCGGAGCCTTCCACCGGCTGACTCGGCCCGCGCTGATACGGGGCCGGCGAGTCGCCGTCACCGGGCTCGAACCCCGTGTAGCGGCCCACGTCCCACGAGAGCACTGCGGCGTCGGCGCCTTCGCCCATGTTGCCGATCCGCACGTAGAACCGCTCTCCCTCGGGGTGGACCTCGCCGATCACCCGGGCGTCGACACCGTTGGCCTCGGTGGTCGGTTGGGCGAAGAGCGTCTCGACTACGCGCCAGCCGTCGGCTTGCGTGGCTGGCGCGGTCGTTCCGCCGTCGCCCGCCCAGCCTGGCGCCACCAGCAGGAACACGGCGCACAGCACCCACGCCAGACTGACGAAGGGCGGTATCAGCACGTCGCGCACGTTTCCTCTCCTCGGTCGGTTGGGCTGGTCGCTCGCGTGCCCTTCCCCGACGCTGTCGCCTCCACAGTTGCCTCGATGAAGATTCGGCTGCCATCGGCCGCGAAGCCCTCGCGGTTGCGCGTCTCGGCGCGCAGTCGGCAGGTCTCAGCGCCGCTGGTGCGGGCGCGCTGTTCGGCCAATGAGCATGCCGCCTCTTCGGCCGCGCGAAGGGCGGCAGCGAGAGAAGTGAACTCCCTCCGCCCGGCGCGCGAGTGGAGGAGGTAGGCGCCGGTGTCGCCGGGCCGCACGGTGACGACCTCGCGGACCAGCACTTCGCTGGCGGCAGCGCCGACAGCGTTGGCCACCTCGGCATGGGGCGGCAGGACCAACTCGCCGTTCAGTATGTCGGCCACCGTCGGGAAGTAGGCGTGGACGGGAGCGCCGATGGCGACAAGCGGTCGGCGGTAGTGCGGTTGGAACGACAGCCGAGAGCCGTTGCCCTGCGAGAGCGCGTGGTCCAGTAGTTGCGCGCACTCGGGCACCGAGGTGTCGATGCCCGTCTCGCGGCGGATCACCTGCTCGCAGAGCTTCCGGACCACTGCCGCAATCACCGCCGCCGCCACGTCGGTTGGCGAGGCGCCATAGAGGTCGGCGAAGAGACGGAGCGCATGCCGGGAGGCGTCTGCCTCCCAGAGGGTCAACTCGCCACGGGCGTGCAGCACGTCGGTCGGCGTGAAGGCTGACCGGATGAGATACCCTCGCGACTCGAGCGCGTCGGTGAACAGGAGGTGCGCGGAGACAAGTCCGAGCCGCCGAGCCAGTGCGGGCCGGGTGAGCGGACCGTCGCGCAAGACGGCGACAACTGCCGCGTCCTGGCCGCGCAGCACTTCGGCAGGCGGCACCCGCCGCAGGCAGAGGTACTCCAGCGCCCGCGCCGAGCCGCGGTCCAAGATGGTGGAGGGATCAAGGGAAGCCAGTTCGGCAGTGACCCGCGGGAACTGGGCGCCGATGAAGCAGAGCGGGAGGGCACGGTCCGGGCCGACGGTGAGCGTTCGGTTCGAGGTGAAGTCCACCCGGCTGTCACCGCCAAGACCGACGGTGGCGATATCGGCTGCGACGACGTTCAGCGGCCAGCCGTTGACGCGGATCCCGTCTTCCTTCAGGCGGACGACGCCGCCCTCCAACAGGGCGGAGTCGGTGGTGGTGCCGCCCATGTCGATCACCAGCGCCTCAGTCGCGCCCGACAGGTGTCGCGCGCCGGCGACGCTGGCGGCCGGGCCGGACAGTAGCGTGTCGATGGGGCGGGTCAGGGCGGTCTCTTCGTTCATCAGGGAGCCATCGCCCTTGACCACCCACAGCGGCGCCTCGACGCCGAAATCGCGGAGCATCGCCTTGGCCGCGTCCAGCAACTCGCGGATGGGCGGGAAGAGGCGGGCGTTGAGAATCGCCGTGTTGGCCCGGTTGATGAGGTTGAGCTGCTGCGACAGCTCGTGCCCGCACACCACTGGCAAGTCGCACCGCGAGCGGACCAGTTCGGCAACGGCAAGCTCGTGCGCCGGGTTGCGGACGCTGCTGTAGCCGACCACCGCAAAGGCGTCGGCGCCCGCGGCGAGCAGGTCGTCGACGGCAATGAGGGTCGCGTCTGCGTCGGTTGGCTCCAGTTCAGCGCCGGAGATGGTCATCTGCCCGGGGACCGTCCGCGTCAGCGCCCAGTCGATCTTCGCCTGGCTGACGCTTGGCATCAGTAGCAGGCCCGGTGTGCCGCCCTTGTTCTCGGCAATGGCGTTGGTCGCCAGCGTGGTCGAGAGCGAGACGGAACGGATGCGTGTCGGCTCCGGCCAGTCCAGCTTCGCAAGTCCCTCCCGGATGCCGACGGCCAGATCATGGGGCGTCGTCGGAGCTTTGGCTTTGCTCAGCACGATTGCGTCATCCAGCGTGCAGAGCACGCAGTCCGTGTACGTCCCGCCCGCATCGATCCCGATAGCCAGTGGTTCGTCGGCAGACACCGGTCGCGCTGCCGGCTCGAGTCGGGTCATTGGGCCCGCGGCTTCAGAGGGCCGTCTGACGGCGGGGTCGCCAGCGGGCTCCTGGACCTCCGGCCGGCTCGACTCGGTGTCCATTGTCTCGTCGGAGTCAAGGGCTGGCTCGGTCTGTTCGTCGCGGTCGATAGCAGCGATGATCGTATCGTCACCAGTCGCCACAACGCGTTGACCCGGCTCGACCACGAGGAGGTCCTGCCGCTCCCACTCGCCCAGCAGTGCGGCGTGGAGCAAATGCAGGTCTGCCTCGATTCGCTCGAACTGCCAGCCCAACGCCTCCGCCATGTCGCGGGCATAGCGGGTGTACTTCTCCACGTCGCCGACGCCGGTGTCGAGGAATGCCACCCGGGTGTAGTTGCGTTTCCAGCTATCCTGGAACCAGAGAATGTAGCGTGCGTTCTCCTCGCCATACTTCTCTGCCAGCGGGGAGAAACGCGGGCTCTTCTCGGCGTTCTCCAGGTCGCGGGCGACCACGGCGCGCTTCGCCTGCTTGGGGGCGAGGGACTTCTCGTACCAGCCCGGCGTGATGTAGTAGGTGCCCGGGTGCTCCTTGAACTGCTTCCCGTACGCCGCTCGCGAGCCGAGGAACAGCGTCATGCAGTCGTGCGCCTTGGGGAGGACAACCCGGCAGTGCCGCGCGATCAGCCCCGACACGCCCCGGCCGCACAAACCGTAGCCGAGGATGATCGCCTCGACGTCCCTCGATTCGTCGATGACCGCTTGTGTCTCCAGCCGCAACTTGGCCGGCGCCGAATGCAGTCCGGCATCCAGGGTGTGGAGCTCGATCTCGTGGGGTGATTGCTGCGCAAGCGCTTCCAGCTCAGGCTCGAGGACGCCACAGGCGATGACTTTCAGGCGCATGTATGAGGGCTCCAGATGCTCTGTGAATCAGCACGCGGCGGATACCCGCCGGAGACCGACGGCAAGCAGCGATCTTGCTGCCAGCCCGTCAGCCGACAACCTCAGTTACGTCCATCACGTACAACTGCCTCGTTCCCTCATGCAGCGAGTCGAAGCAGACTCTCTTCCCGTCTCGGCTCCAGCGAGGGTGGAGATCGCAGCGGATCTCGCCTTGCAGCTCCGGCGGTGAGTAGAACCGGCCCACGTCCACGCGGAAGTCGTCGGTTGGGCGGTAGAGGAGGAGCGTGCGCTTGTGGTCCTCGCGGGCCGGGTAGGTGTCGGTGAGAATCCAGCGGCCGTCGGGCGAGTACGAGCAGTGCCCGTCGCAGGTGAGCGTGCCCTCGCCGACTACCTCGAGGTGCTCCGTCTGGTCGTCGAACAGGAAGTACCGGTTGCCGACTTCGTGTCGAGTCGCCCACGCCAACACCTGGCGCGGGTTTCGCCAGTCGAAGTGGGAGACCAGCTCATGGTCGGAGAGGCAGCAAATGTCGGAGCCGTCGGGAGTAGCGGTGAACATGCGGGTGTACCAGTTGCGCGTCTCCGGTCGCACCCAGCGGTGCAGGAAGATGAATCGCGAACCGTCCTGGTTGAAGAGCAGGTGGTTGAACCAGTGCTCAACGCCGTCCATGGTTGCGTCATGCCGGATGCCGACGATCTGGTCGAGAGAGAGGATCAGCCGGTTCTCACCGGTCTCTAAGTCCATCCAGTAGATCCCGTCCTCTGCGGGATGCAGCTCGCCTTCCCGCGGGTCGGGCAACGCGCAATAGCCGTAGCCGGGCCGGCAGCGGTGCACGCGGGAGAAGTTGAGCGTTACCGCCTGATGGCCGTCGCGGCTGACGTTGTACACCGGTCGCGGCAACACGCGCTCCTCTGCTGAATGCACCTTGCGGGTCACCGCGACGAACTGACCGTCGCGCACGTCGTTGTAGATGATTCGTCCGGCCGGGTCCCAGTCCAGCCAATGCAGCATCGTGCCTTGCTGCCAGTTCCAGGCCCGCGTCTCGGCCAGGGGCGTCCATTGGTTGCCGTTGGCGGTGTCGATCAGCCCGACGACCGCCGCCTCGCCGGGCCGCTGCGGGCGATCCATGAACGTTGATTCCAGAGAGACAAGGTAGCGGCCCGATGAGTCCCACGGGAACTTGTCGTAGTACCCGAAGTAGTGATGGCCGGGGGCCGAGGGTACGGCTTGGCAGGGCTGGAAGTGTTCCGTGGTTGGCATGGTCGGCTCCTACGAGAATGCGCTATCAATCCGAGCCGCGACCGTGAGGGAGCGTGTGTCACGCTGGCTGCCCCGGCGACGCCGACGGCTCACACGCTCCGTCACCGTCGCGGCTCGGATTGGCTTGCCCTTTCACTTGCCGGGTGTTTGAGCGAAACGCGAACATGAGCGATTCCTGTGAGAACGACGTAGGGCGGGCAAGCTGCCCCGCTCTACGGTTCCCGGCTGTCTGGCGTTCTCACAGCACTCCCGCCCGCAGCAGGTCCTGCACGTCCAACATGCCGACGGGCCGGCCGGCGGGGTCGATCACCGGGAGATCGTCGATCACCTTCTCCTCCATGATCCGGATTGCCTCGCGGGCGGGGGTGTCGGCGTGGACGGTCGTTGGCGTGGAGGTCATCACCTCGGCGACGGGCTTGCTCAGGACGGAGTCGTCTTTCATCAGGTGTCGGCGCATGTCGCCGTCGGTGACAATGCCGGCCAGGACGCCCGAGCCGTCTACGACAAGGGCAGCGCCGGCCTGCGCCTGCGTGATTGCCGCCAGGACTTGCCGCGCCGGGTCGTACGGTTCGACGCGCGCCACGCGGTGGCCGGTCCGCATGAAGTCGGCGACGGTCAACGAGGCGCCGCGGCCCAACGTGCCGCCGGGATGGAACCGGGCGAAGTGCTCGCGCGTGAACTCCCGCTCGCCCATGACGGCCACCGCCAGCGCATCGCCCATCGCCAGTGTGGCGGTAGAGCTTGCGGTCGGGGCCAGGTTCAGCGGGCAGGCTTCCTGCGCGACGCGAACCTCCAGCACCACCTCGCTGGAGAGCGCCAACAGCGAGTGCTTGTCGCCGGTGAGTGCAATGACCTTCACGCCCATGTCGCGAACGATAGGCAGGATGTTGATGAGGTCTTCGGTCCGGCCGCTGTAGGAGATGGCAATCAGGACATCGCCCGTGGTGACCATGCCCAAATCGCCGTGCAGCCCCTCGCCCGAGTGGAGGAACAGCGCCGGTGTGCCGGTGCTGGCGAAGGTCGAGGCAAGCTTGCGACCGATGGCGCCGGACTTGCCGATCCCGGTCACCACGACGCGGCCTTTGCAGTCGAGCACCAGTCGCACCGCTTGCTCAAACTCGTCACCCAGACGCTCGACGAGCGAAGCGACCGCGTCGGACTCGATGCGGAGGACGTTCCGAGCTGCCTCGAGGGCTTTGCTCATCTGGCGCCCCCCGCGGCTCGGGTCTCGTCCAGCGCCCGCCGGATTGCCAGGCAGTCCTCCAGTAGCTTGGGTAGCTCGGCAAGGGCGAGCATGTTCGTGCCGTCGCACAGCGCCGACGCGGGGTCGTTGTGGACTTCGAGGAACACGGCGTCGACTCCGAACGCCACCGCCGCCCGCGCCAACGGCTGCACGAACTCCGGCTGCCCGCCCGAGGCGCTGCCGGCCCCGCCGGGAAGCTGGACGCTGTGCGTCGCATCGAAGACGACAGGGCAGTCGCAGACCTCGCGCATGAGTTTGAGCGACCGCATATCGACCACGAGGTTGCCGTAGCCGAATGCCGCCCCGCGCTCAGTCAGCAGCACTTGGTCGTTGCCGGTGCTGCGCACCTTGCTGACGGCGTGGATCATATCGGCCGGGGCGACGACCTGCCCCTTCTTGATGTTCACCGGTTTGCCCGTCTCGCCGGCTGCAAGCAGCAGGTCGGTCTGGCGGCAGAGGAAGGCCGGGATCTGCAGCATATCCACGACGCCCCCGGCGACAGTCGCTTCCTCGGGGGAGTGCACGTCAGTCAACAGGGGTAGGCCGAAGTCGTCGCGGATCTCGCTCAGGAGACCCAGTCCCGCAGCGATACCAGGGCCCCGGAAGGAGTCGACGGAGCTGCGGTTGGCCTTGTCGTAGGACGACTTGAAGACGAGCGGCAGCGCATACTCGTCCGCCAGTCGGCGCAACGCCTCGGCCACCAGCCGGCAGCCCTCGCGGCTCTCGATGACACACGGCCCGGCAATGAAGGCAAGTGGTTGCCCCTCGCCAATGCAGACAGAACCAACACGAATGTCCTTCATCCTCCGGTCTCCTTGTCCCCAAGTCCCCGCGCGACAGCCAGCTCCCGCACGCGCCGCAAGTCTTCCGGCGTATCCACCCCAATCGAGTCGTTCGGCGTCTCCACAACCTTGATCCGGTACCCATTCTCCAACACGCGAAGCTGCTCCAGCTTCTCGGTCTTCTCCAGGTACGATGGCGGCGTCTTGCCGAAGAAGTCCAGCAGGAATGAGCGGCGGTAGACATACAGCCCCAAATGCTTGAACAGGCAGCGCTCGGCGGTCGCGTCGCGGTGGTGCGGGATCGACTCACGGGAGAAATAGAGCGCCAGCCCGTTGGCGTCGGCGACCACCTTGACGCTGTTCGGGTCGTCCAGCTCGGCAGGATCGGTGAGGCGGACCTTCAGTGTGCCCATGTCGAGCGTCGGGTCGTCGCGCAGCGGCGCAACCGCGCGGTCGATGTCGCCCGGGTCGAGGAACGGCTCGTCGCCCTGCACGTTGACGATCAGCTCGCAGTCCAGTCCCGCCGCGACTTCTGCCACGCGGTCGGTGCCTGACTGGTGGTCGGCGCGGGTCATCCGGGCGTTCCCGCCGAACGCTTGAACGGCCTGGAGGATCCGCTCGTCATCAGTCGCGACAACTACGTCTTCCAGGCATTGCGCTTCGCGGGCGCGTTCGTAGACGTGCTGGATCAGCGGCTTGCCGGCGATGTCGACCAGGGCTTTGGCGTCGAGCCGAGTGGACGCATAGCGGGACGGGATGATGGCTACTGCCCGGCCGTCCCCGGCGGCCGCGGGAGCCGGCGGCGCGCCTTCACCCATGCGGTGAATCAGGTTCGTCGTCGACCGCCCAGGCACCACCGGCACGACGACCACCTCGCCGCCCAATGACCGAACCAGCGGCGCCTCGGGGAGGTCTTCGACCTTGTAGTCGCCGCCCTTCACGTGCGTGGCGGGCTTGACGGCCTGAATCAGGTCGTTGGGCCGAAGCTCGGAAAAGAGCGAAAGGTAGTCGACGCAGTCGAGCGCAGCCAACACTTCAGCACGCTCGTCCTCGGCGACCAGCGGCCGCGTCTCGCCCTTCAGTTGGCGCACCGAGCTGTCGCTGTTCAGCCCCACAACCAGCGCGTCGCCCAGCGCCCGCGCCGCCTTCAGGTAGCGGACGTGGCCGACGTGGAGCAGGTCGAAGCAGCCGTTGGTAAAGACGACTCGCTTGCCTTGCCGGCGTAGCGCGTCGCAGACGGCGGCGATCTCGGTTCGTGACTTCAGTTTGGCGTTCATTCGGTCGGGCACAACTCCAGGAGGTCTTCGCGCGTCGCTGGGCACACGCCGACTTTCTGCACCACCGCTGCGGCGGCAACATTCCCCAAGGCGATGGCTTCCTTGAAGTCGGTCCCGCCGGCAAGCGCAAGCGTGGCCGCCGTCAGGAACGTGTCGCCGGCGCCGCACTCATCGAACACCTGTACCGGTCGGGGCGCGATGTGTTCAACGGAGCCTCGGCGGCCGAACAGCGAGGCCCCCTCGCCGCCGCGGGTGACGACCAGCGCCTCGACGTTCAGTTCAGCAACAAGCCGTTTGCCGGTTTCGATCAGGGAGTCGAGGTCGCAAATCGGCGTGCCGGCGGCCTGTGCCGCTTCGGAGCGGTTGAACGACAGGAGCGTCGCCCCCGCGTAGATGCCCACAGACTCTGGCTTCGGCCCGGCAGTGACCAGGAGCTTCCGCGCCTTCGCGGCGTTGATCGTCTCGCGCACCCAGCAGTTGGTGAGGGCGCCTTTCGCATAGTCGGAAAAGAGAATCCCGTCCACCGAGTCAAGCCTCGAGCGACACGTCGCTGCCAGCGCGTCCGCCACCTCGGCGGCGACCGGTTCTGCCGTCTCCCGGTCCACGCGGAGCAGTTGCTGGCTGCGTGCGAACACGCGAGTCTTTCGCGTGGTGAGTCGGCCCGGAACCTCGACCAGACCTGACAGGTCCGCCCCGACGTCCGTCAACGCCCGTCGCAGTTCGACGGCGGTGTTGTCGTCGCCCACGACTCCGCAGACAACTGCCTTGGCGCCCAACGCGACCACGTTGTGGACTACATTCGCCGCCCCGCCCGGCGCGAATGTGCGCTTGCCCCACTGAACCACCGGCACCGGCGCCTCGGGGGAAATCCGGTCGGTGGCGCCCCACAGGTACTCGTCCAACATCAAGTCGCCCACGACGAGGAGGATCTTGCCCTCGACTCGGTCGAGGATCTGGCTGGCTTGGCTACGTCTCAAGTCTGAGTCTCACTTCCGGGCTGTTGCGTCCCCAGCGAGCTTGTCCCGCAGGCAGGCAAGTTTGGGTGACAGATCGGTCGGCAAGGCGGCGGGACGACACGGACTCCCCGAGCTGCGAGACCAACTCACGGGGGCGGTGCGCTCACTCGGTAGAGTGTAACTCCACACCGGTTCAGCCTCAACGCCTGTCAGCTCTCCCGAGCCCCGAGCCGCGCCACCACCGCGTGGGCCAGCAGCGGGATCAGGATCTCGTGGTGCCCCACCAACTGGTACCCGTCGCCGCCCAACACCTTGGACCGCACCACGGGGTTCAGCGTGGAACGGTAGTGCCGGATGAAGTCGAAGTTGACGCCGGTGAAGCGCTCCACCGGGTGTCCGAGGTTGCGGGCAACGGCGAGTGCCTTCTCGATGATCACCGGCAGGACGACGGCAGACCCGAGGTTCAGGATGACACCGCCGTCGCCGACGCGGGAGACGGCGGCGGCGAAGACGCGGAAGTCGGTGAACGTCGCCTCGCCGATAGCGGCTCCGCTGGCGGAAGGGTGCATGTGGTTGATGTCGGTTCCCACGGCGACATGCACGGTGACGGGGATTCCGAGCCGCGCGCCAGCGGCGAGGACGCTGAGGTGCAGGTTCGGGCCAGTGCTTTCCAGCAAGCGCTCGCCGAGGGCCTCGCCAAGCCCCTTGCCTTGCTCAGCGGCGCCGGCGGCAGACTCGTTCAGGAAGTCGCACGGTTCCTTTGCCATCCCGAAGTCGCCCGACTGCAGCGCCTCGTTCACGTCTTCCGAGGTAATCCCGAACAGTGCTATCTCCACATCGTGGACACTACCCGCGCCGTTGAGCGCCAGCGCGTCGATCACCCCGCGCTCCATCAGGTCGATGAGGACCGGGCTGAGACCGCACTTGATGACGTGGGCGCCCATGCTGACAAGGACGGGCTTGCCGGCTCGCTTGGCAGCGACGATGGCCTCGACCACCGCGCGCAGGTCGGCGCCGGCGAGGATGTTCGGCAACGAGTCGAGGAACGTCCGGAAGCTGGCGTCAGGCGTGGCCGGCGAGGCGAAGTCCTCCGTGCGGACTTTGCTGGGGCGCCCCGCGATGGTGGACGGAGTGGTCTTGGTCAGGTCTGCAATGGGGTATCGAGTCGGCATCGTTCTGCTCCTGTTCGCCGCGTGCAATGGCTTGCCTTCAAGGCGCGCTACCCGTCCCTGCGGGCAAAGAGGGTGAGCGTGTCTCGTGCGTACCCGAACTCCTCGAACTGGGCTACCACGCGGTAGTGCTCCCGAGTGTGGGTGAGGAAGCGCTCGTACTGGCGCCGCAGCTCAGTCAGTCTGCCCGGATCCGCGGTGAGAAAGTGGTTGGGCGCAATGGCGACGACTCGTGGTCGGTCCGCCAACAGCTCGTACAACCGGTGTTCGTTGACCACCGGCAATTGCCGGCGCCGAGCGTCGCTCCACCCGGGGTGATACGCGTACCGGCCCATCAGCAACTCCGGCGGCAGCAGGTTGCGCTTGGACTCGACGGCCAAATACGGCTCCAATGTCAGCAGCCACTGGTCGCTGGGCGCATACTGCCGAACCACTGCCGCTGCCTGGCGAAGCTCGCCGAGCGCCGAGCGTCCCCCTGTCCAGTCAAGGCGGTGAGCCCCGCGCACCGGCGCAACAAACAGCGGAAGCAACAGCACCACAAACCGCCAACTCGGTCGCAGGCGCCACAGCCCGCCTCCCCCGCCCTTCCGCTCGACTCTCGCGTCCCTGTAGTCCTTGCTGTCGCTTCCGTCCCTTTGCCCCCAAAGCAGCCCAACCACCTGCCCAGCCGCCACACACAACAACGGAAACACAATGGTCTGGTACTCCTCGTACGGCCGCCGCGTCAGCAGATGCCCGAGCGCCACCGGCACAGCCACAGCCAGCAACGTCGTCGCCTCCCGCGGGAAGCGTGGGCGCCGAGCGTGCGTCACCCGGCGGGCGCCCCAACACAACCCGACAAGCGGCAGCCAGTACAGCAGTCCGGTCCGGACGACCGACGCAAACTTCTTGAACAGCAGCACCGAGACGCCGTAATCCTCATGCCCGCCCACGTAGTACTGCGTCAGCCCGGGGATGAACGCTCCCATCGGGAGATAGAGCTGCTCCAGCAGGCGACCGCCGCTCAGCGCGCTGAGCCACGCGCCAACACAGGCCAACGCCGTCAGAGTCGCCAGTGCCCGCGCGGCGGCAGCCGTGCGGGTCCGTCGGTCCATTCCTTCCAGGATCGCTGCGGCAAAGACCGCCGGCAGTGCGCTCAACCGGGTCAGCGTCGCCAGGAAGAAGAACGCCTGTGCCGTGCCGAATCGTCGCGCCGCGCACGCCCAAGCGCCGCCCAAGAGGAAGAGCGCGGCAAGCGGGTACGTTTTCACAATGGTCAGGTGGTACAGCGTGTACCAGTTCACCGCGAAGCACGTGGCGACGAACGCGGCGCCTGCCCACCCACCCAGCCGCTTGGCGAGCCCGACCGACAGCGCCATTGCCGTTAGCGACCCCACGACCGCCGTCAGCCTGCCCAAGAGCAGACTCCCGCCGCTCAACGCTTGGAGCGGTCCGTACAGGTACAGCGCCAGCGGCGGTTGGGGGAACAGGAAGTCGCGGTAGGGGACGTGCCCGGTGCAGGCCAGCTTCGCCGCGTAGAGGTACCAGCCACCGTCGTTGAAATGCCCCCCGACGACGAACAGGCCCATGACCGCACAGGTGACGACTGCGCACCCGCACACGAGTCGGCGGCACCCGCTCTCCGAGCGGGCAGCGCCTTCGGTCGGCGGCGTCATTGCGTCCGCGCCCATAATCGCGCTGTCGCTTCCTGGACTGCCTCGACGCTGATCTGTTGCATGCAGTCCGGATCGCCTCGTCGTAGCGCCACAACCGACTCGCGCTCGCCGCACAGCGGTCCGGTCTCCTCCGGCCGGGTCGGTCCGAACAGCACAACGGTCGGCGCGCCCATGGCGGCCGCGAGGTGCGCCATGCCCGAGTCCAAGCCGACGAACAGCCGAGACCTCTGGACCAGCGCCGCCGCCCCGAGCAGGCTGGTCGTCCCACCCCAGTCGACAACGCTCTCAGGCGCGTCATCAGCCGGGGTGAGGAAGGGCGACGCGCCTGCGAACAACACTGTCGCTCCATAGGTTCGGGCCAACCACGCTGCCAAGTCCAGGAACCGCTCTCGCGGCCACTGCCGGTGCGAACGCCGCGCGGAGGCGCCCGGCGCCAGGACGACCAGCCGACGGCAATCGGTTCCAGGCAGCTCAGCGAGGCGGCGCTCGATCGCCGTGTGCACCTCGGCGGGCGGCTCAATCATCCCAGCGTACGTCCGGCGTGGTGCTTCGCAACCGAGGCTCTCCACGAGGCGGAAGTTGTTTGCGGCCGAGGGGGGGCCGTCTTTGGGCACGCGATGGGTCAACACAGAGTCCAGCAACGCGCCGCCGAAGCCGGCCCGCACGCGCGCGCCACTGAACCGAACTGCAAGGAAGTGGAACGGCGCTTGTGAGAAGCACACCGCAAGGTCCGGCCGGCGTTGCCTGACCTGCCGGGTCAGGCTGCACAGCCCGCGCAAGCTGACCTTGCCTGGCCAGAGCGTCTCATCCACCAGCGGCGAGTTGCCCACCAATTCCGCAAGCGCCGGTCGCATCACGGCCGTGAGGCGCGCTCCCGGCCAACGCTGCCGAAGCGCGTCGAGGGCGGGCAGCGAGAACAGCAGGTCCCCAACCTGGCTGAGGTGAAAGGTGACGAGGCGCTCAACACAGTCCGGCGTCACTGCGGCTTTGCCACGCACAACAGCCGCCCTCCCCAATCGCGCGCCTGCAGCAGTCGATGGAAGCGGGAAGCGCCGCCGGCGTTGCTGTCACCGCTCATCGTCCGCAGGAGCCCCGGCTCAAAGCCGCCAGCGGCCAGGCATCGCTTCAGCGAGTTGTGCTCGAAATGCCAACAGTGCTCCCACGGGTTCAGGTGCCGCCACCGCTGTCCGTCGTGTCGCGTCTTCGCCAGCCACCAGCACTTCAGACGCACCGTGGGGGCGCCGTAGTTGGGCACTTCGGTCACAAGGCGCCCTCCAGGCCGCAACGCCCTTTGCAGCTTGCGCAGCGCGGCGAGGGGATCAGGCAAGTGCTCCAGCACGTGCCAGAGGGTAATCACGTCGAAGCCACCTACAGGCAGCTCCGCCGCCATCAGCTCAGCCACCATGACCTCGACACCGTGCCGCTGCCGAGCGTGTTCCGCCCAGCGAGACGACAGGTCGAGTCCGCTGACTTCGTAGCCCGCCTCCTTCGCCACGCTCAGGAACGTGCCTCCCCCCGCGCCGACGTCGAACAGCGCTCCCGGCGGCAAGTGCGGCCGGATGACCTGCATCCGGTCCGTGCACCGGCGACGCAGGCCGTCCTCAGTCGAAGCCAACCTCAGGTAGTCCGCCGAATCGTAGCGAGCCACCAAAGCCTGTTGATCGGGTGGCGGGTCGGTGCGGACGAGTCCGCATTCGCCGCAGCGCCACAACGTGAAGCTCCGCGCCGTCAACTCGACCGCGGCGGTGCAAGCGCAATGGAGGGGACACTCGACAGACGCAGCACTCAGCATGGTCCGCAATGATAGCAGAATCCGAGCGAGCAGTGATCCGCAGGACGCCCAGCCAGCGCGGCCGCCGCCGGAGCGGTGCGCAGGCGCGAGGGGGCAGCGCAGAAACGCCTCGGCACAAGATGCAGAAAGGCCTGTGCTGAGAGTGACGCCGAGAAAGAGGCAATCGCCCGAGAGCCGCACTGACAGATGACAGAGTCCACACTTGTTCAAGTATGGCCTAGCCGGCGGCGCAGCTCAGCCGTCACGATGGTGAACAACTGCGCTTCCCAGCGGAACGCGAAGGCGCGTGCCGGCTGGTATCGTGGTTCAGCGGGCGCTGAAACTTCCCTCAGCACATTGCGGGCAGTGAGCTTGCGGGTCTGGCGCCTGGCTGCCTGTGGCGACATGCGGAGGGCGTCCATCCAGTCGGTGACGGTGGTTTGCGGCCGTTGAAGACTAACGCCCAGCATCTCGAGGCGCCGCTCATAGGTGTACGCAGTGAACGCCCGGATGAAGTCCACCTCCGAGGGACCAAGGGAGGTAGAGGCAGGCTACACTTGTTCAAGTGTAGTATCCGGTCCCCGGCGGAGGAGGGGCGCGAGCCACTTGAGGAGGGTGTCTGTGAACGCCTCGCCTTCAGGCTCGGTCAAGCGGCAGAACACGCGCCGGCCTTCACGTCGCGTGGCAACCACGCCGTTCGTCCGAAGGAGGGCCAGGTGCTTCGACACCAATGGCAAACTCAGGGACAACCTGTCAGCGAGCTGTCCCACTGTGCACTCCGAGTTCCGGGTGAGTAAGCGCAGTACCCGGAGTCGGGGTGCCGAAGCCAATACCCGGAACAGCCTCACGAGATCGCTCATCAGAGCTCTCCTTGCTTCAGTCTATACTTGAACAAGTTTGACCAGGATTGTCGCCAGAGTCAAGCGGTGTCATTCTACTCGCGAAGGTTAGGAATACACCGAAGCTATTGCACAAGTTCGACGCCTCTGCGTGCACAGCAGTGTGTTGGGTGCTCACCACACGCCCACGGGTGAAGTTCTGCGAACTTCCACTTCGGTGTA
>Ga0210044_10000770_pt1 | contig 48909 bp, 35 predicted proteins | sample CryGey13umfilter_2_FD_183959 | JGI IMG/M metagenome (GOLD analysis project Ga0210044, IMG submission 183959) | Groundwater microbial communities from aquifer in Utah, USA - Crystal Geyser 4/9/14 3 um filter (SPAdes) (version 2) | ecosystem: Environmental > Aquatic > Deep subsurface >...
AGGATCGGGGCGAATCGAGCACCCCACCCAAGAGGATCGGGGTGAATCGAGCACTCGACGCCCGAGCGGCCCACGCCTCAACGAACCAACGCCGACTTTTGCCGCCACACCGAGCCCTCTGCGCGTGCGCTGCTCGATTCGACCCCATCCTCTTTGGGGGACCGCTCGATTCGAGGCCATCCTCCTGCGATAGAGAGTCCACGATGCTCCACGCCCTGCTCCTGCTCACCGCCGCCGCGAGCGCGGCCCCGCCCGACCGGCGCGTCGCGATCACGGTCGACGATCTCCCAGGGGTCGGGCCTCGGATACACGCGGAGGACTCCCGCCTCGACGGGATCGCGACCGAGCTGGCCCGCAGGACGATCCCTGCGATCGGCTTCGTAAACGGTTGCCGGGACGATCTCGCGCAGGCGGCGTCGTGGCGGGACGCTGGCCTCGCGTTCGGCAGTCACAGCTGTACGCACCGGCGCTACTCCAAGCTCAGCTGGTCCGAGTGGGAGACGGACCTGCTGCGCAACCAAGACCGCGTGCGCGAGGTCCTCGGCGTGGAGCTCAGCGGCGGCTGGTTCCGTTACCCCTTCTTGGACCACGGCGGCAGCGTCACGCGCGCGAACCGCATGGCGTCGTGGCTGGAGCAGCAACACACTCGCCTCGCGCCCGTCTCGCTCGACACTGTGGACTACCTGTTCAACCAGGCCTATGTCGCGGCCGATGGCTCGCCTGACGTCGCGCGCTTGTATGTCGACGCTGTGATGGAGTCCGCAGCTTGGTCCGAGCATCTGTCGCGGACACTCTACGAGCGCGAGGTCCCGCTGGTGCTCTTGGTCCACGCGACCGCGCTCAACGCGGACCACCTCAGCGACGTGCTCGACGGCCTCGAAGCGCGCGGCTACCGCTTCGTGACGCTCGCGGAGGCGCTCGACGACCCCGCGTACATGGCGTGGGGACAAGGCGTGCCCGATCCAGAGGGCGACGGGGACGCCGCCTTCTTGCCGGCTGCGGCTCGCGCACGCGGCTTGGAGCTGGAGGATTTGGTTGGCCCGACCGCCTTCGAGCACGTCTGGGCTCCGCGTATCCGGGCGCTCGCTGCCGGAGGGAGCCCGAGCGCTCCCCCTGACTCCACGCGCCGCACCCATCGCAGCTCCGAACGCCATCCCAGGTAAGGAAGACGTCGTCAAGCGCCTCAGCGCTCGCCAGGGTCACCGACCACGCTCGCCGAAGGACGATCGCTGCTCGCGAAGGCCGTGATGAGTTAGGCTTCACCCATCGTCCCCGGAGCTCCCCATGCACCTGCTGCCCCTCCTCGCGCTCACGCCGGCCTACGCCCAGAGCGCGCCCGCCTTTGACGCCGAGGCCCTCACCCAGGCGCTCGTCGCCCTAGAGGACCACAACGTGCGCAAGGCGCGGCTCACCGCCGAGCTCGGCGCGCAGCCACAGGTCGCTGATCGGCTCGGGGCCGCGCTCTCCGTGGTGGACTCCCTCCAAAAGAGCGACCGCAACGACCCCTTCGTGGTGCGCCTCTTCTTGCAAGCCGCCCTCTCCGAGGACCCGGCCACGCGCCAGGCGGCGGTCACCTCGGCCAGCCAAGGCGGCGACCCGCCCACGGGTGTCGTCGCCCAGGTGCCCGCGCTCCCCGCTGCGGAGCTGCAGCCGATGGTGCTGAGCGCGCCGGATCCGGCGTTGTTACGGAAGTACAAGCAGCGGCGCCTGCAGCGCGAAGTCTTCGCGGCGACCTTTGTGTCGGTCACGCCCACCCTCACCAACGTGCAAACCGTCAACACCTGGGTCATCCGCCGAGGCGGCACCACCGAGGTCCCCCCAATGGACTTCGCCAAGCTCGTTCACGACCGCCGCGCCACGGAACACCTTGAGCGCGTACAAAGGAACGGCCGGATCTGGACCGGTGTGACGCTGGGTGGCCTAGGCGCCATGGCGGCCGGCCTTGTCATAATGGCCGTCCCCCCTCCGGCGTGCAGCGGCTCAAACTGCCCCGACTTTCACCCTGCGACCTTCCCACTCCTCATTGGAGGCGGCGTACTCGCAATCGTCGGGGCCGGTCCGATGGTGATGACGACGTTCCCGCTCGCCTACCCAAGCAAGACGTGGACCCCCGACCGCGCCGACGCCCTCATCGACGGCTACAATGACAAGCTGCGCACGGAGCTCGGCCTCACGCCGGAAGACACCCAAAAGATCGACGGCTTGTAGCTCGGCGCCGCGCGCCTATCCCTGACGGCGACGCCCCAGCAGCAGCGCGCCGGCCACGCCAGCGAGGGCGCCGAAGCCGAAGCCGCCGCTGCAGCACAGGCCCGTGCCTGTCACCGACTCCGCGTGCGGGCCCGCGACCAGCGCGCAGTCCTGTGGGTCGCTCGGGTCGTATGCCACTTGGACCTGCGCGCCGACGGGGAAGGCGCTTCGGAAGGCGTCGACGCTCTCGGGCTTGCGCAGGTTGAGGACGCCGTATTGCAGCCGCGTCCCGGTGTACTCCGCGCCATTCACCGTGTAGGCGTACACGAACTCGGGCTCCCAGCGCGCGCTGTCCCCGCGCTGGTGCTCCACGAAGTTCGCGGAGGTGACGGTGCCGGGGGCCGTGGGCCAGCTGACAGAGGCGCGCTCGCCCTGCCACTGCGGCCAGGTGAACAACACGGAGGCGAGGCCTAGAATGGCGAAGATCGCGCCTACACCGCCTGAGAGCACGCGGGCCACCCTCACGCCGAGCCCCGTCCCCGAAGCGGCGCTGCGAGCCGGACGCGGAGCCGCCGCTGGACGCGGAGCCGCCGCTTCGGGGCGCGCCGGAGCAGGTTCGGCCGCGCGAGGAGGGGCTCCTTGCCCCGCCAGCAGCGCGTCGAAGCACCGGGTCGCGTCGTCGAGGTTCTGCTCCAGCTCGCCCTCGTCGCGCGGCGGGGTGCTCATCCCAGCGACCACGCGGCGGCTGCCGATGAACACCGCGTACCCGTCGAGCACCTGCACGATGCACCAGTCGAGATCGGCCAGGAGCTCACCGAGATCGCCGTCCAGGAGCGCCTGAGTGGCCACCGGGTCGCTGGAGGCGATGAAGAAGTCCGCCGCCAAGTCCTCGGGCACGCCGAGCGTCACGGCGTTCAGATCCGTCGCGCGGCGCACGAGCTCGCGGTAGTGATCGAGCGATGGATCGCTCCACGGCACGATGAGCAGCTCGGGGGCCGCGAGCGGCGCCAGCCGAACGACCGCGTCCATGTAGCGCAGCCGCAGGTTCCGCTTCGCGCCCACCTTCGCGAGGCCCGTCTTGCGAAGCAGGTCGTTCGTGGCCATCGGGTTGATGACGTGCTGACACACCACATACGCGAGCTCGTGTCCGTACAGCTGCCCGGTGAGCAGCAGCGTCGTGGCGTACTGCGTGTCCGTGACGTGCTCCTCTGTCGCGAACCACGGCAGACGGCCGGCCTCGCCACGAGGGAGCCGAACGTCGCCGAGGCGCACCAGGCCATGCGCTCGCTCAAGCTCGTCCAGCTCTGGCCCCGTCGGATCGCCGCGCAGCTGCTGCACCGCCCAGAGCGTGGGCATCAGCGCCAGCAGCAAGAAGCTCGCCCCCGCGATCAGGTGGAAGGCGGCCGCGTCGGGTTGTATTGGGGGCGTTAGAAGCTGGTAGAACCCCAACAAGACGAGCAGGGCAGCGCCAGCGCCACCCGCGTAGGCCCGCAACTTGTGCGCGTCGGTGACCGCCGGGCTCCGAGGCGGCGGCTCGTGCCTTTGGGCGTCGACGATCGTGACAAGGAGCTGCTGGGCAGCCTCTTGTGCGGTGTTGGCTGTCCACGAAGGCATCGGGTCCCCCACGCTGAAGCGTCGAACGAGCCTACCAGACGCGCGATCGCGAGCGAAGTGCGCCTGTCCGTACGCGGGAGCATAGAGGTCACTGTGAACCTAGGAGCACCTCATGCACGTGATCGTCGACCTCTGCCTCGTCCCTGTGGGCGTCGGGACCAGCGTCTCGCGCTACGTCGCCGCTTGCCAGACCGTCCTGGAAGCCGCAGGACTGGAGCACCAGCTGCACCCCTACGGCACCGTCATTGAGGGCGACTGGGACGCGGTCATGGCCGCCATCAAGGCCTGCCACGAGGAGGTCCACCGCATGGGGGCCCCCCGCATTCACACCAACCTCAAGGTGGGCACGCGCACCGACCGCATGCAGCACATGGCGGACAAGGTGCGCAGCGTGCAAGAGAAGCTCGGGGAGTGAGCCACGGCGGCCCCTCCCGCGCTAAACGCCCGTGTCCTTGATGATCTGCTGCTTGAAGCCTGGCTTAGCGGCGTCGGACAGGGCGCGACCGTACTCCTCTAGGCGCTGGGTCATCTGGAAGCCCCACTTGTCCTTGACCTGGCGGCAGTGGTTGAGGTCGATCTCGGAGATCATGACGCCGTCGCGCACGCGGGAGAGGCCCGGCGTGCGCGCGCCGTTGGGCGCTGTGACATAGCTGGAGCCGTAGAAGTGCCCGAAGTCCTTGTGGGCCTCGGCGCCGTCGCCCGAGGTGAAGGCGTTCGGGAAGGTCTCGGTTCCGACGCGGTTTACGCCCGCCGTGAAGTAGTTGTTGGCGATGGACGCGCAGCGCGCCTCGATCGGCCAGAGCGGCTCGGAGAGCGCGCCCACGGTGGCCGACGGGTTGAAGACGATCTCGGCGCCGTTGATGCCGAACATCAGCCAGTTGAGCGGATGGTGGCGCCCGTAGCAGATGTTGATGGCGACGTTGCCGAACTCGGTCTGGAAGACCGGGTGCCCGTCCTCGCCCTCCATATAGTAGGTGGACTCGTTGAAGTCGCCGACGCGCGGGATGTGGTTCTTGCGGTGCGTGCCGATGATGTTGCCGCGGTTGCCGATGACGACCGCCGTGTTGTGGATGGTGTTGCCGTGGGCGTCGTCGCGCTCCAAGATCGGCGAGATGATGACCATGTTGTAGCGCTTGGCGAGCGGGATGAGGCGCTGCGTAGACGGGCCGTCAATCGGCTCCGCGAACTCCAGCCAGGGCTGCTTCTCGCGCGTGCAGAAGGCGAAGGGCATGGTCCACGCCTCTTGCAGGCAGAGGACGTTGACGCCCATGCGCCCGGCGGCGTGAATCATCTCCTCGACGCGGTCCGCGAGGGCGTTGTACTGGTCCTCGACCGGCGCTGAGGTAGATGCGACGATCTGGTTCTGAATGACCGCGATGCGCACGAGGCGCGGCTTGCGGCGCTGCTCTGGTGCGGCCTTGAACTTGAACGCCGCGAGCTCGAAGTTGCGCGCGTCGGCGTACTTCTGAATGTCGGCGGGGATGGCGATCTTGTCGGGGAGGTCGCCGTACAGGATGCGGTAGGCCTCGGCCTGATCCTCGGCGGGCAGCTTGTTGAGCAGGCCCTCCAAGCTCGCGAGCTCGGTGCTCTTGGCCGACATGCCGTCGAGCAGGGCCTCCAGCGCGGCGTCTTTGGTCTTGGTCTTGGTCTTTGGCTCGTTCGCAGGCATGTTCACCTCAATGGTCGCTTGAAGGCCAAGGAGTGTACCGCAAGCGACGCGCGCGCGTTCGGAATAGGGGCTTCGCCCGCGCCGCGTGGGACCACCCACCCGAGGTACGCTTGCCCTTCTCCGCTCTTCCGCTCTCCGACGACCTCCAACGCGCCGTCGCGAAGCTCGGGTTCGAGGCGCCCACCGCCGTGCAAGCGCAGGCGATCCCCGTCGCGCTCGCCGGCCACGACCTCGCCGCCGAGGCCCAGACAGGATCCGGCAAGACGCTCGCTTTTGTGCTCCCCATCTTGATGAAGCTCGGCGACAGCCCCGCGACGGAGGAGCCCGGCAAGGTGCTCGCTGCGGTGATGGTGCCGACGCGCGAGCTCGCGATTCAGGTGAGCGCCGTCTTCAAGCTCGTCGGCGCCGACCTCGCGCGGCCCGTGCGCGCGCTGCCCATCCTCGGCGGCGAGGACATCGAGCGCCAGATGGCCAAGCTCCGCGCTGGCGTGGAGGTGGTGGTCGCGACGCCGGGGCGCCTGCTCGACCTGCTCGACCGAGGCGCTATCGACCTCGGCGCGCTGCGGATCCTGGTGCTCGACGAGGCCGACAAGCTGCTCGACCTCGGCTTTAGCGAGGCGCTCGCAACCCTCCTCTCCGTGCTGCCTGAATCCCGTCAGAACCTACTGTTTTCAGCGACGCTCTCCGAGAAGGTCGTCGCGTTGGGCGCCGCCTTCTTGCGCGACCCGGTGCGCGTGAGCGTCGCCACCGAACAGCGCCGCGTGGACGCCATCGCCCAGCGCGTCTTCGAGGTCGACACCGACAAGCGGCGCGCGCTGCTTCAGCACCTGCTGCAGACCGAGGCCTGGGGGCAGACGCTCGTGTTCGTGGCGAGCCAACGCGCAGCGGACAACCTCGCGCAAAAGCTCCGTCGTGACGGGTTCTTTGCGGCCGCCCTCCACGGAGGCATGGCGCAGAGCGAGCGCACCCGCGTGCTGGGCGAGCTCCGCCGTGGCCGCACCAAGATCGTGGTGGCCACGGACCTCGCAGCGCGCGGCTTGCACGTGGAGCAGCTGGCGGTCGTGGTGAACTTCGACCTGCCTCGCACCACCGACGACTATGTGCACCGCATCGGCCGAACGGGCCGCGCCGGCGCCCAGGGCCGCGCGGTCTCCTTCATCGACCACGCGAGCGCGGCGCACTTCAAGCTCATCGAGAAGCGCGTTCGCATCAAGCTCCCGCGCGAGAGCGTGGCGGGCTTCGAGCTCGGCGAAGCGCCCCCCACCCCGGTCAAGCCCAAGGGGCCGGTCAAAGGAAAGCGCCCCAGCAAGAAGGACAAAGCGCGCGCCGCTGCGAGCGAGTCCTAGAGCACGCCGTTCGCTAGAGCACGCAATCCGGCGGCGTGTGCAGCACGTCGCCCGACGCCACGGTCGCTGGGAGCGGCGTAAAGAAGACCCGCGCCGTGAACGGGCAGTCCTCCAGCGCGTCGCCAACCTGCACGCCCTCCGCGACGCCCTGCACGACCACGTCGCCGCACAGCCCGGCGCCGCTCGCCCAGCTGTCGACGCGAAAGCGCTCGCTGCCAGCGCCGTTCAGCCGCGCCCCGTCGAAGGTGTCGAAGCTCGCGCCGCTGTCGCCGAAGCTCCCGGTCCACAGGTGCGCCGGCGCGTCAGCCCCCCAAAACGCGCTGTAGGCGCTGTCGGTGGCGAGGGCAGCCTCATCGAGGAACACGCCCTCCTCGACCGCGAAGCCCGCGCCATCTGGCACGAGCGTCACCGCTGAGTGGCCGATGGACAGCGAGGGCACCGGCGCCGAGCACGCGAACGCCATGTCGACGTCCACCGCGTACACGACCTGGTCCCCGGTGAGCTCCGTAGCCCAGGCGTCGCAGGTCGGGCTCACGCGCTCAGTAGCCGCCAGCAGGAAGTACTCGCCAGAGTAGACGAGCTCCGCGTCACACTCCAGCGCTGGGACGAGCGAACACGCGCCGAGAATGGGCAGAACGACGGACATAGCAAGCGAGCGAAACATGGTGACCTCCAGCGACGCCGCAGCGTCAGCCTAGAGGTGCCCGCCCGCGCTCGAATCCATGGATCGCCCACCAGAAAGCGGGTGGCCCCGGCGCAGGGCGCCGCGCTTTACGCTCGTCGAAAGCGCGCAATCCAGGCGCGAAGCTCGCCAACCTGGCGCGCGACCTCGCCGCTGGAGGTGCCGCCGAAGCTGGTGCGGCGCTCGGCCGCAGCGCGCGGATCGAGCCACGCCATCGCCTCTTCGTCGAAGGCCGGGTGGAAGGTCTTGAGGCGGTCCACGTCCAGCAGGCTGAAGTCGCCGCCGAGCTGCTCGCACCAGCCGACGATCTGGCCGGTGACGTGGTGCGCATCGCGGAACGGAACGCCCTTTGTGACAAGGAAATCCGCGAGCTCCGTCGCGAGCAAGAAGTCGCCACGCAGCGTGTCCTCGAAGCGGTCGCGACGCACGTCGAGCGTGCGCCACAGGCCCGCCATGATGCGCGCGCTGCCGAGCGTGGTGTTGAGCGCGTCGAAGAGCTGCTCGCGGTCCTCTTGCAGGTCGCGGTTGTACGCAAGCGGCTGCGCCTTGACCAAGGTGAGGAGCGCCATGAGCGCGCCGATGACCCGCGCGGACTTGCCGCGAATGAGCTCCGCCGCGTCCGGGTTGCGCTTCTGCGGCATGATCGACGAGCCGGTGCTGTAGGCGTCCGCGAGGCGCACGAAGCGGTACTCGGAGGTGGACCAGAGCACGAGCTCTTCGGACATACGCGAGAGCGTGGTCATCGCGATCGAGCAGGCGCTGACGGCCTCGATGACGTGGTCGCGCGCTGAGACGGCGTCCATCGCGTTGGAGGCAGGCTCCGCGAAGCCGAGCAGCTCGGAGGTGAGCTTGCGGTCGATGGGGTGGGGCGTGCCCGCCATCGCGCCAGCGCCCAGCGGGCAGATGTCGACGCGGCGCAGCGCGCCGATGACGCGCTCCACGTCGCGCTTCACCATCCAGGCGTAGGCGAGGACGTGGTGCCCGAACAGGATCGGCTGGCCGCGCTGCAGGTGCGTATAGCCCGGCATGAGCACGTCGCCGTCGCGCTCGGCGCGCTCCACGAGCGCGTCCACGACGTCGACCAGGGCGAGGAGCAGCATGTTGAGCCGCGCCTTGAGCCACAAGCGCACGTCGACCGCGACCTGGTCGTTGCGCGAGCGCGCCGTGTGCAGCTTGCGTCCGACGTCGCCAACGAGCTCGGTGAGGCGCGCCTCGACCGCCATGTGGATGTCCTCGGACTCGGGCGGCGGCACGTAGGCCCCCGACGCGAGCTCCTCGGCCACGCGGCTCAAGCCCTCGTGCAGCGTCGCTACCTCGGCCTTCGTGAGCAGCCCGACCTCGCCGAGCATGACGGCGTGGGCCTTGCTACCCTCGATGTCCTCGGGCCACATCTGCAGATCGATGCCCAAGCACTCGCTGAACTGCACCATGTCCTGTGCAGGGCCGCCCTGAAAGCGGCCGTCCCAGAGCGCCATGGGCGCCTCCCACAAACGAGGTGTTTAGCCCAACGCCGGCGTTACGCGCCGCGCTTGGTGGGCTCGATGTGAACGTACGCGTACTCGCTCTCGCCCTTGTAGTCCTTGGCCGGACGCCAGTTGCTGTCGAGCACCTCGGTGGCGACCCACAAGAGCAAGAAGACCTTGAGGGACTCCTGCTTGTCGAGGGCGACCTCGTCCGGACCGAGGTCGTCGCGATCGCGCTCGAACAGGGCCATGAGGGCCTCGTCGAGGATGTGGGGCTGCGCGCGCCACTCGATCTTGCGAACGCGCTCGGCGAAGCTGTCATCCACAGGGAGGAGGTCGCCGACGACCGCGCCGATGCGGGCCTCAGCGTCGCGGACCTGCGCCCACGTAGAGCCCTTCACGCGACCGCCAGCGAGGTCGAACAAGCGCGCGACGACGCCGAACAGGTAGACGGTGACCGCCCCGCTGCCCTGGGTGAGGTTGGCCGCGTTCTCTTCCAAGAAGCGCGTGAGGCGACGGTGATCCTTCAGGAGCCGCTGGAGCGAGGCTTGGCTGGTGATGGCGTCCTCGCCGATCTGCTCGGACCAAGCGTGGACAGTTTCGCGCGGCATATAGGCGTTGGGCATGGTACCTCCGGGCCGCGTCCCTAACTGGCTCACTGGCCGTGGCACACGCCAGCGCCAAAAAGTGGCGCGAGGGAAGCACCAGCGCACCTCCGTGGAGCGGAGGCGCGCCGGAAGGAGCCGCTTAGGAAGGATCCGCCGCCGGGGTGGCGGGGCCGTCCGCGGGGAGCTCGGGCTTGGCGATGTACTCGGTGGGGATCGGGCCGGTGAGCGCGTCGAAGAAGGTCGCGATGGAATTGACCTGCTCGTCGGTGAGGTCCTTGCCGAGCTGGTACGAGCCCATCAGGCGGATCGACTCATCCAGCGTCGCGATGGAGCCATCGTGCAGGTAGGGGCCCGTCTTTGCGATGTTGCGCAGCGAGGGGACCTTGAACATGAAGGCCTCGGCGTCGTTGCCGGTGAGCGCCGCGCGGCCGCGATCCGCGGTCTCGTAGGGCTTCACCAAGCCGAGCTTCTGGTACATCATGCCGCCGAGGGCCTTGCCGCCGTGGCAGGTGGTGCAGCCGACGTCCATAAAGGTCTGCAAGCCGGCCTTTTGCTCGGCGGTCATCGCCGCGTCGTCGCCGCCGAGCCACTTGTCGAAGGGGTCGGGGGTGACGAGCTTGCGCTCGAAGGCGCCGATGGCGACCGCGAGGTTGTCGAAGGTGACGGGCTGCTCTTCGCCGGGAAACGCCGTCTTAAAGGGCTCGGCGTAGCCTGGGATCGAGCGGAACGTGGTCTCCACGGCGCCAGCGTCGGCCATCGCCATCTCAATCGGGTTGAGCGGCGGGCCCTTGGCCTGATCCTCGACGTCCTTGGCGCGGCCGTCCCAGAACTGGGCGATGTGCATGGCGGCGTTGTAGGTGGTGGGCGCGTTGCGGCCGCCCTTCTGGGCCTTGTGCCCCGTGGAGGTGGGCGCGTGATCGACGCCCCAAGTGGCGAGGTCGTGGCAGGTGTTGCACGACACGTCGTGGTTCTTGGAGAGGCGGGCGTCGTAGTACAGCATGCGCCCGAGCGCGATGCGCGCGTCGGAGAGCTCGCGACCTTCGGCGAGCATCTCGGTGGGGAGCGCGCCGAACATGGCGCCGGCCTTGGCGCGGAGCTCGTCGACCTTGGGGGTCTCGACGGGCTTCTCCGCAGGGGTAGTTGGGGTTTCGCCGCCGCCACAGGCGGCGAGCATGGCGGTCATCCAGATCCAGCGCATGATCACTCCTAGCGTGAATGGGTTCATGAGGAGCTAACCGAGTGCTGAAAGAGTGCGAGCGGAGCATGTTAGACTCCGACCTCCACTATGGAGTGGCGCGCTGAGGGACCTCTGCGTGCGACAATGGGCCCATGAGCACCGTCCCCCTCGGCCCCTTCCTCCTCTCCGAGCGCATTGGCGTCGGAGGAATGGGCGAAGTCTGGCGCGGACACCACGTCCAACAGCGCGTCCCGGTGGCCGTCAAGGTCATCACCGCCGCCCGCGCGCGCCAACAGAAGTACCACGACGCCTTCACCCGCGAGGTGCGCGCGGTCGCTGGCCTCGAACACCCCGGCCTGGTCATGGTCTTCGACTACGGCATCGTCGGCGAGGAGGCGGAAGCCACGTCCGAAGGCGATATTGTAGCAGGTAGTCCCTACCTCGCGATGGAGCTCGCCACCGCCTCGCGCGCACAGCGCCCGCTGCCCGCGTCGTGGTTGGCGCTGCGCACCGAGCTGCTCGCGCTCCTGGATTCCCTCGCCCACGCCCACGCTCGCGGCGTGATTCACCGCGACCTCAAGCTCGGGAACGTGCTCCTGTTCGAAAAAGGCGGGCAGCCCACCCGCTACAAGCTCGCGGACTTCGGCCTCGCGCACGCTGCCGACGGCGAGGAGCGCGGCCTGCGCGGCACCTCCGGCACGCCGCTGTACATGGCACCGGAGCAGTTCCACGGCGCGTGGCGCGACTTTGGACCTTGGACCGACCTTTACGCCATTGGCTGTCTGAGCTGGCTGCTCACCTCCGGCACGCCCCCCTACGACAAGCGCGCCTTCTCGGACCTCATGCGCGCTCACCTGCTCACGCCGGTCCCGCCGGTTCGCCCGCGCTTCGCCCTGCCCGACGGCTTCGACGACTGGGTGCGCAGGCTCATGCAGAAGGAGCCACAAGAGCGCTTCCTCGCCGCCGCAGACGCGAGCGCTGCGCTCCTCGAGCTCGCTGAGCCGAAGGGGCAGCCCCAGCCTGCGGTCGCGCCGGTCGCCTCCCCCGAGTCCACAGCCACGCTCACGCTCTCGCCCTCCTTCGTCGCGTGGTTGGACGAGGACGACACCGGGAGCCCCCTTGAGTCGCCCTCGCACGTGGACAATCGCCCGCTGCCGCGCCGTCGCCTCGCGCCCGCGCCCAGCACCTGGCGGGCCCCAGGGCCCACGCGGCGCTCGATGCGCCTCGTCGGCGCCGGCCTTGGCCTGTTCGGGCTGCGCACCGTCCCCCTCGTCGGGCGAGACGACGAGCGCGACGTGGCGTGGAACGCGCTCTTGGAGGCCGCGGCCGAGCGCGCCCCCAGGGCCGTCATCTTTCGTGGGCAGGCCGGCACAGGCAAGACGCGCCTCGCTGAGTGGCTTGGAGAGCGGGCCTCAGAGGTAGGGCTCGCCATCGTGGCGCACGCGGAGCACAGCCGCGCGAGCGGCCCAGGCGACGGCTTGAGCGCGATGGTCATCCGCCTGCTGCGCTGCCACGGGCTCAGCCGCGTGGAGGCGCGCGACCGCACCCAGCAGTGGCTTGAGCGCCGCGGCGTCACCGATCCCTGGGAGGTCGACGCCCTCGTCGAGGTGATGTGGCCGTCCACACCAGGCCGCGGTGACAAGGGCGTGCGATTTGACCGCCCCTCCGAGCGCTACGCGGTCATCACGCGGCTCCTTGGGCTGGTGTCCCGCGCAGGCGAGCTTCGAACAGGCGTGCCCCGCTCCCGCGCCATCGTGCTGCGCCTGGACGATATTCAGTGGTCCTCGGACGCCCTCGGTCTCGCGAAGTTCGTCCTGGAGCAGCGCGCCCCCCTCACCCCCCCCATCCTCGTGCTCGCCACCGTGCGCGACGAGGCGGTGAGCGACCGCGAGGGCTTCGCCGAGCAGCTCAACAGCTTGATCGCCATGCCTGGTGCCACGCCTGTCGTGCTCGGACCGCTGCTCCCCGAGCATCGCCGCACTCTAGTACAAGAGCTCCTCGGCCTCGAAGGCGAGCTCGCAGCCCAGGTCGAGGAGCGCACCGCTGGCAACCCGCTCTTCGCTGTGCAGCTCGTCGGCGACTGGGTCCACCGCGGCGTGCTCGACGTCGGCACCACCGGCTTCGTGCTGCGCACCGGCGAGCTCGCGCCCCTCCCCGACGACATCCACTCCCTGTGGGAGGCGCGCATCGACCGCGTGCTGCAGGGCGAGAGCGCCGGCCGACCCGCCCTCGAGCTCGCGGCCTTGCTCGGAAACACCGTCGAGCCCGCAGAGTGGCGCGCCGCCTGCCGAATCGGGCGCCTTCCCGCCGCCGAGGAGCTCGTGGACACGCTGATCGCGCACCGCCTCGCCGTGCAAGAGGGCGGTCGCTGGGCCTTCGCCCACGGCATGCTCCGCGAGTCCTTGGAGCGCTCCGCCCGCGAGGACGGGCGATGGATCGACCTGCACGACGCCGCCGCCACCGCGCTGCAGATCCGCGCCGACGCCGCCCGCGACGCCGGTTTGGTCGAGCGCATCGGGCGTCACCTCTTCGAGGCCGAGCGCTACGAAGAGGCCCTCGAAGCTTTGGAAGACGCGAGCGAAGAGCGCCGCGCGATGAGCGACTACGCCGACGCCGAGCGCCTGCGGCAGATGTGGGTTGAGACGATGCGTCGCTTGGGCCTGCCGCCGAGCGACGCTCGCCGCGGGCGCGCCCTCGCCCTCGAAGCCACGCTCCTGCTCATGCGCGGCCGCCTCCTCCCGGCCGAGGGCGTCGCCCTCCGCGCGATCGAGCTCGGGGAAAGGCACGGCTGGCGCGAGGTCCTCGCTGGCCTGCATCACACGTCGGGCATGGTCGCGGCTAAGCGCGGCGCGCTCGGGGTCGCGCGCGAGCGCATCGAGTGGTCCGCCGACGCCGCTCGGGCCACGGGCGACGACTACGCGCGCGGCATCGCCCAGCTCGCGCTCGGCGACATCTGCCGCCTCATGGGCCACTTCGACGACGCGCGGCGCTTGTGTCGCGACGCGCTCTCGGTGTTCACGGCCCTCGGCGAGTCTCGCTGGCAGGCCGAGGCCCTGCTCGCCCTGGCGGGGATCGCGCGCGTCACCGGTAAGCTCGAGTCGTGCGAGGATCTCACCCGCCGCGCGATCCGCATGCACGAGGCCGCGAACAATCGGTTCGGGCTCGGGAACTGCTACAACACGCTCGGCGAGGTGCTGCGAGGGCGCGGCGATCTCGCCGAAGCCGAAGCCGCCTACCAGCGCTCGGAGGCGCTGCTGTCCAGCCTCGGATCGCCCGAGCAGCTCGTGCCTCGGCTCAACCTCGGCGTCGTGCGCCTCACGCGCCGCCGCTTCGACAAAGCGGCGGAGGTCCTCGTTCAAGTGCTGCGCCAAGCCATGGCCGAGGGACGTGGCGGGCTGGAGGCGATCCTTCGAGCGCTGTTGCTCCCGTGCGCGGCTTATGCCGGCGCGTGGCCGACCTGGCGCGAACACTACGAGCGCTGCTCGGTGCTCCTGCGCGAGTCCGGCCTCGTCGACGCCGACGTGGCGTGGGCTGTTGAGCTCGCGGCGGACCTCGCCCAGCAAGCAGGTGCGGACGAGCAATACGATGAGGCGCTGACCCTCGCGCTCGCCCAGTACCGGGGTCTAGGCGACGAAGACGCCGTCCAGCGCATGCTCGCGCGACTTACAAGGGAGTGACAGTCAGGGGGGTGACGCTTGCAAGTGGACCTCCCGATCCGCCAGACTGGGAACATGGAAGGTCTCGTGAATACTCAACGCGCACTGCTCGTCACCGTTGTCGCCTCGCTCGTCGCGTGTGGCACGGTCCCTTCGCCACAGGGCTCCACGCCTTCGACCTCGCGCGAAGTGCATAACGCTCACCACCCAGAGGCGCCCGAGGCGCGGCCTAGCTGGCACGTCGGCGGCACCATGTACGTCGCCACGACCGGCTCGGACACCCTCGGCAACGGCTCGCTCGCGCACCCGTTCGCGACGCTCGACGGCGCTCTCGCCCACCTCAAGTGGAAGGCGATCGAGGTCAACAATGGCAGCGACGACGAAGGCGACGACGACCATCACGACAACGGCAACCACGACGAGCACGACGAGCACGACGAGCACGACGAGCACGACGACGACGAGCACGACAACGGCAACCACTACGGCCAGCACGGGGACGACGGGCCCGTGGCCTATCGCCCCGTCACTATCCACCTCGGCGCAGGCGACTTCGCCGCCGCGGTCAACCTCTCGGCGCCCACCATCCCCACGGGCGCCAGCCTGCGCATCGAGGGCACCTCGGCCACGGCGACCCACCTGATCGGCGTCGCCGGCAAGGATGTCCTCTCCGTCAGCGCCTCAGCGGTGTCCTTCGCAGACTTCAGCTTGGACGGCGGCCTGCGCGGCTTGGTGGTGTCTGGCGTCAGCAACGTCACGGCCGAGCGCCTCGCCTTCACCAACAACACGCGCGCCGCGGTGCTCATCCGCGACGGCGCCACGGCCGCCCTCGCCGACGTCGACATTCGCGACGTATACAGCCAGAACGGCGTGATGGGCTGGGGCGTCGGTGTTCAGAACGCCACCGCCACCCTCACGAACGTCACCATCACGCGCGCCACGCAGGCGGGCCTGTTCGCCGACCACGCGATCGTCGACCTCCTAGGCTGCACCATTCAGGACACGCGCGTCGCCGGCCTCACCGGCATCGGCCGCGGCGTTCACGCGCAGTACGGAACGGCGCTCACGATCGTCAACTCCACCTTCCTCAACAACATGAACACGGGCGTCTTCGGCCTCGACCTGTCGTTCTTGGAAGTGGACGGCGTGCTCATCGACATGACCGGCGTCGGCATCCGCACCGGCGGCCTCGGAAACGGCGTGCTCATCGACATGACCGGCGTCGGGATCAACCCGGACGGCGTGCTCATCGACATGACCGGCGTCGGCATCGGCGGCGACGGCATCGTGCTCGCGGGCTCGGTCAGCAACCCGTTCGACGCGGTCGTCACCAGCAGCACCATCGCGGGCTCCACCCGCGCCGCCATCATCGTCGACTCGGCGAACGCCACCGTCACGAGCAACCTCACCGTGGACAACGGCCTCACGATGGGCGGCACGTCGACCTTCTCGCAGGGCACGGCCACCACGTCGGGCACGGACACCGTGATCCCCCTCACCACGTCGCTCGGGCTGCGCACCGCGCCGCTCGCGCTCGACATCGTGCCCTAGGAGCCCGTCGCGCGTAGCGCGCGGCGCTCCTCCCCTGCCCATGACCGTGCGGGGCGCTGGCAGGGCTGGGGCGATTGCCGCCAGCCGCTCTGCTCGCCGGGCGACCCAGAGCTTGCGGACGTTGTGGCAGGTGCAGACGAGGGCCCACTCTCCCCTCGCTCTGTCCATCCCCCTCATCGAGAACCGCCTGAACCCCATCGCCTGCTTGATCTGCCCGAACACCGGCTCGACAATGCACTTCCGTCGCCGGTAGATCTCCTGGCCCTCCGGGCTGGCCACCTTGGCCCGCATCTCCTGTTGGGGCGTGTCGGGGGCCTGGTTGGACAGGCCGTGGGCGACGATGATCTGCGACTCGCCGTCCACCGCGATCTGCCCGTTGTACGCCTGCTCGAACTCGCCACCGCGCTCCATGATTCGGCTGTCGGGGTCGGGGAAGTTCCGCTGGCCCGCCGGCTTCGGAAACCCTTCCCGGAGGCGAACGGGCAGGGGCAGAGGTACCGCTCGCTCCGCGAGCTGGGAGGAGCCTGCGGGCGTGCGCGCTTTGCGCGCTACGCCCGACAGGCTCCTAGCGCTCGACCTGCTGCACCCGCCAGGCGATCTCGCCGGCGGGCGTCCAGCGGAAGACCACGTCGCCAAACGGGCTCGCGAGCACCAGCTCCACGTCTTGGCGTTGCTGCGTCGCGTCGTCGAAGTTGGCGACGCTGTCGAAGCGCAGCGCGATGTGGTCGCCGTCGATCAGGTTGTCCGACGCGCTGAACTCCTGCCCGCCGTAGCGCAGCCGAAACAGCGGCTGGAGCAGCGCGAGCTCGCGCGGGAGCTTGACCAGCACGGCGTCCGCGCCATAGGTCGACTCGAGCTCCATGCTGCCCGCGGACACGACCTCGTCCACGAGGCCGTCGACGCGTGAGGCGAACTGCGGGAAGCGCTGCACCGCGGGCGGCTCGAAGTCGCGCTGGGCGACCTTGGCCTGGCGGCGCTGCTCCGCGAGCTGCTGCAGCTCCTCCTGCTTGAACTCGGAGGTGTCGACCCACAGGACGGCCTCGTCCGTGATGAGGATCGCCCGCTGCGCGACGATGTCCGTGACGGTCTTCGCCTTGCCGGCGAGGTCGATCTTGATGTCGACGCTGCCAAAGGGCGTGATGGCGTGCGGCGGCACCACCGGCACCGTCTGCGCGTGAACCGGCTCGTAGTCGCCCGCCACCATGTCCGTGAGGTGCAGGACGAGGACGAGGGTCGCGTTGTGCAGCGAGCGAGCGCTGCGGTTGTTGATCGCGAGCTTGAGGCTGCTGCCCATCATCGCCGGCGAGGCCTGTAGGTCGAGGTAGCTCTGCTCGGGGAAGATCTGCCAGAAGTCGGGGCCGAGCAGCTCGTGGCAGAACTCGATGTCCGAGAGCACCAGGTCCCACTGCTGCTGGGCTCGGCGACGCGCGAAGTGGTCGAGCACCTTGGCTGCACCGGCCTCGCGATTACCATCTGCAAAGTTCATCTTTGCCATCTGGAGGTCGGGGCTGTAATAGCCAGCGCCGAGCATGCGCGCCTTGTGCTGCTGCACAAGCGTGCCGCCCTCGCGCGAGCGGCGCAGGTAGGGCCGCATGCGGTAGGGGTCGAGCATGTCGGTGAGCGACTCGGCCTGGCGCGGGTAGTAGGCGGCGGACTGCTGGAGCGCCAAGCGCGCTTGGTCCGTGCGCCCGCGCGCCATGTGGTGAACGCCGAGGAGCAGCAGCGCCGGCGCCGTGTCGCCGGGGTGCTCATCGATGTAGTCGGTGAGCAGCGCCTCCACCTGCTCGTCCGTCTCGGGGCGGTCTTGGGCGATGAGCGACTGCGCGAGCAGCAGGTGGGCCTCGCGCTCGTGCGGGGCCTTCTGAATCGCCGCTTGCGCCGCCGATTGTGCGGCGGGCCAATCACTGTTGAGCGCCGCGAGCTGCCCGCGGTCGCGCAGCACCGAGAGCTGATCCCACTCGTCGACGTAGCGGTAATACACCTCGGTGTACGCCGTCATCGCGTCAAAGAGCTCTCCCTCCAGGCGCCCCCGCTCGTGAATGAGCTCGCGCTGCGCGTCCTGGGTCTTGCGCCAGTCCTGGAGCAGCTGCCGGGCCTGCTGACCGTCCCAGCCGACCGCGACGCCACCGCCCACGCTCGCGTCCGCGTCCGCGGTGACGAGGCTGCCCGCCGCCAACAACAGCTGCGCGGTGGACGCCCAGAGCGCCTGGCGCTGCGCTTCTTCCGCTTGCCCGGCCTGAAGCTGACCGACGATGCGCACGATCTCCGTGCGCGACTTGAGCACCTCGGGGGCGACGCCGCGGTAGTCCTGCGTCGCCATATACGCGAGGTAGTCCTCGAGCGTCGCCTTGCCCGTGACCGCGGCGTCGATCTCGTGCACCACGCGGATCGTCTTGTCGATGTCGTAGTCCGGCGCGTTGGCGGCGTCTTGGAGCTTCTTGAGCACCGGGGACACCGCCTGCTCAGCGGCGAGCTCCTGCGCTTCCCTGGCCTCGATCGCGGCCTTTGCGGCGCTCTGTCGCCACGCGTAGACGGAGCCACCGCCGACGAGCGCGAGCCCGAGCACGAGCGCCCCACAGCCCATCGCCAGACGCTTCGAGGTGTTCTTCATCAGTTCGCTTCTCCAGCAAGACTACGAGTGGACCGCTGCTCCCTATTTCATCCGCGTAGGTGGAGCCCCCGCCGCGCCATCGATACAACAGAAGCGAGCCCACGATCGCAGCTCGCAGGAGTCCCCCCATGCGCCGCATCCCTCTGTTCATCGCCGCCCTCGCCCTCGCAACGGGCTGCCCCAAGGTGCAGCAGAAGACGTACAGCTTCGACCTCGCGCACCGCACCGGCGAGCTTCGGTTCCTGAACATCTCCACGGACGACGCCACAAAGGGTGACGAGGACTTCATGCAGGTCCTCAACGACGTTGTCGAGGGCTCCAAGCTGGAGACGGAGCACCCGGGCTGGATCATCGACAGCAAGGAGCTCGTCGCCGAGAACGGAGAGCTCAACGGCATCGTGCGCTTCCACTACAACACCCCCGCCGACGCCAGCATCTACAAGCACGACAAGAAGAGCCCGTACCTGTTCTGCGTCGACAGCGGCGCCACGCTCATCAGCACCGACGGCAAGCGCATCGACGACGTCCTCAACGGCTGCGTAGCGTGGGAGCGCAAGGCCAAGAGCATGCTGGTCACCTTCAAGGACGAGGAGTTCAGCGGCTCCGAGGTGTCGCTGCTGCCCCAGTTCGAGCGCTGGAAGGCGGGCGAGAAGTTCGAAGCCTCCGACAACCCCTTCGCCAACCTCATGTCCGGTCTTGGCAACGGCGGCGACCCCGAGGCGATGGGCGAGGAGTTCGCCACCGCGCTCATGGGCGGCCTCACCTCCGCCATGGGCTTGAGCGGCGAGCTCACCATCGGCGAGCCCACCCTGTCCGGCGGCATCAACGCGGCGCAGGTCACCGAGGCCCTGGACGCGAAGACCACCCTGCTGCTCAACACCTGCTACCAGGTCAGCGCGATGACCGGCGAGGTGCCCGCCTTCGCCACCGTCGACTTCGTCGTGAGCGCCGCGGGCGCCGCCGAGCAGGTGCGCTTGAGCCCCAGCCACGACGAGCTTCAGAGCTGCTTGTCCGGCATCCTCGCCGAGGACACCACCTTCCCCGCGCTCAAAGCCGAGAGCAAGGTCAGCCTACCGCTCACCTTCACCAAGACCGCGACCGAGTAGCGCGGCTCACCACGCCGCTTGGTAGCGCACCAAGACGGCGTGGCCCCCTTCGGGCAGCGGCTCCAAGCAGATCTGCGTGAACGCATCGCCCGTTTCGCGCTCTCCGCACTGCCCGCCCGCGAAGCGCCACCACCGCAGGTCGGGCTGCGCCGGGATGGCGTCCTCGCCTGCGTCCGCGAGGGTGAAGCCCTGCAACGCCGCCCACGCGGGCGCTTGCAGCGTGGTGAAGCGCGCGAAGGCGAGCGGGTCCATGCCCGAGGCGTCCGAGAGCTCGAGGTCGAGCACGTCGTCCGGCAGCGACAAGTGCACCGCGGCCGACACAGCGCTGGGCGTGGCGACCGCGGGCGGACCGCCGCCACAAGCGAGCGTTAGCGCCGCTAGAAGCAGCACTAGCGATGTGCGCATGCTCACGCCCCCTCGCGCTTCACGTCCGCGCGGCCACCCTGGTACTCACCCGCCTCGGACTCGGCGGGGGCGCTGCCGCTGTCGTAGTCGGCGCCGGGCTCCACCGGGATGCTGACCGTGCGGTGCGTGTCGCCATAGACCTCGAACTCACGCGCGAGCCCCTTCTTGTGCAGCGCGCCGAGCTGCTCGTCGGTGATCTCCAGGTCGGCGACCGTGCCCCCGAGCGGCGTGTTGTGCAGCAGCTGCACCGACTTGCCGCCGTCCCAGTTGTAGCGGTCGTACAAGTAGAGGTTGATGTCGATGGTGAGCGTTCCGCGGCCGTCGCCCGCCGGCTCGTAGGTGAACCAGCCGTCGTGCCAGGTCTGGTGACCGCCGACCGCGAAGAACCAGTCCTTGCTGTTGCCCTGGTAGAAGTAGTGGTCCGCGCTGCGGGAGGTGGCGAAGTCCCACTGCTCGTGGTCTTCGGGGTTGTCTCGCACGAAGGCGTGGGCCATCGCGAGCTTCTCGTCGATGACCTTGTCAAAGTCCGCTTGATACGTCTTGTCATCGCGCAGCGGCAGCTCGGGGGAGACGATGAGCGGCGCGCCCGAGTTGTCGAGGTAGTGGTTCATATGGCGCGCGGCGTTGGTGAGGCCCATGCCCTCGGCCGCGTACGCTACGCCCCGCCAGATCTGATGCACGCCGTAGTCGGAGTAGGCGACATCCTCGCTGCCGTGCTCGCCCGACCCGTCACCCTGAGCGGGCGCTGGGATGCCGAGCTCCTCGCCGATGGCGTTCGGATTCGGCGGGCGGTCCTCTGCTTTGGCCGGAGCTTGTCCGAGCTGGTCGTTGTCGAAGTCGACGTCCGCGTCGCCCACCATCTTCTCGCCTGGGAAGATGCGGAAGGAGGAGACGCCGGACGCGAACTGGGTCCACGAGCCGCTGCGATCGTCGTCGTTTTCGGGGGTGAGCGTGAAGCGGTACATGCCGGCGGCCGAGCCGTACCAGTAGTTCCAAAGCACGCCGCCATCGAGCTCTTTGGTGTAGACCTTCCAGGCAGAGCGCGCGTTCTCCACGCGGAGCCGCACGCGCTCGCCTTCGCCCAAGCCCGCGCGTGCTGCGGCGCCCTTGCCCACCGACGCGAGCGCTGGGTTCACGCGCATGCTCGAGCGCTCCAGGTCGGAGCCCTGGTAGGCGGGATCGTGGTCCGCCGCGAAGGACTCGTTCTCCGCGTGCTGGCGCACGGCGGAGGCCATGTTCTGCTCCTGGCCCGTCTGCCAGTCGTCCACCATGGCGCTCACCGCGCCGTCGGCCATGAGGATGTCGAGCAGCGCCGTATCCGAGGGCAAGGCGGGCTCGGCGGGGAGCGCGTCTTGGGCGGCGGCGTTGCTGCCGAAGTCCGACGTGCTGGAGGACTCTTCGGCCTCGGCTTCGGGCGCAGGCCTAGCCACTTCCTTGCGGAGCTCTTGTTCCATCGGGGGACCTCTTGAGGAGAAAGGGGGCGCATGAACATCCTAAAGGACACCGAAACCTATCGGCCACAAAGCGTCGTAATTTAGAATCTTCTACGCGAGCGGGGCCCGCGACTCCGCGCCAGCAGCGCGCGCGGGACCTCGTCTCATGGCGCCCCCCCGACCTCCGTATCGATTAAGGATCCGGCGGGCGCCGGGCACCGGCCGCCCTTCCGAACAGGAGCACGAGCATGGCCCAGTCCCTGATGGTCGTCGCCACCGAGCCCGAAGCGGGCAAGAGCATCCTATCGCTGGCCTTGTACGACCAGTTCGAGCGCCACGGCGCCCGCGTGAACTACTTCAAGGCCGTCGGCTTGCCGGACAGCGCCGGCGCCGATCCCGACGTGCGCTTCTTGCACCGCACGCTCAAGATGCAGCGCCCGCTTGAGGACCTCACCGCGATGACCGGCGCCGAGGTCACCGAGCTCGTGACCCACGGCCGCTACGACGAAGTCCTGGACAAGATCCTAGAGGCGCACAGCCGCTTGGCCGAGGACTGTGACGTCGTGCTCTGCGAGGGCGTCGACAGCAGCCGCGCCTTCCCCACGCTCGCGTCCGACATCAACATCGACATCGCAAAGAACATCGGCGCGACCGTGCTCTTGGTCGCGAGCGCCCACGGGCGAACGGTGGACGAGGTCGTCGAGAGCACGCTCCTCGTGCGCAACCAGCTCCGCGAGCGCGGCGCTGACGTCGTGGGCGTGCTGATCAACCGCGTCCCCGAGCGCGCCCACGGCGAGTTCGCCGACGAGGCGCGGCGGCAGCTCCGGCGCGAGGACCTGCGCGTCTTCGGCGTGATGCCCGCCCTCACCGCGCTGTCGAGCCCGCGCATCGTCGACGTCGTGGCCACCTTGCACGCCGAGGTGCTCGCCGGCGACAAGCACCTGGAGACCCGCATCGGCGGCGTGTTTGTCGCGGCGATGGGCCTGGAGAACGCCCTGAGCTACATCACCGACGGCGGCTTGATCATCACCCCAGGCGACCGCGAGGAGATCCTGCTCGCTGCCGGCGCGACCTACGCCTGCAAGAACGCCGCTAGGCCCTCGGGCGTGGTGCTAACCGGCGGCTTTGAGCCCCGACGCAAGGTCATGTCCCTGGTGCGCGACCTGTGTGCCGGGCGCCTGCCCATCCTGCGCGTCAGCGTGCCCACGTACGAGACCGCCATCGCCGTGCACGCCATCCGCCCGACCCTCGGCGACGGTCAGGACGACAAGGTGATCGCGATTCGCGAGGCGATGGAGGAGTACGTCGACGTCGAGGAGCTGCTCGGCAACCGCTTCACCGCTCGCGAGCGCGTGCTCACGCCCAAGCGCTTCTTGCGCTCGCTGCGCGACCGCGCCCGCGCCCACAAGCAGACCATCGTCTTGCCCGAGGGCAACGTCGATCGCATCCTCCAGGCCACCGATGTGCTCCGCCGCCAGGACATCGTCGACGTGGTGCTCATCGGCGACGAAGCCGAGCTCCGCAAGTACGCCGCCCAGCTCGGCGTCACCCTCGACAGCGGCGTCACCATCGTGAACTCCGCCACCGACGCCCACTACGAGGAGTACGTCGCCACGTTGTTGGAGCTGCGCAAGCACAAGGGCCTGCCCGAGGACATGGCCCGCGACCTCATGACCGACCGCACCTATTTCGGCACGATGATGGTCTACAAGAACCGCGCGCAGGGCATGGTCTCGGGCTCCACCACCACCACCCAAGCCACCCTTCGCCCGGCCTTCGAGTTCGTGAAGACGCGGCCAGGTATTCGGCATGTCTCCAGCGTCTTCTTGATGTGCTTGCCCGACCGCGTGCTCGTCTACGGCGACTGCGCCGTCATCCCGAACCCCACCCCCGAGCAGCTCGCGGACATCGCCACCGCCAGCGCCGCCACCGCCGCCGCCTTCGACCTCGAGCCGCGCGTCGCGATGCTCTCGTACTCCACGGGCGCGTCGGGTCAGGGCGAGGACGTCGAGGCCGTGCGCGAGGCGACCCGGCTCGTGCGCGAGCGCGCCCCCGACCTGCTCATCGAGGGTCCGATTCAGTACGACGCAGCGGTCGACCCGGACGTCGCGCGCACCAAGCTGCCCAACAGCCAGGTGGCGGGGCGCGCGAACGTGTTCATCTTCCCGGACCTCAACACCGGAAATAACACCTACAAAGCCGTGCAGCGGTCGGCCGGCGCCATCGCCATCGGCCCGATCCTGCAGGGCCTCAACAAGCCCGTGAACGACCTGAGCCGCGGCGCGACCGTCACGGACATCGTGAACACGGTCATCGTCACCGCCATCCAGGCGCAGAGCCTGCAGGAGAGCCAATGAGCGACGGAACGCGCGCGATGAAGGTGCTGGTGCTCAACTCGGGCAGCTCGTCCATCAAGTACCAGCTCTTCGCCATGCCCGAGGCGCAGGTCCTCGCGAGCGGCCTGGTCGAGCGCATCGGCGAGCTCGTCCCGGACCACGGCGTCGGGCTGCGCCAGATCATGGCGCTGCTCACCACCGGCGCGAACGCCCCACTGGCGGACATCAGCGAGCTCGGCGCGGTCGGGCACCGCGTGGTACACGGTGGCGAGCGCTTCGCTGAGACGGTCGCCATCGACGATGACGTGATCGACGCCATCGCCGCCAACGCCGCTTTGGCGCCGCTGCACAACCCGCCGAACCTGCTCGGTATCCGCGTCGCGCGCGAGCTGCTTGGGCCGTCGGTGCCGCAGGTGGCTGTCTTCGACACGGCCTTTCACCACGACATGCCGCCCCACGCCTACCGCTACGCGCTGCCCACCGAGCTCTACACCGACGCGGGCATTCGCCGCTACGGCTTCCACGGCACCTCGCACCGCTTCGTCGCCACCAAGGCCGCGGCCATGCTCGGCAAGGAACTATCTGCGGTGAACCTAATCACCTGCCACCTCGGAAACGGCTCCAGCGTCGCCGCGATTGCGGGCGGGCGCTCGGTCGACACCTCCATGGGCCTCACGCCGCTGGAGGGCCTGGTGATGGGCTCGCGCTCCGGCGACCTCGACCCGGGCGTCGTCTTCCACCTCGCTCGCACCCGCGGCCTCTCGGTAGACGCCATCGACAAGTTGCTCAACAAGCAGAGCGGCCTGCTCGGCCTGTCCGGCCTTAGCAACGACGTGCGCGAGCTGCTCGCCGCCGCAGAGCAAGGGCACCAGGGCGCCAAGCTCGCCCTCGACGTCTTCGCCTACCGCCTCAAGAAGTACCTCGGCGCCTACCTCGCCGTCCTCGGCGGCACCGACGCCATCGTGTTCACCGCCGGCATCGGCGAGAACGCCCCCGTCGTGCGCGCCATGGTCTGCGAGGGCCTCGGCCACCTCGGCGTCGCCATCGACCCCGAGCGAAACGCCAGCGCGCGCGGGGCGACGGACATCAGCGCGCCGGGCGCCACCGTTCGCGTGCTGGTCATTCCCACCGACGAGGAGCGGCTCATCGCGCAGGACACCTACGCGGTGGCGACGCAACCCTAGGTTGCGCGAGCGTCAGCGGTAGAAGCAGATAGACGCCGAGAAATGGCCGCGACGAGCGGCCCCCCCGGAGGTTCATTATGCGCATAGGACTCGCCCTCGCCCTCGCTCTCTCGCTCGCCAGCGGGTGCCGAAAGACCCCCGACCTCGACGGCGACGGCTACACCTCCGATGTCGACTGCGACGACCTGAGCGCGACCGTGCACCCGGGCGCCGCGGAGCTGTGCAACCTCGCCGACGACGACTGCGACGGCGCGATCGACAATGACGTGGTGGACGCGCCCGCGTGGTACGCCGACGATGACGAGGACGGCTTCGGCAGCGAGAACGTCCTCGCCACCGCCTGCGAGGCGCCCGCTGGCAGCGTCGACAACGCCGATGACTGCAACGACCGCGATGGGCGCGTCCACCCAGGCGCCACCGAGGCCGACTGCGCCGACCCCATCGACTACAACTGCGACGGTTCTACCGGCTTTGTCGACGCGGACGCCGACTCCTTCGCCGCCTGTCAGGACTGCGACGACACCAGCGCCGCCATGAACCCCGACGCGGTCGAGACCTGCGACGGCGTCGACAATGACTGCGACGGCGTCATCGACAACAACGCGAGCGACATCACCACCTGGTACGCCGACCTCGACGGCGACGGCGCTGGCTCGGCCCGCATGTCGGTCGACGCCTGCGCTGCGCCGCTGTCCTACGTCGCCACAGCGGACGACTGCGACGACTTCGACCCCACCGCCTACCCGGGCGCCGACGAGCGCTGCGACGGGCGCGACAACGACTGCAACGGCGTGGTCGACGACGACCCGATCGACCCCGCCGCCTTCTACGCGGACGCGGACAGCGACGGCTGGGGCGACGAAGGCTCCCTCACCTTGGCCTGCACGGCCCCAACCGACACCGTCGCCCGCGGCGGTGACTGCGACGACGCCGACGCGCGCGTTCACCCGCTCGCGCCCGAGGTCGACTGCGCCGACCCCGTCGACTACAACTGCGACGGAAACACCGGCTACACCGACGCCGACAGCGACGGCCACGCCGCGTGCGAGGACTGCGACGACAGCCGCGACGACGTGTTCCCCGGCGCCACTGAGCTGTGCGACGGCGCCGACAACGACTGCAACGGCGTGACGGACGACAACGCCACCGACGCAGCGACCTGGTACGGCGACCTCGACGCCGACGGCCACGGCAGCACCCGCTTCACCGCGCGCGCCTGCGCCGCCCCCGACGGCTACGTCGCGTCCAAGGACGACTGCGACGACCTCAACCCGGCCGCCGCCCCCGGTCGCTCCGAGACCTGCGACGGCGTCGACAACAACTGCGACGGCGCTGTCGACAACAGCGCCATCGACACGGTCCCCTTCTACGTGGACGGCGACGGCGACGGCCACGGCTTCGGCGGCGAGACGCTCGCTTGTGCCGTTCCAAACGGCTACGCCGCCGACGACGCCGACTGCAATGACGCCGACGCCAGCATCTACCCGGGCGCCCCCGAGACCAGCTGCAGCGACCCGGTCGACTACAACTGCGACGGCGTCACCGGCTTCGTCGACGCCGACGCCGACACCTTCGCGGCGTGCGAGGACTGCGACGACACCCTCGACACCGTCTTCCCCGGCGCCACCGAGGTCTGCAACGGGCGCGACGACGACTGCGACGGCGCAGTCGACCTCGGCGCCGTGGACGCCTCCACCTGGTACCGCGACCTCGACGGCGACGGCCACGGCGACGCGGGCGCCAACGTCATCGCCTGCGCCCAGCCCCCCGGCTACACGGCGCTCTCCGACGACTGCGACGACCTCAACCGCAAGGCGCACCCAGGCGCTGCCGAGGTGTGCGACGGCGTGGACAACGACTGCAACGGCGACGTCGATGACGGCGTCTTGTCGACCTTCTACGCCGACTCAGACTCGGACGGCTACGGCGACGCCACCAGCACCACCCAGGCCTGCGCCGCCCCCAGCGGCTACGTCGCGAACCGCACGGACTGCGACGACACCGCGCTCGCGGTGCACCCCGGCCAGTTCGAGCTCTGCAACGGCGTCGACGACAACTGCGACACCAACATCGACGAGAACGCCGTCGACAAGAGCACCTTCTACGCCGACGCCGACGCGGACGGTCACGGCACCCCCCTCGCCACCACGCGCGCGTGCAGCGTGCCGTCCGGCTACGCGGACGTGAGCGACGACTGCAACGACAACCGCGCGGACGTGTACGGCGGCGCCCCCGAGTACTGCGACGGCGTCGACCACGACTGCGACTCGCGCGTGAACGAGGACAGCTCGGTGGACGCGCTCACCTTCTACATCGACGGCGACGCCGACGGCTTCGGCGATCTCTTGTCGACCACCACCGCCTGCGCGCTGGGCTCGGGCTACGTCGCCGACTCCACCGACTGCGACGACGTCGACCCGCTGATCTTCCCCGGCGCCACCGAGCTCTGCGACGGCTTGGACGATGACTGCGACGGCGTCGCCGACTCGGGCCTGCCAGGCGACGAGGCGGTCTGCGCCGCCGCGAGCTGCGACGCGATCCTGACGGCGCGGCCGGGCACCGCCAGCGGCCCCTACTTCCTCAGCGGCCCCTCCCCCTACCAGACCTACTGCGAGATGACCCTCAACGGTGGCGGCTGGACCCTCGCGGCCAAGATGACCAACCAAGACGGCCCGCACTGGGTCACCGCCAAGAGCGACTGGACCAGCCCCAACGCCTACGGCTCCACCGCCACCCTCGCCGCCGGCAAGGACGCCAAGTCCGAAGCCTGGAGCCAGGTGCAAGCCACCGAGTTCATGCTCACCGACGACCAGAGCACCACAAAATTCATCGCCACCAACGCCGGCTGTCTCGGCGGCGCTGCGGCGTCTGACTTCTTCACCACAGCGCTCGCGAGCTTCCCGTGGTCGGGCGACGCCTTCTTCAAGACCTGCACCGTGACCCGCAACGTCTGGCCTGGCTGGGCCGCGGAGCCCAACTGGGGCAACCCCATCGGCAGCGCGAACGTCTCGCTCACCACGGACTACCTCGTCATCGCGCGCACCGACCCGAGCCGAGACACCTCGGGCGTCATCAGCTTCTACAACAGCAACTATGGCGAGGCGGACGTCGGGATCGGCGCGATGGAGGACGGCGCAGCCTTCTCCACCGCCGGCACCCAGCAGGACATCGGCGGCCCCACCTCGTGCGGCTACAACAACGCGACCTGCGCGACGCAGTACCCCGAGACCGTGTTCTTCTGGGTGAAGTAGGCGGTACGCGCTACCCCCGCTTCATCCACCCCGGCCGCTTCATCTCCTCGGGCTTGGGCGCGCGCGTCACCTGCAAGGACCCAAGGTGAGCGCCGTAGCGGCTCGCTCTGAGCCGCTCCCACACGGCGTCTCCGGGGGTGCGGCCCGCCAGGACGTCCAGGTAGCCGCGCACGAGCGGGGCGACCTCGTCCGCTCTGTGATCGACCAGCTCCAGGCGGAAGGAGCGCACGCCGGCCTGAATGAGCTCGGGTAGCAAGCGCACGCCCGACTGCGCCTCGGCGTTGAACACCGTGTTTCGGCAGCCGACGTCGGCCTCGACCAGGTGGTGGCGGCCGTCGCGGCCCTCCAGGTGCACGGTGTGGCGCTCGCAGGGGGCGCCGCAGTTGCTCTTGTTGTCGCCCTCGGACAAGAAGCGCGCGAAGACGCAGTGCTCGGTGTGGAAGATCGGCAGGTGGTGGTGGAGGATGACCTCCAGGCGCGCGCCGTCGGGGCCTCGGGCGAGGTGCTTGAGCTGCTCGGCGTTGAGGTCGTGGGTGGGCGCGAGGCGGGAGAGGCCGCTGGCGAGGAGCAGGCGCGTCGTGTCCCGGTTGGCCGCGTTGAGCGAGAAATCGCCGTAGACGGGCGGCGCTTCACCGGGTGGAAGCTCCAGAAGCGAGTGGAGCATCCCGAGGCTTCGCACCAGCAGCGCGTCCGGCACCAGGCGCAGCAGGTAGCTCTTGAGGTTCTCCTCGGCGGGCTTGAGCACGCGCGGCGAGGCGACGACCGCGCGCACGCCGCGGCTCTGAATGAGGCGCACGGCCTCGGCCAAGCCCTTCACCTCCAAGAAGTCGACGATGAGCTCGCGCAGCTCGGGCAGCTCCAGCGCCGCCTGCACTTGGGCGTGGCTGCGGCAGAGCACGGTGAGCGCGGGGGCAGCGGGCGGGGGCTCGACCGGCAGCGCGCCGCTGCCGAGGGCGACGTTCACCGGCTCGGCGTCGGCGTCCGGGCCGCGCACGCGCTGCTGACGACGCAGCAGCGTCATCGCGACCGCGGCCTGACGGCGGAGGCGCTTGAGCGCGGAGGGCGGCACGAAGAGCGCGCCGTCGAGGTCCACCGCGAGCTGGCCGAGGCGGTAGGGCGTGTCGCCGAGCCGGCCGAGGGCGTCGCGCAGCAGCGGCTCGTCGAGGGCGGCGCCGCTCGCGGCTTGGAGCGCTACGTCCGTTATTACCTCGATCGTACGGCCGTGGGGGTCGGAGAGGCGCAGGCGCAGCGGCTCCCCGGCGCGGCCCGCGACCTGCGCGTCGAGCGGCTCGCGGCGGGTGGGGCGCTCCCAGGTCTTCTGCAGGCGCGCCTCCAGCGCGGTGTCGCGGGTGCGCCAGACGCCGTCGCCCACGCGGATGGTGTCGACCGGGAAGCGCGGCCCGAAGGCCAGCTCGACCTCGCCGCCGCGCTGCTCGCCGTCTTGGCGCACGCCGTCGCGAAAGACCTGGTACACCCCACCGCCGCGCTGCTCCTCCTCGACCGCCCCGGACTCGAAGAGCAGGCCGTCCCCCGCCTTCACCGGCCCCGCCAAGCGCACCGACACGCGGCGGCGCTCCACGGCGACGACCTGGCCGACGCGCACGCCGCGGTGCTTGGGGAAGCGCCCGCTCACGAGGCGCTGGTGGAGGCTGCCCTCCAAGAAGCCCGGCGTGAGCCCGCGCGAGAAGACCTGTTGAAGCTCCTCAAGCTCTTGGGTGCTGAGCTCGTTCGGCTGCCCCGCCCACGCTCGGTCGACGGCCTCGCGGTAGGTGCGCGTGGTGACGGCGACGTACTCCGGGCCCTTGAGCCGCCCCTCGATCTTGAGGCAGGCGACGCCCGCGTCGATGAGCGCCGGCACCTGCGCGACGCCCATGAGGTCCTGCGGCGAGAGCAGGTAGGCGACGTCGCCGAGGGGCCGCTTCTGGCCGTCGACGATGAGGCCGTAGGGCAAGCGGCAAGCCTGCGCACACTGGCCGCGATTGGCGCTTCGACCTCCCCAAGCCTCGGACGAGTAGCACTGGCCCGAGTAGGAGACGCAGAGCGCACCGTGCACGAAGACCTCGAGCTCGAGGTCGGTCGCCGCGGCGATGAGCCGGACCTCGCGCACCGAGAGCTCGCGCCCGACGACCACGCGCTCGACCCCGAGGCGCGCGACGAGGGCGGCGGACTCGGCGGAGGTGACCGTCATCTGGGTGCTGCCGTGCACCGGGAGCTGAGGGGCGACGCGGCGAATCATCGCGGCGACGCCCAGGTCTTGCACGATGACGGCGTCCACGCGGCAGTCGGCGACGTGGCGAATCACGCGCTCCATCGCCGCGAGCTCCTCGTCGAAGACCAAGGTGTTGAGGGTCACAAAGCCCTGCACGCCGCGCTCGTGCAGCTCCGCCATGAGCTCGGGCAGCTCGTCATCGCCGAAGTTGTTGGCGCGCGCCCGCGCGTTGAAGTGGCTGAGGCCGAAGTAGACCGCGTCCGCGCCGTTCTCGATCGCCGCCGCGAGCTGAGGCCGCCCGCCGACAGGCGCGAGCACCTCGGGGGGGTGGCCGCGGCGCAGCGAGGTCGGCGAGAGCGGAGCAGGAGCGGGTGAGCGAGGCATAGCCGCGCCTATCGCGTCGCCGGGCGCCCTGTCCTGGCAGCTCCGCGCTGGGGTGCTATCCTGCGCCCGCCCGGAGATCCCCAAATGCTCGCTCGCGCCCTGATCGTGCCCCTCGCCCTCGCCCTGCTCACCGCCTGCGGCTCCGACCGCGCCGCTTGGCTTCAGCTCGAGCTCCTTCCAACAGGCCCAGCGCTCACCGGCTTTTGCGGCGATGGAACGGCCTTTGCGTCCTCGGACGATCTGGAGCGCTACTCCTACCCCGACCTCGGGCGCCTGGTCGGCGGCGGCCCGCTGCCCACCTCGACGGGTCAGGTGCAGTGCGCGCAGAGCGCCTACCTCTACCGCTCCGAGGTCGGCGAGACGCGCTTGAGCCGCGACGACGGCGCCTCCTGGGCGCGCCTCACCGCCGAGGACGGCCTGGTCACCGACGCCGTCGTCGACCCGCGCCGCCAGCTCTGGCGCGTGGTGGTCGGCGACGACCTGTGGGTCGAGCGCTCCACCGACGACGGCGAGACCTGGGAGCGCGGCCCCGACGCCCTGCGCATGCCCGACGGCTCCAAGATCGCCTTCGCCCGCTTCTGGCGCGGCGGCGAGCCGCTCGTGCTCAAGGTCGACGACGGCAGCGACCACTTCGCGGCTTTGGTCCTAAACAAGCGCGGAGGCCTCGACCGCTCCCGCGACGGCGCGCCCCCCGGCAGCCCCGCCGAGGTCATCACCCGCGACGGCCGCGCCTTCTCGCGCGTCGCCCCCGAGGGCGCAGCGACCGCGCCCGCGCTCGGCCGCGAGCTGTGGGCCTCCAGCGAGGACCCGCTCTCGGACGCCGCCGACGCGTGGCGCCCGGTGCTCACGACGGGCTGGCGTCGCTTCGACATGGCCTCGCCCCCGCCGAGCAGCTTGCTCCTCGATCCCGAGGGGCACCTGGTGCTGCGGCGCGGGGCGCTCCTCTTCCGCTCCACCACCGTCGCCGACAAGGACGCCCGCAAGCAGGTGCTCCAGAGCAAGCGCTGCGCGGTGTTGGAGGGCGAAGGCGTCGCCGCGGGCGGCCCAGGCCAGGTGCTGCTGCACAACGACACCGGCGGCCCCGTGCGCGTCGCGACCCTGAGCGCCGAGCGCCTGCTGTGGGAGCACACCGCCCGCACCGACCCGGAGACGGGCGCGCCCTCCTACGCCGCGCTGGAAGCGGGCGCGGACCTCCAGCTCACCTCGGACACCGAGCCGGTCGTGGTCTTCGACGCCACCGAGCGCTGCCTCGGCGCGCTCATCGCTGGCGACGTGGGTGAGCCCGAGACGATCGACGCCCCGGCGGACACCGGCACAGACACCGGCATCGCCCCCGAGCCGACCCAGGTCGCGGCCTGGTGGATCTCCAAGCTGTAGCGTCTCAACCGCCCCATGGGTCCGCGATTCGCTCGTGCTAGAGCGCATCATCGGGGGTTGTCGCGCTCGCGTCGGTGCGCAGCTTGCGCCCCATGTCCACCCCTCCCAAGACCTCGTGGCTGCAGCGCATCACCGGCTTGTTCGCCACCGGACGGCGCGCGCTCGCGCTGGTGTGGGTCACCTCGCCGCGCCTCACGGTCGTCCTCGGGGTGCTCACCCTGCTCGGCGGTGTGCTGCCAGCGGGCATCGCCCTCGCGGGTCGCGGCTTGGTCGACGCCGTCGTCGCCGCCAACTCCGGCGCGAGCACGCCCGCGCAGACGCTCAAGTGGCTCGCCATCGAGGCCTCGCTCGTGCTCGCCCTCGCCGGCATTCAGCGCGGCCTCGACGCCGCGAGCTCGCTGCTGCGCGCCCTGCTCGGCCAGCGCGTCAACGTGCTGCTGCTGGAGAAGGCGCTCACGCTGGAGCTCGCGCACTTCGAGGACGCGACCCTCTACGACCGCCTCACCCGCGCCCGCCGCGAGGCCTCCACCCGCCCGCTCTCGCTGGTGCGCCGCACCTTCGGCATCGCGCAGAACGCCATCGCCCTCGTGAGCAGCGCCGCCCTGCTCTGGGCGCTCTCGCCGTGGGTGGTCGGCGCCCTCGCCCTCGCCTCGCTCCCCGCCTTCGTCGCGGAGACGCGCTTCTCCGGCGAGGCCTTCCGGCTCTTCTCCTGGCGCACCCCCGACACCCGCCGCCAGTCCTACCTGGAGATGGTGGTCGCGCGCGAGGACTTCGCCAAGGAGGTCAAGCTCCTCGGCATCGGCCCGCGCTTGGTCGGCGAGTACCAAGCGATCTTCGACCGCCTGTTCGGAGACGACCGCGCCCTCACCCTGCGCCGCGCCCGCTGGGGCTTCGCCCTCGGCGGCGTCGCGACCACCGTGCTCTACGCCGCCTACACCTGGGTCGTGTGGCGCGCCGCCCTCGGCCTCATCACGCTGGGCACCCTCACCCTCGCCCTGCTGGTGCTCAAGCAGGGGCAGTCCGCTTTCTCGGCTTTGCTCCAAGGAATCGCAGGCATCTACGAGGACGACCTCTACCTCACCGACCTCTACGGCTTCCTGGAGGAGGAGGTCACCACCTCCAAGGGCGTGCGCGGCGAGGGCCCGACCCCCGCGGACGGCCTTCGCTTTGAGGGCGTGTGGTTCACCTACCCGGGCGCCGAGGGCCCCGCGCTGCGCGGCCTCGACCTGCACGTCCCCCCAGGCAGCAAGCTCGCGCTGGTCGGTCACAACGGCTCGGGCAAGACCACGCTCGTCAAGCTCATGACCGGCCTGTACCAGCCCGAGCGCGGCCGCGTCCTGCTCGATGGCCTGGACCTGCGCGAGTGGTCCCCTGAGGCGCTACGATCACGCGTAGCCGTCGTCTTCCAGGACTTTGTGCGCTATCAGTTCACTGTCGGCGAGAACATCGGCCTCGGCGACGTGAAGCACGCCGACGACGCGGCCCAGCAGGAGCGCGCCGCCGTTCAGGGCATGGCCTGGCCCGATATTCAGGCGCTGCCCGACGGCCTCAAGACCCAGCTCGGCCGCTGGTTCCCCGGCGGTCGCGAGCTCTCGGGCGGCCAGTGGCAGAAGGTCGCCCTCAGCCGCGCCTTCATGCGCACGGACGCCGACATCCTGGTGCTCGACGAGCCCACCGCCGCCATGGACGCCGAGGCCGAGGCCGAGATCTTCTCGCGCCTCGCCGAGCTCTCCGCCGACCGCATCGCGCTGCTGATCAGCCACCGCTTCTCCACGGTGCGCATGGCCGACCACATCGTCGTGCTCGACGCCGGCCACGTCATCGAGGAGGGCAGCCACGACGAGCTCATGGCCTTGGACGGCCGCTACGCCCACCTGTTCAGCCTGCAGGCCGAGGGGTATCGCTAGTACGCGTACTCGGTGCTCGGGTCCATCGCCCACTCGATGTGGATGTCGGGGGCCCAGCCTGCGGCGCAGGCGGTGTCCTCCCACTTCCACGGCGCACCGGTGGCGTCGATGGAGCCAGCGGTGAGGCCGTCGCGGCGGAGCTTCACCGCGGCGGTGGGGGCGGGCTGGTAGCCGCCGGGGTTGGAGTAGGAGGCGTAGTCCTCGAGGTTGGGGTGCGCCGCGTCGACGAAGATGGCGCCGCCGATCTGCTGGGCGTTGGGGTTCGCGCGCTCGATGTCCTCGTCGTACAGGCGGAGGATCATGAAGCCCGTGTTCGGGCGCACGACGGTCCCGACGTTGAGGTCGACGTGGTAGTCGAGGTACATCACCTTGAAGCTGTCCAGGCAGTCGGCGATGGGGCCCGTGCTGGTGAAGACGACAGGCTGGGGCTGCTCGACGCTGGGCGTGCGCGCGAAGGCGGCCAGCCAAAGCGTGGAGCCGACCTGGTAGTTGACCAGACCGCCGCCCATGCGCTGGTAGTAGAGCGGCGGCGTGATCTCTTCCACGCCGGCGTTGAACTGCTCGGGTTGAACGCCGTGAAAGTCCCAAGAGAGCTCACTGCCCGTGGTGGGGTCGGAGAGCGTGACGCTCATGTCGCCGCCGCCGTAGACGATGCCAGGGCCGCAGGCGGTGGTGAGCAGCAGGGGCAGGACGAAGACGGCGCGCATGAGGAACCTCCGGGCACGCACCGTATGTGAGCACGCCAACGAATGTCTACCGAAATCGGCGGCGACAACGTGAGGATTGGGGTGAATCGAGCAGCCCCCCGATCAGGATGGGGGTGAATCGAGCAGTCGAAGCGAAGCGCCCTCCGCGGGCTACGATACAACCTGCATTATTCAACACAGCGACGCGCTCGCACCGCCCCCACCGAGCGTCACCGCTCGATTCGAGGCCATCCTCTTGGGGTGGGTGCTCGATTCGACCCGATCGTCCTGCGCGTCACGCCTAGCGACGGTAGCGGCGCCAGGCCGGGAGGCTGCGCAGGTCGCCGTCGATCAGGCCGGGGAAGCGCGGATCGCGCCAGACGCGGTCGACCAAGCGCACCTCGCGGTCGACGCCGGGGGCGACGGTGCGCACATGCGCGGCGTTCAAGCCGCACAGCGCCGCGATCTCCTCGGAGGTCGCGCTCGTGAGCGCGCGGGCCGACCGCACGAAGAGCGCGCGCGCTGGCCCGCGGCGCCGGATCGCCGAGAGCGGCACCCGACACAGCTCGCTCACCGCCCCCGCGAGGGCCGGGAGCGCGGAGCCATCGACGCTATAGCCAGGGTGAACCTCGGGGAGCGGCGTGCCGTCCACGGCCGCGTGCGGGTCCGAGGAGACGTAGCGGTGCAGCCCCTCGCCGTCCGCGACGCGGGGGACACGCGGCGTCACCGCGAGCCCGAGCGCGTCGCGGTGGGTCGAGAAGGGCCACGCGAGCGGGCACTCAGCGAGCTCGGCCCGACACGGGTTGAGGTGGATGTACCGCAGGTCGCGGCGCTCCTTCGTCCGCCCGATCGCCTCGGTGGGCGCGCCGAGCGGGCGAAAGACAGGCACCCGCTCCCCGCGCGCCGTGTTGCGTCGGCACGCGTAGCTGCGCATCACGAGCTGGAGCTCGCGCCCGACGTCGCGGATGTGCAGGATGTGCGCGTGGTCCGGCATGAGGCAGACCGCAGCCGCGCCAGGCGCCAGCGCGTGTACGCGGTCCCACAGCACGGCGGCCTCGGCCCAGGTGTGAAAGAGCAGGGTGTTCGGGACGGCACGGAGCGTGAAGTGCAGCATGCGCGGCGCCTTTGCACACGCGATGCCACCAAACTACCGAGCTTCTCCCGTGGTGGTGACGAAGCCGCTCCGCCACATTATCAGCGCGACCTCTCGGAGAACGCCATGTCCCTCGCCCTCTGGCTCGCCCTCGCTTGCACCGCCCCCGCCGACCCGCCCGTGCCCGACGCCTGCGACGTCGAGCCGACGGGGCAGGTCCACCTGCCCGCCGACGAAGCGCTCCACACCGAGCCCGTCGAGTGGTGGTACTGGACCGGGCACCTGCAGGACGAGCAGCAGCGCTGGTACGGCTTCGAGCAGACCTTCTTCGTCGTGCAGACGGGGCTCGTCGACAACACCATCAGCCACACGGCGCTGCTCGACGTCGCCGCCGACACCTTCCAGGCGGACGAGCGCGTCGCCGGCGTGCCCGCGTCCATGCCCGCGAACGCCTTCGCGCTGGAGGTCGACGGCGACACCGCCAACGGCAGCGGCGGCGAGGACCACCTGGTGGGGCGCGCGGGCGACACCAGCTGGACCTTGGACCTCAGCGCCCAAAAGCCCGCCGTCTTTCAGCACGGCGACGGCTACCACGACTACGACGTGGGCGGATATACCTGGTATTACAGCCGCGAGCGCATGGCGGTCACCGGCTCGGTCACCATCGGCGGCGAGGCCCGCACGGTCACCGGCTCCGCGTGGATGGACCACCAGTGGGGCCACCTCGTCCAAGCCACGCAGTCGGGCTGGGACTGGTTCGCGCTGCAGCTCGACGACGACCGCGAGATCATGCTCTTCCTCGCGCGCGGCGGCGGCGAGGTCGTCGGTGGCAGCATCTCCGGCGCGGACTGCGTCTCCGAGGAGCTCGCGGCCGACGAGATTCACATGGTCGCCCTCGGCGAGTGGACGAGCCCCGTCACCGACTGCGTCTACCCACAGGGCTGGGAGCTCACCGTGCGCGGCGAGACCTTCACGGTCACGCCCGTGCGCCAGGACCAAGAGGTCGTCAACGACCTCAAGACCTACTGGGAGGGCGCGAGCTTGGTGAGCGGCGCCGCGACCGGGCGCGCCTACGTCGAGCTGGCGGGCTACTGCAACTGAGCAGGCAACGCCTGCTTGATGTGCTAGTGTGCCGCCCAATAAAGGAGCCACTATGCGCGTCGTCCTCATCCTCGCCCTCGCTGCACTCACGGCGTGCCGCGGGCCGTCTGACTCGGGTCCGCCCACGCCCGTGGACGCGGATGGCGATGGCTCCATCGCGGACGACGACTGCAACGACGCCGACGCTGCCGTGTTCCCCGGCGCGATCGAGCTCTGTGACGGCGTCGACAACAACTGCGACGTCCTCATCGACAACGACGCCAGCGACGCCCAGCCCTACTACGCGGACGGCGACGGCGACGGCTTCGGCGCCGCGGCCACGGCGCTCTTGGGCTGCGACGCGCCGAGCGGCTTCGTCGCGGACGGCTCCGACTGCGACGATGGCGCGAGCGACGTTCACCCCGGCGCCGCCGAGGCCGACTGCACCGACCCCATCGACTACAACTGCGACGGCGCTGTCGGCTACGCGGACGGCGACGATGACGGGTTCGCGGCCTGCGAGGACTGCGACGACACCGCCGCGAGCGTGCACCCCGACGCCACCGAGCGCTGTGACGGCATCGACAACAACTGCGACCTCGCCATCGACGAAGGCGGCGCGCTCGGCGAGCTCACCTGGTACGCCGACGCCGACGCCGACACCTTCGGCGACCCGCGCACCACCACCGCGGCCTGCGCAGCGCCAAGCGGGTACGTCGCCGACAACACCGACTGCGACGACACCTCAGCGCTCGCCCTCCCCGGCGGCGTCGAGGTCTGCGACGGGCTCGACAACGACTGCGACGGCGACCACGACGAGCCCTCCGCGCTCGACGCGTCCACGTGGTACGCCGACGCCGACGCCGACGCCTACGGCCACAACGGCAGCCCCGTGCTAGGGTGCAGCGCGCCTGCGGGCTTCGTGGCAGACCACACCGACTGCGACGACCGCGTCACCGACGTCCATCCGCACGCGACCGAGCGCTGCGACGACGTCGACAACAACTGCGACGGCGCCGTGGACGAGGGCTTCGACAAGGTTTGGAACCTCGACTACGACGGCGACGGGCACGGGAGCGCCGCGGTCACCCTCTCCGCCTGCGACCAGCCCAGCCACGGGACGCGCAGCGCCGATGACTGCGACGACCTCGACGCGGCGATCTTCCCGGGCGCAACCGAGGTCTGCAACGGCGCAGACGACAACTGCGACGGCGCCATCGACGACGCCGATCCCAGCCTCGACCTGACCTCAGCCTCGACCTGGTTCGCCGACGCGGACGCGGACGGCTTCGGCGACCCCACCCTCGCCTCGACGCACTGCGCTGCCCCCACGGGCAGCGTCGACAACAGCGTAGACTGCGCCGACAGCGACGCGCTGTTGCACCCAGGCGCGGTCGAGGTCTGCGACCAGGTCGACAACAACTGCGACGGTGCCATCGACGACGCCGACCCGAACCTCAACCTCAGCTCAGCGAGCACCTGGTACGCCGACAGCGACGGCGACGGCTTCGGCGACGTGACGACGACGGTACAGACCTGTGTCCTGCCGAGCGGCTACCTCGCCGACGCGCGGGACTGCCTCGACACCGCCCCCGACGCGCACCCCGGCGCGCCCGAGGTCTGGTACGACGGCGTCGACCAAGCCTGCGACGGGGGCAGCGACTTCGACCAAGACGGCGACGGGCACGACGCCGTCGCGTATGGCGGCGACGACGCCAACGACATGAACGACGCCTGCGCCTTGAGGTGCCCCGACGGCCTCAGCAAGGCCTACGCGGGCGACAGCTGCGCCCAGATCCTCACCGACTTCCCGCTGAGCGCCTCGGGCCTCGCGTGGGTCGATCTCGACGCAGACGGTGACCCGGTGAACGCCGTGCGGACCTGGTGCGACATGGAGACCGACGGCGGAGGCTGGACCCTCGTCGGCTACTCGACGATGCCCAACGTCAACATGCACAGCCTCAAGTGCGGAGCTGGCAACTGGGCACCCGACGCGCGCGGCGGCGCGTCCGCCTCGGTCGGCGCTGTCTCACTGGCCCAGCGCTCCACCGACATGGCCCTCGCCATCAACACTGGCGGAGTCACCACCGACACAGGCAGCCTCAGCGCGTACAGCTACGCGTACAAGATGCAGCTCCCCGATCCGGGCTCCATCAGCTTCGTCGCCCACTCCTACCATCAGTTCTTCTTCACGACGGCGGGCGCCTGCGTGCCCACCACCGTCACGGGCATCGTCGGGACGACGTGGTCGGGCACGCGCTACACCAAAGCAAACTCGCTAGGTACAAGCTGGACCGACTCCTACCCCACGGGCTACGGCGCGTCCGAGAGCAGCACCTGCGTGCAGCCCTACAGCTTCGGCCCGTTCATCACGTCCGTGCACTCAGGCGCTGGCAACTACGTCATCGGCGTCGAGGTCAACGAGTGCGACGTAGTGAAGGGCTCGCTCACCTACAACCACCGTCAGAACTACCTGCACGACGGCACGGGGCACACCGGCTCCGCGTCGATCTGGCTGCGGTAGCAGCTACTGCACCACCCGCACGGTGTACGCGCGCTCCTTCGGCCCCTCGATGTGGAGCGTCACGCCCGCGACCTCCACGTCGCCGGTGGTGAGGGTCACCGTCTGCTCGGCGCTCGCCGTCGCTTCCCCGGTCGGCGCGTAGGTGGTGCCGTCGGCCTCGGTGAAGGGGCCGCCGCCGCCGTAGAGCGTGACGACGCGGGCGACGTCCACGTCCTCCAGGTCGCGCAGCGGCGGGTCCACCGGGCTCAGGGTGTCGGGCGCCTCGGCGAAGGCGGGCACCGTGGTGCCGGCGGCGGCGAACACGAGGACGTGGTCGAGGGGAACGTCGAAGGTGCCGCTCTGAACCGGCTCATTCGTCCACCAGTCGTACCAGCGCGTGCCGGGGGGCAGGTCGACGTAACGGCTGCGCGCGTCGCGCTCCAGCACCGGCGCGACGAGGAGCGCGTCGCCGAGCAGCCAGGCGTCCATGCGCCCCCAAGCGCCGCCGTAGCGGAAGGCGGGGGGCAGCAGCATCGGCACGCCCTCGGTGGAGGCGCGGGCGGCGAGGCCGTAGCGATAGGGCCAGAGCTTCGTGTGTTCCTGCGTAAGCCTCGCCCAGTACGCGAGCGTCTCCTCGTCCGAGTCGAAGCGCCAGTTGGTGAGGTCCTCGGTGCCGTGGTGGGTGCGCAAGATCGGCGAGAAGGCGCCGAGCGAGGCCCAGCGGAACCACAGCTCCTTGTCCGAGAGCCCGGCGTTGAAGTTCTGGTAGCCGGCGACGTCGTGCGTGAACACGCCCACGCCAGAGGCAGATAGTCCAATCCCGAGCGCCATAATTGTTGGGAAGCCGTCGTCGGGCAAGAAGGTGGTGCTCTGGTCGCCCGCCCACACCACCGGCGAGGTGCCCGCGCTGTGCACCCAGCCCGAGCGCGTGAAGTAGCTGCCGTCGCGCCCGGCGAAGACCTCGGCGTTCAGCCCCTGCCAGAGCTCCGGCCAGCGGTTGTGCGTCTGCCAGGGGTCGCTGCCGTCGGCGAGCACAGCGTCCGTCGGCAGCCACTCGGCGTAGTCAGCCATCCAGCCGTCAAAGCCGAGGTCGAGGGCGGCGTTCATGCGCGCCTTCACGAAGTCGCGGCCCGCTGGCGACGTCAGGTCCACGAGGGCCTCGTTCGTGAAGCCAGCGCCGCTGAAGACGTAGGGCGCGCCCGTGGCGTCCTTGACGAGCACGTCCGCCGCGACGGCCTCGTCCCAGACGTGAAAGCCCGTGCGCACCGACGGATTAAAGTATGCGAACCAGCGAAATCCGTTCGCGTGCAGCTCGGAGGCCAGGTCGGCGGCGTCGGGGTAGAGGCCCTCGTCGATCGACCACTCGCCGGTGAGCTGGTAGCCCACCGCCGTCTGCGCCGCGCCCTTCCAGTCCTCGCTCCATATCACCGAGGAGACCGCCCCGGCGCCGCGCAGCCGCGCCGCCACCTCCCGCACGCTGTCACTGCCGCGGATCGCGTCGTTCCAAGGGGCGAAGACCCAGGGAGGCGCGAGCGGCACCCGGCCCGTGAGGTTCGAGAGCGCCTGGAGCACGCCCACCGGGCTGTCGCTCGCGAGCAGCACCCACGCCGACGAGCCGCTCCACGTCGTCATCGTGAACCGGGTCGGGTCCGTCGCGCACAGATCGACGTCCACCTTGGACGAGGTGTCCACGAGCAGGCCCGTGGAGCGCTGCGGGCGGAGCGCGAAGGGCATGGGGTAGCTCGACGCGTGGCGCGTGCCGCGCAGGTACCAGTCGTCCGGGAGCTCCTCGCTGTCGACCTTGCCGATGCCCGGCTCGCTCACCCAGACGCCGAAGGCCTCGCTGACGTGGTCCACGTCGAAGGCCTGCCCGCCGAAGCCGAGGAAGTGGTCATCCGCGTCGCAGGCCGCCGAGAGCTGAGCTCGGTTGAAAGCGCCGTCTGCGCCGTCGACCTGCACCCGCAGCGCGCCCGCCTCGGTGAGCGAGAAGCGCAAGCTCCCGACCTCGTCGCCAGCGTCGTCTTGGAGGGCGAGGATCGCTGTGTCCGCGTCGCGCAAGCTCGCGAGCTTCGCCGTCGTGAACGTGGCGCCGTCGGGCTCAAAGCGAAAGGCGCCAAAGCGCATCTCGGCCTGGTCGAGGCCGCTGCCGAGCGCGAAGCGCAGGTCCTCCACCACGGGGCCGTGGGCGCTGCGCACGGTGAGGCCGCCATCGCCCAGGGAGAGCGTCCACGCGCCGAGGGTCGCGTCGGTAGGGCCGCCACAAGCGGTGAGCAGGAGCAGCGCGAGCATGACGAGCCTCCACGAGCGGCGAAACGCCCGCGCGCATCCTACCCGAAGTAGACTGCGCGCATGATCCTGCCAACCCTCATCCAGAGCGACCCGCCGCTCTACCTCGGACCCACCCCGGACGACCTCGTCGTGCGGCCCGAGGGGGCGCTCATCAGCTTGGTGCCCACCAAGCGCTGGCACGCGGGGCAGCTGCTCTTTCCGATGGTCGACTCCCTCGCCCCGAGCGCCCTGCCGGAGCGCGCCGACCTCGAGCGCTTCCTCGCCCGCGCCCACGAGCGCGTCTCCTTGGGCGCCACCTACTGGCACTGCCAGCGGGGCATGAACCGGAGCGGCTTCGCCGTCGCCGCCTACCTCGCGCTGTACCGCGGCGACCGCATCTCGTCCGCCATCGCCGAGCTGCGCAGCCTCCGCAGCCCGCTCGTCTTGCAGAACGTCAGCTTTGAGCGCGCGCTTCGCAGCTGGTACGGCGACGCGGACGAGCAGGACTTCGAGCCGGTGGACCTGGTCGCCGTCTACCGCGAGCTCGGCGTCGACATCCCGCCTCAGGTGCTGCTGGAGCCGATCCCGATGCCCGAGCACGACGAGCACGACGACGCCGACGTCGTCCTGCGCTTCGGCGACGACGAGGACCCGAGGTAGCGCGCTCCTCCGCCGAGGTTACAAGCGCGCCCCCGCCCCGGCCTTCCGCCGGGACGTCCACGCTCGAGGCCCTCATGAACGACCTGTCCTCCCTGACCGCCGCGCTAACCAAGCGCGCGAACGACATCTGCGAGCTGTGCGGCGCCGCCGACGACCTCGCCCCCACCGAGGTCGGGCCGTCGCCGAGCGCCGACGTCGAGCGCGCGGTCCTCGCCTGCGCCACCTGCCGCGCCCAGCTCGCCGGCGAGCAAGACCTCGACGCAAAGCACTGGTTCTGCCTGCAAGAAGCGGCGTGGAGCGAGGTCCCAGCCGTGCAGGTCGTCGCCTGGCGTCAGCTCCAGCGCTTGGGCTCCGAGACCTGGGCCCGCGATCTGCTCGACCAGATCTACCTGGAGGACGACGTGATGGCCTGGGCGAAGTCCGGCGTCGAAGCGGCAGAAGCGAAGGTCAAGACCGTCGACAGCAACGGCGTCGAGCTCCACGACGGCGACTCGGTCACGCTCATCAAGGACCTCGACGTGAAGGGCGCCAACTTCACCGCCAAGCGCGGCACGCTCGTGAAGGGGATCCGCTTGGGCGATGACCCGGAGCTCATCGAGGGCACCATCAACAAGGTCGGCCTCTTCCTCAAGACCTGCTTCTTGAAGAAGGTCACGACCTGAAGGCTCTGCGAGGGGCGCTACACTGACACCCCTCCCCGGAGCCCCGATGTCCCTGGCCCGCACCCTGCCGCTGTTCGCGCTGCTCGCTTGCGCTCCCCCGCCCGAAGCGAGCGCGCCCGCGGCGCCCGCGCAGGTCGTAGGGCCCTCGGTGCTGCTCATCACGCTGGACACCACCCGCGCGGACCACCTGGGCCCCTACGGCTACAAGCGCGCGGACACGCCCACCTACGACGCCTTCGCCGCGCAGGGCACCGTCTTCACGCGCGCCTACACCGCCGCCCCGCTCACGATCCCTAGCCACTCGACCATCCACACCGGGCGCTACCCTCCGTCGCACGGCGTGCGCGACAACGGCGACTTTGTGCTGGGAGACGAGCAGATCACGCTGGCGGAGCGCTTTCAGGAGGCCGGCTGGTCGACTTTAGCCTTCACCGCCGCCTTTCCCACGCAGAAGCGCTGGGGTTTCGGGCAGGGCTTTGACGTCTACCACGACCCGCTCGCTGGGCTGCCCAACCAGCTCGGGTGGCAAGATCAGCGCCGCGCGGACGAGGTCGTCGACGACGCCGTCGCGACCCTCGGACAGGTCGACGGCCCTGTGTTTACCTGGGTCCACCTGTTCGACGCGCACTGGCCCTACGCGCCGCCGGAGCCTTACGCGAGCGAGTTCAAGAGCAGGCCCTACGACGGCGAGCTCGCCTTCGCAGCCGCCGAGGTCGGGCGCCTGCTCACCTGGTGGGACGCGCACCACCCCGACAGCGTCGTGCTCATCACCGCGGACCACGGCGAGGGCCTCGGCGACGGCGGTGAGCAGACCCACGGCTTCTTGCTGCACGATGGCACCACCCACGTCCCGTTGATGGTGCGCGGCGGCGGCTTCGCAGCGGGCGCGCGGGTCGACGATCCCGTCGGCACCGTCGACATCGCGCCCACGCTGCTGCGCGCCGCCGGCCTGTCGCTCCACCCCGAGCTGCAGGGCCGCGACCTCGCCCTCGGCGGCTCGGACGAGCTCTACTCCGAGGCGCTCACCGGCCAGTTCAACCTAGGTCTTACGCCGCTCTTCGCCTATACCGAGGCTAAGGGGCGCTACACCGAGGGCGCGTGGGGTGGCTGGTACGCCGCCGACGGCGATCGCGTCGCGGTCGTGCCCGACGAGCCCCGCGATCCCGCCGAGCCCAAGGTGGAGCTCGCGGCGCTTCGGGCCCGTCTCGACGAGGTGCTCGCCCCCGACGCGGCGCTCGGCGGCGATGAGCTCGATCAGCTCGCGGCGCTCGGCTACCTCGGCAGCGACACCCACGCGGCGGCAGGCACCATCGATCCGCGAGACGTCATCGACCTCATCCCCCTCACCTGGGAGGTGAGCGAGCTGCTGCGCGCGAACCAGATCCGCAAGGCCGAGGCCATCGTCGAGCAGCTCGACGCGCGCATGCACGACACCTACGGCGTGCAGCTGCTGCGCGCGCAGCTCTTGCGGGCCAAGGGCGACCTCGTCGCGGCCCACGCCGCCTACGCCGTCGCCCACGAGCGCTCCCCCAGCTCGAACGTCGCGCTGCAGCTCGCGAACCTCGACGTGACGCTCGGCGACTGGCTCGAAGCGGAGGCGCACTTCCAGGACGCGCTCGCGCTGCAGCCCGCGAGCCCCGACGCCATGGCGGGCCTGGTGCGCGCCGCTCGCGCCCTCAGCGACAACGAGCGCGCCGTCGAGCTCGCGGACGAGTTCCTGCAGCGCTACCCCGACTACGCCGAGCTCTCGTTGGTGCGCGCCGAGGCGGCGCTCGCGGACTACCGCCTGGACGAGGCCCTCGCCGACAGCGACCGGGCCGTGGAGGAGATGCCCGACTCGCCGTGGTCGCTCACCCTCAACGCGCAGGTGCTGTGGGAGCTCGGCCGCTCCGAGCTCGCCATCGAGCGCCTCGGCGACGCCCTGCGCGTCGACCCCTACTCGCTTCAGCTTCGCCTCCAGCTCGCCGAGTGCTTGCTCGACGTCGGCCGCGCGAGCGAGGCCGGGCGCACCTTGGCGCCAGCGCTGCGGTTCGCGCCGGACGACCCCGTCGTGGTCCAGCTGGCAGAGCAGCAGCGCGCGGCCATCTCCGCCGAGCTCGAGCGCTCCCACCGCCCTCGCTGAGCTACAGTCATCGCCCGTCCAACCCGCGTCGAGGTGACCATGGCCACGATCTCTCTGCACCTCAGCACCCCAGCGGTCCAGCCCGAGCAGGCCCTGCGCGGCGAGGTGCGCTGGACCGGCGCCTCTCAGCGCGACGCCATCCAGCTCAACCTGCTGTGGACCACCGAAGGCAAAGGCACGCGCGACGTGCGCGTCGTCGAGCGTAAGGAGATCGCGACCTCGGGCGCGGACGGTGACGCGCCCTTTGAGTTCATCGCCCCCGGCGGGCCGTGGAGCTTCTCGGGCTCGCTCATCACGCTCGCTTGGAAGGTCGAGGCCCTGCTCACCAGCTCGGGGGCCTGCGAGACGGTGGACGTCGTCATCGCCCCCGAGGCCCGCGAGGTCCGCGTCTGACCCGCCCAGGCGACAACCCCTTTCGCGTGAGCCGCCAAGAGGCCCTGCGCTTTCGCCTCCCGGGGGACGCGCACCTCGGGCTGTGGGTCCGCTTCGAGGCGCTCGGGCGGCGCGCGGCGCTGGTCGGCCCCGAGGGCACCGGCAAGACGACCCTGCTCGGGGAGCTGGCGGCGCGCTTGCAGGACGAGGGCCTGCGCGTGCTGCGCCAGCAGGTCTACGTCGAGCGCCCGCTCCTCGACGACGCGCTCCTCGCCGAGCTCTCAGCGGCGCCGACCCGCTGCGCGGTGGTGCTCGACGGCCTCGACCTGCTCGGGACGCTGAGCCGCTGGCGCCTTCGCTACGCAGCGCGCGGGGCGGGGGCGCTGCTGGTCGCCTCCCATCGCACCACCTGGCTGCCGACGCTTCACCACCACGCCGTGAGCGACGCCCTGCTCCTCGACCTCATCGACGAGCTGGTCGACGGGCGCGACGAGGCGCTCACCAAACGCGTCCTGGACCTGCTGCGCGCACACAACGGCAACGCCCGCCTGGTGCTGCGCGCGCTATATGATGACGCCGCATTCACCTCACAGGAGCGCTCATGCCCCGTCGCCCCGCCATGAGCGACCCCGCCGCCTTCGCCTCGGACTTCTTGCACACCTATTTGGAGCTCGGCTTTGGGCGGATGTCCAAGCACGACATCGAGCTGCTGGTGCTGCGCTTGTTGGACGAGCACTCGGAGCTCGGCGAGCTCGACGACTGGGAGGTCGCCCGCCGCCTCGGCGTCACCCCCACCCGCGTGCGCGCGCTGCGCGCCGAGGCCCGCTACGTCTACCTGGACGAAGCCGAGCAGCGAAAGGCCCTCCACGACGGCTTCTTTGCGGCCCTCACCCCCGAGCGGCTCGTGCGCCGGACGGACGGGCGCTTGGACCTCACCCTCTCGGACCCCTTCGTGCGCGACGGCGTGCGCGCGCGCTGCGAAGCCCTCGGCAACCCCGCGGACTTCAGCTTTAACCGCGATCGCCTCAACCTCACGGTCGGCGGCTTCATCGAGCTCTGCCGCGATCTGCTCACCGAAGAGGAGCAGGACCTGCTGCGCTCCGCCTTGGACACCGCGCGCTTGTTCCCCGCCCACAACCTGTGGGAGCGCGTCCGCCGCGCTGTCACCGACGAGCACGACCAGGTCGACCCGCGCCGCATCATCGCCATCGCGCGCACGGTCACCGGCGAGCTCAAGGCGCTGGAAGACGTCCTGCAGGCCTAGGTCGAGCCGCGCGGAAACCAACGTGGACACGGCGCGGTGAAACAGTAGCTCATCGTAGACACGCGGTTCGGTGGATGGAGCGCAACACAGTAGATAACGGCATCCATAGGGCACCATCCCCGATGGCACGACAGGTGCATTGGCGCCGAGCGGGCAACCGCCCAGGAGAACCACATGCGAATCCTATCGTTCGTTTCCATCTTGATTGCGCTCGCCGCAGCCTGCACCTCACCTCCCGAGCCAACCGCGGCAGAGCTCGCCGCCGACCACTGGAAGGGCAGCGTCCAGATCAGCTACGAAGACGGGTGGGAGACCACCTTCCGCGAGGGCACGCTGGACGTGACCACCAATGAGCGTGGCCTCCACATCGCCAACGGCCTCGGCTTCGCTTGGGATGTGGAGTTGGCGTACAACGACGGCTACGATTCCGAGTGGCGCACGCTGGACGGCGGCACGGTCGTCGTCGCGTACGCCTACGACACGGACTCGCTGTTCTTCGCGGCCCGGCCCCCGACAGCCGACCTGCTGCAAGCGGTGCGCGCACAGGGCGGGCACGACGAGAGCGGTCAAGCCTTGCCGCCAGCGGATCCAAGCGCTGTCGACGCCATCCCCATCGAGTCGATCCACATGCGCCTCGTTCGCGCGACCGATCCGCGGCTGCAAGCGGTGCTCGACTGCGGGCCCGTGGTAGGCTGCTACCCCTATTAGCCACCCGCGCGCGACCGTCACCGCGGCTCCTCCAGCGTGCCGTAAACCTGCGGGAGCACGGTGGCGGCGCGCTCGGTGAGGAGCTGCCAGGGCTCGTCCGACTGGGAGACGAGGCCCCAGTTGTTGTCCTCGCCGTCGAAGCGGCCGTCGACGGGCTCGTCGACCCAGGCGAACCAGTGCACGCCGACGATCCACGGCGCCGCTTGGTGCTCGCGCACATAGGCCTCGAAGGCGCTGGCGCGATCGGCTTGGGTGGGCAGCGTCGGGTAGATCGGCGGCCAGGAGTTCGGCAGGCCGGAGTCTGCCGCGCGAAAGCCGAACTCGGAGACGAGGACCGGCTTGTGGGCGATGGCGTAGTGCGCCGCGAGCGCGTCGTCGGCCGAGAGCCCGCCGGACAGCCGCTGTGCGCCTTCCACGACGACGTCGAAGAACACGTAGCTGTTGAAGGAGAGCACATCGACGTAGCGCGCGCTCACCTCCACGAGCTCCGGGCGGCTGAGGATGGCGACGTCGCGGTTGCCGAGGATGAGGTGGTTCGGGTCCACGGCGCGCACCGCCGCCGTGGTGACCGAGAAGTAGCGCTCAGCGGCGGCCACCAGGAAGGCGGTCTCGGGGTCCGGCTCGCGCTGCGCGGCCTCCGCGGCCAGACGCCCGGGGCTTCCCTCGGGTAAAGCCAGGTATTGCGCCAAGAAGCTGTCGGTGCCCCGCCAGTCGGGCCCCCACTTGTTCTCATTGTCGAGGAACCAGCCGAGGAGGTTCGGCTCCTCCCGAAGCGGCCCCGCGACCTCAAGCGCGCGCGCTTGAACCGCGGCCTCCCACGCGGGGTCGAAGTAGTCTGGCGCCGCGCCCGTCTGCCAGTTGTCCATGCCGAGCGACAAGTTCGGCGCCGACACCATGCGGGGCGCGAGCAGCTCGGTGGTCGACCACGAGCCCGCCGTGTTGAAGCCCCAGCCGTGCAAGCGCTCGACGGTGGCGTCCGCCCAGGCCTCATCGCTCTCGTAGCGGGCGGCCACGGCGTCACCATACGCGAGCTCGCCGGTGACCTGGCTCGCTGAGCCACGCGGGTTCACGCTGTTCACGCCGGCCGACCAGAAGGGGTGCCCGTCGGGCGTGACGAACCACCACCGATCACGAGGTCGATCGGAACCTCGATGAGGGGCCTCGGACGCCAAAAGTACGCCGCTCGCCGGACGGGTAACCAAGTTTCGAGCAGGCGTCTGGCGGTTTGATCGGCATTCGGGGCAGAAGATAGGGGCAACGGGGTCGGCAACGAGTGATCTTCCCGGTGCTAAGCCAAGGAGACCACCATGCCGACCCCGCGACACGAAGCCTACA
>Ga0210044_10000772_pt1 | contig 48862 bp, 68 predicted proteins | sample CryGey13umfilter_2_FD_183959 | JGI IMG/M metagenome (GOLD analysis project Ga0210044, IMG submission 183959) | Groundwater microbial communities from aquifer in Utah, USA - Crystal Geyser 4/9/14 3 um filter (SPAdes) (version 2) | ecosystem: Environmental > Aquatic > Deep subsurface >...
ACCCACAACGTCCCCTGGTTGAACTGAGGCCCCTTCCTCGACCAGAGCAGTCACCTCTCCATAGGTGATGACCCCAGACGGGCCCTCGACAAGGACCGCCTGGGTGTCATTCCACCAAGGTGTGGGGTCAGGTGCACTTGGCCCTGTGAAGCCATCCACTCGGACTACAACCCCTGCCTCGACGGCCACCACCAAGGTGCCCCGCTCGGCATACAGATCGATGCCCGTGTGAATGTCCTTTGCCCGCACCGTCCCGAAGGACCCTGGGGGATCCGGTAGCAAGGGCACCTGCCCCTGCAAGGGCCAAACCCAGGTCATGGGTTACAGCCCTGAGGTGGCAGCTTGGTTGACGGCGGCATCCAGTTGAGACTGATGAGCCAGACTGTGATACTCCAGGGCCAGCACGATGTGGTAGTTGTCCCCTGTCAACCCAATGACGACCTGAGTGCGGTCGGTGGTCCACGAAGCCACCTTCATCATATGGCCGATGGACACCGCCATACCCCAATCCGCGGGGTCGTCCTTGTAGAGGTTGTTCACCCAGATGGTATCCTGCTTGGTGGGGGTGCCATACTTGACCGTGAGCTTCTCGACCAGGTTGTTGAAGTCCGTGATGAAGGCCGTCTTGTTGGAGTGTTCCTCTGTGATCAGGAATCGGCCCTGGGCGAGTTCGTCCTTGTAGAAGTAGTAGACAGCCTTGCACTGCAAGCCTGCCACCGTGCAGCTCTCCGCGGAGAACAGGACCACCACGTCCTGAAGGCCAGAGTCCAGGATTTCGCCGTCCATGCCCACGTCAGCACGGGAGAGCCCCCAGGACGCATTGCGGAAGTCGGGGTTGGCCACGAGGGCCTTTGCCTTCCCCTCAAGAGGGGTGGCGGACGTTGCCGCAGCAGCCCCAGTCACGGGAAGGGGGTCAGAGGCCACCGGCTTCTCACAACCCATGAGGGACACGACCAGGAACAGAATCAATGAACGCATGATCACACACTCCGCTTTGGTGTAGGACAAGTCACGATCCCACTACGCACAGGGAGCCCGAGTTGAGCCCCATCGGGGTAGGATGCAAAATCACTGGAGGTGCCGCATGGCTCGCTTGCAGCTCATCAAAGGCGGAGAGCCCGTGGGGATGGGTCTCGCCGACTACATCTGGCTCGATGACAACGGACTCCTGCTTTTCAAGAAAAAAAGCATCCTCATCGGCAAGGATGACAAGGGTAACCCCGTCCCCTTGCTAGACCGCTGGACCTACGAGTACGGAGAGCCGGACGACGATCAGACCCAGACACGGGTCCTGTCCCCCTACTTCTACTTGCCGGATCCCACCCGCCCCCAACCAAACTACCTGGTCCCCTGTGAAGTTCGCGACGCTGAGGATCACTGTGTCGAGATCAACTGGCGGGCAAAACTCCGTCTGGCCATCGACGATCGGGGCAAGATGACCAACCTTGTCTGGTTCGGTTTCGAGCAAGAGTACCTGCTCACTGAGGCCGGGACGAAGGAAGAGGATGGCTACGAGGCTCGCCGGTTCAACACCTCCGAACGTCATCTGGGTGCCTGCTTCGATGCAGGACTCCTCATCCACAGTGCATGGAATCCACCGGCTAACAGCCAGCCATGGGACTTCAAGATCGGCTATCGAGGATTCCCGCAAGACCTCGACCCAGACCCACCGAATGCCCTCATCGTGGCGGACCATCTCATCCTGGCCCGCTACCTGATGGAGAAAATCGGTGGCAGCAAGGGCCTCTCCCCCGAATGGGAATGCCTGAGTGTCTTCGTTTCCACTCCCGCCTTGCGGGAACCCGGCGGGGACCATCTCGCAGAAGCCACTCGCCTGGCCGAGGCTCTCGCACCTCTGGGCAAGATCAGACACATCCCGCACCCCACTCACGGGGGACACCAGTGCCTCCAGGTGAATCGTGACACGCCCCATGACCCCTACAAACTGGCATACGACGTGCTGCTCGCCGTCTGGCCCCTCGACTCAACGGAGTGATCGTGGAGGTTCTCGACCGTACACACTTCGGTTATGCTCCTATGCCCACTTCTAAGTAGGAGGTGGACGCTATGCCACCAAAAGCCCCGACAGGTCTTCGATGGTGCAAGACCTGTAATGAGTACCGCCCGGTATTAGAATTTGGCAATGCCCTCTCCGCCTACTGCCATCCTCATTGGCTCATCTATAACAGGGCCAAATCAGCAAAGATCCGAAAGAACCATCCTGGAAAGGATGCTGAACGGGTCAAGCGCTGGCAAGAAGCTAACCCCGAGAGGGTCCAAGCCAGGAACAAGGCCTGGGCTGCGGAACAGAAAGCCTTGGGTTACCCTGGTCTCAAGAGTTGGCTTGCAGCAAATCCTGAGAAGGCCAGGAAGTTGTGGCGTGATAGTGGCCGTAAGTGGAGGGAGGCCAACCCAGAAAAAGCCGCTGCGGCACGACACAGGAAGCGGGCTCGGAAGGCCAGAGCCCCTGGGCAGCACACCGGGGTTGAACTCATGGCCCTTCGAGAGCAGTTCTCCGGGTGCTGCATTTATTGCGGTGCCTCCGCCGATACCTGGGACCATGTGCTGTCTCTGTTCCAAGGTGGAACCAACTTCATCTGGAATATCGTCCCAGCTTGCCGAAGCTGCAACAGCAAGAAGCAGCACACCCCACCAGAAATGTTCTTGAAGGGTAGAGAAATCGCCGTGGAAGCTCTTCAATACATCACCTCAGCCCTGCAACAAGGCGAGGCATTGCTAGAGTCCCACAAGTATCGTCGAAACCCTTACGAGAAGGTAGCCGAGCAAACGCTCTGGGATGCTGCCAAGCAAGTATTTCAGCAGAACGGCAAGGTCACTGAGATAGGACTGGCTTCGACGAGCTTTCATCCGACTACTTTCCGACGCCGTCTTGGTGGTATGGGTCACATCAACGCTGTACTGGGAGCAAAGACTTGAAATGCAAGGTCGTGTCTGTTGTAGGTTTGATAGGCAGTGGCAAAACGACTCTCTCACGAGAACTCGCACAGGCACTGGGTGCCCTGTGGTTGAGTGAACCGGATGAAAAGGAGGATCGCAATCCTTTCCTCGCAGACTACTATGCAGACCCAACACGGTGGGCGTTCTCCCTACAGATCCATATGCTAGGGATGCGACTGCGTCAGCAACTTCATGCTCAGTGGCACGCAATGAATGGGGAAGGCCATGCAGTGCTGGACTCCTCATACTGGCAAGACACCGCCTTCGCTCGCCTCCAGCTCAAGGGCGGGATGATGACCGAGCGGGAGTTTGGCACCTACTCCAGCATCTACCACGCCATGACCGCAGGGGTTCTCCTCCCCTCCGTCTGCGTCCGTGTCCTCGCCTCACCCGAAGTCTGTGAACGACGGGTCGCCAAGCGGATGGAGCAGGAGACCGGCCGCAAGTGCGAGGAGGCCATCTCCCTCGACTACCTCCGGGGATTGGAGCAGGAGATTGACCACATGGTCAGTGTGCTCCGGGGTATGGGAGTCCAGGTCCTCGACGTAGCGTGGGATGTCGATCGGGACACCCCGGAGCTGCGGCAGCAGGCCGTGGAAGCTCTGGCCTCCCGCATCACCGCCCTCAACCCACCGGACCTGTTCCTCGACATGCACCGGAGAGCAATTCTCTGAACCCCCACAGAGTTTTGACCGTTACTCGGGAGAAACCCCGAAGCCCTAGATAGCAAAGGACTTCGGGGTTTCTTTTGTCCGGTTTCAGGGGTCTGGAGGGAGGAAAATGGAGTTCACCTGGTGTGAACTCAGAATCCAGGCCGATTCAGTGCAAGAAACTCCACTTAGGACCCCACTTAGAGAATCTCGGTGGCGAAGTTTCTGTTTCTAGCCTGCAATAAGGCCCTGTTCGCAGATTCTCGGGCATCACTTACAGATTCTCGGGCATCACCAGGACCCCGAGAATCTGCAAGTGAAGAGGCCAGATCCAATCTGAGAGCGACTGGGACCCCTGACCCATTTGTCCCCGAACGGGGGGGATCTACCCCAAGAAAGGTAGCCCAGGACTAAGGACCCCCACCACACCCCCCGAAAAACGGGCGGGATGGTTCGAGGGGTTCAACGGGTAGATCAGGCGATCTTGTTCCCATGACGGTACGGTCGAGTCTGGTTGTAGGCGTGCTTGCGGGCCATCACATCCTGCATGTCGATGCCTGCCCAACCGCAGAAGTCGAGAATACGGATGATGGCATCAGCCAACTCGACGGGCACCCCTTCGAGCTTGCCGGGCTTGTCCGAGTTCTCGTAGACCTCTGTGTGGCTGTGACCCGCCCGGTACTCCTCGAACGCCTCGGAGATTTCCGAGTGAAACAGAGCACAGATCTCACCGAAGTTCCGTGGCTTGCCCTCAGCCCACCAGCCTTTGTCCTTGGCCGTCTGGTGGATGACCTCAGCCCAACCATTGAGGGTCATCGGAGGGGCCTCGCACTCGCAGGGCATCCCACCGAACACGATGGCCCGAGCGCAGTGCTCAGTGTGACCTCGCTCCATCTCACGGGAGATCTTCTCGGCCTCCAGAGCATTTTGAAGTCGAAGAACCTCGGCAGCGAACCGGATGTTCTCCCTTTCCAGGTCGGTGATGGAAGGGGTGAGCAGCTCTTGGAATGAGGGCTTGTCGGACATAGGTTCATCCTTCGGGGACAGGGTTGGTTCCTGTTCTACCCTAAGATGACCCAGAACTACTCGCCCTTGGCGTTCCAGCAACTCCGGCAGCGAGCTTCATACTGGGACGCCCCTACCTCGACCTGATGCTCTTTTGGACCCTTGTGGAAGGTCCTGCTGGCAGGCTCACCACAGGAGACACAGACCGCTGAGAGCTTCGTCACATCCTCAGCGATAGCCATCAGGGCAGGGATGGGGCCGAAAAGTTGCCCGTTCGAGTCCAGGTCCAGCCCGGCTACGATGACTCGAACACCCGAGTTCGCTTTGTCTTCACAGAACTCGATCAAGACCGGGAGGAAGAACTGAGCCTCGTCGATGCCAATGACATCGAGCCCCTGGGCCATCTTGTTGAGATCCCCGACGTTGTGGCAGGGCTTGGCCACGAACGTCACCCCAGTGTGGCAACCGATGTTCACGGGGTCATAGCGGTCATCCGAAGCGTGCTTGAACGCCCCTACCCGCTTCTTGGCGATCTGGGCTCGCCGAAGTCGGCGGACCAGCTCCTCGCTTTTGCCACCGAACATGCAGCCGGTGATGACCTCGATGCGTCCTCTCGACATAGTGACCTCGTACACGGTGAGGGGAGACTTGCTCCATTCTACCCGTCCAGGCACACTCGACGATGGGGGCACGGAGTCGTTGCTGCAAGATACCGTGAGGCAACCCTGTTCGTGGCATCACGAGGGTCAGAGACCAGGGCGACGAGATTCTTGCGAACCTGCCGGATCCGCTGGGCGATCTCGGGCATAGGCTTGCCGTCCTCGAAGTCCTCCAACCAGAACCGGGCGTACTCCGCCAGTTCCTCAGCCGTGTCCCTGTACATCCCAACCGTGTCCAGTCCAGAGGCCTCCTCGGCGAACCCCTCGATGGTCATCAAGTGCTTGCGGATGCAGTCCGGGCAGTGCTTGTAGGGATGTTGGAGATGATCCTCAAGCAGAAGCATTTGCTTGGCGACTTCGCGCAGGTTGAACCGAGGGTGCAGTAGGGACATCCGCCCACCCGTCTGTGGAGCATCGCCACAGGCTTGCTTCTGGAACTGGCGGGCCACTAGGCGGCGTTCTGCGTGTCTCGTGTCCATACCCTTCCAGGGGCATAGGTGAAAAATTGGGGCTCAACTCAGAACCGCCATCCGTAGTAGGGGTGTGAGAGTAATAGGCAGGCAAGCCTAGCCTGACCGGGATGCCGGTCAGGAGACAAAACGAGAGGACTTTTCTCCTGAGATGGTTTGATTCCGCCCCGCCTGGTTGGCTCGCCTTGGACACAAGGCTTACAGGGCAAGTCTCAGGAGAGGGACCTAACGTTCCTGGTTCGAATCCAGGTGCTCCCACACCCTAACCCACGAGAAGGACTAGACGTCCTCGGCCTCGAACCCCTTCTTCGTTCGCTTGACCGTGTAGCCGGCCTTCTCGGTGGCGTTGACCACCTGCGCAAGGTCCTCAGCACGGCCCTTGGCCTGAGCCATCTCCAGCTCGTGAAGGACTTTCTTCTGCTTGGCGTTGAGCTTCATGTTGCCCTGGGCCGTCATCATCCCGGTGTCTTTGTCCTGCCGGCGTGAAGTGAGACCAGTTGCCCCAGGCTTGAGCAGCTTGACAAGGCGGGGGTCCATCGAGTGCAGGGCGATGTCCCACTGCATATCGAGGAACAATCCTGCCATCACCTCGACCGGCTTGCCATTGTACATGCTGGGCAAGCGCTCCTTACAGAGCGAGATGCCTGTCCGGGTCTTCAGCTCCAGGTCGAAGAAGAACACTGACATCGGGGCCGTTGGCTTGTTGAACGTGAGCCGGAACTGCACACCAATGCGGTGATCACCGATCAGGAACCGGGGACGGTCCAGGGTGCCCCAACCGTGGATGATGAGCTGAATGTCCTCCGCCTCTACGAGACGGTGGATGACTTCTTGCTCATCTTCGGACATCGGGACATAGAGACCTCGGCTATTCTTGCCACCGAAGATGTTGGTCCCGTCGATTTTCTTGCTGCTCATCGGCACACCCTTACATGACAAGCCCGAGGCCGCCCTTCGCGGAAGCCTGCAAAAAAGATGATCTGGTGACCCGTGAGGGGTATACGCCCATCAGCAATCTCACTCTCGTGCAGATGGTAGCTCACCTGATCACTCCCCATGACGAAACCATACCGACGCAGAGCATCGAACGACTCCACCACACCGATGATCATGCGAGGGGTTGTCTCACGAACAACCCGTTGAGCCCGGGGAGCCTTACCACCGGGCTCACCTTCGGGACTGTCCACCAGCACCCACTCACCAAGAATCGGTGGGGGTGAGTCCACAGGGTTCTGACAGCGAGGTGGCCCAGGACATCCCATGCACCGAGCCACCTCAACTGATTCCCCCGGGTGGAACACTGCGAGGTGGAAAAACACCTCTCGCAGGGTCCCCTCGTCATCCAGGCCTGAGCAGAAGCCGTAGAGCTTCTCGGGGATGTACTTGACGACCCGCATCCTGACTGTAGACACGGGAGTCCCCTCTACTTGCCGAAATGGGCATCCAAAGCGGCGAGGATCTCAGCCTTGGTGGCAGTGTCCTCGTGTACCACTCCGTACTGTGCCGCCAAAGCAACCAGGTCGGTTTTCCGGGTGAGCTTGTCGTAGGTGGGCACCTCAGGCTCGACGACCTCAGCAACGAGGGGCTCCTCTTCGATGACCTTGGGCTCGGTGACAGGAGACTCAGCCCCAGCCTGCACGATGTGGTGGTGGTCGTCCGGGGTGCCGAACTTGTGGTCATCCCCAGCCTCTACGACCACATCGACCGCGCCCACGGAGACACGGATGTCCGCCGGAGCTGGTGGTGCTGTGAGTAGAGCTTCCTCTACGTTCACTGGATCTGTGGAAGGCTTGGGGGGTGCATCGGCTTTGATTTGCCGCATACGAGCGAATGGGGGTCGGTAGGTCATCTTGATTCTCCTTGTTTCAGGCGACGAGGCTTTTGACAATCCCAGCGAAGATCTGCCCGAAGGCATCACCGACCTTCACGAAGAAGTCACGGGCCGAGGACTTGTCATCGGCTTCTGCGTTCTGGATCTTGGCCACGAAGTCCGATGCGGTCCGGGGACTTGCCCAGTCGATCTCGGGGACCTTGTTCTCGAACAAGGCGTCGATGGCCTTGCGGGCCAGCTCGATGCCAGCCATCCCGTGAGCTGCCACAGCGTCACCGAGAAGGGCCAGGGCGACCTGCGCCCACGGCTCATCCTGGTCAGCGGCCAGGTCCTTGAACACATCTTCGAGGGTGTCCACGCCAACCTGGCCGAGCACGGGGATCAGATTGTTGAGGAGCTGTTGGAAGTTCATCAGTTGCCTCCCGTTGAAGCGGATGCTGGGTAGGTGTGGTTCGCTCGAATAGACGCTGCCAGGTGAGTACCGGCCATAGACCTCACTCATTCCACAGGTGCCGGGCACAGGGTGCTGCTGGCAGGGATGACGGGTGGGACCTTGGGCGGGCGGGTGTCACTGATACCAGCGAGGTACAGGCTCATCGCCTTGTGCCACTCGTGCCGAGCCTCGATGGTCAGGACGAAGTCGGCGGATGCCGCACAGGCGGGGTCCACGAACTTCATTGCCGCATCACAGGTGCAGGAGGTGGCCATGAACCCCTTGAGCAAAGCTGCTTGCTTGGTGGCCCAGGCGTCGTACTGGTTCAGCTCGGTCTGGTAGACCACGGTGTCCCGCACGATGTACTCAGTGCAGCCGGTGAAAACCAGTGCTAGCAAGAGGATGGAGAGGAGCTTCTTCACGACGACCTCCAGGTGGGATTTAGTAGAGGGTGAGACCTTACCCAAGTCCGCCTTCTGGATCCTCAGAAGGGGTGGGGGGGGCCGTAGGTTTCTTGTCGGGACCATTCGTGACGGTCATACTTCGTCTGGTGACCTCAAACACCTTTCCGTTCTGAGAGGCGATCTGGGCGATACGGGTGTACTTGTCCAGGCTGGCTTGTCCGAGAATGAACCCTGCTTCCACGAACCCCGCTACAACCACGATAGCGAACAGGATGATGAACACCTGCTGCGGGATTGAGTCCTTTCCCCAGAAGAGCACCAGCCCTGCCAGGATCTTCCAGGTGATCTCGGCTACCAGGTACGCGATGAACTTGCGACTTTTGAGTGGTGGCTCACGCATGGACATGGTTCACCTGCTTCATTTGTTTGGCTTTTTTGCCTGTAATGGCTGCAGCGATCTGCTCCGGGGTCTTCGGACGCCCTTTCAAGGCCGCCGACTTTTTTGCCCTGTCCTCTGGGGAACAGACCCGTCCTGAGTTTGCCGCACTGATCCGTGCCTTTGTCACAGAGGACAAGGGCTTTCCTCGACGGGCCTCGTGGTTACGCACCAAAACCGCCAGGGCTTGAACACGGTGCTCCTCTGTCAAAGGGCAACCACATTTGGCTGCTGCCACCCGAGAAACATGCTCAGCACTCAAGGTCCGGCCTTGAAGTGCAACCGCAATTTTTGCTCGATGACCCGCGGACTTGGCAACACCTGCTCCCTTACCCTGCATTGCGGTACTCATCCGGGCACGAGTTGCAGCAGAAACATGACGACCTGCTTGAGCCCGGCTCATCCGCAGCTTTGTTGTGGGGCTCACGGTCTTCCCTTTGTTTCCTTGGCTGATCTTGGCACAGGTTTCTGGGGAATGTCCCCGTTTACCTTCCTCTACCGCAATCAGATTGTAGCCGTGCTCACGCTCTCTGGTCTGGTACTGGTTGATGAACTGCGTCTCTAGGATGTCCCGCTCGGCTGGATCACCGCACTCCCGTAGGAGCAGGAACTCAAAAGCTCGCTCACCCAACGTGGTCCAGGCAGCTTGGAGGTGTGGGTTACCGTGGGACCCTCGGTTCAAGGCCCACCGATGTTGGGTCCAACGACGGAGCACCACCCGGGATTGACCAATGTAGGCTTTCCCATTGGCACACCGGATCATGTAGATCCCAGCGGTTTGGCGATTCAGGGGTGTACTCTGGAGAGGAGGCTTGCCGTCCATGTCTGTGTCGGCCATCAACTGTTCCCTCCACGCCGTGTACCACCGAATCGACCAGTGGCATGAACCCCAATCTTGTTCTGAGACGCCTGGAAAGCGTCTTCAACCACCTTGGGGTCCACCGCGATCAGATCGGCTGCCGCGATGAGCCCACGCAACCGGATCTGCTCATCTTCGAGCATGTTCGGTACGAGGCGATTGAACGAGGAGCGAGAGGCGGGGATGCGACGCAGGAAGTCGATGATCACGCCATCATCCAGATGGATCCGGTTGGTGGCATCACCCTCAACTCCCTTGAGGAGGTTGTACCCACTGTTGTTGATCCACCATTCGCCCACAGACACCTCGACGACGCAGGGAGACATGTCCCTACCTCATCAGGTGTATAGGCTCGCCAACGAAGGGTTGACTCAGTCTTCGTTGGGCGGCGGTGGTGCGGGGACCGACAGGATGGCGTCGATGTCTACCTCTGCCTCTGCGTTGCCTGCGATGGCCGACAGACTACGTCCCGTCCTCTTAGGCGGTGACCCCAGGGCAGGTGTTCCACGTCGAGGGGGACGCACCGGCGGGGGCAGGGGAGGCCGGTCAGACTCGACCTCCGTGTTCCTGATGGGGGCATTGACAGGGTTCCGTACAGCCGGACCCTTGAAATCAAACGGAGACCCGAAGGGTGTCGCAGGGGTGCCGTTGTTCTTCTTGACGGGAGTCTCCCCGAACAAGGCGTCCAACCCCTCGTCGTCATCAGCCACTGTGATGAATGGGGTGGGTTCAATCTGAACCGTTCGTGGAGTCCCCACTGCGGGTGCAGTCTTCATCATGACCGGGGCCTTCACCACTGGCGCTGGCTTGGGTGCCAGAGCTTTCATCACAGGTGCTGGCTCTGGCTTGCCCGCCTTCACAGCGTCAATGGCCTTGAGCAGCTTGGTCTTCGCCTTCCCAAATGGTTCCGGGTCGATGCCGAGAAAGGTGGCCTCCTGTCTCAGTTCCTCGATGGGAGGGAGGTTCGACTTGCGGACCTTGGGGATCTGAGGATCAGACTGGACCTCGTCTGGGGTGAGGTAGTGGATCTCCAGCAGAATCTCCCCTGCCTCGTCCACGACCACCAGGGGTTGACCTCTTCGGCCGATCTTCCGGGCGGCGTGTTCCGCGATGATCTCCATCAGAGGATTGGCGGTCAACACTCGGTTGGCCGCCAACACCGCTGCTTGCAACTCCGCTTTGGCCGCCCCAAGCCGGGCTCCCACGCTGCTATACGCCTCTGGCCTGGAGGCTGCCTCATCCTCGAAAGGGACGTTCAGCAGAGCTTCCGCCAGGTCCACGGGCAGCGTTTCTCGATGAACTCGGGTGGCTTTCTTCATGGTCCTTGATGTCCTGTGTTCAGAGGGGCCACTCGTTGGGCTTGCCGGCCATCCGCCAGGCCAACAAGCGACCTGGCACCACCTTTGACCAGGCCTCACGGTCCTTGCCTTTCGCCTGCCGAAGCACCTTGTCCACCTCCATGGCCAGACGGCAGTCCGCCAGGGCCGTGTGGGCGTTCTTGACGGGAATCCCCAGGGCCACGCAGGTGGGCACCAGAGAGATGCTTTCCATCCAGGGCAGCAGGTGCTCCAGGGTCAAGGTGCAGGTGTCGTAGAGGTGGTAGTCCATCCGGGTCTTGATGCCATGACGCTTGAACGTCGCATTGAGGAACCCTGCATCGAATCGCACGTTCTGACCCGCAACGATGGCCTCATCAAGGATGCCGCAGTCGGCAACCTTCTGCCAGAAAACCTTGGGGTCTTCGGCATCCGCCCAGGCTTCCTCCGTGTAGCCGTTGACTTCCAGTGCCTTTGGGTGAGCGTTCTCCGGCCGTTCCATCTTGACCTTGGAGTGGATCACCCACTCTATCCCATCAGGATTCAGCCGGATGATGGCGACCTCGATGATGTCGTTGACATCCGGGTCGAGGCCAGTGGTTTCGGTGTCCACCCATACGAAGGGCTTGGCGTAGAGGGGAGTGTAAGTTCGGGCCACAGGGTACTCCGGGAGTGAGGTCCCCCACCTTACCCACCTCAGCCCGGACCCATGTCCCCCTGCCACCAGTAGACGGCTTCAATAGCGAGAGGCACCTCGCACCAGAGGTCACACGTGTTGACGGCTTCCAACGTCTTCTGAAAGGACCTCAGTCCACTGCACAAGGTGATGGGACCACGTCCGTATTCGTCCTTCAGAACGACCACCACACGAGGTGAGCCCGCGTGTTGCCCGTGTCCACCACGTTCGTAACAGACCTGAACCACCACTTCATCCAGAAGAGTCAGGGTGGCTCGATCCTGAAGTGGTGACCCGTTCTGATAACGGGTCACCACTCGATCTTTGGTGGTCGCCATCTAGTAGTCCCGACGCCGGTTGGGTACGCAATGACGGAACACCTGACCGAAGGTTTCGTAGTCACCCGGAACGTCCAGGGTGTCCAGGTCCATCATGGTGATTAGGATCACCTCGTAGTAGTTGTTGGGGTCGAGAGCTGCCTGGTTGGCTACCTCGATCGCATTGGCCTTGCTCGCGGTGATGAGCAGGCGCTTGGGAGCCTCCCACGGCTCCATCGCCTCCACGATGTAGAGGTCACTGTCGTGGACGGCGAACTCGTCGAAGGTGTGCTGAGCAATACGCTCAGCCTCCGCCTCGACGAGGCGGGCGGAGACCTCCTCGTCCACGATCTCGTCGAGGCCCTCTTCGATGAAGGCACGGTCGAGAGCACGACGACCAACCTTGGAAGCGGCCTTGGCCTCGGCACGGGTGCCACGAAAGCCCCCTCCGTTCTTCGCTCCGCAATGTTCAGTCTGGTGAGTCCAGTGCGACATCTCAGCCCTCCGTTGTTCTGAGTCTACTACGGAGCAAGGGGCGAAGTTGAGCCCCTTAAACGAAAAAAGGCCGTTCCCAGCGAACTGGGAACGGCCTTCGAGTTCCGGCCTGGGGGGCGACCGGGACTAGTTGGCAGCCTCTTCGAGCTTCTTCAACTCGGCTTCCCACCGCGTGGGTCGCTTGCCGAAGATGCCGATGTAGAACAGGTCACCCAGGGAGGGGTTGAAAGTCCGTGGGATGTAGCCCCCTTCACTGTTGGGGTCTACGCGCTGCTGCGGGAAGGCTCTGAAATAGTAGCCCTTCGCCCCGACCGAAGCCTGGACGACGTAACCGGTGTAGTAGTTGGCCGCCCGCTTCTCAGTCTTGCCACCCCCGGCCCTGTAGGCATCCACAACAATCAGGGCATCAGGGGTGGGCTTGCCACCGGCGTTGTAGATGATCTCGACCTTGCTGGAACCCTGCACCGTGTAGGGGGCGGTGTACTTATAGATACCAACACCGCGAGCGCTCTGTGCTCCAGGGAACCGCACTGGAGCAGGCTCACCCTTGAACGCGATAAGTACATCCACGGCTTCGGCGTCAGTGATTGTCCCGAGTTTCCCGTTGAACTTCTCGTACATCGCCTTGTCGAACTTGGGCGACTTGTGCTTGCTTACATCAATCTTGACCGCGTCACCCTTCCAGAATCGAGCCCCACCACGCTTGGGCTTCGGGTCTTCGGTCTTGATGCCCAGAGTTCGGCTGACGACAGCCTCAACCTCCTTGGGGTGCATCGGAGACTGAGTGCTCAGTGCCCAACGCACGAAATCCTCGGTCTCCGGCTTGACCGCGACCTTCGTGGCTGAAGCCGTCTTGCCACCCTTGGCCAGGTAGGCCAGTGCATCATCGACCGAACCATACATCGTTGCATGACCGGTGTCGGCGTCGTCGAGCTTGCCCTTCTCCGACTTCGGGAAGAAGGCAGCGATCATCTTGGCCTTCGCCCCGATACCCTTGAACACCTGGGACGGGAAGGTGTCGGTCTTGGTCTTGGACCCAGGCTTCACGAACCCGATCTGAGTGTCCCCCTTCTTCAAGAGGTAGGCCGTCTTGGACCCGATCTTAATGTTCTCGACCTCAAAGCCAGCCGGAGCCTTGACCGCAACCTTCGTGGCCGAAGCCTTCTTGCCGTCCTTCTCGTCTTCCTTGCCCTTGAACTTGTCGAGCAAGTCCTTGGGCATCTTGTCTCCAGCCAGCTTGGCGATGACAGGAAGCAACGTGGAGCGCTGATCGGGGTTCTGGAACGCCTTGCGGATGAGCTTGCTCCGCAGGGTCTTCTTCGTCTCGGCGGCGGTCTTGCCCTTCAGGAGCTTGGGGTTGGACCAAGCTTTGTCCTTCCGCATCCTCTGGACTTCCTTTTCCCACTCCTCGTTGGAGGCAGCGTTCCAGCCATCCATGTAGGCCACCACCGCATGGCCAATAGCCTCTTCACTCTCCCAGGTCTGGGAGGAGAGCCAAGACATGAACGCCTTGTCTGTCTTGGCCCCATCCAAAGGACGTCCATCCTTGAAGGCCTTGCGACCCAAGGACGTAGCCTTCGGGTTTGGGGTCGAGCTACGGAAAGCGGCGGTCTTGGTGGTCATCGTGGCGTCTCCACAAGGGGAAGGTCTACTGATTCCTCCGTATAGGCTACCTAACGACCTCAGTACCCGTCCTTGTACCAGCCCCCACCCTTGAGCAAGAACGTCCCCCGGCTCATGACCTTCTGGGTCTCCCCACCACAGGTCATCGGTTCGACCGTGACCTCACTAGACCCGAACTTCTGAGAGGTGATTTCCCCCGTCTGATGGTCACAGGGAGGATTGGGGTCCTTCATCCCCATCATCTTGTCGAACTTGTGCCCGCACTTCTTGCAAACGTATTCGTAGATGGGCATTGCCTCAGTCCTCCAGACCTAGATGCTGCCGACGGATGGCCAGCATCTCTTCGTTCTCTACCTCGGTGTGGCGCTCCACCCGAGCACCAATGAGAGGTCCCTCGATCATCTCCGCGATGCTCAACGCCTCCCCCGCTGTGCCCACCATCTTCCAGATGGTCAGAGTCCCATCGTGACTCAACCCAGGTCCGAGCTTGCCATTCACTCGAATGTCGAAGGGCTCCCCGCCTCGGATGATGAGCGTCCAGACGAGTCTCAGATCAGCCGGGATACCATCGTCGCTGCTTGCCGCCATCGTTTCATGTCCTCTGCTTGTGCACTGCTGGAACCACTCCATCCTGTGAACACCACCTGGAAAGGCTCCGCAGGGAACACCTCATCCGAGGACAGGGCCACCGACAATCGCCCTGAGTCCATCACCAGGGTTCGGCCACCAAAAGGATGACCACTGGACAGGGCGGAGAGACACTTGAGTCCCTCTTTGGCCTGTTCCGTTGGCACTACTACCACCACCCACAGGTTCTTGACTCTGGCATAGTCCCGGGCAGCGATAAAGTCCGCGATCATAGGGTCACCCCAAGGGCTGGGTCCACGCCAAGAATTCGCCCGGCCCAACCCACCGATCGGATGTCCACGGTGTTCATCGCTACGACCTCCAGGATGACGTGCCCCCGCCTCTCACCAGACCGGCGGGTCAGCCCTTTTGCGATGGCCGTGGCTGCGACATCAATGAGGTTGAACGCCGACTGCACAGCACCAGGACCGTCGATGCCCACCTTCCACTCATGAGCCGCCAGTACCGGATGGCTGGTCCCAGGGTCAAAAGGGCGGGTGCTGACATCGAAGCCCTCACTCCGGAGCTTCACCCCGACCAGCTCGGTGATGCCCTGTATGGCAGACCTTCGGCCCTGTGTTGTCGAGAGGAACTGCCAAGCTCCCTGTCGGCTCTCCTCTGGGCTCAGGGAGAGCAGCAAGGACCCCGAAGGGCGGGTGACCTTTACGGGGGCTGGAAGATGCCCCCGCCGGTATTCCGGCGCATCCGCCAGGTCGCTCTTGCCATTCAGCACTAGGTCACGACTTGCACGTTTGGCCAGAGCAGTCCCTGTACCCTCGACCATGTCAAGTAGTGCAGCATCCGCCACGAGATTCAGCCGCTCAGGCTCCTTGGCCGCCACCTTGGCCGCCATCTCATCAGATGCCTGACCAAGCATCCGACCCAGAGCCACCGGGTTCCGCACGTTGGTATCCACAGACACGGCTGGCTTGACGCTTGAGGGCATCGGACCTGTCCGTAGCTCGGGGATGTCTCCGTCGTACTGGGCACGCTCAATGAGCCCCGCCTCCACCAGTGGATTCAGACGGGGGAGGCCCGTCTTCCGGTGCATGACCAGACCACCATGATCCAGAGGCTGTGCAGCATCCTCTGGGCGGAGAGGAGCCAGCGCTGCCATCGAGATCTGCTGGAACCGGCGGGCCAGGCCCGGATTGCTCATCAGTACCTCGGACATCCCTCGCAGGGCGTCCTCATCAGTGATTGAGCCATTCTTGGCCTGGTCCAGAAGATCCCTCAGCTCCGGGAACTCCCCCGCGACCTGCTGAGCAAAGTCCTGAAGTACCTTGTTCGGATCCTGATCAATCATCGTCCACCTTTTTGCTGCCACCCAGCACGATGGTGGCACCGATTTGAACCACTCGCACCGTGGACTTCACGGGGGGAGCCCATGGATCACGTTCTGCCAGGGGTGGTTTCCTATCCGAGGCGGAAGGGAGTCCCCCTAACATCACCTCACCACGGTCCGGGGTGTTACCAGCTCGCGGCAGAACAACAGGTCCCTTTCGGGGGGGAGGGGTGAAAGGCACAGGAGGATCTTCGTCATCCTGTGCCTCAGAAAGGTCCTCCTCTTCGATGAGGTCTTCTTCCGGTTCGGAGGGTTGCCCATATTGCTGGACAGCCTCCTCGACCAGTTGGGTGGTGGTCTTTTCAGTGATCCTTCCGTTGGCGGAGGTGACATCAGGAACAGACCAATCCCCCCTCTGGGAACTGATCTCCATCTTGACGGCCTTCTCCAGAAGGTCCTGGAAGTTGAGACCCGCAATCTGAGCGTACTTCGGGATACCCAGGTCTGCTGAGGGCATCCCGAAGTAGTGTTCCCGCCAGGTGGCCTGACGACGACTCATGGGGTCTTTCGCCAGGTCACACTTCACCTGGGAGCACCGAGCACACCAGACGTCCTGAAACGACTTTGCGTCGGTCCTCAGATCCCCGGTGTTACAGGTGGCAAGGTAATCACTCATCTTCCTCGCGCTTTGTCCAAGCGGCGGGTTCATGGGATCCCGCCGTCCCCGGCCGGCGGAAAATGTTGGCCATGTGGCGGTTACGAGGAGACGCCTCCCCCTGGGCCGAATCTACAACAGGCGTCTCGGTCCCATCAGGCGCCAGCAAGTAGGGTCCCCGAGTCTTCCAGACCACCTTGCGACGATGTGGGCAACTCAGACAGGGAGTCTCCGCCATGTCAAGCTGGCCACAGATCTTGGTCCAGAGATTCAGCCGGTTGTACTGTGCCTGATCGATGGCAGCATTGGCTCGAAGGTTCTCTGCATCCTCACCCGCCCCCGGCGGGGGAAAGGTTTTCCAGTGGACGCAGATGTACGTCTCTTTGCTGTTGCCTTCACCGACGACTTTAAGCGACCTCATTCTGTACCACCTCGTTGGAGCGACAGCCTATCCTACCCACTTCATAGCTTCGCGTCGTGTGCCAGATAGTAGAACTGCTGATCGTTCACCAGGCAATCCCCATTTCCGGTCCACCAACCGTCCAGCACTGTACCGTCCGGCAGGAGGAGACGGAGCTTCCGCGTGCCTTTGTTTTTGCAGGCACGGATGACCACCGCCAGTTTGTGCAAGGTGGGCACCGTCAGCGGTGCGTGCAGGACAAAGTCGTAATACCCTCCGGAGTTGAGCCCCTTGGGGGGTGTGAACTCCGAAACCTGAGGCTCCGGTACGAGGGTGAGCAGTGGGGCCTTCACCACAACCGTGGCTTTATCCTCAGCGGCTACTGGTGCCTCCACCTCGGACGAGACCGGCGGGACTGCCCGCTCAGGGGCATCTGAGTAGGTCGTCACGGTTCCTCCCGTTGCGCTTCCCAGGTTCTTGAATACCTTGCGCAGTGTCTCGGGGAAACTATGAGGCATGGCCTCCCACTCCGCCTTCTTCTGGGCATGGGCAGCGACGGCATCACTGAATGCCGAGGGAGAATCGAAGTCCTTGCGGTCAGGGCTACGTGGCTCCTTGACCTTCTTGTCACCATCGAACCGCACCTCTCGAAACTGCATTGCGTTAAGGTCCCAGGAGACGGTCCAGTCGCGACCGATCTCACAGTCCGTCGTCAGCGGAACTGGCCACCGTTGGGACAGGATGAACGGGTTGCTGGTCATGATCGGAACGATCTCAGCGATCGCTTGTTCGAGGATGCTCTCGTGAACCTCGAACACCAACTCGTCGTGCATCGACGCGATGAGCCGGCAGGTATCAAGCCAGCCCCTCTTCTTGCAGTGCTTGTAGACCAGAGCCATCGCGATCTTGATCACGTCAGCGCCTGATCCCTGAATGGGACCGTTGACCGAGTTGCGCTCCGCCTTGGACCGGAAACCACCATCCGCCGAATGGATGTCGGGGACGGGATAGATTCGACCGAGTGCAGTCGTCACAAACCCATGTTGATGAGCAAAGCGATGTTGTCCTGCCCACCAGTTCTTCAGCCCGGTGTACGTCCCATCGAACTGGTTCTTGATTCGCCACCCTTCGTTTTTGTCCACCGAACAGGCTCGGACGACCGCATTACCACCGCCACCGTAGCAAAGGGCGAAGTTCACACCCTTTGCGTTGCCTCGAAGCTGTTTCCACTCAGGCCGACGCATCGCGTCATCCCCATAGATGGACAGAGCCGTCAGAGTGTGAAGGTCACCAATCTTGTCGGAGCCACAGTTGGGGCAGCGGGCGGGCGGGGCCTTGGGCGTCACACTCCCATCCCCTCGGGAGAACGAACGACCACATCCACTACACCGGAAGAACTCTTCCAGCCACTTGGGCTCGCGGGACAGGTTGGTGACGAGTCTCAACTCCTCGCCGCTGAAGTCGATGGCGACGAGGAAGTGCTCCGGCCGAGCCACGACACACTCGCGAAGTCGAGTCATGCAGGCGGGGCGGCGAGGGTCATAGGTGGCGGGCATCGACTGGAGATTGATCTCGGGCCAGCCTGGGATCCGTTTCGTCTTGACCGTGGACAGCTCTCGCTCGCGGGCGGGCGTGGAAAACCGTCCGGTATTCACCTTGTGAGCGTTGAAATTGATCCGCATCGTGAAATCGTTGGGATCTACGTCTTCGAGCATCGGAAACAGGTAGCCGGACAGAGCCTTGTTGGTCTCTCGGAACCGGCGGATCTTGGCCATGAATGGAAAACGGTCGGCGGCGTTCTCGATGATCTGTTCGAGCACGTCCTTAGCCGTCTTGACCTGCCATTTCCCCTTGTCGGCGTTCTCCTGGGACTTCTCGGTGAAAACCAGGCCAGGGACCTGCATCTCCTGGAACATCTGACCCAACTGCTTGGGGGCATTCACGTCGTAGATGATCGGCCACTTCAAGCCATCGGACTCAGCGAGACCCACAGGGTTGGGGAAGAAGCGGTCCTGGAACGATTTGGCTCGTGTCACCTGCTCCGCCAGCAGGTTCAGCGGGTCATCCGCCACGAACCCACCTTCGTCGGGACCTGGCCGGTTGTTCTTCAGCACCTTGTAGTAACCGGGCATCACGTCCCGGCCCAGGATCTCACTGGCCGCCGCATAGACATCCATGATCGAATCGAACCACTCTTGCTGGCCGAGCTGGATCAACTCCATGACCACCTTGGGGCTCGTCGGGATGAGGTTGCGCTCCATCCAGCGAATGGCCGTCACGCAACCCTTCTCGATGCGATAGATCTGCTGCTGGCTGAATCCGTGATCGGGTGTCAGTACGGCTGGCAGGAGCAGATCACAGAGGAGCCAGGTGCAGATCGCATCCGAGCACCCGTAGATCCGGGGTCCCTTCTCCGAAGGGTCAAGAAGTGAGAAGTCCAGTTGGTGCTTGGGATGATCCTCGGGGAACAACTCCTCCAGCTCCAGCATCTTCATCCCGAGCCCTGGGCCTCCACAGACATGCGTCTGATCTGCATCGGTTGGGGCCTCCGAGAGGGACTTGAGCCCCTTACGCCGAGACCGGCTGAACCGGAGGTACGCCAGAATGAGGGTGTCTTCCCAGCGTTTCGTATTGTCCCACTTGCCGTAGGGCTCCCCACCGTGGAACTCCAAGAACTCCTGGTCGAACTTGGCGTTGTGAAACACGCCGACAACCTGGTCATTGTCCACCGCATCCATCAGGCGGCGGAACTCCCGGTCGAACAGGCTCCATGGGATGTTGTGTTGTGCCCCTTTCTGGTGAGCAATCGGGATGTACCATCCCGTGATCCCATCCCCGGACAGGCAGACCCCGACGATCTTGTCCTTGGTGGACTTCGTTACTGGATCAACCCGGTTGTCAATGCCCGTGGTCTCAAGGTCAATCGCCACTCGGCCGTGCTTGGCGTTGATGCAGGCGTCGATGCACTCTGTGATGTTCTCGGGGGTTACAAGAATGAAGTTGAAATCACCTGATTCCATCCACTCTTGATACTTGATCACCCTCCGGGTATCGAACAGCTCGAACAGATCCATCACCCCTCCGTTGGTCTTGGTCTATTCTACCTACCCCGACCGATGACGAACTCGGCCCCCTCGACAACCACGACGTACTGGCCCTCGACCCAGGCCAATGTTACGAGAGCCATTGCTCGCCGGGCTTCCTGCACCCCTTCCGGGGACCAACACTCCGGCAGTTTCTTGCACCGGGGATGGCACCGCTTCGGGTCGTGCATCACACACGAGTTGGCGAGGCTGCACACGTTGTGGGGATCAGGGATGTGTAGGAGTTGGTGCTGAGGCTCTGGCCCCAAGGACTCCGCCAACGGTCTCATCCACCCGTGAAGAGCGTGACTCATGGCCTCACCGGTCACGATGGGGATGAGGGTGGCAAACTCAGGTACAAGACGCAAAGGAGCCAGCTCCCCCCAGGGGTCGATGATGAGGTCTTCACCGACTCTCACCTCAGAGGGGACGGGGCGTAGGATGCGAACGACCCCACCCAGTGAGCCCAAGTCGAGGCTGAACTGCTGGAGTCTCACTCCAACTCCGCCTGAAGATCCTTGAGAATGTCGAGGATACGTTCTCGCAGAGCTGCAAGAACCTGACGGCCCTTCGCCTCATGCCAGACGCCACCATCCCCGTGAGGACCACGGACGTGATAGAAGGCCTTGTCGAAGGCTTCCCAGAAGCTCAGGAGCCGTTCCAAAGGAAGCTCCCTATCCGTGGTCAGGCCATCGAGGAGAGCTTTCACCCGTTTGACCTCATCGTCAAACGTCACCCGCTGGTCGAGTTGCTCCTGCATCTCGTGCAGGGCGGTCTCCCCCCTCTCGTCAGCCCCATAGTCTACAGGGAGGGGGTCCAGCCCATTGGACTGCTCCAGAATCTTGACGGCTTGCCAGAACCCGATGCCCTGCTTGGTCCGCAGAGTCTCGATGGCATCACGGGTGATACCACAAGCGAAGCAGTACCAGGTGTTGCTATCAGGATAGACGCGGGCCGAAGGCTTGTTGTCATGACCGGTGCCGTGGAGGTCACACCGGAACTGCTGTTCACGGTCCCCACCATCCTCCCGGACATCATAGCCTAGAGCGGCCAGCACCTGGATGATGGGAACCTTCTCACGGATACGTTCAACGGATGCACGGGCTCTGTTGTTGCTCATGCTCCGTTCTACCCGAGCCAGGCTCGGGAGGACCTACCTTGTTCACGCGCAACCCTTGTTCACGCGGCGTGAACAGGCTCAAATCGTGAACAACTACTTGTGGGGATCCCAACCCTTCTCGGTGTACCACGACTGGAACTGGTTCAGGGCTTCCTGAAACAGAGCCACCTGGCGGTTCTTCCAGCCGCGACCCGTTCCCGCATCGCCCACCAGGACCAGGTGGCCCGTGGAGCTGTAGCTCTGACGTTCGTCACCCGACTTGAACCAGTAGACCTTGCGGCCATAGGTCCGGGCAACCCTGGGTCCCCAACCCGCGAACCCGCCAGGCTGGAGGCGGCGAGCAGTCAGCATCACCCCACCCTCGTCCGTGGCCAGAAACTTGGTTTGGAGGACATCGTTGAGCCGAGAGACCACAGCCTCTCGGTTCTCCCGAGAGTCCACTTTGTCCGAGTTGGGGGCTCCGATCCAGAAGGTCATCTCATCTCCTTGGTGCATCCCTACTACGGGGGAACCTACACAGTTGAGCCCTCCGAGTAGATCCTTTCGAGGTCCTCGGAGGCTTTCTCCATGGCCTGCTTAGCCATAGCCCAGCGGTTGTGAGCGGCCACCCACCCACCCCGGAGTGGGGTATTTCCGGTAGTCCCTATCACACTCAGAGCGTTTCCGGCAAAACACCCACTGGAGATGCTTGTGGCAGGCTGTGCGTGTAGCCTTGGCCTCTTGAAGAGCGACGTAGGCCGCCCCCACTCGTTCCAGGTAGTTCACAGATCAACCTCGTGCAGCAGGCAGTGCCCTGCCCCGTTGTAGAACTTGATCCCTCGCTCCTCGGCCTGCTGGCCACCATCAGGATGACTGTGCCCAAAGAAGTGATGCGTGATCCGGTGCTCCCGGGTGAACAGAGCATCCGCGAGAGGCTGCATCCCGTACCCAGGCTCGCTGTCCAGTATGCCCCGTGGTGGGCCGTGCGTGATGAGGACCTGGGGGTCACAAGCGAAAGCTCGCTCGATGTGAGGCATCAGGTCATCCGTCTCACCTGCCCAATGGTGACTGCTCTTGTCCCCTTGCACGATGGGGTTGATCTGGCGGAAACCAGCGAACCGGATCCCCAGAACCTCGACCATCGGCTGGTCATCGGTGATCTCGTAGACCGTGACCCCGTAGTGGCGAAGGAACTCGGTGGGGCTGTAGAAGTCGTGGTTGCCCCCGATGTAGAGCACCGGGCAGCCGTTCAAGTCACCGGCCCACTTCTTGGCGTGATCCCGAAACCAGTTCCTCTGGTACTTCCGCTCATGGGCTGGGCTGATGACCTTGTCGCACCCATAGATCCCATAGTTCGGAACCCAGCCCTTGTTGCCGAAGATGTCCCCCGTGAGGGTCAGCAAGTCGGCTGACATCCCTGCCACCTGCCGAACGATGCTCGGACGGGCGTGAGTGTCACTGGCGTGGGCGATACGGATCTTCATACTGGTACTACGGACGTAGTCAGGGTTCTGAGCCCTGCTCAGCGAAGGACTTGTGAGATCCACAGAACCACTGTCCGTTCACAGCAGCGCAGGGGCACTGGTTCATCCAATCCTCCCGCTTGTACCTGGTGGGGTACTGGCAACGGATCCTGATCCCGTGCGCCGTTGCCTTGTACACGTTGAACTGGTTGACCACAGCCATCTTGGGACGGTCGTGTGCGGGCTTGGTAGGGAAACTCGTGTCTTTCACGACTACACCATCCCGATGCACTTGTCACAGACAGCACAGTGACGCACATCGTAGGGCATCCCTGCCACGTCGTAGAAGAACTCGTGTGGGCACGCCGCCTCGCCGATTTGCACCTTCTTGATAGCGGCATCCCGGATGGTGCGAAGCTGGTTGAGATGCTCAAACGTCTCCTGAATCAAAACCAGACTCTCAGAACTGGCTTCGGCGATCTTGCTCTGGTCACCATCAGGGTTGAAGAAGAACTTCTGGGGTCGTGACACTGAGGGACTCCTATCGGAAGTAGTCGTGAGCCCAGGCGAACTGGAACCCACAGCGCTGTGCGAAGGTCTGATCCGTCTTCAGGTCCCCAACGCAGATACACTGGGCAGGGTCGAGCTTGTGCTGCTCGATGAGCAACACTCCCATCCCAGGCATCGGCTTGCGCAAGAAGGTCTGGGGCGGGCCGCCACGCTCCGTGGCGTAAAGCACCCGGTCGAACTTGATCCCGAGACCCTTCTCAGTCGCCTCGATGCTCGCCTGCACGTTGGCATCGGAGACGTACTTGGCATCCCCGGGCGGGCGACTCACACCCGACTGGTTGCTCACCGCGAAGATGAGCCAGCCTTCGGCCTGACGGCGCTGAAGCAGATCGCGGCGTCCGTCGAGGATGATGACCTCACTCGGGTCACGGGGATAGGGGCACTCCTTCTCGTCCGGCGTCGTGCGAAGGGTTCCATCCAGGTCAAGGATCAGAGCCCGCTTCGTGTATTCAGCTCCCCACACCGTCTTGACCGTGATCTCCTCGATGGACGAGAAGCCCTCGTCCATCGACGGGTCCGTCATCGCCTTCACGAAGGCGTACTGAACCCCCGGCTGGAACATATTGGGGTCGTTACAGTAGGGCTTCTCGTCGTAGTCGGTCTTCGACAGGACCTTGCCATACCGCTGCACCTGCCGGCGAGCCGCGAACACCTGGGCCTGCTCGATAGGCACCTGGAACCAGAGCACCCGCACGGGGAGATCCAGCTCCTTGGCGACCTGCATCAACACCTCCCGGTGCTCCTTGCGGGTGTAGGTGTTGTCGAGGATGAACTGACGGTCTCCCGCACGGTAGCAGTCCCGCAGGAACCCGTAGATCAGGGCGGTGGGGCTGTTCAGGACCCCACCGATGGCATCCCGGTTCAGTCGGCGGTAACCCTTGGCGAGCAAGGCCTTGACGTAGGTGCTCTTGCCGCAGCCGGGGATCCCGACGGTGATGACGATCTCAGGAGTCATTGCAGAACCTATCTCCTAGATAGGGGTGGGCTACCAGATGAAGGACGGATACCAGTGGTCGCACTCAATCTCCATCCTCAGAATCTCAAACCTCATGCTCGCCTCTCTTGTTGATGACCCTACTACGCCTGTGGATCAGGAGTTGAGCCCTTGGAGTTCATATAGGGTTCCACTAGGAGCGTTATCACGTTCCAGGCCTCCCGGTGACCAGAAGCGGGCACCTCGCCATAGACACCCTTGTCGGCGTACCGCACCAGGGGGGTGCCTTCGAGCCAGAGCCAGAGCTTGTCATGATCGCTCGTGACGTAGATGCCCTTGAAATCCAGTACCGCCCCCTGGTCATCCCGAGGCATCTGCCGGAACTCCTCGAACAGAGCTTCGATGCGTGGGTCTGCGGTCACTGGTCCTCCGAGAGCCACGCGGGGTTGCGCTTGAGAGCCTCGGACCAGTACCAGAGCGTCTGCTTGCCCACGCGGCCTCCCACCTCAGCCTTGACGTACTCGAAGAAGTCGTAGGCGGGGTCGTTGAGCCCACAGCGGCACAGGCACCGCAGGACTCGGGTGATGCGCAGGTGGTTGTGATCCACGGGCTGACGCCACGCGGTCGTGTTGTCGAGGAACGCGATGTACCTGCCCAGCAGGGCGAGCATCCGTGCCTTGAGCACCGGATCCATCGAGATCACGTCGTAGTCACTCTGGGTGGCGACGGGGCTGGTGGGCTGAGCCTGGGAGGGCTCGGGCAGAGGAAATGCCCACTGGATGTGGCCATGACATTGCTCCCAGAACTCGTCGTCGTAACCGAGAATGTCAGACAAGGTGAGCCCAATTGAGTTGGGCTCATCACCTCGGAGGAAGTCGATGATGTCGCTCATGGGGCCTCCAGCTTCGCGACCACCGGTCGCCAACAGGGGTCGATGGTAGCCGCGTAGCCCACGGCGTCCTCACGGGTGGGGAACCCTGACCTGGTGGCCAGGGCCTCATCACCGAGATGGTCGGGGTGACCCAGGTAGATGACGACCCAGGTGCCCTCAGCCATCGCTACACGGTTGAATCGGTTGTTGCCCATCAGGGGATCTTCACGCCGAAGCGGACTCGGAGGTTGAAGAGCAGTTGCTCCTTTTCTGGTTGGGGTTGATGTTCACGATGTTGCTCCCACGAGGATGGTCAGCGAGGGGTTGTTGATGGTGGACTTCCGGTTGGAGTCTAGGTCGATGACCTTGACCTGCCGAGTCCACCAACCGCAGCCGTTGTGGTAGGACTTGCCGAAGCCCAGCACCTTGACCCGCACCACCTCTTTGCTGGAGACGGCGTGCAGGGTGGCACCCACGGTGATTTCGGTGTTGAACATGTCGTAGGCGACCACCAGGTTCGTGTAGGCCGTCGGGTGGCCCTGTTGGCCAACATCTGCGGGGACCCGCACGTTGAGAGCGGGGATCCAGAGACCCCTGCCGAAACTCTGGTTCACCAGACCGTCCGGCGTCTCCCGTGAGAGAAGCTCATAGCCGACCACAGTCTGCCCTGCGAGGGGACCTGTGGAGATGAGGAATTTGCTGTAGTTGCTCATACCCCTACTACGGAGGGGAGGCTGAAATTGAGCCCCTAAAATTGAGGGCTCAACTTAGCGAAGTCATCCGTACTGGGGGCAGAACACAAACGGAGGACCCCATGAGCAGCAACCCCACAGTCGGCGAAGGCGCAACCCTCAACTACTGGTCCGACCGAGACGCCGGGACGGTCGTGCGGGTCAGCCCCAGCGGCAAGACCGCCTACGTCCGCCGGGACCGGGCCACCCTGCTGAACGGAGCCAACTCGGGAGAGCCGGATGCTCTCAAGATGTCCCCTGGTGGGTTCTGTGCCCACGTCGAGGGCGTACAACGATACGCCTACGAGCCCAACCCCAAGGGTCGGCTCTACAAGGTGACCCTGCGTGCCAACGGTGAGTGGCGGCAGGTGGGCACCAAGGCCGGCGAGAGGGGTGGGACCGTGACCTTCGGTGTCCGCTCCGAGTTCTACGACTACAACCGCTAAGAGGTTCGAGATGAAGCGTGAGAAGCTGAAGTTCCTGGGCTACCGCAACGTGGCCACCGGGAGGAAGATCCTGGGCCACCTCAATCCGCGTGACCTGCCCGAGGCAGACGCCTGGTTCACCTCGGTCATCGACTGCAAGGATGACTCGTACCCGGACCAGCACACGTCCGAGGTGTGCCTGTTCAACGGGTCCCATCACCACCTCTCGCCGACCTGGCCCATCCTCGGCTTCTTCGACCGGAAGGTGGCGGAGCAGTGGGAGGAAAAGCTCCGTGTGTTCGCCCGCACCCTGGACCCGGAGAACTCCTTCGACCACTTCGACAAGGAGGTCAACGGAGACAAACGACTCGGTGCTTGGCTCACCGAGCAGGGGTTCGAGCGGTTCAACCACATCTGGTGGGTGCTCAAAAAGTGAGGCTGTAGGGGCTCAATTTCCGAGTCTCGTCCGTAGTAGGTTCAGAACGATGGACACACGGGAGACACCAAGATGCGTAGCAACACCCAGAGCTTCAACCCCGCCAACTACAACTTCTCGTGGACCTCGGACAACTGGTACGACTGGGATGACAAGGCGGCCCACAAGGCGGCGATGCAGGACCGCAACGCGGAGGCCAAGCGCCTCAAGCTCGCTGGCCAGACGGTCCGCAAGGGCAGCCGCTCGGGAAACCTCATCACCCGTGGCGGTATCGGCTCAGGTCACCCGCAAATCGAGATGATCGTCACGGTCTACACCCTGACCGTGGTCGGCTAGAGGAGAACCACGATGGCCACCACCCAGACTTACAATCCACTCATCTTCGGATTCGAGTGGAACCCCGATGGTTCCTTCACCTGGAACCAGGCCGAGGCCACCAAGGCGGCCGATGACGCTTGCGAGAGGGCTGCTTTGCAACAGGCAGCCCGTGGCTACAACGTGGTGCGATTCCAGGTCCCCGGTCAGGTCACGCGAGCCTACAACCCCCGGACGAAGGCTTACCAGGACTTCACCGTGACATGCTTCGGGTTCGCGGCTTACGAAGCTGTGACGGTCCTGACCAAGCCCTGAACGGATACAGGCTATGAACGAAAACCACCAACGCGAACAATACTGGTTCGACCTCCCCACCCGCCGATTCCTGGTGAGGCTTGTTCGCCAGTACCAGGAGCCACTCCTGCTCTGCTGCCCAATGCTGGGCTATGAGATGGCTCTAGATCGTAACCCACCCCTTGTCCTCGACATCGACCGTCGGTTTGTGGGTGAGCCCTGGTTTCGAGAGTGGAACCTCCACCGCCCCCAAGCGATGTTCAAGCCCGACCTCGTGGTGTTCGATCCACCCTTCACCACGGTCAAGCTCGACCGTCTCTGGAATGCCATCCGAGTCCTGGTCATGGGTGACTGGACGACTCCCATGGTGGTGGTCTGGCCCAAGTACCGGGAGGCTGACCTTCTGGGCACGTTCCATCAGGCTGGGCTGAAGCCCACAGGCATCATTCCCGGCTACCTCTCCTGCTCCCCTGGTGCAGAGTTCTACGCCAACTTCGACCTGGAGGGCTAATGGGCCACACCACCCTCATCTTCCTCGACATTGACGGCGTAATGAACCGTTACGGCCATCCGCAACAGGAAGTGCTGGATGAGCATCTCGTTGGACAACTGAATCGGCTTCAATCCTGGCTTGGGACTCAAGTCGTGTTCAACTCCGCCTGGAACTCCCATTCCCTGGACTACATGAAAAACGCCTTTGCCAAGGCAGGGCATCTGTACCCGGCAACTCTCATTGGCCAAACCGGAAGCTGTGCCGGTGGTGGGGATCCCGTGCGGGACTACCTCATCGAGAACGATCTCGTAGGAACCCCGTTCATCATCATCGACGATGGAGACAGCAACTACGGAGAGATGTGGTGCCGTCTGGTCCGTTGTGACCCGAACGAGGGCTTCACGGACAAGAGAAGGAATCAGGCGGAAGACCTGATCTGGCAGGCCCTCTCTCCCCGAGAGAAGGAGTCACGGGAGACGGCCGTCAAACACCTTGTGGATCACGCCCACTGGCTGGCAACGCGGACTCACTGGCTCACCCCAGAGGACCGAGAACGCTACATCCGAATGGATCTGGACCTCGTGGCACACTGCCTGCTTGTCCCTGATTTCCTGGAACAAGCACTCCTGGTCAAGCCAACTGCTTCGCCAGAATCCGAGTGATCAAAGCGTCCTTGCCACCTGGGATCTTCGAGGCTCCCCGGATCCCCAGGTGGTTGGAGGCATAGGAACGCAGCTCCGTGATGGAATGCTGGGCCAACCCTTGTGCATCCAGGGTGTCCAGATGGTCCCACTCATTGGATTTCGTGACCGGGGCTGGATTCTTGACCGGAACTGGCTTCTTGACCACGGGCGGAGACTCAACCACGGGCGAAGACTCGACCACGGGGGGTTTCACCACCACAGGACGTGGTGCCGGGAGGGGCATCCCATCTCTGTAGGGTCGCTCGACCGGGCACCCTAGCAAACACCGCTGGGCTCCTGCGTGGAACTTGGCCGAGGGGACATGCCTGCGGCAAGCCCAAGTGTTGTCATCAAGCCAGATGGGGCTCTCAGGGGCGGTTCGTCTGGCTACGGGATAGTACATTCACGGTCCTATTGGTCTGCACAAAGTTGGGAGCCTGTTACACGGTCTCCAGGAAATCCAGCTCCCCTTCGACCACGCAAGCCACCACATTGGGGTCCTTGTCGTACAACGGTAGAGCCCCATCAGGCATCTTGTCTACGAAGAACACCTTCTGCCCGATGGACTGGTAGTCCCTCCCACCTCGCAGTGGGTGGGTCATTGAGGCGGTGACCTTGGCTCGACCCTCAGGCGTCGAGAGGTACTGAGCAATGATGCTCTGCTTCAGGTCATAGTCTGATTGAGGTGGTGGCTCCACAACGGGAGCCACCACGATCTCGGGTTCCTCGTATTCCCAGAACCAATCGGGCAGGACGGGGGGCATGGGGGTCACCTTGGGTTCGTGCAGCCTGGAAGCTGAGAGCAGGACGTCATCCCCATCACGCAGGTAGGGTTCAACGGATGCCCACTCTCTTGTGTGTCTGTGCAGAACTTCACACAGCTCGTGCCGTCTTCCAATGGAAGACCCTCGGGGCAACCAAGCTGCTGTAACTTCTCACAGGCCGCAGGGCAATTCTCTGTGTCCGTCGGCTCGATGGCGATCGGTGGGGGGCGAGTCTGGCAGGTGGACCCTAGCAGGAAGCTGGCCACCACCAGAGCAAGAATCATCCGAAACAGACGCATCATGTCTCCTCGGGCTTTCCGAACAGCAAACTGTCGTCCACGTTGAACAGGTAGATGACCCCAAGGTCGGTAGACGGATCGTAGTTGGCCTCGATGTGAGGCGGACCCGGCTCATCCGGCCCCAGAGGCTCCACCACGATGCCTTGGTCGGCCAGGAGATTCTTGAGACGATGAGACTCCTGGATCAACTGTTCACGGGGACAGGTCATGAACACGTTGGGAAACGGCAGAGCACACTCCATCTCCCCGTTCGAGACTCCGTCACCAGAGTCCGTCGTGTGGAACCCCCACAGTTGAAGTTGCATCACCGTCCGACGAATGCCGGGGCAGAGGTCCTCTGGATTGAAATCACTCATCCCTGTCGCTCCTGGTAGGTCTCGAAGCCAGCCTGGGGAACCCAGAAATCGCTGCTGACGTCACTGATCAGTGTCGCGGGATCCATCAGGTAGAAGCCGTTGTCACCCCAGTTGGTGCCCCACGAGTTCTCTCCGATGAACTTCCCATCCTTCATACCCACAATGCAGGTGGCGTGACGCCCCGTCCGATCGTCATTGCTGACCGGAACAAGAACCTGACCCTTCCGGTAGGAACTCCAGGCACCATTCACGTTGGTGCCGAACACCACGGGGTTGTTCGCCTGGAGAGCTTCGACGACCATATCCACACGGGCCAGGCCCGTCGAGCGGATCTTGTAGAAGGACTCGATCTTCGAGAGGTACGCCTGACGCATGGCGTCCCAACTCGGGGCCTCGAAGATGGCCCGGAAGTCCCACGGATGGGCCATCTCCGGTGGGACCCCGAACCGTCGCATCGCATCGAAAGCGTGCGAGATGTAGGTCCCCTCGTCGATGTGAGTCTCCTTAGGCACCATCAGGTTCCGGGCGAACCAGTAGATGGCCAGACGACTGAGATCCACATGGGCAGCGTGCCCGTACTTCATGATTCGCTTGATCTCGAACGCCTTGCAGGTTGCCTGTGCAACACAGGTGTTCGTGGCCCCTTGGTCATGTCGGGGGCTGGTCCACGGGCGGAGGTCTACGTCCCCAGTGGTCGCTTGGACCATTCTTGCACGCAGCTTGCCCTCGAACCCCCAGTGTTGGGGACTATCGGGCTCTGGACGAAAACCCTTGAGGGTGTACTGAGTCATGGGGATCTCCTTACGTTGCCTCTGCCCGTGGACCATACCCGGCCTAGACCACCTTCATCCGGGGTTGGGATTTCCGGTAGGTATCCACCGCCCGGATGATGTCCGCGACCAAAGTGTGACGAACCACGTCATCCACACTCATCTCGTAGGACCCCACACCACCGACGTTCTCCAGGATCCGGCTCATCGTGATCAGCCCACTGCCCTCCAGGTCCGTCTGGGAAGCATCCCCAGTGAGCACACAGCGAGACCCCTCACCGATCCTCGTCAGCATCATCAGGAGCTGATCGAAGGTGCAGTTCTGGGCCTCGTCGAGGAGGATGTAGGCGTTTTCGAGGGTCCTGCCTCGCATGTACGCCAGGGGCACGATCTCGATCTTCTCGTTCTTGAGGTGACAGTCCACCCTCCCCTTCGACAGGATCTTGTAGAGGGAGGTGAGCAGCGGTTGCAGGTACGGGGCAACCTTCTCACCAAGGTCACCCGGCAAGAATCCCAGATGCTCCCCGGCCTCTACTGCGGGTCGAGTCAGGACGATGCGGTCCACCAACCCCTTCTCCAGGGCGTAGACCGCCTCGTAGACGGCGAGGAAGGTCTTGCCCGTCCCGGCCGGGCCGAGTCCGAACACCAGGTCGTGGGACCGAAGGACATCCTGATACTCGCGTTGCCCCGTGGTCTTGGGGTGGACAGGGGTCAGTTGACGATGATGCTCGTGAACATCCTGACGCTCTATCTGAGGTTCAGGTCGGCGCTCCTGCCGACCTTGCTTGTTCCCCATCCTCTTCTGACTGGTCTGTGGTTTCCGGGCTGCACTTCGCCTCATGAACTCTCCTTGGACTGCGGAGGACACACAGAGCAGAGGAGATAGAGGCAGTAGCGAAGATCCCGACCGTCAGGGCTTGATCCCCACCAAGAAGGGTTCCCAACCCGGCTTCAGGGCCGTGGCCCACCCATCGAACTTGGCTGCCTCTGAGGTTGCTGCCGCAGTTAGGGAGTAGCCATCCTTGAGTCCGTTCTTCGCTTTCCCGGTTGCCCCCCCGTAATCCAAAGCGATTCTATCAACAACCTGTGGGTCGATGTTGCCCACTTTGCCCACGACCTCTCGCTCGGCACCGAAGTGCTGATCGATAGCCTTGCTCGTGTTCAAATATTTCGGAAAGCCACTGTTTCCAGTGATGAATGTCAGCCCCTTACGTCGAGCTACAAAAGCTCCGGTGGGCACCCTGACACACCACACCGTCCCTGTGTGGTGCACCTTTTCAACCTGAACAGCTACCCTTGCCAGATCGGCAAGGGCTTCCCATGCGCCTCGAACAGCTTGTGTGCCTGATTCGAGGCGAACAACGCCAAGTTCTCCAGCCTGTTGTCCACGGGGTTGTGGTTCAAGTGATGCACCGTCTCCTGTCGAGAGAGACACCGACCCAACACCTGAGCTACGATCAGTCGGTGTTCCATGATGTACCCATCCTTGCGGGCCATCGGGCGGAACTCGGGGGGGCAGCGCAAGTACCGGATCTGTCCGTTCTTGGTGTAGTTGCCCTTTTTCCTGAAGTAGGTCACCCCACCCTTCCAAGCCGGGTTGCTCGGCCCCGTCATTTTCTTGATCGCAGATGCTCTCCCTTCGGGAGACACCGCCGCAGCCCCCTTGTGCCCGTGCTTCGCCCAGTCCTGACCCCGATGCACTCCGTTGCACTTCCGAGAGCAAACTGGCTGGCGTGCCCCCTTCCGAAGCCACGCATCGGGATACCACTTCAGCGTGCCACACACTGTGCAGGCAATGAACTGCCCCTTCCGTTCCGCCAGGGGCTTCTTGATCTGCACTCGGATCCGGTTCGCACAGGAACGTCCGCACGTCTGTTGTGACGCTTTGTGGGGGATGAACTCCCCACTGCACGCTGGGCACAACCTCGGTTGCTTCCAGCCCCTCCGCTCGGATGAACTCCCAGTGACCCTCTCGTTGGACAAGGCAGCGGTGTCCGACGGACACGATGTGGTCAGTGCCGTCTCCATAGAGACGGTAGGCTTCTCGGTCGTAGGGGTACTCAAAGGTTTCCTCCACAGACTGCCATGTGAGTTGGCCGGTCTCGGGATTGAAGCCCAACACCTGCTTTCCGACCTTGGCTCTATGGTAGTGTGCCCACCCCTCTGGGGTCAAGATTTCAGTGTCCTCCGTGAGACATCCGTACCCCCAAGCCTCAAGGGACCCTTCCACGGGCAGGACGAACCCTGCCTCCTCCATGGCAGCCGCAAGTCGATGGAATGTGCGGGTGGCCGAGAACACCTTGATGATGCCGCCAGAGGGCAGAACGTCAAAGCAGGCTTTCAACCATTCTAGGTGCCAAGCCGCGTTTTCCTGACCAGTGCCTTCTGCATCCCAATCCCTTGACATGAAGCCCACCAAGTATGGGGGGTCCGTGACCACAGCCCCGACACCCTTCAAAGTCTTTAGGACCTGGAAGCTGTCACCCAGTCTCAGCGTGATGGTCGTCATCAGTCTTCACCAAACCAGTCGAGGAGGGACACAGTCTTCGGGGGCTCTTTCTTGACCTGGTGATCAGACACGATCTTCGTGTCGTGTCCCCGGTACTTCGAGGTGCTCCAGTAACGGATACGGGCATCCGCAATGGCGAGATACTCTGGCTCCCGCTCGATGCCCTCGAAATCATGACCTGTGATCGAACAAGCGATGCCCGTGGTCCCGGAGCCCAGGAAAGGATCCACCACGGCCCCCAGGTCCTTGGGGACATTGGCCAGCAACCTCTTCATGATTTCAATGGACTTCACGGTCGGGTGGAAATTACGGACCTTCTTCGCAGTCCGCCCAGCCCCGGCTCGTGGGTTCTGCACCCCTGCCGAACCCTCTTCCCGTTCCACGGCCTCGTGCCCAGCCTTGGCCGGCAGCTTCGAGCAACCAGCCTCTCGCTCCTTCCTTCCTGCCTTGGCAACGTAGTGGAAGGAGCCAGGACCTTGGACAAGCAGGATGGCGTCACGGATCTCGAACCCTGCGTCCTCCAACCGAATGGCTCCGGTGTGACCTGTGGGCTGGGTATCGGGAGCGATGAGGAAGACGTGACCACCCGGCGGGAGGACTCGCCAGCACTCGGTGATTTGGGACTCCGTGATGGTGTGACTGCCGCTGGTCACGACCAGGCCACAGACCGAGCCGGTCTCCCAGGTGGAGATGTCCGTCGTGGCGGAGATGACCACGGCTTGCTTGTCAGGAGTTGAGCCCATCGTGCGGAGATACTCGGTGAGGGTGTCTCCCGATGCCTGCTTGAAGAACCGGGAGGCACCTCCTGTGTCCCGGTGCCCCTCGGTATTTCCTGCTTTCCACCCAAACAAGCCCCCTTGATGGTCACGGCTTGTCCGAAAACTATGAGGACGTTCCCCGCTCTGCTCATCCAGGTCTGCTACAGGGCAGTCAGGCTCACAATCCCACTCGGGGTCGGACTCCACCTGCTTGAAGAACCGGGAGGCACCGCCGGTGTCCCCGTAGGAGACCATTGGTGTCCCCTCTGGACGATTCTCCTGACCAAAGGCTGCACTCCCATTGCCATCCTGGTCCCGCGAGGACGCCCTCTTGACCGCTCCCGTGCCCGAAGTGAGGCTCCCGCTCTGTTCATCCAGGTCAGCCACGGGGCAGCCAGACTCACAATCCCAAGCCGCAACCTGTTCCTTCCCCGTGGAATCCCCGTGTTGATTGCCAGGATGAGAGACACCGCGTAGCATCCCCGTTACGGATTCACCCTCATAGGCATCAGGTACAGTCTTCGATGAGGGACTGCCTTTGACGATCTTGGTGCCCGCCTGAACACAACCCGGTTTGTGTTGTAGGATGACGTTTGCAGGCCATCTCCCTGAGACCTCCGGGGGAGTGTCCCCTGCGCCACCCCGCTTGAAACGCCAGTCCTCAGGATTGGGTCGGGGAGTCGGGTCCGAAGCGTATGCCCCACCACCAAGATTGTCTTTGGTGGAGAGTCGGGTATCCCCGATGTTCAGGGACCCTGTGCCGTACTTGAGGGCGTTCTGCGCAACGGTGCCCTCAAGGGGCTTCCGGGCCATATGGATAACGATCATTCCGGGCATTGCAGCAGATCCAGGATAGAGTTGTTGTCCGGTTGGAGACAGTGGGGAGAAAACCAGAGAGTCTCAAGGGTGAGGTTCTTGGTTCCCTGCCCCCCTGCATTGGAGTAGCCCGTGTTGGACTGCCGACTCGTCCCTGCCCAGTTCCACTGAGCCCAGCCCTCGGGTAGGACCCGTCCATCGTCATACCCTGCTACTGCGATGCGTAGGGCGGGGTCATCCCCGTGCTGTACAGCCCAGTCCCATACGGCTGCCGCAATCCCAGCCTCATCGCTCAGACTTGCCCCCGTGGGATAGAGCTGGTCTGTCCCACGTCCATAGGGGGGATCAAGGAACAGAGCGTTGATCTTGGCCGTCTTCAGCCCGGCCCCAAGCAACCGAGTCCAGTCCCCGCACACAACCCGAACTTCCCGTAGCCGCTCGGAGAGCATCTGGAAATGATCCAGCGTGATCTTGCCCACCCGCTTGTAGGTCAGGTGTGGAACCGTTCGACGGACACCTGGTCGGACATCCCCTTTTGGGCGAGCCTGGAAGACCCCGTCAATGGATACCCAGGGTCCCTTGCCGATGCACCAACCTCGGCCAATCCACGAAAGGGAACCCCACACCCACCAACCTGCGATCTTGGCGTCGTACCAGTGAGGGTCCCCCATCAACCTGTTCAAGATGTTCTCACTCTGGCCCACAAGCCAGAGATGTCGGGCGTGAAGGTCAGCCTCGTTCACAGGCCACTGAGCCCAACGAAGTACCTCCTCCGGCTCCGCAGCCACGGCTCGAAAGAAATTCGAGATGAACCCATCGGCATCGTTGATGGTCTCCATCCCTTTGGGACCGTCGGGACGCATCAGCAACACTGCAGCCGAACCGGCGAAAGGCTCCACGTAGTTGGACACGGAACCAAACCGTCGCCACACCTCAGGGGCCACAGCATCCTTGTTGCCGAACCGAGAGAACGGGGCTTTCATCAGTCCGTCTCCAGTTCCTCTTTGGCGGCCTTGTCCACGGCCGCACCAATCTTGGCGTTCTCCTCGGGAGTCAGCGCCACATCGAAACAGCTCAGAAGCCGACGACAAGGCCACTCCACCCGGGCGATGAAGGGCAGGAACGCTGCCTGGTCACGAGACTTGAGACAGTTGAACTGCACCCTCGACTGAGCTTTCAACTCATCATCGATCCAGGTTGAGGTCACCACGTCGGCCGAGTTGTGTGACAGCACAGGCCCCGTTTGGTACTCGTGATCCCCGTCCACTTCCAGATCCATCACGGGCTCATCTCGACCCGTATCTACTACAGAAACGACCCGCATCACCTGGAAGGTCAACAATCGTCGTAAGAACTGGACTTCAGCACCTCCGATGCCCTTCTCCGATGCGTGTTGCACCAGAAGTTCCACGGCACTCCGAGGCACCAGCCCCGTCTTACGGACCTTTGCAGGCAGGTTATAAAAGCTCCGAGGGAACGCCCCCTGGACAGACCCCGCAGGATGCACTTGGGTAAAGGCAGACAAGAACGTGTGAGGTACTGGATACACCTGTTTGCGAGACTCCCGCCCGGATACTTGCTGTGCTTGCTTATCCTCTTGGGAGAACCCAATGTCTTGATGAAAACGCTGGGCACTTTCACGAGTCCGCACCCGGAGTAACACTTTCGGGTAGGTTTTCCCGGTCCGGCGCAAGAAAGAGCCCCACTTAGACAAGTCCGAGTCAATACCCAGGGCTGTCAACAGCAACTGTACTTGGCGCAGGAAGTCTTCACAGGCCCCCTTCATGTTAATGCCCACGACCCCCTGATTGTTCACCCATCCGTCTGTATCAAACAATCCCTGCAGGTAAGCACACACAATTTCACGGGGGGCCTGCAAGATGCAGGTGGGGACTTCGACAGCCCGTTTACCCGCCACCGTCTCAAACCACCGCTTCAGAGGCTGGCTCCACTTCACCAGTTCGAAGGATCCTGACCGAGAAGGGTTCTCTTGAAGGGGCAGGGTATGACCGAAGGTATGCTCAAAACAGGTATGGAGTCGATCCCGAACAGCCGTCTCTTTCCGGTTCCCCGTCCAACCCAGGCCCCGAGGGTGTGTCTTGCCGTCACCATCCCAAGCTCCCAGCAAGTAGGCTAGATCACGAGTAACTTTGGCGGGAGTTTTCAAGGGGATTCCTTGCTGCCCACTCGGTTTTTCACCGGACCCAATGACAAGGTCAGGGAGTGCCGGGAACCTGCTGGGCCATGCCTCCTCTTCGCCGAAGGTGCTTGCCACATAGTCCTTACCTGGACTCAAGTTGCTGATGGTCTGCCAACCCAATTGGCCATCTTGCACCACCCGCACTCGATGGGATGCCGTGCAACCTAGCTTGGACCCCCTGTCCGTTGTCACGTCCCAGATGCGGCGGACACCATTGTCGAAAACCTGCTTGATTTGCTTCCAACCGGAACCCGACCACACGGTTTCTCTATATCGGGAAACCTCGTCAATGCGCACAATTCCCCGGCCAGAACGGATGAAAGTGCTTGAAACTGCTACACATCGCTCGGCTTCGTTGGCGTAACTCAGGTGAGTCAAATTGTAGCCAGCAACACCGGTCTTCTCCTTCGTCTTGAGAGCACTCTTGTACCCCTCACGGGAAATTTGGAACAGACCGACGACCGCCATCCCCTGCCCACGGTTGAATCCCAGAGCGAGCTTCTTGAGGTCACGGATGACCTCGTTCAGGTTCTCTGTGGTGCTGCTGCGATGCCGACGGGGCGACATGAGCCCGCAGTGGTCCACGAACACCATTGAGAAGGGGTCTTTGCTGTAGATGACCTCGGCCATGGACCGGAGGTCGTGCATCGTGAAATCGTCCTTGTCGGGGTCGGCAACCTCGATGTGGATCTTCGCGTAGTCCTGACCGAGGTAGGGGTGGTTCACCACATCCTCCCCATTGAAATCGGGGATCACATAGTCGAAGTAGAAGGCCTTGGCGTTGACATTCCACTCGTGCAGCTTGCCATCCCGGATGTCCTGGTAGGGCAGTCCTACGTCTTGCTCGGGGTCCGTCTGGATGCCCAGACGCATTCGGATCTCACGGAACTTCGGGTGCATCGAGTGGATGGCGTAGAGGATGCGCCGGCACTGACCGTAGGGCATCTCCAGGCTGAAGATCAGCACGTTGTGCTTGTAGATCACGGCCTGGTTGTAGGCCCAGTTGAGCATGAACGTGCTCTTCATCCCGCCGGTGAACGCAGCATGAATCCAAAGCTCGTGTCGCTTGGCCCCGCCGAGGGCATCATCGCACTGCTGGAGGAAACAGAACTGCCCAATACCGGCGAGAGGGTCTGCCTCGACCCTCTCGTACTCTTCCTTGACCGCAACACCATCCTTGGTGACTTCACCGGAGAGCCTCCCGCCGATGGTGGGAGCTACAATGTCGTGAGCCTTCTCCATCACATACCGGGCGGAGTGGATTGGCCCCAGGAGGATCTTCTTCTCCTTGCCATCCGCCACCTCCATCCCAGTGGAGGTGATGATGGACGCCTCCTTGAGCGTCTCAGCCCATACACGCTGCCGACGGTCGTTGGCCTTGTCTTCCAGGACTCGCTGGAAGTCCCCCTTGGTCCTTGCCTTCAGCCCCTCCAGCACCCGGAGCTGATCTAGGACCGAGTCCTCCTTGGAGTGCTCGAAGTGTGACCTCAGGGTCGCGAGGTTCGGGATGTGACTATGAGCCCGGACGAACTCTTGGATGTAGGCCCAGATGGCGTTGTACTCGGGAACCTCGAACCCAAGGGCGGACCCGTTGAGCATCTGATAGTTGCGAAGCAACAGCTCTGGATTGTCCCCGGCGTCGGCCACGAACACAGAACGTAGGAGAGACTTCATCGACCACCCTTTTCGTCCTTCCGACCCTTCCTGGCCCACTTGGCCTGCTTCTGCTTCGCCATCCGCTCCTCCTTCGAGAGGGCTCCCGTCATCCACTTCGGAAGATCGGCCGAGTTACCCCCCAGTTCCTCCACGGACGGGAAGTCCTCTAGTAGGTCGTCGGCGTTGAACGTGTCGTCTTCGAGCTTGCCCACCCCATCAGGCACCAGCTTCGGAGTGTGGGCCGCAGCCATCAGGGCGTCTACGCTGAACTCATCGTCATCCTCATCCGGCTCCGGAATCTCCCCCTCGTAGGCTTCCCCATCATCCATGGGCATCGACAAGAACGTCTTGACCTCTTCTGGAGGCTGGTAGGGAGCCCTGGGAGCCCCCTCTTGAACCATCCCACCCTTGCGGCGGGTGTAGGGGGCTGCAGCACTCCCGGAGCCAGCAACGGGGCTTGCAGGCCCCGTGCTGGGCTTCCGACTGGCCGGGTACTGCTGAGCCGCCGTGGTGGGTTCGTTGCTGACCCGCTCATCTTCCAGACGGACACGACGGAACCCGTCGAGAATCTCCATGACCTGGGGACTGTGACACTTGTGGGAGATGCTGCTTAGGGGAGAAGCATAAGAGTCCACGACCCAGGTGGGTTTACCCTGTTGCTCTCGCTCGTTCAGCGCCTCCGCAAGCACGTTGGCCATCTCCTTGTTGGCTGCTGCCTTGACCCCCAACACGATGATGAGCAGATCAAAAGGGACAACCAGGTCAACCAGGGTGACGAAGTGTTCGGAGGGTCGGTCTCTTTGTGCTTCCCGCTCCAGAAGCACATCAGAGTCGTACACCGACTTCGCGGTGCTCAGCCACGCGGTCATCAGCGTAGCATCCGCGACCACCCGAGCATCCCATTGGGGACCCATACGGAAGGCCACGAACCTGAGGTGCCGGCGGAAGTCGAAAGAGGATGCTGTGATCCAGAGGCTCTGCTTGGTGCGGCCAAACAGAGGACTCTTATCCACCGAATCCACGTTGAGCAGAACCTTCCAGACCCGCTTGACGTTGACGACCAGGTCCCGCTTGAACACGCAAGTGCAGTTCTTCGTGCCTCCCCCAGGCCACATCACCCCGCCACCCACATCCACCATGACTGGGATCACCCCTCTTCCCTTGCAGGTGGGGCAGTCCTTGTCCCCGTTGCCTGTGGGGAAGTCGAGCAGGGGATGCTCATAGTGGATGTCCGGCCGCTCTTTCCTGTCCGTCACAGACCCCTCCTTGTGGTCTCTCGTGCCAGGACGGCCTTGAAGTAGTCCAAAGCCTTGATCACCGAGGGATCGGTCAAGTTGGGGATGGCATGACTCACCCGTATGATACGTTTTGCTCGCTTCTTGTAGCGCTTGAAGTTGTCGTCGGACAACTTCACCAACACATCTTCCGAGAGAAGGCGCACCCGAACTTTCCCTTCATAGAAACCCCACGCCGTGAGAAGTCGTTGCCCATGCTGTTCCTCAATACGGATCTGCTTGCTGATCATACCTTTGCATCCGCCTGTAGTGCACCGAAGATGTCGTTGATCTCACTGCTCACGTCGATGCGGTCCTTCTCAGTTCCCTTCGTAGTACCCTTCAACCGCTCCCCGAGAACCGCCTCGATGAGAAGCATCTTCGACTCGATGACATCCATGACCCTCTGATCGATGGTGCTCTTGCCGCTCTTCGTCTTGGCCACGAGGTGCAGGGCGAGCACCTTATCGTGCAGGGACCCGATGCGGATCATGCGACCGATGATCTGGATGTAGTCCCCCGCTGACCAGGGCGTGTCGTAGAACACGATCGCCTTCGCCGCTTGGAGGTTGATGGCGTCACCACCGGCCATCGTGATGCAGATCACCTTGCAGGGGTCATCGACATTCTGGAACCGGTCCTGGGCCTTCTGCCGTTGGTCTCCCGACTCATCACCTGTGACCCGAACAGGGTCGAGCCCCGCCTTCTTCAGAGCGGGCATCAGGAGGTTGACCATCTTCTTGAACCGAGAGAAGACGATGACCTTCTCCCCCGCGAGGTCTCCTTCGGTCAGTAGTTCAGTGAGACTGGTGAGCTTCTCCGAGGAACCTTCACAGCCGATCAGGTCAGGATGGTTGACGATCTGCTGGCAGTAGGAGATCGCCGTGAGTTTGGTGACTTCCTTCTCCTCCTCCCCCTCGGGCCTTTTCTCCCCCACGGTGAGAAGACCCGTGAGAGCCTCTGCGTACTTGGCCTCCTGCATCGGAGACATCCCCACCTCGAACACCTCTCGGGTCAGAGTTGGCAACTCGTCTGCCACATCGTGCTTGGGGCGTCCCAGGTAGTAGGGAGTGATGAAATCACGGAACTCCACGACCTTTTCAGGATAGTAGCCCACGATGCGAGGGACTTTGCGACCCTTGCCGATCGCCATCATCTCGACGATGCAGTAGTAGCGCATGAAACTGTCGGCAGACCCAAACAACCCTGGCACGATCACCTGATAGATCCCATGTCCTTCCATCAGATGGTTTTTGATCAAAGTTGCCGTCAACCCCCAGGTTCTATCCGCTTGGGAAGACATGTGACGAACAACTTGATGAACCTGGGTCTTCGGGTTCTTGTACGCGGTGGCCTCGTCCGTCACGAGAATGAAACCTTCGTCGTTCTGGAGCTTGCGGATGTCATTCACCGCAGCTCGGTAGCCCATCACCATCACGGACGGCTTGTCGCTCTTGCGCCAGGCAGCATAGGCGTCTTCCCGCTGCTGACGGCTTCCCTTGGCGACAATGACCCGGACACCACGGGTGAATTTGCCGAACTCCTTAGCCCACTGTGGGGTTGCGGACTTCGTCGTCAGAACCAGCACCTTGCGTGAAGGGTCCTTCTCCCAGATGTAGCACAGAGCTGCGATCGTCTGGAGGGTCTTTCCAAGTCCAGTATCGTCCCCGAGGAGAAACCGCTTCATGAAGATCAAGTGCAGGATGCCTTGCACCTGGTAGTACCGAATGTTCAGATCACGTTCGAGACCTGAGAAGTCGGTGAACGTTTTCTTGAGGTGCGGGGTTGCTTTGAGCTTGAGATCGGTCCGATCACGGATCGTCTGTAGCTTGGCGGCAACCCGCTGGATACGGTCGTCGGTCATAGGTTCTCCGTCGCGTCGGCGTGTTGCCACCCCTCCTATACGCGATCGGCTGCACCAATGAACCCACCCCGTTCAGAGAGGTAGCAACCGTACCACTCGCCGGAGCAATTCACCGTCACGGAACATGCTCGACTGGATACTGAGCACCTGACGGAACGCCCCACGAAGAAACTCGAACTCGTCGCCTTTCTTGACCTGACCGTTGGTCAGCTTGGGGACCAACTTCTCCTGACTCTTCAAAGAAGCCTTGTACGAGATCAGAAGGGCCGGATACATCGACCGGAGTGCCCAGGTTGCCATGTGGATGGCAAGGGAGTCGATAGCGGAGTCCGTCGAGGGATCGTCCGCCACCTGGAGGGCACCTCGGTAAGCAGGCATCGTCCCTGTGCGTTCCATGATGAACACCATCAGGTCGAGCGCCGCGAACTCCTTTTGACCCATCCGTGGCAGACCAGCCTTGGTAGCCAAAGCCCAGAAGACGTAGGGAAGCAGATCGGGTCCCACACCCAACCGGTTGGCCTCTGTCACGATCTCTCGCACAGCCGCCTTGCCCACCTCAGCGAGGTGGGCCTCCAGGCTCTTCCCGACGCCCAACATCAGGGTGTTTTCGGAACGGTTGGCCAAGTGGACCATTATCGCACGCCCATCCTCGGTTGCATTGGGGCCTCCACCTAGTCAGCCCCATAGGCACCCTACCGTGACCCCTTGTACCGAGAGTCCAGAAAGTCCAGGAAACTCGGGGGTGGCTGCTTCTTCTGGCGCTTGGCCTTGGTTTCAGGTTCGGGTTCTGGCTCGGGAGCCCTCGTCGGGGACTTGGAGACCGGCTCTGGCGTGAGAGAGGGCTCTGGCGTGGGAGATGGCAAGGCATCCTCAGCATCCTCAAACTCGATTTCGGGTTCGACCTGGGGCTCCTGGTGTCGAGTGACGGAGTAGAACGCGGTGTACAACACTTTGTGTGAGCCATCGAGCAGCCCATACTTGCTCTTGAGGGGTCGGGTGACGACGTGATCCTTGTGCACCGAGGCCACGAAGCGGCCGTGGATGGGACCCCCCAAGTTGAACTCCAACCAGTCCCCTGGCTGAACGGATTGAGCAATCCCCACACGAGGGAGTCCCTTGCCATGGGACTTAGCCCGGAAGATGGTCTGTGGCTTCGTATCCATCAGAGCCCACTGATCTGGATGTGAGGGAAATCGGCCACGAGGTCTCGGGCACCCTGCTTGGTCAGATCCAGGACCTTGGTCCCAGCCACGTTCAGAGCGTGCCAGACACCTTGGCCCTTTGGCACGAGCTGGACGATCTGTCCGTAGGGACCGGGCACGGCCACCAGGGGTGTAGCCCCCACTCCGATCTGCTGTCGGAGCCACTCAACGAGTGCGATGAACAGCCCCCTGTCACCGCAGTGGGCGTGGAAAACGTGCTCCAGGTTCCCTGCCCCTTGTGTGCCCCACCAGGTGGTGACCGAGCGAGCCATGAATTTAGAGCAGAACAGCGTGAGATCGGACTTGAACGTCGAGAAGCCGGCCCCCTGCCAGGGAGCAGGGTACATATCGAACACGACTTCGATGACGGAACCCTTGATCCGTACAAGGACACCGCCCTTGTTGCAGCGCCACCGGTCTCCCACAGGTGAGGTGGTCGACGAAGGGGCCGCCGGTTTGGGCACCGTCGTCTGGATGGGCATCATCCGAGCACCCGGATTCGCGGGAGTCGTTCCATTGATGGTGGACGGCTGGACCCGCACGAACGGGGTGTCCGCATAGAGGTAGCCTTTGGCTTCCTTCTCAGGGAACTTCTGTTCGACGTAGTTCCAGTCCTTCACGATGATCTGGGCCTTGCTCCCCACCCGACCATAGTGGACCTCGACGGGCTCATGGCGGCCCCGACCCGTGCAGAGCCAGAACTTGTGGCTGTTGGTGGCAGGGTCATGCAGCTCCAGCCGGAAGGTCCATGGCCTGTCTCTCTGCATCAAGTTGCGGGCATCAGTTACGGTCAGGATCGACATTGTGCCCTCCAGGCAGGCAGCCCTTGTCTAGTTCTACTACGGATCAGGCCCCTATGTTGAGCCTAGAACTCCTCGTCGAGGTAGTATCTGTCGCCGTAGAACCGGCTGATGTCCGCAAGGAACCACTTGGGCTCGGCCCGCACCATCTCGGCAAGGGTGTCATAGTCGGTGTTCTGTGACCAGTTGGACTCAGTCACCCGAGTCTCCCAGTCGTAGCAGGAGGCGACGGAGGCCACATCTGACGGAGTCAGGCCGTAGTTCGTCGGCGGGTCTGGGGCGCTCATCAGGGCTGCCAGTACGTCTTTCATCTCAGTGCTCCCGTCTGTGTTCTGCCTCTACTACGGATCAGGCCCCTATGTTGAGCCCTGCATTTGTATCCTCCCGAGCCACAGCCGACCACGCAGCCTTGGTGGCCTTGTGACTGGCCCCCAAGGCCAGTCGCTCCAACGCCGCGACAACCCGTGTCTCGACATCTTCGAGGGTGTCGTTGGCGGACGCCTTCATCAGGGTGCCGTGGTAGTCGATCTCGCCCACGTAGAACTTCGTGTGGCCAGCATCAAACTCTCTACTGGCAGGGGAAGCACTTCGACTCCGACCAGTGAACCACGGGGGATGGTGACTGTCGAGCGCTCGATTGACTCGTTTGTGGAGGTCGCACAACTCCGGGGAGTATGTGTGCTCTGTTGGCCCGCCCGTGTGCCGGATAAAGGCCCGCCCGGCGTAACAGTTCTTGAAGGTCTCTGGCGGGGACTCATACTTGACAATTTCGAAGCCCTGACTTCGAAAGTCACCAGCGATTCGAGCATCAACCCACATCTCCGTGGGTGGGAGGGTTACGGTGACGTAGGTGATCTGAGTCATGTACCGACTACGGGGCACGTCATGAAATTGAGCCCACTTATTTTAGGGCTCAACTTCCTGGTGTCGTCCGTAGTAGGTACAGAACAGCAACGGAGGACAAGATGAGCAACGAAATCAGTGGAGTCCCGGTCGTATGACCAACCGATACCGCAGCACCACCCCGAACTTCGAGGACCGACATCCGGTCCTCATGGGCAGTGTGTTGGTGGCCTGCCTCTCGGGCCTCGTCTACCTGATGATGGCCCTCTGAAAAGGGGCTCAAAAGACCTAACCGCCCCGTAGTAGGGTTGGACAAGATGGAGGACAACATGAACGCCGCTGAACTCGTGATCAACACCCCCGACCCGGCCCCGACCAAGGCCCGTGGGATGGCCAAACTGGCCCCGGCGACGACCAAGTCGTCCGCCGCCCATGCCGTCGCCGATGCCGCTGGCATCATCCGCGAGTGGGGCAAGATCTACGACCTCACCGCCATCGAGTGCACCACCTGTGGCTCCCCCTGCGGGACGCCGTCAGTGTCACCCGGGGCATCGGACCCGTCTGCTCGGCCCACCACTACGAGATCAACTTCGACATCACGGCGGACATGGTCGAGGACGCCCTCGGCATCCTGTTCGCCAGCAAGCTGGAGACCCCGGTCAAGCTCGCGGCCAAGACTCTCAAGGAGAAGCCCCGCGACCTCTGCAACGTGCTCATCTGGTGGTCCTCGGCCCACCTCGACAACGTCGAAGTCGTCCTCGACTGCGCCGCCATCGTGACCGCCCTCGGGTTCGAATCCCTCGGCGACAAGATGCGTGAGCAGGAGTTCGACCTGAAACCAATGCTCGAACAACGGAGGAAACAACGTGATGCTTGAAAAATCCAGGCGAGTGGACATCAAGGCCATCCTGGCCGACCCGGAGCAACGTCAGGAACTCCTGACCGGAGCCACCAGCTTCCTGATCGGGGTGGGAGAGGACTTCCAGATCGAAAACGCCTCGGCCCGTTTCCGAGCCGAGGCGCTTCTGGAGCCAGAACCCCAGGTCGAGGACTAGCCCTCAGCGGGCACGGGACCCACACGAGGAGTGCCGTCCGTCTTCGTGGCGGTGAACCGCTTGAAGATCAGCTCCCACAGGGAGATGGCAATACCACCTTCGAGGAACCCTGCCTTGAGGGCATCCCAGATGTTCGCCCCCGTGGCGAGGCCGATGGCAACACAAGCCACGAGACCCAAGCCCACCGTCACCCACGGCACGTAGTCACGACCGATCTTCGCTGCGAGACCCATCCTGTTGAAGAGCCACATGAGCATCAGAAGCAGGAACCCAACGAACACGGTCCAGTGACCATTGGTCGCCGCGTCGAGCAACTGCCCGATGATCGTGCCGGCCTCCTCATCGGTCGTGGGGACCTTGACCTCAGGTGCGGGGTCCACAGGGACCACAGCCTCGGTGACAGGCTCCGCGACCACGTCCAGAGCCACAGGCTCAGTGACGTCATCGGGAGTCACATCGGTCGTCGTGACCACATCAGCATCAGCCAGCGCGGGGCCTTCAGCCCAAACCGGTGTGGCGATGCCAAGCGACAGAACCAGCAGAATCATCAACGGAAAACGCATACTATTACCTCTTACCTCTTCTCAAGAATCCAGCAGGCGCTCGACCAATGCGGCCTTTGTACCCGAGGCAGGGAGTCCCTTGCTCTCGGCGAGCGCCACCAGATCCGGTTTCTTCATGCCCTCCAACTCTTCCTGAGAGAGTGGAGGGGGCTCCTGGAGCACGATCGCTCCGGGTGTGGGCGGCGAGCTTTCTCTGTAGACCCGAGGCTTACCAACCTCACCGAGTCGCAGTTGCAGCTCTTGCCGCTGGGCCAGGGTGAGGGCCGGGTTGGAGAGGGCTTGCCGAAGTTGCATCCGGTAGGTCTTCTCCGCCTTGGCCCGAGTCTCCAGGGCTACCTGGCGTCGGTTGATGAAAGGCATAGGCTCAGGTTCCTCGCAAAGTCTCGGGGTACACGGCCAGCGTCACCGCAGCCGGGTCGGGGACTGCCCGACTGTACCCACGGAACATCGGGCGGCCCATGCAACGGTAGCGATCCGCCGCTGCATAGCCCTCACCGTAACCGGAGGGGCTGATGATCCCGTCGAGAGTCATCCCTTCCTGCACCGTCATACCATTGCCAAGATGGGCATAGGTCAAGATGACCATCTGAATCTCATCCCCGTCGCTGGTCTTGGCCAGGGAGCCACCCGCGAAGGCCTCCTCGTAGTAGTTGCGAACCAGCATGGCCCGACAAGCGAGGACACCACCCTTGACCACCGGCTCTGCCGACTTCGGGAAACTCTCGCTGACCCAGTCCATGGGACCACCCGGGTTGTCACCCGAGAGGACATAGGCTGCCCCACCGCCACGGTAGATGCGGAACTTTTTCGTGGCCCCCAACGGAGCGGTGTCCGTCCAGGCCGCCCACGAGTATGGAGCCACCAGTACATCGGCCATGGCGACCAGCTCACCCGGAGCCCCCATGAACCTGCTGTACTCCTCACCGCCTCCCGTGAGAGGCATCAGGGTCTGGATGGGTCGGAGAGGAGCCGGCCACGAGTTCATCGCGGAAGAGGTGTCCCCAAGAGGATTCTCGCTCAGGAAGTCCGAGTCCTGCACCAACACTCCCAATGGCAACCGTTCGGTCATCCCCGCGAGGGCCATCTGACTCGTGCCATTGCCAGCATTGACCGGCAGGTCCACCCCACCAAAGAGGTTGATTGCCGTGATCTGCTGACCCACCGGCAGCTCATTGGTGTAGGGAGTGGACAACCTGAAGGTACTGGTGAGGGGCAAGCCCGGAACCGTCCCTATGGTCCCACCAAAAGATTCCCGGCCGACCTCCACCCTGACCAGGTTTCCCTCGGCCCCCGTAGGCACAGCCTCGATGGTCACCTTAGGGGTGCCGTCGTTGTAGGCCGTCACCGTCCGTTGGAGCTTGGGGTTCGCGTTGATGCACGTCACCAAGGCATCAGCCGTCTTTTTTGAAGACGGTCGATTCTTGACCACCCGGATGTCGAACCTTGCAGTGCTCAAATCCACATCATAGGCAGTTAGGTCGGTTTCGTGCAGAACCGCGACGTCAAGATCGATCGAAGCCGGCGTGAGCGTGAGAGCCCCCGCCGTGTGGTTGCGGAATGAGATGTTGATCTGGTCGGGTGCCGACACCCTGCCATCAATCACGAAACCAGCCCCCATCGTGGCGAAGTCCGGGGGATTGACCACCACCACATCCCCAACCAGGGCTCCGGTGAAAGCTTTGGTCACCTCGACCACAAAACCCGCTGCCAGTACCCCGACCTCGGCCTGAAGGACGTTAATGGTCTTGATCGGCTGGAGATCCGACAGTTGGTCGAAGGGGCTAGCCGGGTTGATGTTGGTCGCCGAGATCGTGACCACCCCATAAGAGGTCACCGTGGCTTCGTAGGACACGTTGGTGGGCAAGCTCCGTGGGTTCAAAATGACCCCATCACCCACTTCAGCGGTTTGGGCTGCATAAGCGCCTAGCACTGCAACCGTCTGTGTAGCAGTGGTTCCAGCAGCCACGATGCCCAGATTCACCAGCTCGTTTTGAGCGAGAAGGTCCGTAATCTCAGAGAACTCATCCAGAGTGAAAAGGTCTTCGGCATCACCACCAATGGTGGGTGCAAAAGCTGTGGTTGCCCCATAGAGCGTGACCACCGAGTCGTCGAGCAGGATGAACCGGATGAAGAAAGCATCGTCGTAGGTGTGGGCTTGCACCAGCGACCAACCACTCAGGACCTCTACCGTAGCCCGAGCACGACTTGAGTTCTCCTTCTGACCCTCGGTGAACGCCCGAACGTTGATGCGCCAGTCGTTCGAGGTGTCCGTCAGAGGCATCCGTGTCGCCGACAAGAGGTCAGCCTTGATGTTTCCCACGTCGAGAGACGTGCCGGGGAACAGTGCTCCACTGATCTTGCCGGTCCCGAGCGTGGTGTAGAAGTCCATCGAGGCCAGCACCTCGAAAGCCCTCTCGTTGGCCATCTGAGGCATGAAATCACCGGCCGAATCGAACTGCTGCACCGCCGTTCGAAGCAGGTTCGCCTGGCTCGGGGAGAGCCGACCGTACCGGTTCTCGTAGTCCGCCGCCTGCCGGGTATCCCCATCCCGGCTCATAAAGGGGTCGCCCTGATAGACCGTGCGGTTGTAGGCCGAGTAGAGGCGATCATTCACCCCGGCCGGGCTGGGGAAGATCG